>FWPV01005959.1_pt1 | contig 23849 bp, 12 predicted proteins | sample 2228371 | NCBI WGS metagenome assembly FWPV01 (sample SAMEA103939776, study PRJEB20133) | metagenome | reverse complement strand
GGGGCGCGGGGCGCAAGGAGCAGCTGCTCGCGCGACACCTCGTGGCCGGCCGGCAGGGCGGCGTCCGCGCGGCGCGTGACGCAGGCAAGCTCGAGGAACGCCTCCCTTGCCGGGTCGAGGCGCTCCGTGGACCAGCCCCGCAGCGGGAAGGCGCGGCTTGCGCCGGCCGGGATGTCCAGCCGCGCCAGCGTTCCCGCGGCCAGCGTGCGCCCCTCCTGGCGCAGGCGCCAGCGCAGCCGCAGGTCGGCGGCGTCCTTGAACGCCCGCCGGTTGCGCAGGGTGAGCACGGCCCGCCGCCAGTCCACCGCCGCGGCCGCGACCGGCCGGGCGAGGTATTTGAATTCCCAGCACGCGGGATGCGGCTCGCGGTCCGGCCCGACATCTCCGTCGCACACGAAGTTGGCGTCGTTGGGCCGGTCGCCGAAATCGCCCCCGTAGGCGGTGAACACCGAGCCGTCCGGCCGCCGCGCGCGCAGCCCGTGGTCGCACCATTCCCAGACGTAGCCGCCCTGCAGGCCATGGTCGAACAGCTCGTCGAACAGCCGGTCGTAATCGGCCAGGCTGCCGTTGCTGTTGCCCATGGCGTGGCTGTACTCGCAGGGGATCACGGGGCGGCGGTCGCGGGCGGGATCCGCGAACCATGCGCGCAGCTCCTCGAGCGACGGGTACATCGGGCAGATCACGTCGGTGACGGCCGCCCCGTCGCGCCAGTCGCGGCGGCTCTGGCCGCGCGAGATCGCGCCCTCGTAGTGGAGAAGCCGCGACGGATCGGCGTGCCGCACCCACCCGGCCGCTGCCCCGTGGGCGGCGCCGTGGCCGCTCTCGTTGCCCAGCGACCAGAACAGCACGCTGGGGTGGTTGCGGTCGCGGATGACCATGCGCTTGACCCGCTCGAGGAAGGCGGCGGCGTAGCGCGGGTCGTCGCACAGGGTGTTGTGGAAGGCGTGCGCCTCGATGTCGGCCTCGTCCACAAGGTACAGGCCGACGGTGTCGCAGACGTGGTACCAGTACGGGTCGTCGGGATAATGGGAGGTGCGCACGGCGTTGACGTTGAGCGCCTTCATCAGGCGGGCGTCGCGCCACATGCTTGCGCGCGTCACCGCCTTGCCGGTGTCCGGGTCGTGCTCGTGGCGGTTGACGCCGCGGAAGCGCACCGGCCGGCCGTTGACGCACACCCGGCCGTCGCGCACCGCCACCTCGCGGAAGCCGGTGGTGAGGGCCACCGCCTCGCGCCAGCGCCCGCAGGACAGCTCGAGCACGGCGGTGTACAGGTGCGGCGTCTCGGCGCTCCACAGCGCGGGGCGCTCCACCTCGAACGCGAAGGCGATCTCGCGGTGCAGCGGGTCGAGGTGGTGGGCGCGCGGCGCCATTTCCGCCTCGCAGGCGGCCGCCACCCGGCGCCCGCCCGGACCGTGCAGCCAGCCGCGCAGCCGCACCGGACGGTCCCAGCCGGCGTGCGAGCGGACCCGGGCGCGCCCGCGCAGGACGCCGCGCGTGTAGTCGTTTTCCAGTACGGGCGTCAGGTGGACGTCGGCAAGGTGCACCGGGGCGGCCGCGCGCAGCCGCACGCTCCGGTGGATGCCGCCCATCCACCACTGGTCCTGGTCCTCGACGTAGGAGGCGTCCGACCACTTGACCACCGCCAGCACCAGCAGGTTGTCCGCGCCGAAGCGGAGGTGCGGGGTCAGGTCGAACTCGGACGGCAGGCGCGAGTCCTTGCCCATGCCGACCGGCTCCCCGTTGAGGTACACATACAGGACGCTTTCGGCCCCGCCGACCTCGAGGTGGACGCGCCGCCCGCGCCAGCCGGCGGGGACGCGCACCAGCCGCCGGTACACGCCGGTCGGGTTCTCCGCCGGCACCTCCGGCGGGTCCAGCTCGAAGGGCATCCGGATGTTGGTGTAGTGGGGCCGGTCGTAGCCGTGCAGGGTCCAGTTGGACGGCACCGGGATGCGCCGCCAGCCGCGACCGGCCGTGGAGCGGACCAGCCCGGCAGTCAGCGCCTCCGGCCGGTCCAGCATGCGGAAGTCCCATTCCCCGTCGAGGTCGCGCGTGTCCGCGGGCGGCCCGCCGGCGCGCGCCCGGGCGGCGCTGCGGTACCGCTCGAAGGTGGCGCGGGCCGGCAGCCGGTTCAGCTCGGTGAGCTCGGGGCACACCCAGGTCCTGGCCCCGCCCGCCAGCAGCATCCCCGCAAGGGGCTCAGCTCGTCTCTTCATTTCCAAAATCCTACTCCTACTCGTACTCGTACTCGTACTCGTACTCGTACTTCTCCTCCCACTCGCTATCGCCCCCCCGCGTCGCAGTCGAGCCGATAGCGCGGCCGGAGCCCGCAACGACCGCCTTCCCCCAATGTTCCGGGTTCGGCGCCATTCCGGGTGGGTGCTGCGGGCGACGCACGCCCCCAGTGAGGCGCCACGCGCCGAGCGATGGTAGCCGTGGCTGAGTGAGCGGAGCGAACGAGGCCACGGTTTGCAGGGCACATGGCAGGAGGCGCCGCGTCAGCGGCGACCAGACCACGGCGGCATCGGTCGCCGCTGACGCGGCTCCCACCCTGTTGGCGCCTGTTCCGTGGCCTCTCCCGACTCGCTTGCGCTCGTCGGGTTCAGCCACGGCTACGGTCGCGGCGGCGCCACGCGCCTGTATGCCGGGCCGTACCCATTCGAAACAACCGGCTCATCTTCCGCATATCTGCAGGGTTTTGGCGCACTTTGACCTGTTATTGCCGGATTGGGGTTTGCTACGCTGTCGGTTCGATGCGAACTCCGCGCCCCACGCTGTACTGGTCGGCCGGCTGGCTTTGCCTGGTCGGCCTGATCGTGCTGGCGGACGTGTATGTGTTCAGGCCGCCAGTAGGGGAGGCGGCCGCTCCGCGGATCGCCCCGGATGCCCAGCCGGCGGCGGGGATGCTGGAGATCAGCTGGCTCGGGCCGCCGCATTTCGCCGGCGCCCGTGACGGCCTGTGGGTCCAGCGCATGCTCGAGGAGCGGTTCGCGGTGAGGTTGCGGCCCATTTTCATGGACGCGCTCGGTTACCAGCGCAAGAAGCCGCTCATGATCGCCGGCGGCCCGGTTCCGGACTTCATCTGGGAGGCCGACCCGCTCGGCCTGCAAAAGGCGGTCCAGCACGGCTTCATCGCCGAGGTGCCGCTCGAGCTGATCGCCCGCCGGATGCCGACCTACTACCGGGAATTGACCGAGGAGGCGCCGATCGCCTGGACCTACGCGTCCGTGGGCGGGCGCAATTTCGGCATTCCGACGATGAACCGGGGCGGGGCGCTGCCGCGGCCGGGGGTCTGGCGCATGGACTGGCTGCGCAATGTGGGCATCGAGCGGCCGCCGGAGACGCTCGAGGAATTCGGCGAGGCGCTGCGCCGCCTCACCCGCAACGACCCCGACGGCAACGGCGTCGCCGACACCTACGGCATGAGCGGCGACATTTCCAACTGGTGGTGGGTGGCGTTCTCGGAAATCTTCGGCGCCTTCGGGGTGCTGCCGTTCGACTGGCAGGAGGTCGACGGGCGGATTGTCTGGGGCGGCTGCCGGCCGGAGGCGCGCGAGGCGCTGGCGCTGCTGCGCGCATGGTACGCCGAGGGGTGCATCCATCCCGAGTTTGTCACCGACAGCATGCTGCCCGGCCAATCACTCGACCGGAAATTCCACGCCGGCCGCATCGGGTACATCTATTACCGCGGCGAGCAGTGGAATCTCAACCCGACCCTCAGCGGCAGCTTCGCGTTCCAGTTCCTCAATCTGCAGTTTGTCCCGATCCTTGCCGCCCGTGCGGGGGTGGCCGAGCGCCTGCTCGCGGAGATTCCCGCCGCGCTGCTGACCTACGCGCTCAGCGAGGAGCTGATGGCCGCGCTGCGCGACCTGCCGCAACCGCTACGCGCGCGCATCCTTGAGTCCTACGATGCCGCGCTGGAGCGGGACGGCCTGCCGCCGGAGGACCGCGCGGCGCAACGGGAATGGGCGGCCGGCCAACTGGGACGGGTCAACGCGACGGTCAGCCGCTGGATTCTCCAGGAGGGCCTGCAGAATCGCATCCTGTTCGGCGAGCTGTTCGAGCCCAATCCGGACCGTCCCGCCCGGACGCCTTTGCCGGAGCGGCTCGACGCGCGCCAGCGCTACTACCTTGTGCTGCGCGACACGGTGCTGGCGCATGCGCTGGAACGGCTGCCGCCGGAGCGCCATGCCGCCTTCAGCGCCCATGTCGCGGGATTGGTTGCCGACCACTTGCGTGCGCAGGGCGTCGCCCCGCCGGCCGGCGCGCTCGATGCGGATACCCGCCGCCGCCTCGCCGCCCTGCTCGCCGACGCGCGCAGGGACGCCCTGCTGCCGCCGGCCTGGGACTGGTTGGCCGGGCAGGGCGTGATCAGCCGCGCGCCGCCCCGCACCTCGTTCCGCGCCCTGCTGGTCAACCATTACGCGCGCCTGCAGTACCACCGGCTGATGGAGCCGGTGCTGGTGGCCGCCCCCTTCCCGCAAGGGCCGCGCGGCCAGCGCGGCGCCCGCACATGGGGCAAGGGCGGCAACATCCTCACCTTCGGCGGCCATGTCGCCGGACGGCCGGAGCTGGCCGTGCGCGTCCTCGACATGCAGGAGGCGATGTATGCCAACCGCGAGCTGTGGCGGGAGTCATTGTCCGGCCGCGAGGGCCTCCACTGGGAATGGTCCGATCCGGTCCTGCGCGAACAGGCGCTGAGCGGCATCGCCATGAAGCCCGATTATGTCGATCCGGAAACCGGCGCCGTGGTCGACTTGTCAGCCGGGCTCAACGGCATGCGCCGCCTGCTCACGTACGACATGAGCTTCTTCAACCTGGTCGGCGCTTCCCGCGCCTTTCACGAATATTACGGCGGCGTGAGCAGCCGGCAGTTCCGCGAGACCTATCAGCGCGAGGAGTGGGGGCTCGAAAACGCCCTCGGCAAGAGCGACGTGGTCCCGTCGGCCGCGCAATACCTGTCGGACCTGCGCATGCGCCAGCAGACCGTGTACGCCGAGATCATCCGCGGCAGCCAGCCGCTCGAGGCGTTCGACCGGTTTGTCGCGGAATGGCACCGGCGGGGCGGCGCCATCCTGCTGGACGAGGCCAACCGGATGCACGAGGAGCAGCGGCGCATCCTCGAGCGCGTCCGGAACCACTTGTGAATTTCTTCCAACGCAACCGGGGCGGGACATGACATGGCTCACCAAGGCACGAAGGTCCGCAAAGACGCGCTTTCAGCGGCTTTGCGCCTTGGTAAGATGGCATGCATTTCAAGAGGAGATGGCATGAGCGCGCGCGGCAGCACATCGTTCCGGGCCCCTTACCGGCGTTCCGCCCCGCTCCTCTTGATGATGGTTCCCGGGGTGCTCCTGCTGGTGGTCTTCCAGTACCTGCCGATGTACGGCATCGTCATCGCCTTCAAGGACTTCCGGATGGACCTCGGCATCCTGCGCAGCCCCTGGGTCGGCATGGACAACTTCGTCGCCCTGTTCGGCAACCGTGAATTCCTGCAGGCGCTGCGCAACACCGTGATGATCAGCCTGCTGCACCTGACCTTCGGTTTTACCGCGCCGATCGTGCTCGCGCTGCTGCTGAATGAGGTGCGCCTCACCTGGTTCCAGCGCGGCGTGCAGACCCTCACCTACCTTCCACACTTCTTCTCATGGGTGATCCTCGGCGGCATTGTGCTGCTGTTCCTCGGCACGGACGGACCGGTCAACTCCTTCCTGCGCATCTCCGGCCTGCAGCCGGTCGAGTTCCTCACCAACCCCTGGTGGTTCCTTGCCACCCTTGTGGTCACCGGCATCTGGCAGGGCGCCGGTTGGGGCTCCATCATTTACCTTGCGGCCCTGTCCAACATCCCGCCCGAGCTGTACGAGGCCGCCCGTGTGGACGGGGCCAGCCGCTGGCAGCAGGTCTGGCACATCACCCTGCCGGGCATTCGCCCGACCATCGTCGTCCTGCTGATCCTCAGCCTCGGCGGCTTCCTATCCGCCGGGTTCGACCAGATTTACAACCTCTACAACCCGCTGGTCTACAACATCAGCGACATCCTCGACACCTACGTGCTGCGGCGCCTCGCCCTCATGGAATACAGCCTCGCCGCGACCGCCGGCCTGTTCAAGGCGGTGGTCGGCTTCGGCCTGATCCTGAGCGCCAACACGGTCGCCCGCCGGCTCACCGACGGCGAGCAGGGGCTCTGGTAAGCGTATGCGGTACCACCCGACAACGGGCGAGCGCCTCTTCGACTGGGCCAATCTCGTGGTCCTTGCGGCCATCTCATTCACCACCGTCTACCCGTTTTACTACACGGTGGTCCTGTCCCTCAGCAGCGCGACCGCCGCCCTTGAGCCGGGGTTTAAATTCTGGCCAAAGGAATTCAGCTGGACCTCGTACCAGATGGTGTTTTCCAACCCGGACATCCTCACCGGCTACCGCAACACCCTGTTCCGCACCGTGACCGGCACGATGGGCGTGCTGTTCTTCACGTCCTTGCTGGCGTACCCCCTGTCGCGCCGCAACCTGGTCCACCGCCGGGGCTGGATGATCTTCCTGCTGATCACCATGATCTTTCACGGCGGCCTGGTGCCCACCTACCTGCTGATCCGCAACCTCGGCCTCATGGACAACCTCCTCGTGTACGTGCTGCCCGGGCTGATCACCGCCTTCAACGTCATCATCCTCAAGAATTTCTTCCAGGGCATTCCCGACAGCCTTGCGGAGAGCGCCCGCATCGATGGCGCCAGCGAGTGGCACATCCTGTTCCGCATCTACCTGCCGCTGTCCAAGCCGGTGCTCGCCACCATCGCCCTGTGGACCGCCGTGGCCCACTGGAACGCATGGTTCGACGCCCTGCTCTACATCCATTCCGACAACAAGCAGGTGCTGCAGATGTTCCTGCAGCGGGTCGTCATCGGCAGCAACACCGAGCTGATCGAGAAGAACATCCTCAACCCCGAGGTGCTGCAGTTCACCCCGGAGACCATCAAGGCGGCCACCGTCATTGTCACCATCCTGCCGATACTGGCGGTGTACCCGTTCCTGCAGCGGTATTTCATGAAGGGAATCCTCCTCGGGAGCGTGAAGGAGTAGGGGCGGGGAGGTGGAGGAGTACGAGTAGGAGTAGGAGTACGAGTACGAGTAGGAGTAGGAGGAGGAGGAGATATGATACGGACGGCGATCATCGGGATCACGGGTTACGGGAAGGAGCACTTGCGGCTGCTGGAGCGCGGCTGCCGGCTGGGGCGGATGTCGGCCCAGGCGGCGGTGGTGGTCAACCCGGAGGAGGCGGCCGAAGGGGTGGCGCTGCTGCGCCGGCTCGGCTGCCGCGTCTACCACTCGGTTGACCGCATGTGGGCGGAGGAGAACGGCAACATCGAGCTGTGCCTGATCCCCACGCCGATCGCGACCCACCACGCCTTCGTGCGCAAGGCGTTCGCCCATGGCAGCCATGTGCTGGTCGAGAAGCCGGCCTGCCCGACCGTCGAGCAGGTGCGCGAGCTGGCCGATCTGGCCGACGCCGTTCGCCTGCAGGGCTGCGTCGGTTTCCAGGACATTTACAGCCCGCAGGTGCGCTTCATTCAGCAGCGGCTTGTGGAAGGCTGGGTGGGGCGGGTGACCGCGCTGCGCTGCTGGGGCAGCTGGCCGCGCGCCCTCAGCTACTACCGGCGCAACAGTTGGGCCGGACGCCTGCGCGACGCCAACGGCTGGGTGCTCGACTCGCCGGTCAACAACGCCATGGCCCATTTCCTCAACCTGATGCTGTTCTGGGCCGCGCCGGAACCGGGGGGCTTCGCCCAGCCTGAATGGCTCGAGGGCGAACTGTACCGCGCCCAGGACATCGAAAGTTTTGACACCGCCCTGCTGCGGCTCGAGACCCGGGAGGGCGTCCGCATCTTCTTTGCCGTCACCCATAGCGGCGAGGCCAACGTCCAGCCGGTTGTACGCGTCGAGGGCGAGCAGGGCTGGCTCGAATGGGCCCACTGCGGCCTGATCCGTTACCATGGGCCGCGCGGCAGCGGCAGCCTGCCCCAGCCGGACCTCTCGCTGCTGCGCGACGGCATGATGGACGACGTGTGCCGGCGCGTGACCACCGGGACCGGTCCCGTCGTCACCCTGCGCGACTGCATCCCCCACACCCTGTGCGTCAACGCGCTCCACGACGCGAGCGCCATCCAGGACATTCCCGCGGAGTGCCGCGCGGTCAGCGGCAAGGGCGCCGACGCCTTCGTCCAGGTCCCCGGCCTCAACGGCCTGCTCGAGCGGGCCTGCGCCACCGCCACCCTGCTCAAGGAGGGCCCCCGCCCGTGGCCCGCCCCCGACGGCGTCCGCCTCCGGCTCGCCGGCTATGCCGCCTTCCGCGGCGGCTACGCCTGCCCCGCTCCCAGCCCAGCCGCGCCCGTGGCGTAATAGCTGCCGGCCGCTGGCGCATTTGCGCATGTCATATTGCCTTGAGCCCGGCCTATCATCGGCATTTTTATCGCCTCGCAAGAAATTCTCAACCCCATCGAAACATGATTGCCCGCATACCCCGCGCGCCCGCGCGCCCGATTCATTCCGGCCGCCTGCTGATCGCCGCCATCCTCGGCCTGCCGGCGGTCGCAGCCGCGCAGGCGGACGACTCGGACATCTTCGAGCTCAGCCCCTTCGTGGTCGAGACCGGGAGACAGGAAGGCTACCTTGCCACCAATTCCAACTCCGGCACGCGCCTGAACCAGAGCATCAAGGAGCTGCCGATTCCCGTCGAAATCATCACGGGGCAGTTCATCGAGGATATCGGCGCCCTCACCATCAAGGAGGCCTTGCAGTTCTCCGCCGGTCTGGAGACCGAAATCACCAGCGTCCAGGCCGGGGAGAACGTCACCAACCCCAACGCCTTCCGCCTGCGCGGCTTCGTCTCCGAGGCGGTCATGCGCAGCGGTTTCCGCGTGATCGGGGCCACCGACACGATCAATGTCGCGCAGGTCGACGTGGTGCGCGGCCCCAACGCCCTGCTGTACGGCATCGGCAACTTCGGCGGCGTGGTCAACTACATCACCTCGCGGCCGACGCCCGAGTTCCGCAGCAAGGCGGGGGTGGTCATCGGCAGCTGGGATTTCCGGCGTGTCGAGGCGCAGGCGCGCGGCCCGGCCGGGGACCGCAATGGCTACTCCATCGGCGTGTTCCGCCAGCAGGGGGAAAATTGGTTCGAGCACGGCTTCAGCGAGCGCTACGGCGGCTCGTTCCTGTGGGAGTACCGGCCGACCCGCAAGACCACCCTGACCCTGGAGTACGACCATATCTTCTCCGACAACCAATCGCCCGAGAACCCCCTTGGCCCCAACTTCCTCAGCTCGGTCACCGACGGCGACCTCATCGATCCGACCCATTTCCCCCAATTTCTGTTGGATGAGCGGGGCAACGACATCTACGCCAACCCCGATTCTCGCAAGGGCTTCCTCCGTTACCCATCCGACCGTTTCCGCTACAGCGGCTTGGACACCTTCAACGAAATCAAGGACACCTCCCTGATCCTGAGCCTGACGCACAACTTCAGCCGCGACTTCAGCATCCAGGTCGGTGCCAACCGCGTGAAGCGCGACCTCTTCACCCAGGCGGTGGCGCTGAAATACAGCCGCGAGCTGCAGAACATCCTCGCCGACTCGGCCCTTGGCGCCTTCTACCGCGAGGCCTACCCTTGGATGTATCTGCCCCAGCACCCGCTCTACGACGCCTGGCACACGCCGCAGTTTCAGGCGCTCGAATACGCATGGGGACGGGAGGAGAACATCGAGCAGCGCGACCAGTTCCGTGCCGAGTTCGTGTACACCAAGGAGCTGCTGATCCGCCACACGATCGTCGGCGGCATGACCTACAACAAGTTTCTTCCCAACCAAGGCGCGAGCTACGCGCTGAAGGACACCTCCCGGCCCCCCCAGCCCGTCACCGCGAGCGACCTCAGCGGCTTGCAAAACGCGCGTCCGCGGTTCCAGTCGGTCTACAACCTCGAGCCGATCCGCTTCGATCCCTCCCCGACCGAGCTGTGGGTGGAGACGCGCCCCTTCCGCGAGCCCAGCCGTTTCTGGGAGCGCGGCTATTACCTCATCCACCAGGGCCGCTTCTGGAAGGACCGCATCAACACCGTGGCCGGCCTGCGCTATGACTGGATTCACACCTCCACGGCGGTCAACTGGCAGCCCACCGACGAGGGCTATGACCCCTCCAAGCTCGGGCAAATCCGCACCTATCGCCACCGTGCCGACGGGCCGTCGAAGGACACCAACACCTCGCTCGGCATTTCCTACCTGCCGGTGGACGCCTTTTCCATCTTCGTGCTGCGCGCCAGCGCCCTGCAGCCCATCTACAACCAGGTGGACGCGCGCGGCTTCATCCCCTCGCCGACCATCGGCACCAGCAACGAGATCGGCATCAAGTTCGACCTGTGGGACCGCAAGGTGTCCGGAGCCGTGTCGATTTACGAGATCAAGCGCGACGGCGTGGTGCTGGCCAACGAGTTCGGCAACATCCGCTACGCGCGCTCCAACCCCAACGACGTCAACGTGGACCCGGACTGGCTGGCGCAGGGGCGCGGCGTTTCCGGCGACCTCGGCCTCAAGCAGGACGTCTCCAAGGGGGTGGACCTGCAGGTGTTCATCACCAATGTCGTGCAGGGATTCCAGACCGTGTTGAATTTCAGCTACAACGACTACAAGTGGGAGCGCCTGTACGGCTACAGTTTCGTGCGCAAGGAGGGCTCCGGCGAGTCGGCCGAGTTCATCTTCGAGACCCTGGACAAGAGCAACGAGATCAACCGGAACCGCAAGCACAACGACACGCCGGAATTCAGCGTCCGGGTGTGGAACAAGTACGTGTTCGGCGAGGGTCCGCTGGAGGGCCTCAGCCTCGGCCTCGGGTTCAACTGGACCGCCGAGCGCGAGGCCACTTTCGCGCCCGCCCGCGAGACGCTCAAGGTCATCCCCGCCCGCACCGTCTGGAGCGCCGCCATCTCCTACGGCGGCAAGGCGCGCGACTTCGACTGGTCCGCTCAGCTCAACATCTACAACCTGACCGACGACACCGGCGTGGCCGGCTACAACTTCCTCGCGCCGCGCAGCTACCGGCTGTCGCTCAACCTGACCTTCTAAGAACCCCGCCATCCCGCCCGACATGAATTTCCACTGCATCAGTCGCCTGCTCTGCGCGGGCATGTTGTCCATGGGCGCGACCGCCGCCTTGGCCCAGGACACAGCCGCGCTCAACTTCATCCGCGACACGGTCGCGTTCCGGGTTACCGACCGCTTCGCCCCGAACCCCAACAACATCGAGATATTCCCGGACTATTGCATCGACTTCCAGGAGGCGCCATTCGCCTTGGGCCCGTGCCGGCGGGTCTCGCCACGGGGGCTCACATACGACGATTTTCTCGCGCTGCTGCGCGAAGCCTACGCGGAGGGACGCGGGGGGGTGATCGACTTCGAGACCCCGATCCTCGGCCCGGCGCTGCGCGCCGTTGACCGCACCCGGCATCGCGCCTTCATCGAGCAATTCATCCGGAGCAACCCCCTCGAGCCGTTCGAGGCCGCCGTGCGGGCCGAGTTCCCGCAACTCGGCGACAACGACGTGCTGATTGTCGCCACCAACCGGCAGTTTGCCGCGGCCTTTGCCGCGGCCGAGGCGGCGCTGCTGGACCCGGGGGCCGTGATTCCCGTCGTGAACCGCCGCGACCGCGGGGCCGACGACGCCTCCGACAACCCGGTTTCCGAGCGGATCGACTTCGACAAGCTGGTCGGCCTGTACGGCCCCAACGCGGATGTGCCGCTGGTGATCACGCGCGGCCCGAACTATTATGTCGAGGGCATGCTGGCGACCCGCGCCAATCCCGGCGCGCGCGACCTCAACAGCATGGTCAACGCCGACTACTTCCTCAACACGGGGGTGAGCACCTATTCGGGCGGCGGCACCGCCTACCGCCCGGTCTCGGGCTTCAACAGCCTGAACAGCGGCATGCTGGACCTGTTGTTCGATCCGCGCGACAACGTCACCGCGCTCGGCTTCGTGTTCCTGACCTACAACAACTTCCAGTACTACCAGGGCGAGAGCGGGGTGCCGGTAAACCCGAACAACATGCGGGTCCACGTGGAATTTTCGGACGGGACCAGCGAGGAGTTGGCCCAGACCAGCCAGCAGTCGGCCGGCAATTGGGACGTCTTTTTCGGCATCAAGGCACCGGCGGGAGCGTCCATCACACGGTTGTGGTGCCGCGTGATCGGGCGCAACTATCGCACCTTTGTGGCGATCGACGACCTCGCCTTCATCACCGAGCCGGCCCTCTCCTATGTGGCCGGCGCCACTTCCTTCACGGGCTCCGAGGGGGCCGAGTTCTACGAGATTCTCCAAGTGGGGCAGAATCCGCGATCGGTCGCCATCACCGGATTGCCGCAGGGCATCACCTTCGACCCGGCGACCGGCCTGATTTCGGGCACCTTTGCCGCGGCGGGCACCTACACCGCCACCGTGCGCATGGAGAACGCGGTGGGTGTGTCGGAGGAACCGTTGGTGTTCAGGGTGGGGCCGGCCCTGCCCCCGGAGCAAGTCCTTGCCCTCGATCCACTTGGTCCGGTCGGCGTGGTGCTCAACCGTGACCTCGTGCCGGTGCGGATCACCTCTTCTTTGGACGGCGTCGTCGCCCCCGGCTCGATCGCCTATTTTGCGCGCGTCGAGAAGATACTCGACTCCGGGGCGCGCGTGCCCGCCTCGCTTGACTTCCTCGGCCTGACCTTGCGCGACAACGTCCTTTTCGGCAAGCCGGTCTCCGCGCAGCAGATCGGCACCTATGCGGTCCATGTGTTTGCGCGCACCGACACGAGCGCCGCCGCGACGACCTTCGAGCTGTCGGTGCTGGCGCCGACCCGCAGCCCGAACTTTGACTCGAACAAGACCACGGACTTTGCCGCGCTGAGGGAGGGCGTCCTCTACCGCGCGCTCAATCCGGAAACGCCGGGCGACTTCGGGCGCGTGCCGCTCGCCCCGGTCATCGCCGGAATTCCTGCGGGGGCGAAGCTCTTCCCGGGGGACTTCAACGGCAACAATCAGACCGACTTTGTGGTTTGGGATGCCGCTGGGGGCGCCGTGATTCTCTATCAATCCCAGCCTGGCGGCGCCGGCTTCAACCGCTCGGTGCTGCTGGACGGCATCCCCGCTGGCTCCGGCGAGCAGGTCGTCGCGGCCGCGGACTTCAACGGCGACGGCGTCACCGATCTGTTGTGGACCAACGCATCCCGCAAGCGCTTGTCGGTTTGGCTGATGTCCGGCGGCAAGATTCTCTGGGCTGGGTTGTTAGACAAGCCGGCGGGCGTGCCCGAGTTGCTGTTTCCCGGAGACTTCGCCGGGGACGCCCGCACCATGCTGCTGTGGCGGCGCGGCGCCGGCGCCTATGCGCTCGAGAAAATCGACCAGTTCACCAGCCTTGGCCAGATCCGGTCAACGGTACTCGAATTCACGCTGGATCCGGACTGGAGTCCGTTGACCCTTGCCGATTTCAACAGCGACGGCCGCCAGGACATCGTCTGGCGCAACACCCGCACGGGCGAGGTCACTGTCTGGGAAATGCAAGGCGCCGCGACCGCCACCCATTATCTGAGGATGTCGGCGGAAACCGGCACGCTTGTGGCCAACCCCGGCAAGACCTTGCTGCCGGCCGGCATTGACTGGGGCGTCCTCACTGCCCTCGACCTGAATGACGACCAGTGTGCGGACCTGGTCTTGCGCAACTGGCAAACCGGCGACCTCGGCGTGCTTTTCCTGCGCGACCAGCAGGCGCTTGCCCCGATTCGGATAATCGGCACTTCGCGGGACCGCATCCGGGCAGCCGGCGACTTTGACGGCGATTCCCGGGCCGACCTGCTGGTCGAGGACGCGGCGACCAACGCCTTCCGCATCATCGCGCTGCCCGCTTCGGGCGCATTGCGTCAGCAACCCTATGTCGGCGTGCCGGCGGGGGCCCAGTGGATCAGCGACCTGATCGGTGGCGACGCGATCGCGCGGCCGGCGGCCGACTACCGCTGGCTGGGCGGCCACACGTTCCTCACCAACCGCTGGCTGTATCAGTTCGGGTTCGGTTTCCTCAATCTGGGTGCCGGCGACCCTGAATCCGGCGCGTGGTTTCTCGACCCCGTGCTGGGCTGGTTCTGGACCGCGCCGCAGGCGTATCCCTGGCTGTTCCACGGGCAGGTCAACTTCTGGCTCTACTACGAGCCGGGCACCAGCGCGCCGCGTTGGCTGTTCTTCCCGGGATTCGGGTGGTTGACCGAGGACGAGTTCGTCGCATTGTTCCTCTGATGCAGAAGAGTTTGGACCGGAAGCTGGCGGCCATCCATACCGACCCGTCCGGCTGCCGCGAGTTCATCATCGCGGACGCCAAGGACGCCGACATGGCCTACGGGATCACGGCCCCCGGGCCGCAGGGCGGCGCCTGCCGGCACGGCTACAACGAGGCGGAGGGGTGCTGGAAGACGCTGCCCGAGTACCTCGAACAAATCCGTGCGGTGGTGCGCCAGGGGATCGTCGACATCGTGCTGCTGTCGGCCTCCAACCTCGAGCGGCTGGCGATGGAGGAGAAGCTGTTCGAGGGCACGGCGGTCACGCCGGCGGCGCGCGCCAACGACACTTCCGACATCTGGGCGGTGCGCGGCGGCAAATACCCGAAGCTGCCGTCGCGCTCGTTCCGCACCGCCAGCATCGACCACATCAAGTACGGGCGGCTGGTTGACGACCACACGCAGCCGGTCCGCGGGGCCGACCTCGGGCTGTACTCGATCACCTTCACCAACGATCTCGACTGGGACCACAAGTCGCTGCAGGACTTCGCGGCGTTCCGCGCCGAGGCGGAGCGCAAGCGCTTCCGCTACTTTCTCGAGGTGTTCAACCCGAACGTCGACCCCGGCTTCCAGTCGGCCAAGGTCGGCGCCTTCCTCAACGACCACATCGTGCGCGCGCTGGCGGGCGTGACCAGCGTGCAGCGACCGCTGTTCCTGAAAATCCCCTACAACGGGCCGGGGCCGCTCGAGGAGCTGGTCAGCTATGACCCGCGCCTGATCGTCGGCATCCTCGGCGGCAGCGCCGGCACCACGCGCGACGCCTTCCAGCTCATCCACGACGCCCGCAGGCACGGGGCGCGCGTGGCGCTGTTCGGGCGCAAGATCAACCTGTCCGAGCACCCGCTGACCTTCATCGAGTTTCTGCGCCGCGTGGTCGACGGCGAGATCGGCCCGGAGGAGGCGGTCAAGGCCTACCACGCCGTGCTGGAGAAGCTCGGCATCAAGCCGCAGCGGCCGCTGCACAAGGACCTGCAGCTCACCCCCAACCAGATGAGCTACCGCTGATTTCCGCACCATGCTCAAGCGATCCGTCATCAACCGGGCCGTGCGCGACGCGCAGGCGGCGTTCGCCCGGCACCATTGGCACCTGCCGCCCGAGCCGCGCTGGGACGTCACCGATTTCGGCCTCGGCGATTTCGCCCACCACGGTCTCACGCTGGTCAACCTTGCCGAGGAGCCGGAGTACTGCGAGAAGCTGATGTTCGCCTGCAAGGGCCAGCGCACCCCGGCCCACACGCACCGCAAAAAGAAGGAGGACATCATCGCGCGCATCGGCACGCTCGCGCTGCGGCTGTGGCCGGGCCGCCCCGGGGAAGCCGCCCCGGACGCCGCCTTCACGGTCCCGGTAAACCACCGGCCGGTGGCGGTCCGGCCCGGCGCGGTGCTCGAGCTGCCGGCCGGCTGGCGCATCACCCTGGTTCCCGGCATCTACCACGAGTTCTGGCCGGTCACCGACTACAGCATCATCGGCGAGGTCTCCACCGCCAACGACGACCTGCACGACAACTTCTTCGTCGACGAGCGCATCGGCCGTTTCCCTGGTGTCGAGGAGGACGAGCCGCCGCTGGTGCGGCTGGTCAGTGAATGAGGCTCGACTGCAACGCGCCGTTGGAGCCGCGCGCCGGCATTCTCCACGGCGCCGGGCAGGACTTCGAGACTTTCCGGGACTACTGCGCCCTGATGGCGCCGCACGGCCTGCGGCCGGACCTGTTCATGGCCTACGCCGGGCTGCGCGGGCTGACCCGGGAACGGCTCGAAAAGCTGCGCGCCTACTGGGACCTGTACCCGGACGATCCGCCGCTGCTGCAGCTGGGCTTGTCCATGACCACCGACGGCCAGCCCGAGCAGTGCTACGCGGAGGCCGTGGCACGCGGCGAGCACGACGCGCAGGTCGCGCTGCTCGGCGCGTTTCTCGCCGCTGAGGGGCGGCCGGCGCTGGTGCGCATCGGCTACGAGTGCACCGGGCCGTGGAACGGGTATCAGCCGGACAGCTACACCGCCGCGTTCCGGCGCGTGGCGCGGCTGCTGCGCGCGCACGCCTTTCCGCTGGCCACGGTCTGGTGCGTCGAGGGCGGCTGGACCACGCAGGCCGGGCGGTATTATCCCGGCGACGATGTCGTGGACTGGTGGTCGGTGGACCTCTTCGCGCCGGACCATTTCGACGCCACGGAGCCCTTCATGGCCGAGGCCATGGCGCGCCGCAAGCCGGTGCTGGTGGGCGAATGCACCCCGCGCCGCGTCGGCGTGCTCGACGGGCCGCTCTCATGGGAACGCTGGTTCGCGCCCTTCTTCGCCTGGCTGGACCGCCATCGCCACGTCAAGGGCTTCTGCTACATCAACTGGGACTGGAGCCGCCACCCGCAATGGCACGACTGGGGCGACGCCCGCCTGCAGCGCAACCCCTTTGTTCTCGAGCGTTGGATCGGCGCCCTGCGCGCCCGCCTCTGAGCCGCCGCCAGCCGCCCGCACATGGCGGGGCTCAAGGAATGACGATGCGCAGCGCCTGCGGTTCGCCGGCGGGGCGCCATGGGATGAGGGGGCCGGTCGGCCGGCCGTTCAAGATGACTTCAAGGCCCGCCGTTTCCGCATGGCGTTCGATGGTGAAGCGATAGCGGGTGCCGCGGAAGACGCGCTCGCCGCTGATGCGGCCCCAGCCGGAGGGCAGCTGCGGCTGCACGCGCAGGTGGTCCCCCTCGCCGCGCAGTCCGACGACCTGCTCGATGAAGGTCAGGTAAACCCATGCGGCGCTGCCGGTGTTGGGCGCGTGGCTGCTTTGGCCGAAGACCTCCGCCGGCACCGGCCCGCGATAAAAGTTGGGGATGTAGAGCGGCACCTGGCCGGCCGCCTCGACCGGGTTGCCGGGGCCGCCGGGGATCAGGTTGCGCAGCACGCGCCAGCCCTCGTCGGCGCGCCCGCAGTGGAACAGGGCGTAGCTCCAAAACAGCGCCGCATGGCTGTAGACCGAGCCGTTCTCGCCGGTGCCGGGGGACTTGAGGGTGAGCTTGCCCACGTGCCTGACCATGCCGGGGTAGGGCGGCTGCAGCAGCGCCGGCGCGATGCGGGTGCCCAAACGCGCGTTGACGGAACGGACCATGGCCTCGATTTGTCCGGCGTCCGGGATGCCGGCCATGATGGCCCAGCTCTGGGCGTTCAAATAGATGGCGCCGTGGGTGCATTCCCGCGAGCCGATGCGGTGGCCGTCGTCCGAGGTGGCGCGCAGGAACCATTCCCCGTCCCAGCAATGGCGGCGGACGTTGGCGCGGCACTCTTCGGCCGCGGCCCGCCACGGCGCCGGATTGTCCCCGCGCCGGGCGGCGATATCCGCCCAGATGTCGAGGGCGACCACCAGCGCCTCGGTCAGCCAGACCGATTCGCCGCGGCCCTCCGGGCCGGCCATGTTGAGGGGGTCGTTCCAGTCGCCCTGGCCGATCAGCGAGAGCCCGCGCGGGCTGCGCTCGCGCAGCAGCCAGCGCAGGCCGCGCTCGATATGCTCGCCCAGCGGCGCGGCCGGGCCGTCGCGGAAAGGGACCGGCTCGTCGAGCAGGGCGAGGTCGCCGGTCTCGCGCAGGTACAGGTCGAGCGCGAGCGGCCCCCAGACGTTCGTGTCCTTGTGGGGGATCAGCGTGATGGGCATGAGCTCGGCGTCCGCCACCATCGGCAGGCCATGCGGCATGAAGCCGTCCGCGTCCTGGTGCCGCCAGATCGCGAGGAAGCGCTCCCGCGCGGCCTGCGGATCGAACAGGGCCAGCGTCATGGTGTCCTGGATGGCGTTGCGCGCCTGCGGGGCGGGGTTGAACCGGAAGGTGCGGCCGATGCGGATCGAGCGGTCCGGCGCCCAGATGTTGATGTAGTGATTGAACGCGACATCGGGGGTTTCCACCCGCAGCGGGATGCGCTGCTCCCCGCGGAAGGCGGCCTGCTCCGCCACTGCCGCGGCGAAGGCCCGCTCCGGCGGGTAGGCCGCGCGCAACTGCAGCGCGTGCTCCGCGTCGCGCGCCGGCCCGAAGGTCCAGCCCAATTCGACGGTTTCCCCCTGCCGCAGGGTCACCTCGTGCTGGCAGGCGCACAGGCCCCGCTCGTAATGGCAGTGGCGCGCGCCGAGCCGGTCGCGCCGCAGCGCCTCCGGGTCGGCCCAGCCGGCGAAGCCGAGGAAGTCCGCCTCCAGCGCCGTCCAGCCCGTGGGCTCCCCGCTCGCAAAAAAGAAGGTGGTGTTCCAGCGCCGCGCCATGCGCTCGTAGTCCGGGATTTTGACGTAGTAGGGGAAGTAGTCGTGGAGCAGGCCGAACGGCCCTTCCATGAGGCGGCTCTCGTGGCTGAGCAGGCCGAGCAGCCCGGTCGGGAACGCCGGGATGATGCGGAGCCGGCGCGGCCGGGCGGTCTGGTTGCCGATCACCAGCCGCCATGCCTCCAAGGCGGCGTTGCGGGGCACGGCCACCGCCAGCTCGGAGGCGATGCCGGCGTGTTCCTGGAGCCACGATATCCGGTCCAGCCGGATGTCGAACGAGAACACCGCCGGGTCGCGGAACACCGGCCCCCAGCAGAGGCTCCAGAACTCCCCGCTGTCGCGATCCTGGCAATACACCGCCCGCAGGCTTTCGGCGTAGGGCTGCGCGTTGGGCGTGTACACGTGACCCTCGGCCCGGCCGGTGTGGTCGACCTTGAGCGTGAACGAGTCGTTCCACAGGTCGAAGTCGGCGCGCCGCAGCAGGCGCGGATCGTGCAGGCTGAAGCAGTCGCCCGTCTCGTCGAATTGATGGGGATCCTGCAACAATCCGGTTTCCTTCCCCCTGCTCTTGCTCTTGCTCATGCTCTTGCTCATGCCCCTGCTCCTGCTCCTGCTCCTGCTCACGCCAGCGCCTCGCGGATGGCGGCGGCGAGGGCGTCCATGGCAGCGGGGTCGTAGCGGGTGAAGTTCCAGGAAAATTCGATCGCGCAGGCGCAGCGCCGCTCGGCGGCCGGGCAGGAGACGCGCGCGTAATCGACCCCGGCCTGGCGCAGCCATGGGTGCCACAACACGGCGGGCCCGTCGTAGCCGGCCGGATTGAGGCGCTTCATACGGTGGACCGGCGTGGGAATGTACAAGAAGGCGGGCAGGCCCTTGGCGCGCAGGCGCGCAAGGACTTCCGCACGGCTGTGGGGGCAGGTGGCGGGGTCGACCAGCATGCTGAGCAGGTGGTAGACCGGCTCGCAGCCGGGCGGCTCGTCCGGCAGGGCGAATCCGGGCAGGCCGGCCAGCCGGTCGCGCAGCCGCCGCGCGTTGTCGCGCCGGCCCTTGTTCTCGGCGTCGAGAGCGGGCAGGCGCGCGGACAGGATGGCGGCGCTCACCGCGCAGGGGCGCCAGCCCAATTGCAGGGTGTCGAGCAGGCCCTCCGCCTCGAGGCGCCGCACCCGTTCCGGATCGATGCCGCGCGGGTGGCGGCCGTACAGGTAGGCGCGCTCGCGCGCTTCCGGGCAGCGGAACAGCGCCATGCCGCCCTCCGTGGCGCCGAACGGCTTGAGCCCCATGCAGCTGAAGGCGGCCGCGTCGCCGAAGCGGCCGACCTTGACGCCGTCCAGCGTCGCCCCGTGCGCCTGGCTGGCGTCCTCGAACAGCAGCAGGCCGCGCGCTTTGGCGATGGCCTGCAGGCGCGGCATCGGGCTGGGGACCCCGAACAGGTGCACCGCAAGGATCGCCCGGGTCCGCGGCGTGATGCGGGCCGCCACGGACTCGGGATCGATCTGCCCGGTGGCGTAATCGATGTCGGCGAACACCGGAACGGCCCCGATGGCGAGGATCGCGGCGACCGAGGCCCCCCATGTGTACGGTGTCGTGACAATCTCATCACCGGGCTGAATGTTGTGGCCGAGGAAGATCGCCTCAAGCGCCGCCGTGCCGGAAGACACGAACCAGGCGTGGCCGCCGCCCATGTAGGCCTCCCATTGCGCCTCCAGCTCGGGGGCCCCCTCGAGCCGGGTCCATTGGCCCGAACGCAGCCGCCGCGTCACCGCCGCGATGATTTCATCCGTGCAGACGGGATATTGTGGAAACTGGATGGTCATAAGCTCCTACTCCTACTCCTACTCCTACTCCTACTCCTACTCGTACTCGTACTCCTACTCGTACTCGTACTCCTACTCGTACTCCTACTCGTACTCGTACTCGTTCCCCTCCTCCGTTCCATCCGCTGATCGGAAGGATTGTCAGAGAAAAGGGCAAGAGAAAGGGGAGTTGAGGGGAAGGAGGAGTAGGAGTACGAGTACGAGTAGGAGTACGAGTACGAGTAGGAGTACGAATAGGAGTACGAGTACGAGTAGGAGTAGGAGTAGGAGTACGAGTACGAGTAGGAGTACGAGTAGGAGTAGGGGGAGGGGTTCAAACTCCCCTTGCAAGGAGGGGCTGGAGCGCGTCGAGCAACGCCTGGCTGTGCGCCGGGGTGAGGCCCTTGCTGCGGGCGACCTCGATCTCGTAGCCGCCCTCGGCGAACTCCTCCGGGGCCATCCAGTAGCCGTCCCAGCCGTTGGCAAGGCAGATGAACAGGACCGGGCCGTCCGCGCTCGCGGCGATGCGCTGGGCCCACGTGCAGGACAGCTCGAAGGGCAGGGCCAGCAGCAGCAGGCGCCCGATGCGGCAAGCCGTCACTTCCACGGAGCGGCCGGGGATCGGCAAGGCGGCCGGCTGCAGGGGTTCCCGGGGAAGCGGGAGGGGCTGGCCGGCCGTCGCCAGCAGGACGGCTTCGGCGCCGATCGCCTCGCCCACCAGGCGCACCGCCCGCGGGTCCTCCTGGGTGCTGAGCCATGGCTGGACCTGGGCGGCCGCGCCCTGGAACACGACGGCATGGTGGCGACGGATGCGGCGCTCGAGGTGGCGGCGCGCGGCCCCCGGCCAGTCCGCCGACAGGCGGCTGCTCCCTTTGCCCATCACCACCGGATGGATCGCGACGCTCTGCAACAGCACGCCGCCGGTCCTGTGGTGGAAATCCGCGCGCAGCACCCCGTGGCGGGCCCCGCGCGCCGGCGCGGGGATGCGGTCGGGAAATTCGGCCGGATTCCAGCAGTGGCGGATGCCGTCGGCGGTGCGGCAGCGCCGGTCGTAGCCGAGGCCGGTGCAGGTCTCGCGGAAGGCAAGGGTGACCGGCGACCGCCGCGCCACGGCCAGCCGCGCGATGCGCACGAGGCGCGGCCGCAGCCACGCGCCGTATTCCCGGCAGGCCTGGTCCGTCCCCTCGGTGAAAGCCGCTTCGGGTTCCGCCTCATGCGCGTCCGGCAGGAACCGCACAAAGGGTCCGGAATGGGTGTGGGTGCAGGCCACGATGACATGTTCGACGGGCAGATGCACGGCCGCCGCGATCTCTTCGCGCACCGCCCGCGCGTCGCGGGTCAGCAGGATGCACAGGTCCATGCTGAGCAGGAGCAGTCCCGGCCCGGCGCCCTGCTGGAGGTACACGGCGCGGGCCTGCAGGCCGTCGATCGAGCGGTCGCCGCGCGGGTCGAAGCGGCGCGCCACCCCCGGATAGCCGAACAACGCCACCGGCATGGGCGGCGTTATCTCGATTCGGGCGCAACCGCATTTCATGGCTTGACCGTGTGGCGCGAGCCGTCCGGGCCGCGCAGCGTCAGGACGCCGTTCTCGTGATGGAGGTGCGGCCCCTCGACCAGGGCGGTGCGGGCCCATGGATCGTCGCGCCGGCCGTCCACCCACAGTTCCGCGATGCGGCCGTGGCCCGGTCCCGCGGGCCATGCCGGCTGGCGCCATGCCGGACTGTTGAAGCCGACCTGCCGCTCCGTCACCCCGTAGCCGAAGTCGAACACCGGCTCGGTCCAGCTCCCCGCATCCGCGAAGCGGAACGCCAATTCCTCGCCGGCGAGGGTCGTGTAATGAAATTTCAACCCATCCTGCGGGTCGCGCCGCAGGCGGTCCCGCGCCGCCACCGCCGCCCGGAACGCCGCGAAGGATTCCCACTCGGGGGCGCCGGCCGCCTCAACCACGAACCCGGCCACGGCGTCGCGCGCGGCCTCGTCGACCAGGCGGCCCGGCTCGACCCGCGGCAGCGGCCGGCCGAGCGAGCGCACCGCGACATAGCCCGCGGCGGCGGCGATGAACACCCAGTCGCCCTCCACCACGACCGGCGCGTCCGCGGGGAAATACAGCAGGCTCAGCCCGGCGTCGGCCAGCGAGCCGGGCGTCACGGTGCCGACCGGCCCCGGGTCGTGGTGATGCGGCCGGCCCCAGCGCTCAAGGAAGTCGCGCGCCTGCTCGCGTTGCCAGCCCTCCAGCAGGACCGCCACGGCGGCGCTCATCCCTTCGGCGTCCGCCGGCACGCGTGTCATCTGCACGACCACCGGCCCGTGCTGCAGGAACTGGTCGAACGGGTTGCGCCCGCGCGGATGCCGCGTGCTGCGCATCCCGCCGTTGCCCCAGACCACCGCCGGCAGCCCCTGCGGGTTCTCGATGATCAGCTTCCAGTTGATGACGCCGTAGCAGCCGCTGCCCCAGCCGCCGTAGGGGGTCTGGACCGTGCCGAGGGTGAAGGTCGGGCCGATGTAGAACTGCTCGCGGCTCTCGCCGAAGCGGGTCAGCAGATAATCCGGCTTGGCCAGATGATAGGTGGCCGGGCGCGGGATTTCCTTGCGCGCCAGCGGCCGCAGTTGCGCCGGCGGCCGGTAGGAGCTGGTGGCGGCATGCACCGCCTGGATGTATTCGGACCCGCTGAAGAATCCCTCCGGCAGCCGCGGCCGGTCGTCCCCGAACCACAGCCATGCGAGATACTCGGTGGCGGTGGTCGGCAGCGGCCCGATCCGCGTCGCGCCGCGGGATTCCGGCCCGCCGTGCAAGCCCTGGGTCAGCTTGAGCGCGATGTTGGCGGCATAGTAGTCCAGCACCGCCCGGGCGGCCGCCCGCACCTCGGGGTCGGCCGCGAAATCGTGGAGGTTGAGCCAGCCGATCAGGTTGTAGGCGGTGTACACCCCGGAGTCCCATTCGCCCGTGCCGTAGCGGTAGGCGCGGCGCGCCCAGTCGAGTATCCATGCGCGCAGCTCGCGCCGCCATGCCTCCGCGGTGGACCGCAGCTCCGGGATGGCCAGCGCCTGCTCGGCGAACAGGTAGCCGCTGGTGCGCGACATCGCGACGTGGTTTTCGGTCCCCTCGCCGGTCAGCGCGTTGAAGTGGTCCGCCGGGTCGGGCAGCAGGATGCGCCGCAGGAACGCCGCGCGCTGGGCGGCCGCCGCGGGCGCCGCGCCGTAGCCGCCCAGGATGCGCGCCAAGCCGACGAACGGGAAATGGAAGAAGCCGTAGCGGCCATCCGCGTACTCGGCGAGGTAGGCGGCCGCCCGTTCATCCGCCAGCCCGTGCCGCTCATAGCGCGCCACCACCACCGGGAAGGTGTACTTGCCGCGGTCCCAGTAGTCGGTCGGTTGATACCGCTCCGCCACCTGCTCCAGCAGCAGCGCCCGGCGCGCCTGGAATCCGGCCTCGGCGGCGCGGGCGCCGGCGTCGGGAGCGGCGGGCTGCCGCGCGGGCGCGCCCGCGCGGCA
>FWPV01005958.1_pt1 | contig 23852 bp, 19 predicted proteins | sample 2228371 | NCBI WGS metagenome assembly FWPV01 (sample SAMEA103939776, study PRJEB20133) | metagenome | reverse complement strand
CCGCAACCGGCATCGGATCGTCCTACCCATCTGAACCTACCGTCCGCCCAGCTCGCGGGCGAGGCGCCGGTCCCAGCGAACCACCCCTTGACAACAGCCATGCTCGCCCAAGCGTTCTGGCTGGGATTGCCTTACGGCTTGCTGGTTGCCAACATCCTGTTCATCAACCAGTTCCCCGACGCGCCGGCCGATGCGCGGGCGGGCAAACGCACCTGGCCGGTGCGGCTCGGAGCGCGCGCCGCCGCCGGGTACGGACTGATCCTCGCGCTCGCGACACTATCGCACCTCGCGGCAATCGCGTCGGGTCAGCTCCCTGCCCTCACCGCGTTGGCGCTGCTGGCGCTGCTGCCAGGACTGACGGCCGCGCGTCGGCTTTGGCGCGTCGCACCGACCTTGGCCGCGCCGCACCCCGATTTTGCGCCGCTTGAGCCGGCGATCCGCACCACCATCGCGGTGGCGCTCGCCTACGGCATACTCACTGCGCTAACCATATCCGCTACCGTCGCATGGGGGGGGCGATGATCGCCTCCTTGACCGGCGTGTTGCGCGAAAAAGACCCCGCGGCGCTGTTGATCGAGACCGACGGCGGGGTGGGCTACGCGGTACAAGTGCCGATGAGCACCTTTTACGTGCTGCCGCCGGCTGGCGAACGCGTGCGGCTCTTGACCCACCAGGTGGTGCGGGAAGATGGGGTATTCCTTTTTGGTTTCGCCAGCCCCGAGGAACGGGCGGTATTTCGCGAACTCATCGCGATCAGCGGCATTGGGCCGCGGCTGGCGCTGGCCGTGCTGTCGGGACTGACCCTGACGGAACTCAAAGAGGCGGTATTGCACCAAGACGCGGCGCGTTTGACCAAACTGCCCGGCATCGGCAAAAAGACCGCCGAGCGGCTGCTGCTCGAACTCAAAGACAAACTCGCGCGCTTGCCTTGGGGGCAAACGACGCGCTCCCACGCAGCCAGCGGTGCCGTGCCAGACGAAGCCCCTCGGCAGGGTCAGGAACCCACAGCCGCGGACCTCGCGACCTCAGCCGACGCGCCGGATGAGGCTCTTTTGGTCGCGCGAGATGTACAAGCGGCGCTCGCCGCGCTGGGTTACGGCGACGCGCAAATCGCACCGCTTGTGGCGCGCTTGCCCGCCGGGCTCGACACCCCCGCGGCGATCCGTTGGGCCCTGAAACAGCTCATCCCTCGATGAGCGCGCGCACGTGCGCGCCGGCCGAGCGGGCGAGCGAAGACAGGTTGTAACCGCCTTCGAGCATCGACACCACGGGTGCGGCGCCGTCGTTGACCTCCCGTAATACCGCCAGCAGCTGCTGCGTTGCCCACGCGTAATCGGCTTCCCGCAGCGCCAGCGACCCCATGTCGTCCTCGACGTGCGAATCGAACCCTGCTGAAATGAACAGCATCTGCGGCGCGTGCGCGCGTAGCGCCGGCAGCCACAGGTCAGTGACGATCTGGCGAAACTCATGGCTACCGCTGTAGGCCGGCACCGGCACGTTGACCATGTGCGCCGGGGGATTTTCCGTGCCACTATAGGGATAGAACGGATGCTGGAAAATGCTCAGCATCTGCACGCGCGGCTCGGTGCGGAAAATCTCCTCGGTGCCGTTGCCGTGGTGCACGTCCCAATCGACGATGGTCACGCGCTCGATGCCGTGCGCCGCCAGCGCGTGCGCCGCCGCCACCGCGATGTTGTTGAAAAAGCAAAACCCCATCGCCCGCGCCCGCTCGGCGTGATGCCCCGGCGGCCGCACCAGGCAAAAGGCATTGGCGACCGCGCCCGAGCACACCAGATCCACGGCCAACACCCCGGCGCCAGCCGAGCGCAACGCGGCTTCGAGCGTGTGCGGACACATCGCCGTATCGGGGTCCAGATGTACCAGCCCTGTGGTTGGGCTACTGGCGAAAACCCCATCCAGATACGCCGCTTCATGCACCCGCTGCAACTGCTCGCGCGATGCTTGCGGTGCCTCGTAGGGAATCAAGTACGCCTCCAGCCCCTGCGCGATCAAATGGTCTTGAATCGCGGTCAAGCGCTGCGGGCATTCGGGATGAAAAGAACCCATGTCGTGGCGCGCACACGCGGGGTGCGTGATCAATGCAGTCAAGCCCATTTTTTCCCTCCCTGTCGTTCTTAGGTCTCCTCTGGCGTCACGCCGCTTTGGCGCGCCAGACGGCGCAAGCGGCGCAGCGCCTCCAGTTGCATCTGCCGCACCCGCTCGCGCGTCAGCCCCATTTCTTGCGCCAGATCCTCCAGTGTCGCGGGATCGCGCTGATCGATGCCAAAGCGGCGCATGATGACATAGGCATAACGCGGCGGCAAGGTCTTCAGCCAGCGCCGCAGCACTGCGCCGATCTCTTGCTGCGCCACCGCTTCCTCGGGGCCAGCGTGGTCGTCGGCGACCGCATCGACCCAAGAATCGCGCTCGTCCTCACCGCGCGGCGCATCGAGCGACTGCGCCGGCGTTCCCCACTGTTGCCAGCGCTGCACCTCGGCAAGCGCCGCCCCCAACCACGCGGCAAGCGCCGCCTCACTCGGGGCTTGCTCGGCGCTCGCCGCATGCTCGGCGTGGCGCAGCGCCGCGACTTGCCGCTGCACGTGCACCGGCAGACGCACGGTGCGCACCTGGTTGGTGATCGCGCGCTCGATCGCCTGCCGGATCCACCACGTCGCGTAGGTCGAAAAACGAAACCCTCGCTCCGGGTCGAATTTTTCCACCGCGTGCATCAAACCCAGGTTGCCCTCCTCGATCAGATCCATCAGCGGCAGACCGCGGTGCTGATAATGCTTGGCGATGCTCACCACCAGGCGCAGGTTTGCTTCGATCATCTGCTGGCGAGCCGCTTCGTCCCCCGCGGCCACCCGGCGCGCCAGTTGCAGTTCTTCCTCCGGTGGCAGCAGGCTGATGCTGCCAATGGCATCGAGGTAACGGTGCGCGAGATCAGAAAAGAGCTCGTCGTCGAGCGCTTCGTTCGTCGTCGCCTCGTCCGGTGGCGCCGCGTCGTCTTCCTCAACCCACTGCGCGGCGTCGGTGTTGATCTCCTCGGCCGGAGATGGTTCGTCTTCCGGCCACTCATGGCGTGTGCGCATGGTTCAGCGCCTGGGCAGTACCGTCTCCGGATCGATCGCTTTGCCCGCCTTACGAACTTGGAAATGCAGCTTGGGCCGGTCGGTGTTGCCGGATTGTCCCAGAGTGGCGATCACCTGACCGCGCTTGACCGCATCACCCTCCTTGACCCGCACCGCCTGGTTGTGCGCATAGACACTCACGAAGTCGTTCGGATGCTGCACGATCACGATCAACCCAAAGCCTTCGATCCCCTCGCCCACGTAGGAAACCCGTCCATCGGCCGCCGCGCGCACCGAATCCCCGAGCTTGCCGCCGATGTCGATCCCCTTGCGTTGGTTGCCGTCGAACCTGGCGAGCACCGTCCCCTCGGCTGGCCAAGCCCAGGCGCCAGCGGCCGCAGTGCTCGTCGAGTCTGTCGCCACATTAGGCTGAGTGCCCGCCGTCGGCGGCGTTGGCGAGGCAGTCGCGGGCCCTGCCGCTGAGGACGGAGTGCTCGCCGGCGCCCCCTCGCTGCCCGCGGCTGGCGCCACCGGCACGGTCCGACCACCCCGCGGCGCCTCTTTCGCTGGCGCCGCGCCCGACTCCGGAACCGGCATCACCTGCACGCCGCTTGCGGTAGCGCCGCCACTTGGGCGCAAGCGCAACTGCTGCCCGACGAAAATGCGGTTGGGATCGCTCAAATGGTTCAACCGCGCCAGCTCTTCCGCCGATACGCCGTAACGGCGCGCTATGACAGCCAGCGTCTCTCCCGACGCTACCGTGTGGAACTCGGGCACCGCCGGGGTCGGCGCGGCGGAAGCAGCAGGCGCCCCTTTGGCGAGCGGCTGGGCATCGCGCACTGGCGACTTCACGGGCGAAGCGCAGCCCCAAAGCCCGACGATGACACCGGCAACGACGAGCCAACCACGCTTGTAGCATTTCGGAGCCACCATAGCTTCTCCTTTCCTCATTCCGTTCCTGCAAGAAGCGGCACGAAACGCACCGGTTCGACGCGCTCCCAACGGATCAACGGTCCGCGTTTCGTACCGACGCTCAACCATTGCTGCTGCCCTGAAGGTTCGGCCAACGGGGCGACGATGCGCCCTCCTTCCACGAGCTGTTCCCGCCACGCCTCGGGCACGCGCTCACCGGCCGCCGCAGCGATGATCGCATCGAACGGCGCCGCCTCGGGCAAGCCTTGGGTGGCATCGGCCCATTTCAGGCGCACGTTGGCCAAGCGATACGGGCGCAATCGCTCCTGGGCCGCAGTCAAAAGCGCGCGGATGCGCTCCAGCCCATACACTTCCGGCACCAGGCGCGCCAAGAGCGCCGTTTGATAGCCACTGCCCACGCCCACCTCGAGCACCTTACGCGGCACGTCCGGGGCGAGCAACAACTCGAGCATGCGCGCCACAACATAGGGTTGCGAAATGGTCTGGCGATGCCCGATCGGCAGCGCCACGTCGTCATAAGCTTGATACACCAGCGCGGGGTCGACGAACTCATGGCGCGGAATCTCGGCCATCGCCGCCAATACCGCTTCGTTGCGTATCCCCGCGGCACGCAGTTGCTCCACTAGGCGCGCCCGCTGGCGGGCAAAACTTGGCTGGCCGCTCGCCACCTCACCCCCCACACTCGCTTGCCGCTCGCTGGCCTTCAGACAAGGCGCACCGGCCTGTTGTCCTTGCCTCATCGACTGGCTTGCTCATGGCAGTGCTGCCAACCATCGCTCGATTCCCGCCAAATCGTCGTAGCTGGTCAAATCGATCTGCAGCGGCGTGATCGAAACATAACCGTGTTCGACGGCATAAAAATCCGTCCCTTCGCCGGCATCGGCCGCTTTGCCCGCTGGGCCGATCCAATAGACCGTCTCGCCGCGCGGGTTGGTGCCGCGAATCACCGGCTCGGCCTTGTGCCGCCGCCCCAGGCGCGTGACGCGCATACCTTTGAGCGCGCTCAGTTCTACGTCGGGCACATTGACGTTGAGCAGCACTCGCCCCAGCGGCTGCTCGATGGCGCGCGCGACCAACTGCGCCGCGACATGCGCCGCGGTGGCAAACGAGCGAGGGTTTTTGCTGACCAGCGAGATGGCGATCGACGGCACCCCCAAGAGGTACCCTTCCATCGCCGCAGCGACGGTTCCCGAATAAATCGTATCATCACCCATGTTGGCGCCGAGGTTGATGCCCGAAACGACCATGTCGGGCACCACGTCGAGCATGCCGGTCACCGCCAGATGCACGCAGTCGCTCGGCGTGCCGTTGACGAACCAGAAGCCGTTCGGCGCGCGCCGCAACATCAACGGTCGGTCGAGGGTGAGCGAGTTGCTCGCGCCGCTGCGGTCGCGCTCCGGGGCCACCACCGTCACCTCGCCGAAAGAACGCAACGCCTCGGCCAGCGCCTCGAGCCCCGGGGAAAAATAACCGTCGTCGTTACTGAGCAGGATGCGCATCGCTGCCACCATCGCGGGAGCACCGCGAGGATGTTATCACAGCCGGGGGGGAGTAAGCAGCGCCAGCACTTCCGCTGCCGCAGCAAAGCCCATCGTCGCGGTCACCACGACCGATGACCCCATGCCGGCGCAGCTTAGCCGCGCTCCCGGCGCACAGGCTTCGGGCAAGCGTCGCGGTTCGCGCGAAAACACGGCACGCAGGTGCATGCGTTTGGGCGGACGGGGAAATCCGGCACGCTGGCGCAACGTCGTGCGCACCCGCGCGAGCAACGCATCCTGCAGCGTATCGCGCAGGTCGGCGACCGCCACCGCCGTGGGATCGCGTTTGCCGCCCGCAGCGCCACACATCACCAAGGGCACCTGGTGGTCGCGCGCCCAGCACGCCAGCGCCACTTTGGCGCGCACCTCATCACACGCGTCGAGCACCGCATCGGGCCAGCACGGGGCACCGGATTGCCCTGCCGAATCCGCCTTCGTCAATCCTGCGCCCGCCTCACCCCGTTCCCGTTCGCGGTCACCAGGTGGCGTTGAAAGCGCCAGCAACGCCGCGACATTGTCGACGCTGACCGCCGCATCGCGTAGCGTCAGGCGCAACGTCGGCGCGATCGCCAGGAGCCGCTCGCCCAGCGCCTGCACCTTGTCACAGCCCAGCGTCGCGTAGGTCGCCTGCACCTGGCGGTTGAGGTTGCTGGCCACGATCACGTCCGGATCGATCAACAAAAGATGCCCCACGCCGCAACGCGCCAGCGCTTCCGCCGCCCATGAGCCCACGCCGCCCACGCCGACCACCGCCACGGTGGCCTCGCGCCAGCGCGCCAGCGCCGCTGCCCCGTAAAGCCGCTCCAGCGCCCGCCAAGGCCGGTCAGATTCTGGTAAGGTCATGAACGCGCCAGCTGATCACGCCGTTCGCGCCACAGTCCCAACCCTTGCGCGTTCAATTCGATGTCCCACGCCAGAAACTGCAACAATTCGTCGCCCTGTAAAGGCCACCCCTGGCGCGCCGCCTCTTCGAGCATCAACGCCTGCAGCCCGGCAACGATCTCCAGATGCCGCGCCGACCCCTCCCCTTGCGCGGCAAGCGCGATGCTCACGTACGCATCGATCAAACGCTTCATTTCCCCCACTAGCCGCGGCACTTCCGTGACGCGGCCAAAGTGGGTGAGGTATGCGCACTGCGGCGCCAACGCCGCGATTTTGTCGAGCGTGCGCGCAAACGCTTCCGGGTCGAACTCGCTGGGGGTGGTGGTCGGGATGACGCTCGCGCGCCCCGCCACATCGAGCTCGCGGTACGACAGCCCCAGGGTGTCGCCGGTAAATACCGCGCGCGCCCGTTCGTCCCAGTAAAACACGTGATGCCGCGCATGGCCCGGCGCATCGAACACGGTAATCGCGCGGTTGCCGACAGTGAAAACGTCGCCGTCGTGGGCGGCGATCACCCGCTCGGCCGGCACCGGCAAGAGCGTTCCGTACATCTCATGCGCTTGCGCCTCACCATAGACAGCGCAAGTGGCCGCCCACAACCGCGCCGGATCGACCAGATGCCTGACCCCGCGCGGGTGCACCACCACCTGCGCGTTGGGCAGCGCGGCGATGAGCTGACCGGTGCCGCCCGCATGGTCAAGATGAATATGCGTCAAAAACACATAACGCACCTGCGCCGGCGCGATGCCGGCGGCGGCGAACGCCTCCAAGACCAAAGGCACCGACGCGTTGATCCCGGCATCGAATACCGCCGCTTCGCCGTCGGCAATCAGCAGGTGCACCGCCGCGAGCTGCGGCCGCAGATAACCCGTATCGAGGGTCAGCACCCCATCGCAATGCAGTTGCATCAGGACATCCGTATCCGTCGTGGCACGAGCTCAAAACGGAATGTCGTCGTCAGCAAAGCCGTTGTCGGCAAACGGCGGCATCGCCGCGCCAGCAGCGCTACCCATCGCCCCCGCCGCCGTCGCATTGGCGTTGAGCGGCGCGTCTGCCGCCTGGCGCGGACCGAGCATTTTGAACGTATCGCCGCGGATCTCGGTGGTGTAACGTTCCTGACCGCTTTGATCTGTCCATTTGCGGGTGCGCAAGCTGCCCTCGACATAGACCTGCGCCCCTTTACGCAAATACTGCGCCGCGATCTCCGCCTGACGGCCGAAAAACACCACGCGGTGCCATTCGGTCAGCTCGCGCGGCTCGCCCGTTTGTTTGTCCTTCCAGCGCTCGGAGGTAGCCACCGATAAATTGACCACCGCCTCGCCGCTTGGCAAATACCGCGTCTCGGGATCCCGCCCGAGATTGCCGACCAAAATGACCTTATTGACCGATGCCATGAGAACGCTCCTTAGTCTTTGGCGCCACCGCCAATCCCCACCATGCCGCCGCGACGGCCGCAGCGACCAGATAGACCGCCGTTGCCCCCCCCCAATGAGCGATCCACCCGCCGCCGACGCCACCGACGAACAGACCCAGCGATTGTAGCGTATTGTAAATCCCGAGCGCCGAACCTTTGTGCGATGCTGGCGCGAGGCGACTCAACCACGACGGTTGCGTGGCCTCCAACACCATGAACCCCGCGAAAAACACGGTCAACGCCACCGTCATCGGCGCCAGCACTCCTTGCGCCGCCGCCAACCCCACGTTGGCCACCGCCAACGCGACGATCGCACCACGATACACCGTCGGCAACCGTCCATGCCGCTCAGCCGCGATGATCGCCGGCATCATCACCACCAGCGACACCACCACGGCAATACCATACACCCACCACTGCTGCGGCAGCGGCAAACCGGCACGCACCAATTGCGCCGGCACCACCACCCACAACGCCATCTGCAGCGCATGCAGCGCGAACACCCCTAGGTACAACCGCCACAAGCGTGCGTCGGTCAACACGCTCAGCCACCCAACCGTTGGCGTGCCTTCCGTGGCCGTGGCGACCGGCGACGGCGGCGGCGGCACGCCGCGCACGACCATCGCGATGGCCATCAACCCCAGCGCGGCGGTGAGCAAAAACATCCCGTCCATGCCCAACGCGCGAAACAACAACGGCGCCAGCGCCATCGACGCGGCAAAAGTCACGCCAATGGTGGCGCCGATCATCGCCATCGCGCGGGTGCGCACCTCGGGGCGGGTCAAATCGGCCACCAGCGCGCTCACCGCCGCCGAGATCGCCCCAGCGCCTTGCACGGCGCGTGCCAGTGCCAGTTCCATCACCGAGGCCGCAAACGCCGCCCAGACGCCGCCGAGCACGAAGAGCGTCAGCCCAGCGACGATCACCGGCTTGCGACCCCAGCGGTCCGAGGCCCAACCAAACGGCAACAACAGCAGGGCCTGAGTCAATCCGTAACTGCCCATCGCCAGCCCGATCGCCGTCTCGCGCTCGCCACCAGGCAGCGTGCGCGCATACTCGGCCAGCACCGGCAATATCAAAAACAGACCGAGCATGCGCAGGGCAAAAACAAACGCCAGACGCAGCACCGTCTGGCGTTCCGAGGAGGTGAAATCGCGAGACGTCATGGGCTGTTCCGCCAACTCAGCCTGAGCGCGCCCGGGACGATCGCACCGCTGAGGAAATCACAAGGCGTCATCGGCTTACTTGCCGCTCCAAGAATGGGAAAACGCCTTGCCTTCCACGGCGCCGATCCAGTAGGAAGCGCACCAGGAAGGCAAGCACGTGTGCTGACTCAACGTGGCAACACCGTGCGACCCATCAGGTATTCATCGACCACACTGGCGCATTGCCGCCCTTCGCGGATCGCCCAAACCACCAGCGACTGACCGCGGCGCACGTCGCCACAAGCAAATACCCCTGGAACGTTGGTCGCGTAAGCGCCGGCCCCGTCGGTGGGGGCCGCGGCGTTGCCGCGCGCGTCGCGCGTCACACCGAATGCTTCGAGTAGCGCCGCGTTGGGGTGCACAAATCCGGCGGCGATGAACACCAAATCCGCCGGCAGCTCAAATTCGCTGCCTTCGATCTCGACGGGCTTGCCGCTACGCCAATCCACGCGCACGAGCTTTAACGCGCGCACGTTGCCGTTGCCGTCGTCGAGAAAGGCTTTGGTCGCCACCGCCCACAGCCGTTCTACCGGCCCTTCCTCGTGCGAAGTCGACGTGCGCAGCTTGTTCGGCCAGTAGGGCCAGGTGATGAGCTTGGGTTCTTTTTCCGGCGGCTGCGGGTTGATTTCCAGTTGCGTCACCGAAACTGCCCCCTGCCTTAGGCTCGTGCCCGTGCAGTCGGCGCCGGTGTCGCCACCGCCGATCACCACGACGCGCTTGCCCTTGGCGTTGATCGGATTGGGCCCGTCACCGGCGACTTCCTTGTTTTGCGGGTGCAAAAACTGCATCGCAAAGTAAATGCCGTTGAGCTCGCGCCCCGGCGCCGGCACGTCGCGCGGCACTTCCGAACCGGCCGCCAAAACGATCGCATCGAACTCGGCGCGCAGCTGTTCGGGGCTGATCGTCTCGGTCGACTCGTCGTTGACCGCCGCGGGCGCCGGAGGCCCGACACGCACGCGCGTGCGGAACGTCACCCCTTCGGCTTTCATTTGCTCGAGGCGCCGGTCGATCAGCCACTTTTCCAGCTTGAAGTCAGGGATACCAAAACGCAGCAAGCCGCCAATGCGGCTGTTCTTCTCGAACACCGTCACCTCGTGTCCGGCGCGCGCCAATTGCTGCGCCGCAGCCAACCCCGCCGGACCGGAACCGACGATGGCGATCTTCTTGCCCGTTTTCCGCGCCGGCACCTGCGGCAATACCCAGCCGCGTTCCCACGCGACATCGGCAATATAGCGCTCGATCGACTTGATGCCCACCGGGCTGTCCTGCAGGTTGAGCGTACAAGCCGCCTCGCACGGCGCCGGACAGACGCGGCCAGTGAATTCGGGAAAATTGTTGGTGGCGTGCAATTCGACGCTCGCCGCCTGGACGTAGCCCCGGTACACCAGATCGTTCCAGTCCGGGATCAGGTTGTTGACCGGGCAGCCGTTGTTGCAAAACGGAATGCCGCAGTCCATGCAGCGAGCGCCCTGAATCTTTGCCTCTTCGTCACTCAAGCGCTGCACGAACTCCTTGAACGAACGCACGCGCACCAGCGGCGCTTCGTAATGTTCCGACAACCGCTCGTATTCCAGAAATCCTGTGGGTTTTCCCATCGTCGTGTCCTTATCGGTCAAAGGTTACGCCGAGTGTGCCTGCGCTTGCCGCGCTTTGGCCATTTCTCCGAGCGCACGGCGGTATTCGTGCGGGAACACCTTCACGAAGCGCTTGCGCCACACTTCCCAGTGCGCCAGGACCTCCTTGGCGCGGCGGCTGCCGGTAAAGCGCGCGTGCCGTTCGATGAGCCCCTTGAGGATCAGCTCATCGCCCATCGTCAGGTGATCGATCGCCACCTTGCCGTGCTGCTCGAGTTCGGGGCCGCAGTCGCTCTGCGCGCGCGCCTCCATCTCCTCGGGCAGCGGCTCCAGCGCCACCATCGCCAAGTTGCAGCGGCTGGCGAACGTGCCGTCTTCGTCGAGCACATAGGCAAAACCGCCCGACATGCCCGCGGCAAAGTTGCGGCCGGTGCGACCCAACACCACCACCGTGCCGCCAGTCATGTATTCGCAGCCATGATCGCCCACGCCTTCTACCACCGCGACAGCGCCGGAGTTACGCACCGCAAAGCGCTCACCCGCCACGCCACAGAAGTACGCTTCGCCCTCGATCGCGCCATAGAGCACGGTGTTACCGACAATGATGTTCTGCGTCGGTTCGCCGCGGAATTCCGGTGCTGGGCGCACGATCACGCGGCCACCCGACAGGCCTTTGCCCACGTAGTCGTTGGCCTCACCGATGAGATCGAACGTCACCCCGTGCGCCAGGAACGCGGCAAAGCTCTGGCCGGCGGTGCCGCGGAACGTGACGTGGATGGTGTCGTCGGGCAAGCCCTTGTGCCCATAGCGCTTCGCGACACGCCCGGAGAGCATCGCCCCGACGGTACGGTTGACGTTGCGGATGGCAAAATTCAGCCGCACCGCTTCGCCGCGCGCCAGCGCCGGTTCGGCCGCTGCGATGAGCGGATGATCCAACGCTTTGTCTAGCCCGTGATCCTGCGTCTCGCAGTGATACCGCGCCACGTCTTCCGGCACGTTCGGTTCAGCGAGCACGCGCGAGAAATCCAGCCCTTTGGCTTTCCAATGATCCACGGCTTTGCGTACCGAAAGGTAGCGCGACGCGCGACCGATGAGCTCGTCGAACCGTCGCACGCCGAGTTCGCTCATGATCTGGCGCACCTCTTCGGCGACGAAGAAGAAGTAATTGATCACATGTTCCGGCTGACCGACGAAACGGCGCCGCAGCTCGGGATCTTGTGTGGCCACCCCCACCGGGCAAGTGTTGAGGTGGCACTTGCGCATCATGATGCAACCTTCGACCACCAGCGGCGCGGTGGCAAAGCCGAACTCGTCGGCCCCGAGCAGCGCTCCAATCACCACGTCGCGCCCCGTCTTCATCTGACCGTCGACCTGCAAGCGCACCCGGCCGCGCAGGCGGTTGAGCACGAGCGTCTGCTGCGTTTCCGCCAAGCCCAGCTCCCAGGCGCTACCGGCATGCTTGATCGACGACAAGGGCGAAGCACCCGTGCCGCCGTCGTGCCCGGCAATCACGATGTGATCGGCTTTGGCTTTCGCGACCCCCGCCGCAACCGTGCCGACGCCGACTTCGGCCACGAGCTTAACCGAAATCGATGCCTCGGGATTGACGTTCTTGAGGTCGTGGATGAGCTGCGCCAGGTCCTCGATCGAATAGATGTCGTGGTGCGGCGGCGGCGAAATCAGCCCCACCCCGGGCACCGAATGGCGCAAATAGCCGATGTATTCGCTGACCTTGTGCCCGGGCAGCTGCCCGCCTTCCCCGGGTTTGGCGCCTTGCGCCATCTTGATCTGGATCTGGTCGGCATTGACCAGGTATTCGGTGGTGACGCCGAAGCGGCCCGACGCCACCTGTTTGATCGCCGAACGCAGACTGTCGCCGGGCTGCAGCTCGATGTCGCGCTCCACGCGGCTCGCGCCCAGCACTTCCGACAGTTTGGTGGGTTTGGTGATTGGCACGAAGCGCGCTGGGTCTTCGCCACCCTCGCCGGTGTTGGATTTACCGCCGATGCGGTTCATCGCGATCGCCAGCGTGGTGTGCGCTTCGGTGGAGATCGACCCCAGCGACATCGCGCCGGTGGCAAAGCGCTTGACGATCTCGCTGGCCGGTTCCACCTCCTCGAGCGGCACCGGCTGCTCGGCCTTGACGAACTCGAACAAGCCGCGCAGCGTCATCAAGCGCTGCGACTGATCGTTGATCAGCCGCGCGTATTCGGCGTAGGTTTCGAACTTTCCTAAGCGCGTGGCGTGCTGCAGCTTGGCGATCGCATCCGGCGTCCACATGTGTTCTTCGCCCATGCGCCGCCAGGCATATTCGCCGCCGACATCGAGCATCTGCTGATGCAAGAGGTCGCCCGCATATGCCTGCCGGTGCATGCGGATCGCCTCTTCCATGATCGTGAACAGATCCATGCCTTCGACCGGCGACGGTGTGCCGGTGAAGTACTTGTCGCACACCGCCTGCGAAATGCCCACCGCTTCGAAGATCTGCGCGCCGGTGTAGGACATGTAGGTGGAGATGCCCATCTTGGACATCACCTTGAGCAGCCCTTTGCCGATCGCCTTGATGAAGTTCTTGCGGTATTTCTCGGCCAGCGCCTCGTCGCCGCCGGCCATCTCCTCCAGCGTCTTGAACGCCAGGTACGGATGCACCGCTTCGGCGCCATAACCGGCCAGCACCGCAAAATGATGCACCTCCCGCGCCGAGCCGGTCTCAACCACCAGCCCCACGCGCGTGCGCAAGCCCTTATTGACCAGATGCTGGTGGATCGCGGAGAGCGCCAGCAGCGCCGGGATCGCCACGCGCTCGCGATCGACCTTGCGGTCGGAGAGGATCACAATGCTGTGCCCATCGAGCACCGCGTCCTCGGCCTGTGCCTGCAACGACGCGAGTTGTGCCTCCACCGCCTCTTTGCCCCAGGCCACCGGATAGGTGATGTCGAGCTCGAAGCTTTTGAAGCGCCCATCGGTGTAGCGCGCGATGTCGCGCAGCTTGGCCATCGCTTCATAGTCAAGTACCGGCTGCGGCACTTCGAGGCGATACGGCGGGTTGATCTCGTTGAGTTCCAGCAGGTTCGGTTTGGGGCCGATGAATGAAACGAGCGACATCACCAGCTGCTCGCGGATCGGGTCGATTGGCGGGTTGGTCACCTGCGCAAAGAGCTGGCGGAAGTAGTGATACAAGAGCTTCGGACGCGTGGAAAGCACCTCCAGCGGCGCGTCGTTGCCCATCGACCCCACGGCTTCCTCGCCGGTTTTGGCCATTGGCTCGAGGATGAACTTGATGTCCTCGAGCGTGTAACCGAACGCTTCTTGCAAGGTCAGCACCGGCTGGTCGGTCTGACCCGCGGCGATCGCAGTTTGCGACGGTGTAGCGACGGTATCGAGATGGATGTTGATGCGCCGCAGCCACTCGCGGTACGGCTTGGCGTTGGCGAGCGTGCTCTTGAGTTCGTCATCGTCGATGATGCGCCCCTGCTCCGTGTCGATCAGGAACATCTTGCCCGGCTGCAAGCGCCACTTGCGCACGATCTTCTCTTCCGGGATCGGCAGCACGCCGGCTTCCGAGGCCATCACCACCACGTCGTCGTCGGTAATGAGGTAGCGCGCCGGCCGCAAGCCGTTGCGATCCAGTGTCGCCCCGATCTGCCGCCCGTCGGTAAACGCCACCGCCGCCGGACCGTCCCAGGGTTCCATCATCGCCGCGTGGTATTCGTAAAACGCCCGCCGCCGGTCGTCCATGCCTGTGTGCGCTTCCCACGCTTCGGGAATGAGCATCATCATCGCGTGCGGTAGCGTGTAGCCGGCCATCACCAGCAGCTCAAGCGCGTTGTCAAAAGAAGCCGAGTCGGATTGCCCCGGATAGATGATCGGCCAGAGTTTTTCCAGGTCTTGCCCAAGCAGCGTGGAAGAAACGCCGCGCTCGCGCGCGCGCATCCAGTTGTAGTTGCCGCGCAGCGTGTTGATCTCGCCGTTGTGCGCGATCATGCGGAACGGATGCGCCAAGTGCCACTTCGGGAAGGTGTTGGTAGAGAAACGCTGATGTACCAACGCCAGCGCCGACTCGGTGCGCGGATCGGCAAGGTCCCGGTAATACACCCCCACCTGATGCGCGAGCAACAGGCCTTTGTACACCACGGTACGGGCCGACATCGACGGCACGTAGAACTCTTTGCCATGCTCGAGTTTTAAGGCCAAGATCGCGTTCGCGGCGCGGCGCCGAATCACGTAGAGCTTGCGCTCGAGCGCGTCGGTGACCATGATGTTCGGGCCGCGGCCGATGAAGACCTGGCGGATCACCGGCTCTTTGGCCTTGACCGCCGGGGACATCGGCATGTCGCGATCCACCGGCACGTCGCGCCAGCCGAGCACCACCTGCCCCTCGGCGAGCACCGCGCGTTCGATTTCGCGCTCGCACGCCAGGCGCGCCGCCGGTTCCTTGGGCAAGAACACCATGCCCACGCCGTACTCGCCCGCTGGCGGCAGCGTGACCCCTTGCTTGGCCATTTCTTCGCGATACAGCCGGTCGGGAATCTGAATGAGGATCCCTGCGCCGTCGCCTTGCAGGGGATCGGCCCCCACGGCGCCGCGGTGGTCGAGGTTTTTCAGGATCTCCAGACCCAATTGGATGAATTCGTGACGTTTTTCGCCTTTGATGTGCGCCACAAAGCCGACACCGCAGGCGTCATGCTCGAACTGCGAACGATAAAGGCCGACTGACGATTCGGACATGGAAAGTTCCCCGCAAGAAAATCAGCGCAACATGAAATTGTAGCGCAAAGCCCAGCCGAGTGCCCAACCTGGCGCGACTCGACGCCTACCCCGCCCGGCGGCGTTAGCCCAGCCGCGCGCGCAACACCTCGAGCACGAGCTCCTCTGGCACGTCGGAGGTGACCACGGCGCGCCCGATGCCCTGCGGCAACACATAGCGGATCCGCCCGGCCTGCACCTTTTTGTCCCCGGCCATCAGCGACAGCATCGTCTCGGGCGAGATCGCCGGCCCAAAGCGTGGTAGTCCGGCGCGGATGATCAGCCCTTCCAGGCGGCCCAGCTCTTCCTCACTCATCCAGCCCAGACGCACGGCGACTTCCGCGGCGATGATCATCCCCACGGCCACTGCTTCGCCATGCAACCAGCTGGAATAACCGGTCGCGGTTTCGATCGCGTGCCCAAAGGTATGACCGAGGTTCAGAAGCGCGCGTTCCCCGCGTTCGGTTTCATCGGCTGCGACCACCTCGGCTTTGTTGCGACAGCTGCGCTCGATCGCGTACGCCAGCGGTTCCGGCTCCAGCGCCAGCACCGCTTCCAGCCGATCTTCAAGCCAGGCGAAAAACGCCGCGTCGCGGATCACGCCGTACTTGATCACTTCCGCCAGCCCGGCACGCAGCTCGCGGGTGGGCAAGGTCGAAAGCGTCTCGGTGTCGATCAGCACCGCGCGGGGCTGATGAAACGCGCCGATGAGGTTCTTGCCCTGCGGGTGGTTGATCGCGGTCTTGCCGCCCACCGAAGAATCCACTTGCGCCAAGAGCGTGGTGGGCACCTGCACGAACGGCGCACCGCGCTGCCAGCACGCCGCGGCAAAGCCGGTCATATCCCCGATCACCCCACCGCCCAGCGCCACCAGCGTGGTGTGGCGTTCGGCGCGCATCGCCACCAGCGCATCGAAAATACGCTGCAGCGTCTGCCAGTCCTTATACGCTTCGCCATCGGGCAGCACCACCTCGGCAGTGCTCACCCCGCGCCCCTCCAGCGCCTCTTTGAGCGCGGCCAAATACAGCGGCGCCACCGTCTCGTTCGTGACGATAAGCGCTTGCGGCTGCGGCATCACCGCCTGCAGCAACTCCCCGTGCGCCAACAGCCCCGCGCCGATGTAGATGGGATAGGAGCGTTCCCCCAATTCGACGGCCACCGTTCGCATCGTGCTTTTCCTCGTTTCTGAATTGCTCTTGGGCTTATCCGAATCCTTTTAGCGCCAACCCAAATCTTCTTGGAGCCTGATCCAATTCCTCTTGTGGCCGATCCCAATCCGTTCATCGAGCCGGCCTTGCCGCCAACCGCAACGAAAAGTACCCGTGCCCCAGGGAAGAAATCTTAGTCCCCCAACCCGGGCAACACATCACTCGTTTCAGCCTGCGCTTCGAACGGTCCGGGCAACAGCCAACCGCGCTCGGCAAGCGCCGCTTCGATCGCCCGCACCACCGCCTGCGGCCGTCCGTCGCCCGCGGCGATGGAGATATCGGCTACTTCGCGATACCACGGGGAGCGCTCTTCATAGAGCTGCGCCAGCCGTGCCTGCGGATCGGGTACTTGCAGCAGCGGCCGATGGCGGTCTTCCTGCAGCCGCTGCCACAACACCGCGAGCGGCACGTCCAAATAGACCACCACACCGCTGCGATGCAGCAATTGGCGGTTCTCGGCCCGGGTCACCGCGCCGCCGCCGGTGGCGATCACCGCATTCTTGCGCGCCAACAATTCCTTCAAGAGCTTCGTCTCGCGCTCGCGAAAGCCGGCTTCACCTTCCATTTCGAAGATCAGCGGGATAGCCACGCCGGTGCGCGCTTCCAGTTCGGCGTCGGCATCGACGAAGTCCCAATGATGACGCGCCGCCAGCAGCCGCCCGATGGTCGTTTTGCCCGCGCCCATCATCCCCACCAATACGATCGGTTCCACCCGCGCCCCTTCGTGCTTTGCCCAAGGCGCGAGTGTACCGCAAGGCACGCCGGTTCCGGCCTGCGCGCTTGCCGCTTGGCGGCTTTCGCTAGACAGGATACCCCGTTGCGCGGCAAGTGGCCATGGCCTCATTCCCTGACTTCGCACCAACCCGCCTCCGCGCCATCGGCCGACCTTGTCTTGAGCTTCCCGCCTTAGCGACCCTTGGCGCATGGATCAGCGCCAGCGCAGGTCGTCGTGAATCACCCGCGGGGTCAGAAAGATCATCAGTTCAGTGCGCTGCGAGGTGTTGGCGGTATTCTTGAACAGGTTCCCCACCACCGGGAGATCGCCGAGGAAAGGCACCTTGTCCAGGGACTGCGCCTCGCTTTCTTCGAACAGCCCCCCGATCACCACCGTGCCGCCGTTGTCCACGATCACATCGGTGGTGACCTGTTTTTTCACGATCGGCGGGTTACCGAGCACCGTGCGCGTGAAATCGGCGCGGTTTTTCTCCACCAGCACCGTCATGCGCACGCGCCCGTCGGGGGTCAGTACCGGCGTGACTTCCAAATTGAGCGCCGCTTCCTTGAACGACACCGACGGCGGCGTATTCCCCGTGGCAGGAACCACGTACGGGATCTCATCCCCCACCGAAATCTTGGCCTTGACGTTGTTCGCGGTCATGATCTTGGGGCTGGAAACGATCCGCCCCTGTCCGGTCGCTTCGGCCAGGTTAAGTTCCAGGTTGAGATAGCGCGTCAGGCCGCGGTTGAAGATGGACAGGCTGAAATCGCTAAACTGCGCCACGCGCAGCTCCTGCGCCGTGGTTTGGCGCGTAAAAGGACGGTTGAACGGTCCAACTGTAAAGAGCGCCCCACCGCCGAGACTACGCACACGCGCGTCGTCGAACCCTAAGCGCGCACCGATCTCGCGCCCGAAATTGGTCGTCGCTTCGACGATGCGCGCCTCGATCACCACTTGCTTGGGCGGCACGTCGATTTCCTTCAGTAGCGCCCGCACCGCGTTGAGCCGCTCCTCGACGTCAGTGACGAAGAGTTTGTTGGTGCGCGCATCGAACGTTGCCGATCCGCGCGGTGACAGGATGCTGCGCGACGCCCCCCCTTGTTGCGCGCCCTGCCCCTGCGCTGCCGCGCCGCCTGCGCCGCTGTCTTGCCCCGCCACCAGCATCCGATAAACGTCGGCCGCCGAGTGGTAGTTGATCTGGAACGACTCGGTAAACAGCACCCCTTGTTCCACGCGCTGGTTGATCGCCGCCATGCGCGCCTTTTCCCGCTCGGCAAGTTCCTGGGTTGGGGCGACCCAAATGACGTTGCCTTGCTGCCGTTTGTCCAACCCGCGGGCCTGCAGAATCAGATCCAGCGCCTGATCCCAGGGCACGTCCACCAAGCGCAGGGTGATCGCCCCTTGCACGGTGTCGGATGCAACGATGTTAAAACCGCTGAAGTCGGCAAGCACCTGCAGCAGCGCGCGCACGTCGATGTTCTGAAAGTCCAGCGTCAGGCGCTCGCCCGAGTACTTGGGGCGCAAGCCCGCCGCGTCACGCTCTTCGTCTTTGGGGGCGGCGGCCACTTCGACGATGAACGTGGTGTCGGTCTGGTACGCCGTCGGCCGCCACTCGCCGCTGGCTTCGATGGTGAGCACCGCGTCTTCACCGCGCTGCTCGAACACGAACTGGCGCACCGGGGTCGCGAAATCGGCCACGTCGCTGCGCCGGCGCAGTTCGTGCGGCAGCGCCACGCCGGGAAAATGCACTTCCAGCTTGCCGCCCACTTGGCGCACGTCGGGGGCGATGCGCGGGCTCGAGAGCTGGACCACCACGCGCCCTTCCCCGCGCTCACCGCGGCGGAAATCGACCGCCCGCACGCTGTGCCCCGTGATCGCCTCAGCGGCGCTGGCCAACGCGGCCGGCTCATTACTGGGCAATGGCGACAAAGCCGCGGCAACCGGGTCCGCCGGCGCGTCGCCCATCTGCGTCCATTCCACCGCCCAGCCGTCGCTGGTGGGCAATGTGCGGTAAGTGATCGGATAGGCGAGCGTGAGGACGGCGCGCAGGCGCTGTCCCGCTTCAAGTACCGTCACCTGCTCCAGACCGGCGCGTTTGAAGGTATGAAGCGATGCGCCGGTGCGGTTCTTCTGTCCGGTGAAGTCTACGATGAGGCGCGTGGGCCCTTGCAACAGAAAATGCGCAGGCTCCGTGACCGCCTCGGAAAACCCCAGCTCGAGCCGGCCTTGCCCCGCCTGTTGCTCTACGAGCCGAAGTTCGCGCAGCTCGCCCGCCCAGGCCTGCACCATTGGCCAAACGGCCAGCGCCATGACTAGCTTACGACCCCTCATCGTGGTATTCATGCGCTACCCTTTCTTGCTTTGCCCTGACCACTCACGCACGCGTTCGCGCCATTTGCCTTCACTGTCTTGCACGAGCTCACGCAGGGTCAGCACGACGACACTGCGCCCTTCCTCGCGTCGCACCTCGATGCGCTGCAATTCCCCGAAATCCTGTCCCAGCCGACTGCCAGGCGCAATGCGATAGAGGCGACCATCTGGCGCGACGATCAGCACGAATCGCGTCCCGTCGCGCTCGATCACCCCTTTGACCTGCAGCTCGTCCAGCGCGAATGCTTCCAGCGGCTCCCGCGGCCGCTGCTGGTCTGGTGCCGGCAACCCCGGATCGGCGTCCGCGACCATCGCGCGCGGCGGCACCAATCGCGCTACATCGAACGGATCGGCGAGTTCATACGCGGCGTAGGTCCACACCGCAAAGCGCTTGACCGTCGGCAGCGGCTCGATCCGCCCTTTCATGCCGCGGGCGCTTTCCTGCATCCATTGCGGCAGATCCGCGGTCGATTCCGGCACGTCGGGCACACAGCCGGCCAGAAGCGGCAGCGCTGCCCCCATGACCCACCAGGAACGCATGCATTGCATTGCTAGCCTCCTAGCGCCGCTTCGGAGCTGCTGGTGCCGAGGCAGCGGCGCGCTCCTCGTCTTCGAGGTAACGGTAGGCAAACAGCGTCGCTTCCAAACGCAACCCGCCTCCCGTCTTGGCCTCCTGTGCCGCCAGCGTGAAATCCCCGAACGACACCACTCGCGGCATGGTAGAAGCGTCGCTGACAAAACCCGCCAACGCCTGGTACGGCCCGGCAACAACGAGGGTTACCGGCAATTCGGCAAAGAACTCTTTTTTCACCTCGTTGCCGGGACGAAACAGATCGAACGCCAATTGCCGTCTGAGTCCCAGCTGATGCGCCTCGCGCAACAGACCGTCCATTTCCGCCTTGCTTGGCAATTGCCGAAGCAGCGTACCAAAAAGCCGCTCCCCCTCTTCGACCTGCGCTTGATACAGCGGCAAATTGACCGCCTGACGCTTTTTGGCCAACCACTGCTGCTTGAGTTCTTCCTCTTTCTTTACCGCCGCTTCGATTTGCGCGGCTTGATCCGACCAGAAGAGATAATACGCCCCCCCCAGGACCAACGCCATCGCTACCAGCACCACAACGATCTGAGGTAGAATCGGCCAGCGGCCTGGGTCATTCGGATCGAGGTCGCGGAACTGCGCTGCCAACGCCTGCCCGTCTATGGTCAGCTTCATGAGCGGCCCTCCTGCGGCAAGGTCAGACGCTGTCCGATCGCAGCGGCATCGATTTCCACCGCCAGCGCAAAACGCACCACCGGCTGTCCCGAAAGCTCTGCGGCTTGTGACTCGATCAAGCGCACCTGACCAAACACCTCGGACGCTTCCAACGCCCGCATCGTCTCGGAAACCACGCCGTTGGAACGCGCCACCCCTTTGAGCGTCAGGGCTGTCCCTTTGCGCTGCAACGACTCCAGAAAAACCCCCTCGGGCAATACCTGCGGCAGCGCATCGAGTACCGCCACCGCTTCGGCACGCTGCTGCTGCAGCGACTCGATGACGTTTTTGCGCGCGACGATCCCGGCCACCAGTTCTTTGAGCCGTTGAATGTCTTTGATCTGCGCCTCCAGCGTCTTGATTTCTTCCTCTAAGAAGCGGTTGCGCGCCTGCTGCCGCTCGAGCACCGCATCGAGCCACCACGATGCGCCCATTCCGACTGCCATCGCCAGCACGACCCCGCCGACCAACGCGCCATAAAACGCCTGGCGCCGCTCGGCGGCGCGCCGTTCGCGCCACGGCAGCAGGTCGATGCGAATCGTCGCCGGTTTCATGCCCGCCCCCACAGCGCCAACCCCAGCGCCAACGTCATGCGCGGTGACAAACCCTGCGTTCGCCCCAGCAAACCGGCGATCGCGATCAAATCAGCGACGCGCACCACCGGAGCGATGAAACGCTGGATGACTTTGTCCGCCCCCGGCAACGCCGCGATACCGCCGCACAGGTACAACTCGGAAATTTTGACGTTTTCAAACGAAGCGAAAAAGAATTTGAGCAAATTGGCCACCTCTGCCCCCACCTTTTCCAGCACTGGCGTCACGACGCGCGATTGCGCTTCTTCGGACCAGGCGCCCGTTTCCAGACAGCGCTTGACTTCGTCTTCGGAACGCAGCAGACGCGCCAGATCGCGGCGTAGCCGTTCGCCTTCGAACGGCTGGCTGCGTTCCATGAGCCGCTCGACGCCGCGCCACACCGACAGGGTCAGCGCTTTGTGCCCGAGGTCGCACCACGCGAAGGTTCCGTTCTTCGCCGCGCCGGCAAAGACCCGATGCAGCGCCAGCGCCTCCACATCCACATGCGCCAGCGTCACCCCCGCGGCATCGGCAAGCGCCTGCAGTTCCTCGATGCGTTCTTGTCGCGCCGCAGCAATGAACGTGCGCAAGGTATCTTCGCCCACCCCGTCTCCAAGCACGCACCAATCATAACGCAACTCTTCGAGGGGAAACGGCGACATGCGCACCACTTCGTCCTGAACGTACGTTTCGAATTCCCGCTCGGAAGGAACGCGCGGCAGGTCGCTGACCCGCTGCATCACCGCGGCACTGGGCAAAGCCATCACCACCGCCCCTTGGTTGCCTGCCGCGCGGTAGGCGCGGCGCAATGCCTCGGCCACCGCGTCCAACTGCGCGATTCCCTGCTCAGACACCGCACCATCGGGCAACGGCTCGATGGCGCTGCCGAGCACCCTCTGGCCTTGCCCCCCCAGCGCGACGGCCTTGATCGCCGAGGGCCCCAGGTCAATCCCCACCACCGCACCGTTGCGACGCCAAGGCAAAGCAAGCGCCAATCCCATCCCCTACCCCCGAGGTTTGACACTAGGGGCTATAATCTGGCAATTGCTCTATTCTGTCAAGCCGAATCGATGCGCTGGCTCTCTTCCGCCCTTGCCGCTGTGTTGGCGCTTGTCGTTGCCGCAATCGGCATTACCGCCACCGTGGTGCTCTTTGCCTGGCAGGAGCTTCCGGAAGTCGCGGCGCTACACGACTTTCAACCCAAGATGCCGCTGCGGATCTACACCGCCGACGGGGAAAAAATCGCCGAATTCGGCGAGGAACGGCGCATCGTCGTCAGTCTCGACGCCGTGCCGCAACACGTCGTGCAAGCCATTCTCGCCGCCGAAGACGAACACTTTTTCGCGCACAAGGGCGTCGACCCAGCCGGGATCCTGCGCGCGGCGATCACCAATTTCACCACCGGCGCCAAAGCCCAAGGGGGGTCGACGATCACCATGCAGGTGGCGCGCAACTTTTACCTCTCGCCCGAAAAAAGTTACTGGCGCAAGTTCTACGAGATCCTGCTCGCTTTCAAGCTGGAACGTGAATTGAGCAAAGAACAGATCCTGACGCTGTACCTCAACCAGATCTTTCTTGGGCAACGCGCTTATGGGTTTGCCGCCGCAGCGCACGCGTATTTCGGCAAACCGATCCAAGCGCTCACCGTTGCCGAAGCGGCGTTGCTCGCGGGCCTACCCAAAGCGCCGTCGCAACTCAACCCCTACCGCAACCGCAGCGGGGCGTTGGCGCGCCGTGAGTATGTGCTGCGCCGCATGCTGGAAGCTGGCTTCATCAACGAAGCGCAATATCAGGAAGCCCGCAACGAGCCAGTGGTGCTCGCTACCGAGCGGAACAGCGGCAGCCACACCATCACCGCCGCGATTCCCTGGGGCGGGCACGTCGCGGAAATGGCGCGCGCGTTCGTGGTCGAGCGCTTCGGGCTGGAAGTAGCACTAGGCGGCGGGCTACAGGTGTTTACCACCATTCGCGCCGATGAGCAGCGCGCTGCAGAAGCTGCGGTGCGCGCTGGGCTTCTGGCCCATGACCGGCGGCAAGGTTTTCGCGGCCCCGAAGCCCGCATCGATGCGGCGCTGCTCACGCAACCCGAGGCGTTGGCCGGCGCCCTCGAACCCTTCCCCGACGTCCCCGAAGCACTGGTCGCCGTGGTGCTCGAGGCCAGGCGCGATGCAGTGACCGTATGGCGCAACGGTGAGCGGATCACCCTCAGCGGCAAAGCGCTCGACTGGGTGCGCCGGGCATTGGACGACAAAGCCCGCCCTGAGCTCAAGCTCACCTCCGGGGCGGTGGTGCGCCTTCGCCGCGACGAGAACGGCCAATGGACCCTGTCGCAGTTGCCGCAAACCCAAGGAGCGTTGATCGCGCTCGAT
>FWPV01005956.1_pt1 | contig 23864 bp, 21 predicted proteins | sample 2228371 | NCBI WGS metagenome assembly FWPV01 (sample SAMEA103939776, study PRJEB20133) | metagenome | reverse complement strand
AGATAAACCGTGCCGACATCGGGGCAATCAAACTCGCGCGCGGCGAAGGCCTGGGTGCGTTGAATCTCCTGCACAATCCGGCTGAGCCAGATGACCACCTCGCCGGCGGGACCGGCCGGAGCGCCGGAGGATTCGTCCGACGATTCCGCGGCGGCCGGCGGCGGCGACTCCGTTTCGTCCTCGATGAAATCGTCCACGGTATATGCGCTCGAAACCGGGCGGCGCCGGGGGCGTCCCTTGCGTTCGAAAAACGCCTCGGGCGAGAGGGCGTCAAGGCTTCCCAGCCGCTCGCGCGTCAATGCGGCGCGCGAGCCGACCGCCGGCAGCGGTGGAGACGGCCGCCGCCGCCCGGTCGACGGCGCCTCCGATCATCCGGGAACCACCGCCCATCGCCCGCCGGTTCAAAGGTCGCTTCCGCCCCTCGCCGCGGCCTCGGCGATCAACGCCTCGATCCGCGCCCGATCGACGATGCCGGGGTCGCGCGGGCCCTTGGGGAAGGCGGCCGAGAAGGGAAGGAAGCGTTCCTTGGCCACGCCGTAGAGCCGGTCGAGCTCGTCCAGAGGCTCGGGATGGTCGTCGACCCGCAGCGACAGCCGCGGCCAGGGCTCGTCGCCCTGGACGAGGATCGCCGCCGATTGCTTCCCCCGCTTGTCGCCGCCGCGCGCCTCTCCGGCGCGCATCGCCGCGATCAGCCGGGCGACCAGCGGCAAGTCGGTACGCGCCAGCCAGGTGTCGAGCGTCGCCTCCAGCACCTCCGCTCCGGTCAGCATGTTGCCGGCCACCGAGACGCCGGGTGCCGCCCGATGGCCGCACCACTCGATGCAGGCCGAGCCGGTCCAGCGGGCCGAGCGACCCTCCCGGTCCACGATGTGCAGCTGGCGGTGCTCGCGGCCCGGATCGAGCCCCACGAGCGTGGCCACCACCATCTCCGGGGCCACCCCCTCGGCCAACAGACGCAGGCCACGCGGGCCGTAGGTGGGGTTGACGAGCGCCTGGGTGGCGACCGCACCGGCCGGGCTCGCATGGGGGACGAGCGCGCCCACGGCGAAGAAGCGGGTCGCCACGGCGATCCCGAGCAGCCCGGTGCGGGGATCCGAAGCGATGATCGACCAGGTCAAGGCACACCTCCCTTCGGCGACGCGTTCGGGCGACCGGCCTCGCGGTCCCGGGCGCGGGCGGCGCCGGGCCCGCGCTCAGCGGCCGACCGCGTAGGCCTGCATCTGACGCGGCGTGGCGGCGGCCCGCAGCGTACCGTCGACGCGTGCCGCGGCGGTGAGCCGGCCGATCGACCAGCCGTCCTGGATGGTCAGGCGATGGCCGCGCCTCGCGAGCTCCCCCAGGACCTCGGACGAGAACCGGTCCTCGATCACCACCGACCGCGGCACGGCGCGCCGTGGGTAGAAGGAGAGCGGCCAGTGCTGGCCGTGGAACAGGGGTGCGTCGATCGCCGCTTGGAGGTCGAGGCCGTGGACCAAGTGGCGCAACAGGAACACGAGTTGCCACTGGTCCTGCTGGTCGCCGCCCGGTGTGCCGCAGGCGAGGAACGGTTCGCCCTCGCGCAGGACCAGGGTGGGGGAGAGCGTGGTGCGCGGCCGCTTGCCGGGGGCGAGGGCATCGGGGCGGCCGGGCTCGAGGCGGAACATCTGGCCGCGCGTGCCGAGGCAGAAGCCGAGCTCGGGGATGGTCGGGCTCGATTGCAGCCAACCGCCGGAGGGGGTGGCCGAGATCAGGTTGCCGAACCGGTCGGCGACGTCGACGTGACAAGTGTCGCCGCGGCCCCGGGCCTCGGCCAGAGGCGCGAAGGTCGGCTCGGTGCCGAGCGGGCCTTCGGCTGCGCAGGCTCGCCGCCAGCCCTCGATCGCCAGCCGGCACGGCGTCTCGTAGCCCTCGATCACCCCGGGTCGGAAATCGCCCGAGGCTTCGGCACCGATCGAAGCGCGCCGGGCGGCGGCGTAATCGGGGGACAACAGCCGCTCGAGCGGCACCGACACGAAGGCCGGATCACCGTAGTAGGCCTCGCGATCGGCCATGGCGAGCTTCAACGCCTCGATCACCTGGTGGACGAACTCGGCACCCGACGGGTCGAGGGTCTCGAGGCCCGGCTCCCAGAGGATCGCCAGAGCCTGCAGCAGGACCGGCCCCTGGCCCCAGGGTCCGGTCTTGCAGAAGCGGAAGGGGCCGAGATCGAGGCTCACCGGATCTTCGAAGCTCGCCCGCCAGGCCGCCAGGTCGGCACCGCGCAGGAACGCGCGATGCGGCCGACCGAGCCCGTCCATCACCTCGCTGGTCCGGCAGAAGCGGTCGATCGCCTCGGCCACGAAGCCTTCACACCAAGCCCGCCGTGCCGCCTCGATCCGCCGCTCGCGCGCCCCGCCCACGGCCTCCGCCTCGGCCAACAGGCGCCTCAGCGTCGCGGCGTAGGCCGGGTTGCGGAGCAGCGTGCCGGGCGCGGGCGGTCGGCCGCGGGGCAGCCAGAGCGCCGCCGAGCTCGGCCAATGGGTGCGGAACCACTCGGCGCGGGCCTCGATCGTGGCGGCGGTGCGGGCCAAGAGCGGATGGCCGTGCTCGGCGTAGGCGATCGCGGGTTCGAGGACGGTGGCGAGGTCCAGGGTGCCGTGCTCCTGGAGCAGGAGCAGCCAGGCGTCGACCGCGCCCGGGACGACGGCCGGCAGGAGCCCGTCGTCGGGGATGGCCTCGATCCCGAGGGCCCGGCAGGCCTCGATGGTGGCCGCGGCCGGTGCCGGGCCCTGACCGCACAGGACCCGGACCCGGCGGCCGCGCGCATCCCACAAGATGGCCGGCATGTCGCCACCCGGGCCGTTGAGATGCGGCTCGACCACGTGCAAGGTGAAGCCGGCGGCGACCGCGGCATCGAAGGCGTTGCCACCCAGCTCCAGCATGCGCATGCCGACCTGGGCGGCGATCCAGTGGGTGGCGGCCACGACCCCGAAGGTGCCGGTGATCACCGGCCGAGTGGTGAACGTCTCCACGTGTGCCCCTTCCGGTTCAGCTCTCGTGAGGGTCGAGGGCATCGCGTAGCCCATCGCCCAGGAGGTTGAAGGCCAGCACGACGACGCCGATCGCCAGGCCCGGTGAGATCGCCATCCAGGGCGCCTGGCTCATGAAATTCTTGGCGGTGTCGAGCATGCTGCCCCAGGAGGGCGCCGGCGGCTGTTGGCCGAGACCCAAGAACGAGAGCGAGGCCTCGGCGATGATCGCCGTGGCGATCGCCAAGGTGGATTGGACGAGGATCGGTGGGGCGATGTTGGGCAGCACGTAGACCAGGACGATGCGCCGGCGCGGGCAGCCGATCGCCCGGGCACTCGCGACATAGTCCTCGGCCAACACGGCCAAGGTCTGGCCGCGCGCCAAGCGGACGAAAATCGGGGTCGCGGACACGCCGATCGCGATCATCGCGTTGGTCAACGACGGGCCCAGGAAGGCGGCCAAAGCGATGGCCAGGATCAGGAACGGGCAGGCGAGCAGGGCGTCGGTGGCGCGACTGACGAGCGCGTCCACCCAACCGCCGCGATAGGCGGCCAGCACGCCGAGCGGGACACCCGCCAGCACCGCGATGCCCACCGAAACCACGCCGGCGAGCAGGGACGCCCGGGCTCCCCAGATCAGCCGCGAGAGGATGTCGCGGCCGAGATCGTCGGTACCGAGCCAGTGGACGGCCGAGGGCGGCTTGCGCACCGCCAGCCAGTTGCTCTGGACCGGATCGTAGGGGGCCAGGAGCGGTGCGGCCAGCGCCACGACGACGAACAGGACGACCACGCATCCGCCCACCAGCGCCATGCGGTTGCGGGCGAGCCGGCGTCCGAGACCGGCCCGCCGGACCGACTCCGGCTCGACCCCGGCGAAGCTGATGGCCACCGCTCAGCTCCGCAGCCTGGGGTTGAGGACGATGTAGAGCAGGTCGGCCAAGAGGCTCATGAGCAAGAAGCCGATCCCGGCGCACAGCACCACACCTTGCACGACCGGGTAGTCACGGGTGAAGACCGCGTCGACCACCAGCTTACCGAAGCCGGGGATGGTGAAGACCTGCTCGGTCAGCACGGCACCCGATAGTAGGGTGCCGAGCTCGAGCGTGCCCAAGGTCACCACGGGCAAGGCGGCATTCTTGAGCGCGTGGCGTAGGATCACCCGTCGTTCGGGGAGGCCCGCGGCCCGGGCGGTACGCACGTAATCCTGGCGCAGCACGGTGAGCATGGCCGAGCGGGTGTGGCGCATCATCACCGCGGCGATGCCGGTGCCGAGCACGAAGGCCGGCATGATCATGGTCTGGAGATTGCGCAGAGGGTCCTCCAACGGGGTCGTGTAGCCGGACGCGGGCAACAGGCCCCAGCGCACCGAGACCAGCAGGATGAGCACGATGCCCAACCAAAAGTTGGGTATCGAGATGCCGACGAGCGCCACGAGGTTGGCCGCCGCGTCGATCGCCCCGCCCTTGCGCACGGCCGCCAGCACGCCCGTCGGGATGCCGATGGCGAGCGCCACCATCATGGCCAACAGCGCGAGCTCGATGGTGACCGGTAGCTTGCTCGCGATCAGCTCGCCCACCGGCAGGCCGGTCTTGAGCGAGGTGCCGAGATCACCGCGCAACAGACCGGCGAGCCAGAACAGGTACTGGACGGGCAAGGGCTCGTCGAGCCGATAGCGGGCGCGGATCTCGGCGAGTGCCGCGGGATCGCGCTCTTCGCCGGCCAGCGCCAGGGCGGGATCGCCCGGCAGCAGCAGCTGCAGCGAGAACACGACGAGCGTGATCACCAAGAGCGTGGGCAGCGCCTGGAGGAGCCGCCCGGCGATCGCGCGCAGCACCGAGCCCGGTCGCTCCCTTGCGGCTCAACCTTTGCGCACGCCTTGCAGGCGCACGAGCCCGTCGGGATAGGGGGTGAAGCCCCGCACCTCCTTACGATGAGCGTAGAGCCAGTTGGGGTGGTAGAGGTAGATGCGCGGCCGGTCGCGGCCGACGAAGATCCGCATCGCCTCGGCATAGAGCGCCTTGCGGCGCTCCGGATCGCTCACTCGGCGAGCTTCGTTGAGCAGCCGATCGACCTCGGGATCACTGTACTTGCCGTCGTTGAGGGCACCCTTGGTCTCGGTGAACACGTGGATGTTGCCGTCCGGGTCGGTCCTCCCCGACCAGCCGATCAGAAACGCCTCGAAGTCGCCCTTGGTCTGGCGGTCGAGGGCGGCGGCGAACTCGATCGCCAACAGCTTGACGTCGAAGCCGGCCTCGCCGGTCATCGCCTGGATGATCTCGCCGACCCGTCGGGCCTCGGGATTGTTCGGGATCATGAGTTCGACCGGGACCCGGCCGAGCCCGGTCGCCTGCACGAGCGCGCGGGCCCGGGCCAGATCCCGCTGCGGGACCGGCAGATCGGCGGCGTAGAAGGGATTTTGTGGGCTCACCGGCTGGTTGCCGACCAGGTGCGCGCCCTGGAACGCGACGTCGACCAGGATCCGGCGGTCGATGGCCAATTCGAACGCCTCGCGCAACTCGCGCTTCTGGCCGATGGGGGTTTGCGCGCGCGGGCCGTTGCCGAGATTGAAGGTGATCCCCTGATAGCCGAGCGAGCCGATCGTGGCGAGCTCGAGCCGGGGATCCTTGCGGACCGTGTCGAGGTCCTGTGGTGCCACCCGCTCGATCAGGTCGAGATCGCCCGATTGCAGATTGGCCAGTCGCACGCTCTGATCGGGTATCGGCAAGAAGGTGACACGATCGAAGTGGATCTTGTCCTTGTCCCAATAACCGGCGAAGCGCTCGAGGACGATGCGGTCCTGCGCGACCCGCTCCTTGAAGCGGAACGGACCGGCGCACACCGGTGCTTGGGCGAATTCCCTGCCGGCCGCCTCGGCTTCGGCCACCGCCTTGGGCGACAGGATCATCCCGGCGCGGTCGGAGAGCTGGGCCAGAAGCGGCGCGAAGGGCTGGTCGAGTTCCAGGCGCACCGACAGCGGGCCGGTCGCCTCGACCTTCTGCACCGGGCGGATCTCGCTCGCCCGGTTGGAGCCCTTCATCGTCCGGTGCCGCTCGAGACTGGCCACGACCGCCGCGGCGTCCATGGGCGTGCCGTCGTGGAACACCACGTTCGGCCGCAGCTCGAAGCTCAAGACCCGGCCGTCGTCGGACAGGGTCCAGGAGGTGGCCAACTGCGGCACGTAATCGAGGCTCGGGGTGATGTCCACGAGCTTGTCGCACAGCGAGGCGAACACGATCCGACCGACGAAGGTGCGCGCGAGAGTGGGGTCGAGCTTGTCCGGGTCTTCCTGCAGACCGATCCGCAGCTCCGCGGCGCCGGCCGCCCCGGCCACCAGGGCGCAGGCCGTCCCCAACAGGGCGACACGCAGCTGTCGCATCCTCGGCATCCCCCTTCCTCCCACCAGCCCCCTTCTCGCGCTGGCCGGAGCGACGTCTAACACCTCGCCGCCAGTTTGTCGCGCGTCGCCTCGAGCAGGGCGAGCCGCCGTTGCAGCACCGGGGCCGGTTCCATCGCCGGTGAGGGCGCGGGCGGCGGCAGCTCGGCGCTGCGCAGGCAGGCGACCGCGTGGTCCGCGGCGATCGGTTCCAGCACCGGGTCCCGTTGGGCACAGTCGGCCGTGGCGAACGGGCAGCGTGTGCGGAAGCGGCAGCCGGAGGGGGGCTCGATCGGGCTCGGCGGATCGCCCTCGAGGATCGATCGCGCGCCGCGGGCCCGCGGATCGGGTCGCGGAACGGCGGCCAGGAGCGCGCGGCTATAGGGATGACGCGGGGTCGTGAGGAGCGTGTCGGCCGGGGCGAGTTCGACGATCCGGCCCAGATACATGACCGCCACCCGGTCGGCCACCTGGCGAACGACGGCCAGGTCGTGGGTGATCACGAGCAGGGTGAGGCCGAGCCGGTCCTTGAGTTCGGCCAACAGATTGAGGACCTGGGCCTGGACCGACACGTCGAGCGCCGAGACCGGTTCGTCGCCCACCAAGAGTGCGGGGCCCGTGGCCAGGGCCCGGGCGATCGCCACCCGCTGACGCTGGCCGCCCGACAGCTCGTGCGGATACCGGGCGGCCAGGGCCGGGGACAGGCCCACGAGCTGCAGAAGCTCGGCGACCCGGGCCCGTCGCTGCGCCGCGCTGCCGAGCCGGTGGACCAACAGGGGCTCGCCCACGAGCGCGCCCACGGTCAGCCGCGGGTGCAGCGAGGCGTAGGGATCCTGGAAGACGATCTGCATGCGCTGGCGCCACGGCCGCAGCGCCCGCTCGCCCAGCCCGGCCAGATCGATCCCGTCGAACCGCACCGAGCCGCGGTCCGGCCGCTCCAGGCCCACCAACAGCCGGGCCAGGGTCGACTTGCCGCAGCCCGACTCCCCGACCACCGCCAGCGTCTCGCCCCGACGCACCGCCAGATCGATCCCGTCGACGGCGTGCACGAACCGGTGGCGCCGACCGAGCCACAAGCCCTTGTCGACCGCGTAGCGTCGGACGAGGCCGCGGGCCTCCAAAAGGACGGCACTCATGCCCCGGCCGCGCCCTCGATCGGCGCGCGGTGACAGGCGACCCGATGGCCGGCTGCGAGCTCGACCAAGGCCGGCCGTTCGCTGCGGCAGCGGGCCACGGCCAAAGGACAGCGATCGACGAAGCGGCAGCCCCGGCCCCACGCGGTCGGGGGCGGCACGCTGCCGGGGATCACCGCGAGCCGGCCCGCGCGCCGTTCCAGGCGCGGGATCGAGCCCAGAAGGCCGATGGTATAGGGATGCTGCGGATCGGCGAACAGCGTCTCCACGGGCGCTCGCTCGACGATCCGCCCGGCGTACATGACCGCCACCTCGTGGGCGGCTTCGGCGATGACGCCCAGATCGTGGGTGATCAGGAGCACCGCCGTGCCGGTCTCGGCTTGGAGGGTCCGCACGAGCTCCAGGATCTGCGCCTGGATGGTGACGTCGAGGGCGGTGGTGGGCTCGTCGGCGATCAGCAGGGCCGGTCGATTGACCAGGGCCAGGGCGATCATGACCCGCTGCCGCATCCCGCCCGACAGCTCGTGCGGGTACTGCCGTAGCCGGCGGGCCGGTTCGGGGATGCGCACCCGGGCCAGGCTCTCGAGCGCCAGCTCGCGAGCGGCGGCGCGCGAGAGGGGCTGGTGCCGCCGGATCACTTCGACGAGCAGCTCGCCCACCGTGAAGGCGGGGTTGAGCGAGGTCATCGGCTCCTGGAAGATCATCGCCATGCGAGCGCCGCGCAACCGCTGCAGCTCGCCTTCGCCGAGGGTCGTCAGATCGCGGCCCTCGAGGCGGATCCGCGCGCTCGTGACCTGCGCTTTGGGGCGCGGCAGCAGTCCCATCACGGCGAGCGCGGTGAGGCTCTTGCCACAGCCCGATTCGCCCACGAGGCCCAGCGTGCGGCCGGGCTGGAGCCCGAGGCTCACCCCGTCGAGGACCGGGACGAGCCCGCGCTCGCCGGCGAAAGCGACCGAGAGATCCTCGACCTCCAGCAACACCGCGCCGCCTCTCCCCTCGTGCCCGCGGCCGAGCCTAGCGCCGATCCCGCGGGGCGCGAAACCCGGGCCACGGCGGGGGGGGCGGCACCGCTTCACCGCCGTGGCCCCCCTCGAAGCCGCGCGAAGCGGGCCTCGACCCGGTCGAGGAACGCCGCCCGGCGCGCGGGCGAGACCGAGTCCATACGGTGCAGCGCCAGCCACAAGGTGCGGCAGCGCGGATGGCAGATCACCTTGAGCCCGGTGAGCAGCTGGCGCCGGCCGGGCTGGCCCAGATAGGTCCACCACCACCAGGGCGAGCCCAGCGTGCTCACCGCGGCGATCAGGCGGATGTTGGTGAGCACCCGGCCGATCGGCTTGCGGCCTTCGGGCATGGTGAAGGTGGCGTGCGGCACCCAGACCCGATCGAGCCAGCCCTTGAGCAGCGCCGGCTGGCCGTACCACCAGGTGGGGTAGACGAACACCAGCCCGTCGGCGCGCCGCAACCGCTCGAGGTGCTCGGCCACCGGCACCTCGTTGACCCCCGGCTGGTGGTAGCGGCGGCGCTCCTCGGCGTCCATGACCGCGGTGAAGCCGCTGGCGTAGAGATCGAGCAGGTCCACGACGTGACCAGCGCGCTCGAGGCCGCGCACGACCCGGTCCTTGACCGCGGCGGTGAAGCTCTCGGGGCAGGGATGGCAATAGACGACGAGGCAGCGCAAGGCGGATCCGGCCCGGCACGGCGCCGGGAGGATACCCGGCCCGTTCCCCCTAGCGTGGCGAAGCGAGGTGGAAAAGGCTCAGCGCGCCGCCCGCGCGGGCACCTCGCCGCGCGCCGCGCCCAGGCTCACCTTGCCGTGGCGGACCCGCTCGCGCCAGAGGATGTAGAGGCCGCTGCCCACCACCAGCGCCATGCCGACGAACAACAGCCCGTGCGGCCGGTCGCCGAACAGCCACAGGCCGAAGGCCACCGCCCAGAGCATCTGGCTGTACTGGAAGGGGGCCACGAGCGAGGCCGGAGCCTCGCGGGTGGCCAGCACGAGGGCCGCCTGGCCGCCGCCCATGAGCAGCCCGGCCAGCGCCAACCAGGCCCAATCCAGCGCGGCGAGCGGCTGCCAGGCGAGCCAGGCCCCCGGGGCCGCCACCGCGGCGATCGACGCGAACAGGACGAGCAGGATCGCGGCACTGGTCTCGCTGTCGCCGATCTTCTTGAGCACGCAGAACGAGGCGGCACCGAGCGTGGCCGCGGCCAGCGCCAGGAGATGGCCGATGCCGAGCACCGCGAAGTCCGGCCGGACCATGAGCAGCACACCCAGAAAACCGACCGCGGCCGCCGACCAGCGCCGGGCCCCCACCCGCTCCCCCAGGAACAGCGCCGAGAAGCCGGTGACCAGGATCGGGGCCAAGAACAGGATGGCGTAAGCGTCGGCCAGCGGCAGGAGCGCGAAGGCCCGCCAGGCGAACAGCGAGCCCAGCGCGGTGAGCACCCCGCGCACGAGCACGAGGGCCGGCCGTTTGGGCACGAGTGCCCGAAGCCCGCCCGCCCCGCGGGCCAAGGGCAACACCGGTAAGAGGGCGAAGCCGCCCAGGATCAGCGCGATCTGCTCGACGGCCAGGCGGGCCGCGGCGAGCTTGACGAGCGCGTCACCGGTCGAGAAGCAGGCGTAGGCCAAAAGCGCCGTTGCCACGGCTCGGCCGACGGCGGGAACGGGGGCGGCGAGCGCCGGGGTCGCGGTCATGGGGGCACTTTCGAGATCGGGAGGGCGGCGGCTCGGCGTCCCCGCCGGCGCACGCCCTCCCTATATCGTGCGCGATCCTTTCGCTTTTGCGAAATCGCCCGCGGCCCATGCGGGCGGGCCGAGTGGCGAGGCACGATCGCACGCGGACCGTGGCATCGAAGCCGCGCGTGACCTTCGGCGGCCGAGCTGCCCCTGCCGATCGGCTCAGATCACGAAGTCGACGTCGCCGGGGCGGGGCCCGCGGCCGGCCACCATCGCCCGCTCGCACAAGGATTCGAGCGAGGTCGCGGCGAGCCGCTCGACGAGCACGGCCTCGAGCTCGGCCCAGACCGGGGCCAGCACGTCGCGGGTGAGTGCGGCGGCGGGCTCGGCGTCGCCCTCCGGCTCGCGTGGCTCGCTCTGCAGGGCCTGGAAGATGTCGGCCAGGCTGATCCGGCGACGCTCGCGGGCGAGCCTGTAGCCGCCCTTGGGGCCGCGCACACCCACGAGCAGCCCGGCCCGCACGAGCCGTTGCATGAGCTGCTCGAGATGGCGGCGGGGCAGGCCCAGCCGGTGCGCGGTGTCCTTGCTCTGGACCGGCCCCGAGCCGCCGTGGAGGGCGATGTCGAGCATCGCCGCCACGGCCAGGGGATAGCGCCGATCGGCCCCGGGCAGGAACGGCGTCACCGCGCCGGCTCCGAACCGCTGAGCCCGGCGGGAACGCCGGCGAGGCCGGTCGAGCCGAAGCCACCGGTGCCCCGCGCGGTGGCATCCTCGGCCACCGGTCGCTCGTCCCACACCAGCCGGACCACCGGGCCGAGCACGAGCTGAGCGATCCGCTCGCCGCGGGCGATCCGCACCGGCTCGGCGCCGAGATTGACGAGCAGCACACCGATCTCGCCGCGATAGTCGGAATCGATCGTGCCCGGCGCGTTGAGCACGGTGAGGCCGTGGCGCAGGGCCAGGCCGGAGCGCGGCCGGATCTGCGCCTCGAAGCCCTCGGGCAGGGCGATGCGCAGCCCGGTGGGCACGAGCGCGCGCGCGAGCGGGGCGAGCTCGAGCGGCCGATCCGCGGGCAGCGCCGCCAACAGATCGAGCCCCGCCGCACCGGGGGTGGCGTAGGCCGGCAGTGGCAGGCCCGCGGCGTGCGGCAGTCGTTCCACGGCGACCCGCACGATCGGTGCGCCGCTCACGGCCCCACTCCGCGCAGCGTGCGGGCGATCCGCTCGACCAGCCGGTGCGCGACCTCCTCCTTGGGTAGCTCGGGCCAGGCCTCGGCCGGGCCGTCGCCGGTGACCAACAGGATCCGGTTGCGTACGCCGCCCAGAACGCCGCTTTCCGGCGAGACGTCGTTGGCGAGGATCCAATCGCAGCCCTTTTTGGCCCGTTTGGCGCGGGCCAGGGGCTCGAGATCGCCGGTCTCGGCGGCGAAGCCCACGACCAGCTTCGGCCGGGCGGTCGGGTGGCGGGCGAGCGTGGCCAGGATGTCCGGGTTCTCGACCAGGCGCAGCACCGGCGGCGGGGCGCCGGGCTCCTTCTTGAGCTTGTCGGAGAGGGGCTCGGCCGGCCGCCAATCGGCCACCGCCGCGGCACAGATCGCCACCTCGACGGGAAGCGCCGCCTCGCAGGCCGCGGCCATCTCGCAGGCGGTCTCGACGTGCACGGTGCGCACACCCGGCGGGTCGGGGATCGCCACCGGGCCACTGACCAGGGTCACCTCGGCACCGGCGCGGGCCAGCGCCGCGGCGATCGCGTGGCCCTGCCGGCCGGAGCTGCGGTTGGCGAGAAAGCGGACCGGGTCGATCGGCTCGCGGGTGGGGCCGCTCGTGACCAGCGCCCGCACGCCCGAAAGCGGCCGGCCCTCGGGCGCCAGACGGGCGAGGATCGCCTCCAGGAGCTGGGCGGGCTCCAGCATGCGCCCGGGGCCGGTCTCACCGCAGGCGAGGTCACCTTCGGCCGGCCCCAGGATGGTGACCCCGTCGGCGCGCAGCCACTCGAGGTTGCGGCGGGTCGCGGGATGGGCCCACATCGACGGGTTCATGGCCGGGGCCACGAGCACCGGCCGGTCGGTCACGAGCAGGAGCGTGGAGGCCAGATCGTCGGCCAGGCCGTTGGCCATCTTGGCCAACAGATCGGCGGTGGCCGGGGCGACCAGGACGAGATCGGCCTCGCGGGCGAGGCGGATGTGGCCCATCTGCGCCTCGTCGGTGAGCGAGAAGAGATCCTCGTACACCTTGTCTTGCGAGAGCGCCGCCACGGCGAGCGGGCTCACGAGCTCGCGGGCCGCGGCGGTCAACACGCAGCGCACGGCGATCGCGCGCTCGCGCAACCGACGGATCAGCTCCAGACATTTGTAGGCGGCGATCCCGCCGCCGATCACCAGGAGCACACGCCCTCGCGACACCGGTTCCTCCCCGAGCGGCCCGGCCAGTTGTGCCGCGCGCTCAGCGCAAGGCAAGGCCGAGCAGGAGCCCGATCGCCAGCGCGAGGAGCCAATCCAGCCGGCCGGTCCGTGGCCCGCGGGGCTCGCCCCGCGGCCGGCGCGGCTCGGCCTCCAACAAGCGCTCCAATCGGCCGAGCGCACCGGGCAGCCGGCGCAGGGTCGTGACCCCTTCGACCACCGCCTCGCGCAGCTGGGCCTCGGGGCCGAGATTGGCGCGCATCCAATCCTCGACCAGGGGCCGGGCCAGCGTCCAGATGTTGACCGACGGGTTGAGGGCGCGGCCGACCCCTTCGGCCACCACCATGGTCTTCTGCAACAACAGGAGTTGCGGCTGGGTCTCCATCTCGAACTCCTCGGCGGTGGCGAGCAGCTGGCCCAACAGTCGGCCGAAGGAGATCTCGTTCAAGGGCAGGCCCAGGATCGGCTCGCCCAGCGCCCGGCAGGCCTGGGTGAAGGCGGCGCGGTCCTGATCGGACGGCAGGAAGCCGGCGCGGAAGAACACCTCGGCCACGCGGGCGTAGTCGCGCTCCAGGAACCCCAACAGCACCTCGGCCAAATTCTTGCGGTCGGCGAGCTCGAGCCGGCCCATGATGCCGAAGTCGAGCGCGACGATGTCGCCCGTCTTCGGATCGATCAGCATGTTGCCGGGATGCATGTCGGCGTGGAAGAAGCCGTCCCGGAACACCTGGTTGAAGAACACGACCGCGGCCCGCTCGAGGATGGCGTCGGGGTCGAGCCCGGCGGCGATCAGACGGTCGCGTTCGTCGGCCGGCAGGCCTTCGACCCACTCGAAGGTGACCACCCGCCGGCCCGTCCGCCGCCAGTCCACCCTGGGTACGCGAAAGCCCACCGCGTCCTTGTTGTTCTCGGCGAACTCGGCGGCGGCCGCGGCCTCGAGCCGCAGATCCATCTCCCGTCGGGTCGAGCGCGCCAACAGCCGCACGGCCTCGACCGGCTTGTAGCGGCGCAGCGGCGGATGAAGCCGCTCGGCCCATTCGGCGAGCCAGGCGAAGAAGTCGAGATCGCGCTCGATCGCCTGTTCGATGCCGGGTCGCAGGATCTTGACCGCGACCCGCTCGCCTTCGGTCGTGACCGCGAAGTGCACCTGGGCGATCGAGGCGGCGGCCACGGGCGTGTCCTCGAACCGCTCGAAGAGAGCGTGGAGGGGCTGCTCGAGCTCGCGCTCGACGGTGGCCCGGGCCTCGGCTCCGGGAAAAGGCGGCAGCCGGTCCTGGAGCATCGAGAGATCGCGGGCGATGGTCTCGCCCAACAGATCGGCCCGGGTGGCCAGGCTCTGGCCGAGCTTGATGAAGGCCGGACCCATTTCCTGGAGGGCGCGCGCCAGCCGCTCGCCCGGGCGGCCGGGTGCGGTGTGGTCGGCGAAGCGCTCCAGCACCCGCACGAGCGGTGCCAGCTGCGGGACCAGGGCCAAGGGCAACAGCGCATCGTGGCGGGTGAGGCAGCGGGCGCTCGCGAGGAGCCGCGCCAGGTTGCGCGCGCCGCGCAGCATGGGGATTCACAGGCGCCAGGCGGAGTGGATCGCGGCGATCCCCCCGGAGAGATTGCGCCAACGCACCTGCTCGAGCCCGGCCCGCTCGATCAGCGCCGCGAAGGTCGGCTGGTCGGGGAAGCGGCGGATGCTCTCGGCCAGATAGCGGTAGCTGGCGGCATCGCCGGCCACGAGCGCACCCAGCGCCGGCAGGACGGTGAAGGAATAGAGATCGTAGAGCGGTTCCAGAAGCGGTAGGGCGAGCTTGGAGAATTCCAGGCACAAGAAACGGCCGCCCGGGACCAGCACGCGGCGGATCTCGGCCAGGGCCCGGTCGACGTGGGTGACGTTGCGGATGCCGAAAGCGATCGTGCAGGCCTCGACCGACCGGTCGGGCAGGGGCAGCCGCTCGGCGTCGCCCACCACCCAGTCGACATCGGTGAGCCAGCCGGCGTCGAGGGCGCGATCACGGCCCACCGCCACCATGGCCGGGTTGGCGTCGATCACCGTCACCCGTGCTCGGCCCGAGAGCCGCTCCAGCAAGCGCAGCGCCACGTCGCCCGTGCCGCCCGCCAGATCGAGCAGATGCAGCCCCGGGCGGGGCATCAACCAGTCGAGCAGGGCCTCCTTCCAGAGCCGGTGGACGCCCACGCTCATGAGATCGTTCATCAAATCGTAGCGGGCGGCGACGCGCTCGAACACGTCGCGCACGCGGTGCGCCTTCTCGCTCGGGTCGACCGGCTCGAAGCCGAAGGAGGCGGCGAGCCGGGCGGCGGCGCTTGCCGGGTCCTCTTCGCTCATGCAGACAGCGACCGCTCCGTTGCGACCGGCGCGGTGTACGCGGCGGGCGGCGGGTGGGCAAGGCGCGGAAGGGGGCGGGATTGCCCGAGCTGCCCGAGGTCGAGACCATCAAACGCGGGCTCGCCGCACGGCTGACCGGGGCGCGGATCCGGTCGGTCGAGCAGCGCCGGCCCGATCTGCGTTTTCCCTTGCCCGAGCGGTTGGGGCAGCGGCTCGTCGACCGCACGCTCGTGGGCTTCGCGCGCCGTGCCAAGTACATCCTGATCGGGCTCGACGACGGCTGGACGATGCTCGTCCATCTGGGGATGTCCGGCCGGCTGGTCCTGGACGGTCCGCCGCGCGGTCCGCACGAACACCTGACCTTCCACTTCGGCGACGGGGCGGTGCTGCGCTTCGTCGACCCGCGCCGCTTCGGCCTGCTCGATCTGTGGCCCGCCGATCGGCTGGAGGAGCATCCTTTGCTGCGCGGCCTGGGCGTGGAGCCGCTCGAGCCCGGCTTCGACGGGACGGTCCTGCGCCGGCTGTTCGCCGGCCGGCGGGTGGCGCTCAAGAGTGCCCTGCTCGACCAGCGGCTGGTGGTGGGGATCGGCAACATCTACGCCAACGAGGCGCTGTTCGAGGCCCGGCTCTCGCCGCGCCGGCCGGCCGGCTCGCTCGGGCCGGTGCGCGCCGAGCGCCTGGCCGGGGCGATCCGGGCGGTGCTGGAGCGGGCGATCGCCGCCGGCGGGACGAGCCTGCGCGATTACGTCCAGGCGAACGGCGAGCTCGGCCACTTCCAGAACGCGTTCCAGGTCTACGAGCGGGCGGGCGAGCCCTGTCCGGCCTGCGGTCGGCCGATCCGCCGCCTCGTCCTGGGCGGGCGGGCGAGCTATCTGTGCACCCGCTGCCAGCGCTAAGCGGCCACCGGCAGCCGGCTGGACGGCCCGGCGGCGCTCGGGCAGAAAGCCGCGGCTCGCGCGCCGGCCGCGGTGCGCGGGTGGGTGCGGGCCGGCGGCGGGCGGCACCGGCGAGGAGTGGGATCCATGGCTTACGAGACGATCCTGGTCGAGCAGCGCGGCCCGGTGGGCCTCGTCACCCTCAATCGACCCAAGCAGCTCAACGCTTTGAACAGCCAGGTGATCGCCGAGATCGAGCAGGCGCTCACGGCGTTCGACGCCGATCCGGCGATCGCCGCGGTGGTGATCACCGGCTCGGAGAAGGCGTTCGCCGCCGGCGCCGACATCAAGGAGATGCTGGAGAAGGACTTCGCGAGCGCGCTCGAGAGCGATTTCGTCGGGGCCTGGAACAAGATCGCCCGGCACAAGAAGCCGATCATCGCCGCGGTCGCCGGCTACGCGCTGGGTGGCGGGTGCGAGCTCGCCATGATGTGCGACATCATCCTGGCCGCCGACAACGCCCGCTTCGGCCAGCCCGAGATCAATCTGGGGACCATCCCCGGCGTGGGCGGGACTCAGCGGCTCACCCGGGCGGTGGGCAAGTCCAAGGCCATGGAGATGATCCTCACCGGCCGGCTGATGACCGCCGAGGAGGCGGAGCGGGCCAATCTGGTGGCCCGGGTGGTGCCGCTGGCCAAGTTGTTGGACGAGGCGATCGCGCTGGGCGAGGAGATCGCCAAGAAGTCGCAGCCCATCGTCCGGCTGGCCAAGGAGGCGGTCAACGTCGCCTTCGAGACCACCCTGGCCGAAGGGGTGCGCTTCGAGCAGCGGGTGTTCTACGCGACCTTCGCCACCGCCGATCGCAAGGAGGGGATGAGCGCCTTCGTCGAGAAGCGCACCCCGACCTTCACCCACCGCTGAGCGGCGCGGTGGCGCGGTGGCCGGCGCCGTTGACGGGCGCCGGAGGCCCCGCTATGTGCCCGCGTCCGAATTGCGGAGACCGTTCTCGTGGCGAACACCCCCTCGGCGCGCAAGCGCGCGCGGCAGGCGGCCAAGCGCGCGCTCATCAACAAGAGCCGCAAGAGCCGGATCAAGACCTTCATCCGCAAGGTCGAGGCGGCCCTGGCAGCGGGCGACGTGGCGGCCGCCAAGGCCGCGTTCGCACTCGCCGAGCCGGAGATCCGACGCGGTGTCACCAAGGGCGTGCTGCACCTGAATACCGCATCCCGCAAGATCTCCCGGCTCGCCCAGCGCATCAAGGCGCTGGATCTGCGCTCCAGCGGCGGCGCAGCGCCGGCCTGATCACCCGGCCGCCGCTCGGGCGGCGGCGACCTCTTCGCCGGTCAACCGAACCAGGACGCGAGAACGGCGCCGATCGACGGACCGATCGGGCGCTCGTTCGGTGCCGTTCGGCGCCTGGTTGTGCGGCTTCGCCGGCCGGCGCGCGTGTCAACCACATGGCGAACCGTTCCGTTCTCGTTTCGATCGCCTTGCGGCCGGCGCCGGCGGTGTTTAAGCTTCCGCCTCTGACGAAACGGGCGAAGTATCAGGGGCTCGACTTGCAGATACTTGAATCGCCGCAGTTTTTCGAAGAAGAATGCGCGGGCGGGGGGAGGTCGGTTCCTCGCCCCGCCCCTCTACCTTAGCGCGAGCGGCGGCCCGCGGCGCGGGCCGCATCGAGGCCGACACGTCGGGTTTCGGAGGGGGCAGCATGGCCTTGCGGTCGGGGCACTCGTCGGCCTTCTCTGTGGCGGCACGGACAGCCGCCGAGGGTCGGATGGGCGGAGCACCGGGCGAGGTCGAGCAGCAGTGGCACCAGGTGCGCACGCTCCTGCGCGCCGAGATCGGTGACACCGCGTTCGGCACCTGGCTCAAGCCGCTGGAGCTGGCCGAGCTGGCCGGCGACCGGGTGGTGCTGGCCGTCCCCACCCAGTTCATGCGCGACTGGATCGTGGCCAACTACGCCGATCGGATCCGCGCGCTGTGGACCCGACTCAACCCGGCGGTCCGCAGCGTCACGCTGGTGGTCCGCCCGCAGAGCGTGACCCCGCCGGGCCCACCGCCGGCCCCGGCCAACGACGCCCCGAGCGAGCCGGCGGCGAGCGGCGCGGAGGAGGAGCTCGGCGCCCGGCTCGACCCGCGTTTCACCTTCGAAACCTTCGTGGTCGGCAAGCCCAACGAGTTCGCCGTGGCGGCCGCCGAGAAGGTCGCCTCTTCGACCACTCCGCCGTTCAACCCCCTGTTCCTCTACGGCGGGGTCGGGCTGGGCAAGACCCATCTCATGCATGCGATCGGCTGGCGCGTGCGGCAGCGCGACCCCGGCCGCCGGGTGGTCTACATGACCGCCGAGAAGTTCATGTACCAGTTCATCCTCGCGCTGCGCTCGAAGGACACCATTCCGTTCAAGGAGCTGTTCCGCTCGGTCGATCTGTTGATGGTCGACGATCTGCAGTTCATCATCGGCAAGGATTCGACCCAGGAGGAGTTCTTCCACACCTTCAACGCCCTGGTCGAGCGCGGCCGGCAGATCGTCATCAGCGCCGATCGCAGCCCGTCCGACCTCGACGGACTCGAGGAGCGGATCCGCTCGCGCCTGTCCTGGGGCCTGGTGGCCGACATCCACCCGACCACCTACGAGCTCCGGCTGGGGATCCTGCAGACCAAGGCCGAAGCCTGCGGGATCGACGTGCCGCTGCGCGTCCTCGAGTTCCTGGCCGCGCGCATCACGAGCAACGTGCGCGAGCTCGAAGGGGCCCTCAATCGGATCGTCCTGCAAGCCAGCCTCACCAACAAGCCCGTCTCGATCGAGATGGCGCAGGAGATCTTGAAGGACGTGCTGCGTGCCGCCGACCGGCGGATCACCATCGAGGAGATCCAGAAGGCGGTGGTCGAACATTACGGGCTGCGGATGGCCGACATGACCTCGGCCCGCCGGCAGCGCCAGGTGGCCCGGCCGCGCCAGGTCGCCATGTACCTGGCCAAGCTCTTGACGCCGCGCTCGCTGCCGGAGATCGGCCGGCGCTTCGGGGGCCGCGACCACACCACGGTCATGCACGCGGTACGCCAGATCGAGCGGCTGCAGGCCGAGGATCGCCAGCTGGCCGACGACATCCAGGCGATCAAGCGCAAGCTGCAGGCCTGACGCCGCGACCTCGAGAAGGGTCTACCTCGCCCGGCTTTTCTGCTAGCCTTCGGATCCCCCGAGCCGCTCGGGGCGGGCTCGGCGGGTGCCGGGCCCCAGCGCGGGTGAACCGTCGATGAAGCTGGTGATCGAGCGCTCCGCCCTGCTCCGCTCCCTGGGCCACGTCCAGAACGTCGTCGAGCGGCGGACCACCATCCCGATCCTCGCCAACGTCAAGCTCGCCGCCGGCGACGGCCTGGAGCTCGTGGCCACCGATCTGGACCTCACGCTGCTCGCCCACGAGCCGGCCGAGGTCGCCCGAAAGGGCGCCACCACCGTGCCGGCGCACACGCTCTTCGACATCGTGCGCAAGCTGCCCGATGGCGTCCCGGTCGGCCTGGAGCAGGCACCGGGTGCGGCCGAGCTGCAGCTCGTAGCCGGCCGCTCGCGCTTCGCGCTGCCCACCCTGCCGGTCGCGGATTTCCCGGACACCACGGGCGATTCGCTCGAGGTCCGCTTCACGATCGAACCGGCCGAGCTCGCCAAGCTCGTCGACAAGGCGCGCTTCGCGATCTCCACCGAGGAAACCCGCTACTATCTCAACGGCATCCATTTCCACGTGGCCGGCAGCGGGGCGACCCGCACGCTTCGCTCGGTGGCCACCGACGGCCACCGGCTTGCCCGCGTCGAGGTCGCGCTGCCGGACGGTGCCGAGCGGCTGCCGCCGATCATCGTCCCGCGCAAGACCGTGGGCGAACTGCGCAAGCTCGTCGAGGGCGCGCAAACGCCCGTGTCGATCGCCGTCTCGCCCGCCCGCATCGAGATCGGCTGCGGCACCACCCGCCTGCTCTCGCGGCTCATCGACGGCACCTTCCCCGACTACGAGCGGGTCATCCCCACCGCCAACGAACGGGTCGCGCTCGTGGCCACCAAGGCGTTCGGCGAGGCCGTCGATCGCGTCGCCACCATCTCGATGGAGAAGGCCCGGCCGGTGAAGTTCGCCTTCGAGCCGGGTCGGGTCACGGTCTCGGCGATCAGCCCGGAGGCCGGGCGGGCCGAGGAGGAGCTCGATTGCGAGTGGCGCGGCGAGCCGCTCGAGATCGGCTTCAACGCCCGCTACGTGCTCGACATCGTCGAGCAGGTCGAGGGGCCCGAGCTGCGGCTCGAGCTCGCCAACGCCGCCGCCCCGGTGGTGTTCCGCGATCCCGCCGATCCGCAGCTCCTGTTCGTCTTGATGCCCATGCGGGTGTGATGTCGCGGGCCTCCGCGGTACGCCGCGCGGCGCCGGTCACCGCGCTCGCGGTCGAGCGGCTGCGCCTGCGCGAGCTGCGCAACTGGAGGCGGCTCGATCTCGTGCTGCCGGCCGGCCCGGTGGTGCTGGTCGGGCCCAACGGGGCGGGGAAAACCAATCTTCTCGAAGCCGTCTCGCTGCTCGCGCCGGGGCGCGGGCTGCGGGGCGCGGCGCTGGGCGAGCTCGACCGGCGCCCCGACGGCGGACCCTGGGCGGTGGCCGCCCGGTTGGTCGGTCGCGAGGGCCCCTTCGAGCTGGCGGTGGGCCGCGAGCCGGGCGCCGACCGGCGCAGCGTGCTGCTCGACGGCCGGCCGCTCCAGGACCGGACCCGCCGAGCCGAGCTCGTGGCGGTCTCCTGGCTCACCCCGGCCCAGGACCGGCTGTTCCTGGAAGGCCCGGCCGAGCGTCGCCGGTTCCTCGATCGGCTGGTGCTGACCCTCGATCCGAGCCACGCCGGCCGGGTGGCGACCTACGAGCGGCTTTTGCGCGATCGCGCGGTCCTGTTGCGCTCCGGCCGCCACGATCCGGCTTGGCTGGCCGCCCTGGAGGCGCGCATCGCCGCCACCGGCGTGGCGATCGCCGCCGCGCGCCGGCAGCTCGTGGCCGGCCTCGAGCGGGCCGGGCTCGGGGAGGAGGAAGCCCTGCCGCCGCTGCGCCTCGAGCTGGAGGGCGAGGTCGAGCGCCGGCTCGACGAAGCCCCCGCGGCCGAGGTCGAAGCGTGGCTGGCCGGTGCGTTGCGGGCGAGCCGCGAGCTCGACGCCGCCACCGGCGGGGCGGCGCACGGCCCCCACCGCTCGGATCTCCTGGTCACCGACCGGCGCAGCGGCGAGCCCGCCCCCGCCTGCTCCACGGGGCGGCAGAAGGCGCTGTTGCTGCGCCTGTTGTTGACCCATGCGCGGCTGCGCGCGAGCGCCACGGGCGAACTCCCGATCCTTCTCTTGGACGAGGTGAGTGCCCATCTGGATGGAAGTGGGCGTGCGGCGCTCGCCCGGGCGCTCGTCGAGCTCGGCGCCCAAGCCTGGCTCTCCGGGACCGATCGCGGCCTGTTCGCGGCCCTCGCGGGCCACGCCACCTTTCTCGACATCGACAACGGGACGATCGTCGGCGATGAACGACCCTCGCACGCCGCCTGCCGAGGCGGGTGAGTACACGGCGGACTCCATCCAGGTCCTCGAGGGCCTGGAGGCGGTCCGCAAGCGCCCGGGCATGTACATCGGCGACACCGAGGACGGCACCGGCCTGCACCACATGGTCTTCGAGGTCGTCGACAACGCCGTCGACGAGGCGCTGGCGGGTTTCGCCGATCGGATCGAGGTGATCTTGAACCCCGACGGCTCGTGCACGGTGATCGACAACGGCCGCGGGATCCCGGTCGACATCCATCCCGAGCAGGGTGTGTCGGCCGCCCAGGTGATCATGACCGTGCTGCACGCCGGCGGCAAGTTCGGCTCCGGCGCCTACAAGGTCTCGGGCGGCCTGCACGGGGTGGGCGTGTCGGTCGTCAACGCGCTCTCCGACTGGCTCGAGCTCGTGATCTGGCGTGACGGCGCCGAGCACGTCATCCGGTTCGAGAACGGTGGCGAGCCGGTGGCCCCGCTGCGGGCGGTGGGGCCCCAGGGCGATCGCCGCGGCACCAAAGTGACCTTCTTGCCCTCGCCCAAGGTGTTCTCGCGCACCGAGTTCTCCGCCCAGACGATCGAGCACCGGCTGCGCGAGCTGGCCTTCCTCAACCCCGGTGTGACGATCGTCTTCGAGGACCGTCGGGTCGATCCGCCGCGGCGCGAGGAGCTGCACTACGAGGGCGGGCTCACGGCCTACGTGCGGTGGATCGACCGTGCCAAGCAGGCGCTGCACGCGCCGATCGTCATCAAGGGCGAGCGCGAGGGTATCGTGGTCGAGGCCGCGCTCCAGTGGAACGACGGCTACCACGAGACCCAGCTCTGCTTCACCAACATGATCCCGCAGCGCGACGGCGGCACCCATCTGACGGGCTTCCGCCAGGCGCTCACCCAGACCCTGAACGCCGCGGCCGAGAGCCTCGGGATCCTCAAGCGGGAGAAGGTCCAGCTCACCGGCGAGGACATGCGCGAGGGGCTCACCTGCGTGCTCGCCATCAAGGTGCCGGACCCGAAGTTCTCCTCGCAGACCAAGGACAAGCTGGTCTCCTCCGAGGTCACCCCGGTGGTCGCCCAGATCGTCCGCGAGCAGCTCGGCCGCTGGCTCGAGGAGCACCCCGCCGAGGCCAGGGCGATCCTGGCCAAGGTCGTCGAGGCGGCGACCGCCCGCGAGGCGGCGCGGCGGGCGCGCGAGCTCACCCGCCGCAAGAGCCCGCTGGACGTCGCCAACCTGCCGGGCAAGCTGGCCGACTGCCAGGAGCGGGATCCGGCCAAGGCGGAACTCTTCATCGTCGAGGGCGATTCGGCCGGCGGCTCGGCCAAGCAGGGCCGCGACCGCGCCTTCCAGGCGATCCTGCCGCTTCGAGGCAAGATCTTGAACGTCGAGCGGGCCCGCGTCGACAAGGTGCTCTCCAGCCAGGAGATCGGCACGCTGATCACCGCGCTCGGCACCGGCATCCGCGACGACTTCGACATCTCCAAGCTGCGCTACCACACCATCGCCATCATGACGGATGCCGACGTCGACGGCTCGCACATCCGTACCCTGCTCTTGACCTTCTTCTATCGTCACCTACCACAGATCATCGAGAACGGCCATCTCTACATCGCTCAGCCGCCGCTCTACGGCATCAAGCGCGGTCAGAAGATCGAATACGTGAAGGACGACGCGGCGCTGGAAGAGCTCCTGGTCCGCCAGGGGCTCGAGGAGGCCCGGCTGATCGTCGAAGCCGGACCGGTGATCGAAGGGGACGAGCTCGCGGCGCTCGTAGGCGCGGCGCGCGCGGCGCGTGGCCCGCTCCAGGCTCTGGCTCGTCGGCTGCCGGCCGAACTGGTCGAGGCGCTGGCGCTCGAAGGCGGGCTCGATCCGACCTGCCTCGCCGATCCGGCCGCTGCGCTCGAGGTCGGCCGCAAGGTCGCGGAGCGGCTGCGCCGCGCCGGTGGGCCGATCGTCTCGCAGGTCGCCCGCGACGAGGCGGGCGGGCTGGTCTTCCTGCTCCAGCGCGGCGAGCGCCGCGAACGCCACCGGCTCGAGCCGGCGCTCGTAGGCGGGCTCGAGACCCGGCGGCTCGTCGAGACGCTCGTACCGCTGCGGGGCCCGCTTTCCGCTCCGGCCCGCTTCGAGCGCAAGGGGCAGGCGAGCCCGGTGCACGGGCCGACGGATCTCGTGCGCACGCTTCTCGAGAGCGCCAAGAAGGGGCTGTCGATCCAGCGCTACAAGGGGTTGGGCGAGATGAACCCCGAGCAGCTGTGGGAGACCACGCTCGATCCGGCCCGCCGCTCGCTTCTCAAGGTCAAGATCGAGCACGCCGACGAGGCCGACGAGATCTTCTCGACACTCATGGGCGACCTGGTCGACCCGCGCCGGGCCTTCATCCAGGAGAACGCGCTCAAGGTCGTCAACCTCGACATCTGAGCGCCCGCCCGGCGCGCCGCCGGCGGCGGGCGAGCTCGCGATAGAGCGCCTCGGGGGTCACGCCGAGCTCGGCGGCAAGCCGACGCCAGCTGCCGCGCGGCGGCAGCTCCCCCGGGCCGGCCGCGAGCCACGCCGCGAGCCGCTCG
>FWPV01005955.1_pt1 | contig 23873 bp, 34 predicted proteins | sample 2228371 | NCBI WGS metagenome assembly FWPV01 (sample SAMEA103939776, study PRJEB20133) | metagenome | reverse complement strand
GCAAAAAATATTTCCGAAACAATCCGCTCTTGGCCAATTCAAATCCCCAACTTCTCACCTACTCCCCGCAGCTGACTCCATTTATTCCCATACCCACTCTAATTGCTAAAGTTGGCCAACTAAAAGGCATCCAAACAGAAAAAACAAACAGTCAAGCCAATAAATCCGCTCTTACTGATGAAGCTTTATCCAATCCAATAACTGCTACCCCAATTGCTTATCCTACCCCAACGCTGATTTCTGCCTCTTTTGGTCAAAGGCCAGATGCGCTTCAAAAAACCACCTGGACTATTGCGGTGCTGGGTGACTCCATGGTTGATACGCTGGGAAAAAATCTGCCCGATCTTCGGCAAAAATTAAAAGAAGCCTATCCCGCCTATTCATTTGCCCTGCTAAACTACGGCCAAGGAGCAACAGATCTGGAGAGCGGACTTTACCGGCTGACGAACAATACCAAATATCTGGGTGTGGATTATCCTCCTCTTCTATCCTATAAGCCGGATATTTTGGTGGTTGAATCTTTTGCTTATAATCATTGGAGCGGACAGCTTTATGACCTTGACCGCCAATGGCTGAAAATCGCCGAAATTCTTGACAAAATAAAAGAAGTCTCTCCCGCAACTGAAGTTGTTTTGGCGGCCACAATTGCCCCGGATTACAGAACCTACGGCGACGGCATCTTAAATTGGCCGCCAGAGCTGAAATGGGATGCCGCTTTGGTCACCAAAGCCTATCTGCAAAACATGATCAACTATGCCACCTCGCAAAAATATCCATTGGCAGATGCGTACCACTCCTCTATAGATAAAGACGGCAACGGCAAATCAATTTATATCAACCAGTCAGATCATCTCCATCCTTCTAAAGAGGGCGCCATACTTTTTAGTGAAAAAATAGTCGAAGCAATAAAAATAAATAATTTAATAAAATAAATTATCAATTACTAATTTTCAATTTCGCATTAATACTTATCAACGCTCAATAAAAACAATTTAAAAATGGTATATACAACCTTGAGGAAAGAGAAAGTTGAAAATAAACTATGCTTTGTCCTACCTGCGGTCATTTATTGCAAAAATTGTTGGTAACCACCAATAGCGGCGGTAAGTTTGAGGTGGATCACTGCGGCAGATGCGGCGGCACCTGGTTTGATCCTTATGAAATAAACAGAATTCCTTATCATGAGGTAATCCGAATCGCTCATTTAACCGTTTTGCCTAAAAGTCCGCCCGCGGAAATGAAAAACAATCTTTGTCCCCGCTGCCAAAGCAAGCTTGAAAAATACCACTCAGAAATCATGCCCAAAGGAGTAAATCTGCTTCGCTGTCCCAAAGATAAGGGAATTTGGGCTACCCAAAAAGCTTTGGAAGAATTTAAGAAAAATCAAGAGGAAACAATCAAGGAATACAAAGTCAGAAAAATCGCCTTTCCTTCCCTTTCTGTTGTCTTTGCACCGGCTATCTTTATTTTTTTGCTTTTTCTCTCCACTTTGATCACCGTTACCAATTTGGATAAAGCCAAAGAAAGCAGAATTTCCGCTGCTGCAATAATGGATCAATTACAAATTGTTTCAATCTCTCCAACTGCAGTCTCGATTACTTTTAAAACAAAAACTTCTGTCAAATCAAGCATCAGTTATGGGGTCTCTTCTCTTGAATTGATAACACGATCTATCTCTCATCAACCGACCACTAATCACCAAATACTGATAACAAACCTAAAACCAGATACTGTCTATCTGTATCGAATTATTCTAGAAGACCAAACCGGAAGAAAATACACAACAGAAATCCGACCTCTAGGGACGGAGGCAGAATTTATTGACAAATCAATGTAAAAGCGCTATCAATCTTCCAATGCCTCAAATTGCCAGACCCGCATACCCCGTGAGAAGACTATTCACCAGCTTAACCCTGTTAAATCAAAGCTCGTTTCCCAGCCAGAAGATTATGAATTCAGCAGTCTAAAAGAATATTTGGGTAAAACTAACAGAAATATCATTAACCTTGAAAAAGTCACCGCTCTTTTAGGAGAGAATAAAACCAGAATCGGTGATTATCTGAAATTTGTAAAGGAAGGTATAAAGCTAGATCTTGACGAATATAATCCGTTTTTAAATAAAAAGGAAGTTTATGGAAGTAAGACTTTTGCCGCTTATAATAAAACAGAGATGTTTTAGATCGTTATAGCGCTATATTCTGCCTCCGTCCCTAAGGTTGCACAGCGACGGACAAATTGCTTCCGGTGCAGTCTGGTGATGCCATTTTTGGCAATGGCGCTTCTGTGATCCTCTGTGCCATAACCGGCATTTTTTTCCCAGCCATAAGAAGGATAAAGTTTGGCCAGACGAGCCATAAGATTATCGCGGTACACTTTGGCTATCACTGAAGCGGCTGCGATACTGCAACACTTTTGATCTCCGTGAACAACAACCTGCTGATATTTCAATCCAATCACTGGGACGTATTTGACCTGAAAAGCGTCAAGCAAAAGGTAAGGATGGATACTTTCGATAAGCTCTCTGGTAATCAGTTTGGGAACTTTTCTTCCTTTTATCTGCTTAATCGCCTGATAAAGCAGTTTTACCACCGCTTTTCTTACCGCCATCTCTGTCGCGGTCACTATCCCATAATTGTTGATGGCATAAACATCGGCTTCTCCCGTAGCCCAGAAAAAATATTTTTTTATTTTTCCGGCCACCTCTTCTCTTTTTTTGGCAGACAATTTTTTCGAATCATTTATGCCCAATTTATTTATTTCTTCTATCAAATTCTGATTTCTGGTTTCTGATCCCGATTTAATCGGGACTGAATTCTGAATTCTGACAGCTGCGGCCGCGGCTACTACCGGCCCGGCAAAACTGCCGCGGCCGACTTCATCAACGCCAATTACCACTTTATATCCTCTCTGCCAAAGACGCTGTTCCAGAGAAAAATCAGGATAAGTCATGAGTATAGGATAAAAAATCAAAACGGATTTTTAGGTCTACCTACTATCTTTAATACTTCTTCTGCTAACCGATGTAATCGTTTTGCTCCTTCAGGATCATTAAGAACATCTGCCGGCGGCAGAGTCCTTAAAGAGTCTGGAGAAAATTCCCCATGCTCTCCACCCCAAGTCACCACTGCCGGTCTGGCACCGGGCCTTCTTAATATTTCAATCACGCGAGGATATTCTGGCACTATTGGAGGTGGATCATCTGGACTAGAAGTACGTGTGGAAACCAGCCTTCCTCGCCGATTACGCCTCATTCCCGGCGGAACATCACTTCCTTCATCCAACCCCGGAAGAAACGGTTGCATCTTGATATCTACAGTACGTCTTGTCATGAAATCAGCAACATAATAACTTTCGTCAATGTCTCCCTTTTCACCTCTGGTCAATTTATTGTTTCACTAGCAATATCTAGCGTTTCCTATAATTTCAAAGTCTTGAGGTAATGTCTCAGATCTCCATTGATATCCTTATGTTTAAGGCCAAATTCGATGACGGTGCGCAGGTATTCAAACTTGTTGCCGGTATCGTAATAAGTGCCATTTTGGATTTCGCATACCAGCACTCTTTCAATTTTCAGCAACTGTTCGATAGCTTCGGGCAGCCAAAGTTCTCCTCCTTTTCCGGGCCGTAGATGCTCTATCACCGGAAAAATCTCCGGAGGCAAAATATAGGCTCCGTGGGCGGCCAGATTGGATGGAGCCTTGTCCGGATGGGGTTTTTCTACAATCTCTTCCACCTCATAAACATTGTCTTTGACCGGTTTGATCTTTGCAATGCCATAACGAGAGAGGTCTTTTTTGTCTTTAATTCTTACTCCTGAAATAACCGGCGCGCCGTACTCTTCATAAACATCTATCATCTGACGAAGTCTAGGAGGTTTGGCGTAGATAAATTCATCTCCCCATAATACAGCAAAAGGTTCATTTCCGATCACATTTTTTGCGCAAAGTACAGGAGTAGCATTGCCGTAAGGCCCTTTCTGACGAATATAAATAAAATTGGCCATATTAGCTATCCGGCGCACTTCGGCCAGCTCCTTTTCCTTGCCGGCTTCTTCTAATCTTTTTTCCAGTTCAAAAGGATAATCAAAATGATCTTCTATTGATCTTTTGTGCCAACCGGTGATCATGACAATATCGGTAATCCCCGAGGCAACTATCTCTTCCACCACATACTGAATTACCGGTTTGTCCACGATCGGCAGCATTTCTTTGGGCATCGCTTTGGTTTGAGGAAGAAATCTGGTGCCAAAACCGGCGGCGGGAATAACGGCTTTGCGGATTTTTGGATATGTGTGTTTCATAACAAGATTTCTTTGTGGTAATCATTTTATAAGAATTTGCCTTTACAAGTCAACTCGTCTATGCTACACTAACTTGGTTATGGTAGATATGCCCAAACCGATGATGCCGGATTTTAAAGGGACGCCGGTTATTTTTTTAAAAGAAGTAAAAACCGAGCTAAAAAAAGTTCAATGGCCTACAAAAGATGAAGTAATCAAGCTGACCTTGATTGTTATCGTGATTTCAATAGCGGTGGGTGTTTATATAGGCGCAATGGACTTTATCTTTGTGAAAGCAAATAACTTTTTATTCGTTGCTAAATAATAAAAAATATGAACAAGCAAAATATGCCAAATCCAGATGACCTGCCAAAAGAACTGCCACAAGCGCATAAAGATCAAAAATTGCTGACAGCTAAAGCAGATAAAACAGAAGAAAAAGCAAAAAAGACAAAAGATCAAACAACGACAGAAAAAGAAGAAAAACAGACAGAAACGAAAAAAGAGACAGCCCTTACCTCCTCTGAAGCAGAAACGCCAAAGTCAGCATCGCCAACGGCAGGCGCGGATGAAAAAAAAAGCCGCTGGTATGTCATCCATACGTACTCCGGCCATGAGAATAAAGCCGCTGAAGCGCTAAAGCAAAGAATTGCCGCCATGGATTTAGGAGGCAAAATTTTTGAAATTGTGGTGCCTACCAGAAATATTGTTTTAGTCCGGCACGGCAAAAAACAGGAATCTAAAGAAAAAATTTTTCCCGGCTATATTTTGGTTCGCATGATTCTTGATGATGAAAGCTGGCTGGCAGTACGCACTACTCCGGGAGTGACTGCTTTTGTCGGCGCCGGCAATAAACCTACTCCCATCTCTGATATGGAAGTCGAGGCTATCATGAAATTTATGAAGCTGGAAGCCCCCAAATTCAAGGCTAAATTCTCTGTGGGTGAAGCGGTTAAAATAATCGATGGACCTTTTGCCGACTTTTTGGGAACTGTAGAGTCAATTGATGAAGCCAAAGGAAAAATAAAAGTGCTGGTTTCTATCTTTGGCCGGGAAACTCCGGTAGAATTAGACTTTTTACAAATTACTAAACTATAATTCTGTACTTTGGTAATATTTTTCTATTACCGCCTCGAAACAATAACCCTCTGCTTCGAAGAGTTGAGTCGCAGCATATAAACTTGGTCAAAGTATATCAGATATTTTTTACCGTTATTTGTAATATATTTAGTAAATAAACTTCCCAAGTGGATAAATCTAGAATCGCCTTATATTTAAGAAGTAAAATTCCTTCAGCTTTCCCATATCTCTTTTTTGATCTGATCTAATTCTTAAAGGAAAAATTTCCTTACTTTCTCCAAATTGACTTTTTTTATCATTGCGAATACTGACCAAAATCAATTTTGTGCTGGGTAATCCTTATCTTTATAGAAAAAAAGTGTATAAGCCAAATTCATGCTGAAATCTTACTTGTAAAATGGCATAACTATCCCGTCTATAATTTATATTTTTGGGAAATTGTTTCAGATAGTTTTCATCCACCGACCAGTTCTGCATAGGGTAATTATATCAAAGACACTATATCAAGGTTATCAATCGCTCTATTCTATTATTTTTCTTTTTTTATATTTTATTTATCTACGTCCTATATTATTTTGTGAAAACTTTTCTATAGGTCTTTATGTGGATAATTTATCAACAACCTATAATTTTTTCTTCCCCTTTACAACTGGCTGCTTTAGTGATAAATTACAATCTACCTGAACAGATAATAGTTTAGGGAGGTGGAATGCCGAATATTCTTTTCTAATTTTCATAAATATTTCCCATTCTTACCTCAAAAAAGCTTAATAAAGATTTAATCAAGATAATCACAAGCAGCAAGCACCAAGCAGGAAGTATTAAGTATAATAATCAAATAATGAAATAATAAACTTAACGCATAATACTTTATACTAAATACTGAATATATTTATGCCAGCCAAAAAAATTAAAACTGTCATCAAGCTCAATCTCCCTGCTGGGGAGGCCACTCCTGCTCCGCCGGTAGGGCCGGCATTGGGACAACACGGACTAAACATTATGGAGTTTGTCCGCGCCTACAATGATAAAACAGCCAAAATGAAAGGGCAGATCATCCCGGCTGTTATCACCGTCTATGCAGACAGAACTTTTTCTTTTATCACCAAACTTCCGCCTGTTGCGGAAATGATTAAAAAAAAGCTTGGAATTGAAAAAGGGTCGCAAAAAGCTGGTCGGGAACAAGCCGGCAAACTGACAAAAAGCCAAGCGGAAGAAATTGCCAAAGAAAAAATGGCTGATTTAAACTGTGACAGCCTTGAGTCAGCGGTAAAAGTAGTCGAGGGAACAGCCAGAAGTATGGGTATTAAAATAGAATAAGAATCGTATCAGGTATTAAGTATTAATTAATTTTTTAATAGATATTTGATAAATACTTAAAATGCTTATTTACTATTCTGACTAATTATGGGAAAAATTCGCGTTGCAACACTAGGCAGTGAAGAAGAACAAAAGCTTCGGGAAAAGAAGCGGATAAAGCTTGAGGAAAAGAAGAAAAGAGAAAGAGCGGAAAAAATCCACATCAGCGGCATGAAAGGCGGAGAAAGAATCAAACAGGTTGGCGCCCAATCCGAAGAAGAAATAGAAAAATTAGCCAAACTGGCGGAGAAAATTGAAGCAGAAGAAAAAGGAATCACAGGCGCGGAAGAGAAAAAAGGCAAGAAGAAAAAAAAGGCAAGAGTGCGTTCCAAAAGATACCAGCAGGCTTTGATGAAATTAGATCCTACCAAACAATACGAAATCAGCGAAGCTGTAGCAATACTTCGCCAGATTTCACTGGCCAAATTTGACTCAACTGTTGAGCTTCATATCAATACCAACCAAAAAGGACTGCGCGGATCGGCGGATCTGCCTCATGGCAGCGGAAAAGAAATAAAAGTTGAAGTGGTGGACGGCTCAAATGTCGACGATCTAGTGCAAAAAGTGGAAAAAGGCAAAATTGATTTCGATGTCTTGGTCGCCCATCCGCAGGCAATGAGCAAACTAACCAAAATAGCTAAATTTTTGGGACCAAAGGGACTGATGCCAAATCCGAAAAACGGCACTATTTCAACTGAACCGGAAAAAGTTGCCGCCAAAATGAAAAAGGGGGAAATCAGCTGGAAAACAGAATCCAGCTTCCCTATTATTCATCTTGTTATCGGCAAACTGTCTTTCAAGGATAAACAGCTTATTGAAAATTTTTGGGCGATAATAAAATCGATTGGAGAAAACAAAATAAAAAATATCACCCTCAAATCAACTATCAGTCCGGGGATAAAGGTAGACTTCAAAAAATAAAAAGTCGGTTTCTTCCCTATCACCTCAACAATCCCTTCAGCAAAGAGTCTCCTTGCTGAAAATTAAGTGTCTTTCCTGCCCAGTTTTTTGGCGGCGTAGATAATAGCTAGGAAAAGAAACGCCCAGCCAATAATATAAAAGAGAATAGGAAATATTTCACTGATGGTCAAATCTATCAGCCTCTGGAGCCGGAAATGAGGTGTGGTGGTGATGAGAGACCGGAGAGTCTGTTCCCGCAGGCCGGAGATAATATGCTTGTCATACTCAAAAGAAAAAAGAAGTATGGCAAAACCTAGGAAACAAAAGGTGGTAAAACGGGAAGGTTTGTAGATGGATAAAACGATTGAAATAACAAGGCCGATAAGATAAGCAATCGCAATATAGTTATGAGAAAAAAGAAGGTAAAGTGTAACAATAATATTTTGCCGCAGATCGGGAGTAATTGAAGTCATAAGGTATTATTTTAACATGAAGAAAGATTTAAAGTTAATAGTTGATTGTTAATTGTTTAATTGTTGATAGAGAGTAATCAAAAAAACTCTAATGGCAAACTGTATTTATTGAATATCAAAAGTACTTTTGGAATCTGAGGAAAATAGTATCACATCTCCATTTTGCAGATGGAATGCTATAGCATCACTTCTCCCCTGCTGATCAACTTCCATTTTAAAAAGAATCGATAAATCCAATAAATGCTCGGATGTTAATAATCTTTTGCCTTCTTTGTTATCCTGGGGATCCAAAAATAGACTACTCTATCGACTTGTGGAAGTTCATGTTTATCCTGTTTGATGTAGAGATTATATTCGTAAGCTTTTTGTGGATCATGAGAAAAGGAAACTGTCAGTTTTTCCGCCATGGCAATACCTGACTGGTAAGGAAATGGGCTTGGGTGAAATATTGCTAATCCTCTATTTGGTTCTCTGACTGCAATTATTTTTCAATTTGTTATTTCTGGTTGTAAAGATTCTCTAACAGCGCTATAAGGATCAAAAGCTAAAAGAGGGTAAACGATTTTCCAAAGTCTATCTTTGCTTACTAAAAAAACTGTATAGATTCTATTTCCTGTTTGTTCTTGAAAAGGTACAAAATGAATACTTCGTCTTTTGAGTAAATTTATATCCTCTTGAGCAGGCAACCAGACCTTTTCAGTTAAACGACTGGCAAGATTCTCAACAACCTCCTGATCTGGCATTGGAACTTCTATCCATTGCCTACTACGCATATTTTCGGATACCGGATCTGCACGACAAATAATACCTTAATATAAAACTTCATGACTAGACTTATTAACGAAAGCATCTTACTAAAAAAAAGGCCAAGAAAGCAAATAGATGATATGAAGAATAAATTCCTTGTTTAAGAAGTACATCTCTTTGGCCATTGATGGGTTTGGATATGTAATTCCTGTGTTCCTTGAGGTATTTCTGCTGTAAACGAATGGGTAGTCAAAATAAATGGTGAACCTGCTGTTAAACAAGCAAAAGGTACATCCTCTCCGATTGTACCAGTTATCACAAAATCAAATCCTCTGGCCAAATGCAAAGATACCCTGCCATCTATAGCTCTTAATGAGGCATCAATAGAACCACTCCCTTCCCCTTCTGCCAGCTGAAAATAATAGGAGTCGGTGCCTTTTGTAATTGCTCTTTGAAAATGAGCGACTAATTCTCCTGCATCAACTGTGGCAACAGGAATAACCGGTGAAGAAGAAGCATTGATAACTTTTATAGTAAAAGGAGAAGCTATTTCCGGATTGTCAGTCTGGACAAGAACAAGTCCACTTTCCCCAAGTCTGGTAGTAAAACCCATAAGGTCGGTTGGTCTTTCACTGGGAGCTTGACCGTCTCTTCGTTCTGTCACTGGCGTCATAATTAATTGAAAATAATAAAATTAAACAGGTATTATACACAAAATTCGTATCTGAAGAAAGAATCGATCTTTTTATTCCTCTTATTACTATAGGCATCTATTTCTTGGTATTCGAGTTTAATATTCTTATACTTTAAGGTTTAATATCAGTTTGACTCTAAAATTGTCTTATATTATAGGGTAAAGTTAATTTTTAGCCACTAAATTTAATAATTTTTCAACTTGTTTTTCAACCGGTAAATCTCTGTTATTATACCGCCAGACATATTCTGCCAGATAAAGCCGTAATCTTTCTCTTCTAATCCCACCCCGGGAGGCAAGCTGTCTTTTAAGATAACCAAAAAAACCCTCAAGACAGTTGATATGGTTTTTACCTCTGACATACTCTTTTTTACCATGCTCTACTGTTCTGTGAACATAACCTCGAGTGGCCAATCCAGTATAGGCTCTCTAAGTGTCCGAACAGACTTTTGTCCCTAATTTTACTTTCTTTTCAATAATCGGGATTAAGTCTTTAGCTTCAACATCACTAACAAGAGTTGCCCACATTCCTACAGAGTATGCCAAAAACAGGCTGTTTGGTAGTTCCAAAGCCTCTTTTGAACTCACCGTAAATGAAGGTTTCCCTTTTAAGCTGTGCCTTGTTCTTGTTTTTCTTCTGGCCACCAAGATAAGTTTCGTCAACTTCCACAATCCCATCGAAAGTTTCCGGAATATCTTTGAACATCACTTGCCTTACGAGATAATGGGCTTTTAAAACTTTGTATTTTGAAATTCCCGTTTCTTCACAAATGACATTCACCGATTGACATCTTAAAAACCACTTTAACAGTCTTCTTAACCGATAACGACTTAAGTTCAAACCTGCTATCTTTGGTTTAAACTCGTACAGGCAATTTTTACACCGTAACTTACCTCTCCTAACCTTCCAAAATCTCTTTTTACCACACTTTCGGCATTTAGATTGATGCATAGCCACGATTATATCATTATTAGCGGCTATTTTTAAACATTACCATAGCATTCATAAATATCTTATAACCAATATGAAAGAAACAGGAAAACCATCACCGATGACTCCAGAGAGTATCTTGGCTTCTGCCAGAGCACAGATGCAAGTAGCTTTTAATCGTGCTAGAGCTGGAGACCAAGGAGAGCTGAATCGGCTTCGGACGCAATCAAATCAGGATGAAATTATTACCAAGGCGCAATCTATGGCTTCACCTGCATTAGATGACCATCAAATTAGAGAATTTGGCAGAATTCTCAGTGTCAAAGATGAATCTCAAATTTATAATCCATCAGGCTGAATTTTTTCCTCTTGTAGAAAAAATGGAGTTATGTTATAAATATAAAATCCAAAGACAGTAAGCGGAAAGAGTTGTGAGTTGTAGGTTGTAAGTTGTTAGTTTCAATTCATTAACTCTTTCCATAAGACTTACCGAGGAGAAAATCAGATAATAGGCAATAGAAATTAGGCAATAGTTCTAATTACTAATACTTATAATCAATTCCTCGGGAAACCGGGGATTTTTAATAAAAAGGAGTCATATGATTAAAGACGCAAAATCAACTGCCGAAAAGCCGATTAAAATTTCCGCCGGAAAAAAGCGAAAGATCGATATCGTCAAAAATCTTATGGAAAAATTTTCCCGGGCAGAATCTCTGTTTTTAACCGATTATCAAGGGCTTTCCCACAAACAGCTTGAAGCTTTGAGAAAAGCTCTAAAAAAAGCAGAGGCAGAATTTCTGATTATCAAAAACACTCTGATAAAAATCGCCCTAGCAGAAAGCACCAATGCTCCTTTTTTAAAATCCAACCAAGAAATAAAAAAGCAATTTGAACAAGTCTTGACCCATCCCACAGCGGCTTTTCTTACCTTTGGCGACCAGATGGCTGCCTTAAAGGTTCTGGCCAAATTTATCAAGGACAACCAACTTCCCAAAATCAAGCTGGGTATTTTTGAAGGAAAACTAACCTCTAATACCGAATTTATGAAGCTTGCCGCTTTGCCTTCACGGGAAGAACTAGTCGGCATGCTTTTGAGCCAATTAAAGTCTCCCATTTATGGATTTTATAATTCTCTAAACTGGAATTTGCAAAAATTTGTCATATTGTTAAACGCAATAAAAAGCAAAAAGGTAAATTAATTTCTAACGAAAGGCGGTGATAAATATATGGCTAAACTTAGTAAAGATGATATTTTAAAAGCGGTTGAAGAAATGACCGTAGCGGAACTAGCAGAACTGGTAAAAGCTCTCGAGGATAAATTCGGCGTTTCTTCCGTCGCTCCAGCTCCAACAACTAGTGCCGCCGCCAATCAGACATCGGAAGCCGCTCCCGAGCAAACTACTTTCAATGTAGTTTTGTCAGCGGCTGGAACCAACAAAATAGCGGTAATCAAAGCTGTCAGAGAACTGGTGCCGACACTAGGTCTGCAGGAGGCAAAAACTCTGGTTGAATCAGCGCCAAAGGAAATACTAAACGGCGTCAACAAAAAAACTGCCGAAGAAGCAAAAGCCAAGTTGACAGCGGCAGGAGCTACGGTGGAGCTAAAGTAAGGCGTTAGGCAATAGAAAATAGGCAATAAAAACTGATTATTCAATCATATATTTCTCATCAAAGTAATTGATGATCAAATCATATAAAGATCTGATTGTCTGGCAAAAAGCTATTGAATTGGCTTTACTGATTTTTCAAACTACTTGTAACTTTCCTCCTGAAGAGAAATTTGCTTTAGGTGTGCAAACGCGAAAAGCAGCATACTCTATTCCATCAAATATTGCCGAAGGAAGTTCTAGGAATAAGCGTCGGGAATATATTCAATTTTTGCGTATTTCTTTTGCATCTGGAGCAGAATTAGAAACCCAATTAATTATTTCTTATAAGACTGGACTTGTCTCAACGAAAGACTTTCAATCAATTACGTCTATTCTTAATGAAATTATGCGTATACTTAATAGTCTAATTAGAAAAGTCAAATCCTCAAATAAATAATTCTTTTCTCTTTTACCCCTCATCTATTGTTTATTGCCTCGTGCCTTTTTTCTTGTTGCCTATTCCCTTATTCCCTCGTGCCTATTGCCTAATATATCACTCTATATCCTTCTATCTGCACCTATTTGATCTCTATTGACAACTTTCAAGTATATATGTTACATTATGAAACTAATTGATATTAAACTGCCTGTTTGTTATAAAGATTTCTCACTAGGCAGCACACTGATAGTAGATAAAAGGAAAAAATTTTATGGCGCTAGGTGATGATTGGCCAGAACTTCTCACTGTTCGTGAAGTTGCCAAAATTCTTCGTGTTTCTCCCTTAACCATCAAAAGATGGGGCAAAAGAGGCAAGCTTCCGGCAATCAGAATCAACTCACGCGGAGACCGCCGCTACAAAAAAGAGGCGGTGATGTGGCTACTTGGCCTGCAGCAAAAAGGAGCGGTGTAAATTAGTAGCTAGAGAGATTAGTAGTTAGTGGCTAGAAATTAATTTATAACTATCAATAAGAAGAAAGCAAATAGCAGTTTGAATGGTAAGTTTTTCTATCTTTATTTCTTTTTTTGCCTCACTAATAAATGAGACCAGTGCTGATAAACTCCGGGTCTTTGGGTAGTTCTCCATCCCTCATCTCTTGTATAAACAGCACATCCTTCTCCTAAGATATGACTCTTTAAAGCTTTCAAATCTAATACCCATGCTGTTTGGGAAAACCTTCTCCCAGGATAGACTGCAATCCCAATGGATGACACCGTCCGACTATGTGAATCTATCTGTGATATCTGACTTTCGAGCGATCCTATAAACCTTTCTGCTTGTGCTTTAACAGCCTCTTTATCTGCCTCTCTCCATCTCTTGAAAGGATCTAAACATTCAAGGGGTAAACCTGTGCTTAGTCGATCTAGAATTTCAAAGTATGATTCGAGTAATTGACGGGGCTGGGAAAGTATACTCGGGGGAAAAACATAAGTTTCTCTCGGAAAGGGTACAATACCATAACGGAAAATATCTATTACTGGTAATCCTGCTATTTCTACCTTACTCATAAACACTTGTAACACTCTGAAAATAATAATTTATAGGCAGGAGGCAATACCTTTTATCTTATTTAGAACTTGATCGCTTTTAACTCTTTGGCTGCATCGATCGGATCTACTACATTTACAGACAGCCCGGTGCCAAGTTCAAAGCCAGCCCGGTGCACCATGCGTGGGATAATGCGGATAAACCAGTTGCGCGAATGGTGGATATAGTAATTATAGGCAAAAGGGGCATCGCCGTGAATTTGTTTGGCTTCTCCGCTATGGTAAATAACTTTCAATCGTTTAAGGGCTTTTTGCATAATCAAAGCCAGATCTTTCAGTTCTTCATCGGAAATATCTGCGTAAATTGTACCGTCTTTTTTGGGAGCGATCCAAACCTCATAGGGCCACTGGGAAAAATCAGGACAATAGGTGACAAAAAATTTATTGTCTTCTACCACATTCATCATTGGTTCACGCACTAAAGCATCTAGATTGATCTGGCGCGGAATAACCACAATCTGCGAATGCGGATGCACCAGAGATGCTCCGGCCTGCAAACCATGGTTGCAGAAAATCATTACCTGGCCGTCGTTAACATGAGCTTGGAAGCGCATCCGATAAACTTGAAAAAGCAAAGATACGTGTTTTAGATCAAGTTCGGCAATATCCCGATCGTGATGAGGGCTATGGATAATAACTTCATGGATATCGGTAATGGGAAATTTATTGGGAATGACCCTAATCTGCCAGCCCGGGCAGTTTTTATCCCCCTCTCCCATCCGGTAAATTTCCGAAGGAGTCAGATGTTCATTGCCACAGCAAAAAGGACAGGGCTTTCTCTTTGCGTTTTGACCGCTAGCTTCAAGCCTGCCCATGCGCGTCTGGGAGACGATAATCCAGCGCTGGGTTTTGATGTCGGGAACGAATTTGGCCATATATTTTCAGTATTATATATCAAGCAACAAATATCAACTCTTGGAAATCACTTGGGCTTTTACTAACTTTCTCTCAACAAACTCGAATATCTGCCTGGCTAAATCTAGTGCGTCATGTGCTTGTTTTTGTGAATATCCGCGAAACTCTAATCCCAAGATTTCTGGATATCTGGTTGGAGCATAATATTCATTTAATATTCTACAGTTGGATAACAAACTCAAAAAGTCCGAATCAAATTTCCTGCATTCATGAAGAAGCTTGCTTAATTGATGTGTTTTGAGACTTTTATCGATTTCTTTTTTTTGGCTCCGCAAATATGCTTTTAATGATTTCTCTGCCACTTGTTGGAAGGTAAAACATGCTTGAGTATAAAAACCCGACTTTATATTGCTTTCTGTCCAAGATATATCGTCTTTTGCCCTTGCCAACCATTCTTTCGCGGCATTCTGATAGTATATATCAGGCTTCATAGATAACTTTTCCGTAATTTACTATATCATAAATAAATGGCTGAACTTTTTTTACTGCCTGGTGAACTTCTGCTGGGGTCAAAACAAAAGCATCGACCTCGCAGTCAACTGACAACATTTTGGCGACTTTTTTTTGTCTTTCCCAATAAGAATCTGCTGTTTTTTTGATAATAAGAATATCCAGATCACTATTTTTGTCATCCAATCCCTTAGCTGCGGAACCAAAAAGAATAACTTTTTCCGGTTTATAAGGTTTTAGAGATTGTAGTAGTCGGGAAATCTTTTTTTTCATCTATCTACATCTAATTTATATTTAATAATTGCTATAGAGTAATTTATTATTATATTATATCTATCAGTAATGAAAAACAAGAATAGGCCTAGTTTTGTTGTCCACGAACATCACGCTACCCATCTTCACTATGATTTCCGGCTGGAAATGAGTGAAAATATAGACGGCGGGACAATGGTTCTGAAAAGCTGGGCAGTGCCAAAAGGACCGCCAGTTAAGGAGGGAGAAAGACGCTTGGCGGTAGCTACAGAGGATCATGACATGAAATATATAGATTTTGAAGGAGATATACCAGAGGGAGAATACGGCGCCGGAAAAGTAGTAATCTGGGATAGCGGCAACTATATTTTGGAAAAAAGAAGCGATGATGAATACAAATTTACTCTTTTCGGAAAAAAGTTAACAGGAAGCTTTGCCCTATTTCATCCCAAATCTTTTGAAAAAGGCCAGTTTTTGTTTGTCAAACATAAAAAGTGAAAATATTTTATTTCTAAAAAAGATTCTTTTAAGATTTTTGCGCCGAGTCGATAATTTATAATATCCTTAAATTGTTGTATCAATCTATCCTCACTTAATCTGCATATTTTTACTGTTGACAAGAAATGTATCTGTGCTAAGCTGGAATTGATGAAGAGATTGTTAATTGTTAATTGTTTATTGTTGATTGCTAGTTTTTCTCTTCCCTCCCCTGTTTCAGCCCAAATCTATACTACGGAAAAACTAATTACAGTAGATCTCTCCAAGCAACTTCTGACTGTCTTTGAAGGAGGAAAAAAACTGCTGGCTACAAGAGTCTCTACCGGACTGCCCAAAACACCAACTGTAAAGGGCAGTTTTCGTATTTACTCTAAAGTGCCATTACAAACTATGAGCGGAGGATCGCCTTTTTATGGCAGATATTATCTGCCCAATGTGCCGGCTGTGATGTATTTTTTCGAAGGCTATTCGATCCATGGCACCTACTGGCACAAAAAATTTGGCCGGCCAGCCAGCCATGGATGTGTGAATGTGCCCACTGCCTTTGCCAAATGGCTCTATGAGTGGGCTCCAATTGGCACAAGAGTAGAAGTGTTTTAAGAAGATGTAATAATAAAATTTATCTTATCTATCCAGTTTCTGCGCTTAGTAGAAGCAGTGGAGGTTATTTCTACTGACCCTTCTCTTATTGCTCTTTCTAGCGACACAGCAATCTGCGGTCTGAACCAAAAGCGTTTTTCGCATCATGTGGTAATAGTGCCGATGTTGCGCGGCAATTATCAGGTACTAAAGGGGGGAGAACTAGTACTAGATGATGTACTCCTCTTTCCTCAAGCCCCATCCGAAGCGGCCCCCCATCAGCAACTATAACTCTTATTTGATTTTCTGTTACTTGCGTAAAACATCATATCGTCCATATTTTTCAACTGGCCTTAAAACTTGACTGCCAGGTAATTCTGGTGTTAGACCTTGGGGAAATTCTATTTCTGTTCCTGACATAAAATCTGAAATGTCCAAAGTCACACGATTGGCACCCACGACTACTTTTTGAAAAACTCTTGGTCTTCTGCCTTCACTTGAACCAGAAGGTGATTCTCCACAAAGTATCACCGGTATGACATGCGGATAAGCATGAAATCTGTTTTGCAGTGAGTCCCCTTCTACTTTTGGCCTTACTATTCTTGATGGATGAACACTTATAGGTGGTGAAGTTCCTATTTTTCCTATAGCTCCTGTTATTCTATCTAATACTTCTTTTTGTATATCTGACATATATTTTAGTATATAATATAGTGAGATACTATTCAAGACCTAGAAGCCAAAAAGAGACAAAATTGTTATAATAGAAACTGTTATAAATCGCCTAAAACAAGAAAAATTATTTGATATGTCCAAGAATACAACTAGAGCTCTTCACTCATGTCAAGCAATTGTAGTCACATGCATGGATTTTCGCTTCCAGAATATGATCCAGAAATGGACAGAAAATCATATTAAGAATGGCTTTGATAAGGTAGCAATTGCCGGAGCGGTAAAAGATCTGGAGTTTGTCCTTTCTCAAATAGAAATATCGGTAAGATTGCATCAAACAAAAGAAGTTTATCTGATAAACCATGAAGACTGCGGCGCTTACGGCAAAGAAAACAGCTTTGAAAGACATATGTCTGATCTTCTAAAAGCAAAAGCATCCATCAGCCAAAGATTTCCCCAGTTAAAAATTTACCTCCTTTACTCTAAGCTCGATGGCGAATTCATCTCAATCTCCAAATAATAATAATCCGGCAGTACTATCTGGCTTAAGTTCTTTTTGAAATATTATAAGACCAATTTAAATTATTAATGATATTAAAATTAGCCGGAGCAAAATGAAAAGTTCTCTCTCTGACTTTGAAAACTGCAAAAAAATTCTCGCCTCTTAAATCTCTTAATATTTTCTCGCCCGTGTAAATCTGCCAAATTTTTTTCACCTGCCAAGATCCTAAAAAGCTGTAATATTTTATATTATTTTTCCGCGGCCGCGATATGATTAATATATATTTTGGAGATTTTTGAATACAAACGAAGCAATAACTTTATTTTTTTTCACTTACGTCAATTATTTTATTTTTATAATTTGTTTCAGTTTAATAACTATTTCTAAGCGTGTGTTATAATCTTTCTATGTTGGTTTACTTTACTGCCTCTGTCACTGGAAAAAAATATTATTTGTCAAACTATCTGAAAATAATTGAAATTCTTCGGGAGAAAAAATGCAAAGTAATTTCTGATCATATCATCCAATCGACTGTGGCAGCGCTTCACTCGCAAAAAAAAGAGGACAGACTGGCTTTTCATAAAAATCTGGACAAATGGCTCAAGCAGTGCGATTTTGTTGTGGCTGAAACCACTTTTCCCAGCGTCAGCGTCGGCTATGAAATCTCTCTGGCACTTCATTACAACAAACCAATCCTAATCCTCTACTTCGAGGGAAAATGTCCATCGATTTTGGTAGACCATAGCAATGAAAGACTGGTTTGTGAAAACTATACTTTAAGTTCGCTTCAAGATATTATCGAAGAATTTATCAGTTTTGCTCAAGGAACAAGCGACAGCAGATTTACTTTTTTTATTACTCCGGCAATCGCCGCTTATCTGGATAAAGTATCAAAAAAACACAAGATTCCCAAATCTGTCTTCCTGCGGAAACTGATTGAAGACAAGATGAAGAAAACATAATGTTACAATGAAAAATGTTACAATGATATAATGAAAAAAATCCTACTTTGTTTTTACTCTTCTATTTTTTTCCTTAAGCTTTTTCTTTTTAAGCTTTAAGCTTTCTTTCGATACATATCTGTGATGTATTGGAGAAAGCACATCAAAAAGATATAATTCACAGTATTAAAAAGACAAACCGGCGCCTTCTGGAAAGCTAACACCGGCTTGTCAGACACTAGTTGAAAGAGCAAAACGGTAGCTGCTTTTTTTCGTGTCCGAAAGGAAACTTTAGCACTACCTGCAACTCTTGTCAATAACATATGTTTGCAGGAGTCAGATCTGTTTTTTTCAAAAAAGCCTGGGAGAGCCAGAGCATCATAGATAAATTGATCTGGTTTTTCTTCCTTTCACAAACAGCTGGTATCATTACTTTGCTTGAAATATTCATCTTAAAATAAACTTGAATAATTTATGATAATATATGTCTGTTTATTTTACAGCTTCTGTTGCTGGGAAAAAGCAATATCTTGATAATTACTTAAAAATAATCAATATACTTAAAGCTAAAAAGTTTAAAGTTATCTCTAACCACATCATAGAGTCAACATCTGCGGCTATACATTCAAAAAAGAGAAAGGAAAGGATCAGATTTCATAAACAGCTGGATAAATGGCTGAAACATTGCGACTTTGTGGTAGCGGAAACTTCGTTCCCTTCGGTCAGTGTCGGATATGAGATCTCGCTTGCCCATCATTATAATAAACCAGTGCTGATCCTTTATACAAACGGCAAGCCTCCTTCCCTTTTAGTCGACTGCCAAAACGAGAAATTAATTGTAGAAAAATATACAACCCAAACTTTAAATGAGATTATTTCTGACTTTATCCGATATGCCAAAAATTCAACTGATACCAGATTTACCTTCTATATCACTCCGGCTATAAGCAGATATTTAGATAAAGTAGCACAAGAAAAAAAACTGCCTAAATCTGTCTTCCTGCGGAAACTGATTGAAGACAAGATGAGAAAAAAATAATGTCGCAATACCTCAAGGCTCCAATATTGCAATAATATGTTTCTCCTCTTGGCTAATTATTTACTTAAACTAATTTTTCTAAAGTATAATCTTTCTATTTATAATATGGAGCGCCAGACCAACGTTTTAAAGGACAGTCCTTGGTTTGGGGCGTTGGTTTGGGGCGTTGGTTTGGGGCGTTGGTTTGGGGCGTTGGTTTGGGAGGTTGGTTTGGGAGGTTGGTTTGGGAGGTTGGTTTGGGAGGTTGGTTTGGGAGGTTGGTTTGGGAGGTTGGTTTGGGGCGTTGGTTTGGGGCGTTTGGGGGGGTTGATTTGGGAGGTTGGTTTCTTTGATCTTAATACCCTAAGGTTGGGTCGTTTCTTTTAAAGGAATCCTGAAGGTAAACACATTTAACTCCTCACCTGTTGGAGATTCAGATGTAGATAAGACAGAATAAACCGCTGTCCCTCCTAATTTTTCTGCTGCTTTTCTGACAAAATATAATCCAAAACCATTTCCGAGCTTATCTTTTGTATGACTGCCACGCGCTTTTTTCTCCCATATTACTTCTCTTTCCTCAACGGAAACAACAGGACCATCGTTTCCCACTTCAAACACAATGAATTCTCTTCCATTATCTGATTCGATCCTTGAATTAACATAAATGGCAGAAGATGAATATCTCACCGCATTTCTGAATATATTTTCCAATCCAATACGAACCAATCCCGGATCGGTAACTACTTCTTTATTTGCCAAATTTTCCTGCGCTTGTTCCAATCCTTTGACTTTTTCCTGCTTTGGCCTAAGCTCAAGCCCTGATTCAGCCAATATTTCCCCGATATTTACGCTCTGCTCTTGAAGTGAATAATCAGTTCCTGATAATTCCGCTTGAAGAAACGGAAATATTTGTCTTATTTTTTTGGCATTTAGCGAAATTACGTCTATGCATTTTTTTACTTCTTGATATTCTTCCTGACCATATTCTTTTCCCTCTTTTTGAAATATATTATCCTGCATAGTCGCTTCAACACGAGAAACAAATTGTTCTATCTCTCCGACATTATTTATCAACTGCTGCAACAACCAACCAGCTAAAGCTCTCCGATCCATCCCAGCTAACTTAGTTTGCAAATCTGTATCTTCCTCTAGTCCAGCGATACTAAGAAAAGTCCTTGTTAATCTTTCAAGGCGTGGATTTTTCAGCGGTGTCGGACTGTTATCGGGTTCATGCAGAAATAATGCCGCGTATATATCTTCATCACAAACTAAGAAAGATGATATTTCCATCACATTATTATATGCTTTCTCAAGAGATGCTTTCTCAGAAGGGCTGGGGAAAACATATGCATATTCTCCCCCAAGCAGTTCAGAATATGATGTAACTTTTGTTATCGATGACAACATTTCATGTCTAATACCTCCTATTAAATCAGCCAGTTCAGGATCTTTCTTATTTATCCAATCACTGTAGATTCTATTCATCCCATCCTCCAATCCCCAATCTGGTTTGGTCATTTCAGCATTATTTTTTACTACCGGCTCCATAGTTAAATTATAGTATTTTTTGATTTGAGACAAAAAATTATCACTTAAAACAGTCCCATCCAGTCGTGCCAGAAGGCGGCGACACCTTTATCGGTAAGTTCATGGTAAATATCGTATTCCTGCCATGGTTTGCCAAGGACAATATTTTCTCTATAAGGAATTTCCATAAAGTCTTCATGCGGGTATTCATAGTCGGAGTCGGGCTGTTCAAATTTCATCTCTGCCCACTGACTAAATACTTTAAAAGGAATAGTGATAATATCTGATTTCAATTGTAAAGCGTAGAGGAGATGGTCAATATTTCTGACGCTGGCAGTAAGAACCTCAACATGATGATCTCCCTCCATATACATTTTAATGATATTTTCCACAATCTGCATGCCGTTTTCTCCCCGATCGTCCAGTCGTCCGACAAAAGGCGAGATAAAAACCGGATACTTGGCTTTTTTTGTCGCCTCATAAACTGCCGCGGCCTGACTTTGGGAAAATACCAGAGTGATATTTATCGGCATTTCCTGACAAACAACCTCTGCGGCTTTCAAACCTTCTTTTATGCAGGGAAGCTTGATGGAAGAGTTGGGAATCCAGCTATGACGCTGTCTGGCTTGAGTTATCATTTCCTGAGCCTTTGTTTCCTGATTGGCGAAAACTTGGATAGAAATAGAACCATCCGGGATGATATTGCTCATTTCCTGAACGATTTTTTTATATTCCTCCAGCGCTTCAGACTGACTAATCTTTTGACCGTTTAGCCGGCCTGCCAAATTGCGGGCAATAAGGGTGGGATTGGTCGTCTGGCCGTTTAAAAATCCCAGCGATTTTACCGCTTTCGCTGTTTCTTCTGGATCTCCGCCGTCTATAAATATTTTCGAGGAAAAACTATTCATCGATTTATTTTATCACTACCATCATCTAATCTACAAGACATCCCTCAAACCAAAAAAAATATATATCTGCGCAGAAAAAAGCTTAAAAATAAAAGATGTATAGATTTGATCTCTTTTTGAAGCTAAAGATGTATAGAATTATTTTGTTTACTATCTCTGGCACAGACAAATAAACAGCCGTCAATAACTATGCGCTAGAAGCTTGATTGGATTGATTTGCTGATAGATTTTTTAATTTTTCAACAGTCGCTTTGATATCTTTTGAGCTGAAAATATAAGAATGTGAGCAGACGCGGGTAGCTCCAGCTAGAACAACTTTTTTGGCATTTTCCAGATCCATCGCTCCATCCACCGCAATAGGCAATCCACAATCAATCTCTTTTATTTTTTTTATTTTTTCCACAGTATCAGGCCTGAAAGGCCTGCCCGAAAAACCGGCCTCTATTGCCATAACCAAGACCGCATCGATATTATCAAGAAAAGGAAGCACTTTTTCTACTTTTGTTGGGCCGTCGATAGCTAATCCCACCTCTACTCCCAACTGATAACAGCTGGCGATATAATCCTCGATAAAATCAGCTTCCAAATGAGCAAAAAACCTTTTAAAACCCACTCTGGCGAATCTTTCCAGATATCTCAAAGGATCTTTGACCATTAGATGGAGTTCTAAACTTAAAGTTGTACCCAAGCGAGAAAAAGGAGCCGGATCTAAAAAAGTGGTGTTGGGCACTAAAGTATTGTCTGCTATATCAATCTGCACCCAAGAAACAAGGCCTTCAACCAATTTTAGTTTCTTTTCTATTTCGGCAAAATCTTTTTCTAAAATAGCCGGAATGACTTGAATCATAGGATAACAAATTTTTAATTTCAAATTACTAATTTTTAATTACGAATAAAGTATAGTAAAAAAATTGAAAGAGCGAAAGATGTTATCTTATTCCTCTTGATATTCTAATTACTATTCCTCATAATTATCTTATATATGTCTATTACACTGCATAAACGGATAAAGCTAAAACTGATTCTGGTATTGCTGACTGCAATTATTCCCCTAGTTCTTTTTATTTTCTATCTTTTTGACCTCTGGTATGACACCAGCAAAAGCCTAGTCTTTCAGGAAAATCTGGCCGCCGCTAAGCTAACCTCAACAATAATACAAGAGAGCTTTTCCAAAGCCTCTAGCGCGGCTGTTATGCTGGCCGATAATCCTGACTTTGTAATCAAATTAACAAAAAATAAACAAGAGGCCAAAAGCTACCTTAAAAATATCATCGAAAATAATCCGGAGTACAGCTCTATTCTTGTTTTTGATAAAGAAGGAAAAATAATTACCGGCAGTCTGGATATTACTGATGAACAAGAAAACACGGTAAATATCAGCGACTGGGAATATTTTAAGACTGTCATTACCACAAAAAAAGCTTTTATCGGTACGCCGATCATCGGCAGGTTTAAAAAAGCATTTGTCATACCTGTGGTCCAACCAATAATAAAGAATGATGAAGTCGAGAAACTGATTGTCGTCAGTTATCGGGTATCTGATCTTAAAGAAAGAATTAAAAAAAGCATCAATAATCACAATAAAACCGTAATCATTTTAGATGCCAAAGGAGAAATAGTTTTTGTGACCAACAAGGATCTTCTTGATGAAAAAACAACGAGTCTTTTGAAAGATTCCGACTGCTTTTACGAAGCGCAAAAAGGAAACGACCATCTAATCGATAATAAATATCTGCCGTTTCTCGATCAGCGGGTAATAGGAGCCAGCACTCCTATTATCAATTACAACTGGGTGGTTATCAGTATAGTACCGATAAATTATGTTTTCATACAGTTAACCAAAGTGCAAAATGTAATTTGGCTAATACTTTTTGCGGCAATTGTCTTTGCCTTATCTTTAATAAGCTATTTTATTCGAAAAATAAGGATAATTGTTAGCTAACGATACGTTGTAAAATAATATTCTTTGTTTCTTTTAAGTATTGGGCTGGTGTTTTATAGTTTAAGCTCTTA
>FWPV01005952.1_pt1 | contig 23882 bp, 19 predicted proteins | sample 2228371 | NCBI WGS metagenome assembly FWPV01 (sample SAMEA103939776, study PRJEB20133) | metagenome | reverse complement strand
GTTTTAAGGGGAATGAGGGGAGAATATGGCGAAGCCGCAATTGGTAATAGGCGTTGACTATGGAACCGATTCCGTTCGTTCTATAATAGTGGATACCGGAGACGGTAGTGAAATAAGCTCAGCGGTGTATTATTACAAACGATGGAAGGATGGGAGATATTGCGATCCTTCACGCAATCGTTTCAGGCAGCATCCGCTTGACTATATAGAGGGACTGGAAAAGAGCATAAAAGAAGCTCTGGTCTCGACGCCGAAGGGAACGGCGGAAAATATAAAAGCGATTTCGGTGGATACTACCGGCTCCACACCTGTGGCGGTTGATAAAAATTGCGTACCGCTCGCTCTTCTTGAAGAATTTAAGGACAATCCCAATGCGATGTTCGTATTATGGAAAGATCATACCGCAGTCGAAGAGGCTGCACGGATAAATGAATATGCCCGCACATGGGGGGGTACCGATTTTACAAAGTATGTCGGGGGCGTTTACTCTTCGGAATGGTTCTGGGCAAAGATATTGCATATACTTAGAAATGATCCAAAAGTAAGGGAGGCCGCTTTTTCGTGGGTGGAGCATTGTGACTGGATTTCGGCGCTTCTTACTGGCGGTAAGGACCCTCTCTCTATCAAACGAAGCCGTTGTGCTGCAGGGCATAAGGCAATGTGGCATGAATCTTTCGGCGGATTGCCCTCCGAAGAGTTTCTCGTAGGGGTGGATCCGCTTCTAACGGGATTGCGGGCAAGGCTTTACCGCGACACCTTTACGGCAGATATTCCATGCGGCAATTTATGCGCCGAATGGGCCGGACGGCTGGGATTGCAGCCCGGCGTAGTAGTTGGAGTGGGGTCGTTCGACGCGCATATGGGCGCGGTCGGCGGCGGAATAGAGCCGTATATTCTGACGAAAATAATAGGAACCTCAACCTGCGATATGCTTACAGCGCCTACAAAAGAGATCGGCGATAAGTTGATTTCCGGCATCTGCGGACAGGTTGACGGATCGATAATCCCGGGAATGCTCGGAATGGAGGCAGGTCAATCCTGCGTGGGCGACGTTTATGCATGGTTCAGGGATTTACTTCTCTGGCCGATTCGTAATTTATCCTCAATCGGGGAAGGAATAAGTGATAAAACGATTGAAAATATAAGACACCGGATCATCCCCGAATTGTCCGCGGCTGCAGCAAGAATTCCTCCCGGCGATTCCGATCTTACGGCACTGGACTGGTTGAACGGCAGGAGGACGCCTTATGCGAATCAGCGACTGCAGGCGGCTATCGCAGGGCTCAATCTCGGTTCCGACGCGCCTCGTCTTTTCAGGGCATTGGTTGAGGCTACCGCTTTCGGGGCAAAAAAGATAGTCGACCGGTTCGAAGAGGAAGGAATTCCGATAAAGGGAGTTATAGCGCTCGGCGGAGTAGCCAAGAAGGCGCCGTTTGTCATGCAGGTGCATGCCGACGTTCTTAATATGCCGCTTCGTGTTGCCCGATCTGAACAGGCCTGCGCCCTGGGTGCAGCAATGTGCGCTTCTGTAGCAGCAGGAATCCATCCTTCGATGGAGGCGGCTCAGAAGGCTATGGGTAAAGGATTCGAACGGGAATACAGGCCGATTGCGGAAAACGTCGAAAAATACCGTAGCCTGTACATACGATATTCGGAACTCGGCGGATTCATAGAAAATAAATTTACAAAATGATTTCAATTATATTAATTCTATATCGATTGTCAAATCAACCTTTTTAAGGGGGTGCTGATGAGAAGTAGAGTAAAGTATCTGATAGGTCGGTATGTTTCGATGGCCGGTGCAATTATGTTATCCTTTTGCTTATTGGAAGGATGTAAAAAAAAGGAAACTCCGCCCCCGGCCGTCGAGCAACCGCTTTCATCACTCAATATCGAACAGGCGCCGTGGGGCGTTACTCCCGAAGGCGACAGTATAACGATTTATACTCTCACCGACGGCAAGGGAGTCGAAGCGAAACTGATCAACTACGGCGCCACGCTGGTTTCGCTCAAGGTTCCCGACAAAAACGGCGTATCGGAAGACGTTACCCTCGGGTACGATAATCTCGAAGGCTATATAAAGGGAACCTCTTATATCGGAGCGTCTATCGGCCGTTATGCAAACCGTATCGGTAAAGCCGGATTCAAGCTCGACGGCGTTACCTACAACGTAACCAAAAACGACGGCAATAACCATCTGCACGGAGGATTGAAAGGGTTTCATAAGGTTGTTTGGGATGCTCAGCCTTTTAAGACAAATGACAGCGTGGGGGTGATTTTTACTTACTTCAGTAAAGACGGAGAGGAAGGGTTCCCGGGCAATATGAAGGTAACAAATACCTTTGCCCTGAAGAACAACGCGACGCTTGTCAATATTATAAGCGCAGTTTCCGATAAAAAGACGGTTGCGACCTTTACTCATCATAGTTATTTCAATCTTACAGGAGACGCCAAACGCGACATTCTCGAGCATGAACTTACCATATTTGCCGATAATTATACTCCTGTAGATAAAGAACTGATACCCACCGGGGAAATAAAAACTGTAAAGGGTACGCCCCTCGATTTTACGGAACCTAAAACCGTGGGATCGAGAATAAAAGAGATAAAGGGCGGATATGACCACAACTTCATTCTTAACAAGCAGCCGGGGGAATTTTCGCTTGCCGCCCGTATGTACGAGCCTGTAAGCGGGAGGGTAATGGAAGTATATACCAATCAACCGGCCATTCAGTTCTATTCGGGCAATTTTCTCGATGGAACGATTGTCGGTAAAGGTGGAAAAAAATATCCAAAACATTATGCTTTCTGCCTCGAGCCGGAACACTATCCTGATTCACCCAACAAGCCCTCGTTTCCTAGCACAGTGCTGAATCCGGGTGAGACGCATACTAATGTCATGGTGTTCAAATTTTCTTCACGTTAATTTTAATTATAGAAAATTCTATGAGCGCCTATCAGACACTTAAAGAGAAAGCATACGAGGCAAACAAAGAGCTCGGGGAGAGTGGTCTTGTCGTCTCAACCTTCGGCAATATCAGCCAATTCGATCCTGACCTGGGGGTATTTGCCATAAAACCTAGCGGCGTTGCTTACAGTCAACTTACTCCGCAGTCGATGGTTGTAGTTGATTTAGAAAACAGGGTGGTGGAGGGAACGTTGCGCCCTTCGTCGGACACAAAGACGCATTCGGTACTATATAAGGCATTTAAAGGTATAGGCGGCGTGTGTCATACGCATTCGGCATATGCCGTGGCTTGGGCACAGGCGCGGCGCCCCATACCTATTCTGGGAACCACCCATGCCGATCACCTTACCGAGGACATACCCTGCACCGAGGTGATGGATGAGAGGATGATAACCGGAGATTACGAAACCGAAACCGGCAATTGTATCGTAAATCGCTTTAAAAGCCTCTCATATAAAGAGATTTCGATGGTTTTGGTCGCGCGTCACGGCCCGTTTACATGGGGCAGGAATGCGGCCGAAGCGCTTTACAACAGCATTATGCTGGAGGAGATCGCCCGAATGGCGTTCATTACAATGCAGATCGAACCTTCCATATCGAGGCTCGACGAGGCGCTCATAAAAAAGCATTATCTACGAAAACACGGCAGCAATGCCTATTACGGTCAGAAAGAACCGACCGGTTGAATCAAAAATATATGAGGAGGAGACAATGGAAAATATTCCACAGGTAAAGGCAGGAATAGTGGCTGTAAGCCGGGACTGTTTCCCGATAGAACTCTCGCGGAGCAGGCGTAAAGAGGTGGTAAAGGCCTGTTCAGCCAGAAAGATACAAGTTACGGAAATCGAAACCGTGATAGAAAACGAAAATGACGTTGCTAAAGCGCTTTCCGAACTCAGGTCGAAGGCCGTAAATGCGCTGGTTATATATCTGGGCAATTTCGGTCCCGAAGGCCCGGCCTCGATGCTCGCACAAAAGTTCGGCGATCCCGTTATGATTGTCGCGGCCGCGGAAGAGAGCGGAAATAATCTTATAAACGGCAGAGGCGACGCTTACTGCGGTATGCTGAGCATCTCTTACAATATAGGCTTACGCAGACTCAGACCGTATATACCCGAAAGCCCGGTAGGAGACGCCGCGGCAGTTGCCGAAAATATAAAAAGGTTTATACCTATAGCACGTATAATTCTTGGGGTGAGAAATCTGAAAGTCCTGTCGTTCGGTCCACGGCCGCAGGATTTTCTCACATGTCATGCACCGATCAGGCCTCTTTACGACGCAGGAATCGAAATAATGGAGAACAGCGAACTCGACCTTTACGATATAGTTAAGGCCGAAGCCGGCAATCCTGAAATCAAAATCATCGCCTCGGAAATCAGAAACGAACTAGGTAAAGGAAACACATACCCTGAACTCATAGAGAAGCTGGCGCAGTACGAATGCGCACTCGTTAAATTTATGCGCTCTAATCTTGGGGCTGCGAAATACGCGGTTTTTGCGAATAAATGCTGGCCCGCATTCGAGAAATATTTCGGCCATGTTCCGTGCTATATAAACGCAAGACTTGCCGCACGGGGAATCCCTGCGGCTTGTGAGGCCGATATTTACGGCGCTATAAGCCAATATATGCTTTTGTGCGCCACAAAAACCCCTCCTACGATTCTCGACATAAACAATACTGTTCCTAAAGATATGTATAAACAATCGAAAAAACGCATCGGAAACTATAAACCAGGCGATTTGTGGATGGGGTTCCATTGCGGCAATACTCCTTCATGCTGCATGATACAGCCCGTTATCAAATATCAGCTTATCATGCACCGGCTTATGGAGCCGAAAAAAGAGCCAAATATTACCCGCGGTACTCTCGAGGGCAGGATCAAACCGGGGGCAATGACCATTTTCCGGATTCAATCAACCGTGGATACGGAAATAAAAGCATATGTGGCTGAAGGGGAAGTGCTTGATATAAACCCAAAATCGTTCGGCGGAATAGGCGTATTTGCAATCAGGGAAATGGGAAGGTTTTACCGGCATGTTCTGATCGAAAAACGGTTCCCTCACCACACGGCGGTTACATTCGCACATGCGGGGCATGCAATATTCGAAGCATGTAAGATGCTCGGAGTTAATGATATTTCATTCAATCAACCGCCGGAGACGAGGTATAAGACAGAAAATCCATATATGTAGAATCAATGAAATATGAAGGAGGAATACGCACAGAAACAAAAATGAGATTATATTATAATATTTGATGCGTTAACGTTAACGCATCACTATCAAGCAGTCGGGCGGTTTATGAGTTTTCTACCCCGACGGAGCGATGTAAAGGTATGATAGGTGAAACAGACGGAAGAATTATGGGGGATGAATGGAAGATGTCTGTTCGCCGGTAATTTTTACTCTGCACTCTGTTATTAATTTAATAATAGAGTCGAGTGCGGAGAAAGATTTATTTTACTTATGAACGCGGCATCGCTACTCGGGGTAATAATCGAAACCATAACCGCCCGATTTATTTATATAAGGAGAGATATGTGGTCACGATAAAGGAAATAGCGGAACAGGCCGGACTTTCAATAGGAACCGTTGATCGTGTACTCCACAAACGCGGACGGGTTTCAAAAGAAACGGAAGAGAAAATTAAGGCTATTATTAAGAAAACCGGATATAAAACCAATATTCATGCCCGAAACCTGTCTCTGAAGGCTACTTATATTTTCGGAGTAATCATGCCCCAGCCCAATCAGGACGGAGGGTATTGGGAAATACTTCGAAAAGGCATAGATCAGGCCGAACTTGAACTGAAATCCTTCAATGTTCACAAACGCTATTTCTTTTTCGATAAATTTTCCGAAAGCTCATTTGTCAAAGCCGCAGAAGAAGCACTCTCCGAATGCATTAACGGGCTTATCGTTGCTCCGGTTCTCTTCGACGCATGTTCCGGTTTCGTTAGATCGATCCCTCCCGATATTCCTTACGTATATGTGGATTCGACAATACCCCAGACAAAACCTTTATGTACAATAGGACAGGATCCGTTCCAGAGCGGCTTTTGTGCGGCAAAACTTATGAGTATGCTTATTGCCGGAAAGGGAAAGATCGCGGTACTCAGGATGCTTCCCAACGATTTTCATATAAACGAGCGTGTCCGCGGATTTCTTTCTTTTTTCAAAGGAAATAATAATGTAAAAGTAAATGTATTCGATATCGATTGCAGCGCCGACGACAATACATTCGCCGGTTGCCTTAAAGAAGTAGACAAAAAAAACGGTTTTTACCAGGGGGTTTTTGTAACCAACGCGGAAACCCACCGGGCGGCCAGAGTACTAAAAAAGAAACTGAATAGTCCCAAAAAAATAATCGGCTACGACTGCATCGAAGAAAACATCCGGATGCTGGAACAGGGTATGATAGATTTTATCATAAGTCAAAATACCCGCGAACAGGGTTATCTTGGCTTCAATACGCTTTTCAGATATATTGTTCTTAAAGAATCCTGCCCTCCCGAGGTGCGTATGCCGGTAGATATCGTTATATCGGAGAATATGTCGTATTACCGGTAATTACCGGAGATTGCAATATACGAAGCAGAGAAAAAGAGCGGCCGGTAAACATAAATTTAAAATTTTTTATTGTTAATGAGTGCTTTCTTCTTTTTTGAAATATTTATAATATTGATAATGGTAGCTGCGCCGGTTCCGGCAACAGTCAGCTCCTATATAAACGGAAATCCGGGCAGGATAAGAATAAACTTCAACTCGGGATGGAAATTCCTTTTAAAAGATATCGATCACGGAGATGCGGTTTCTTTGAACGAAAAAGGTTTCAAAACCGTTGTTCTCCCCCACACCATAACGTTGCTGCCTCACCGGGCAATAGATACGTCGTCGATGGCGCACATCTCCTGGTACCGGAAACGGTTTACAGTGCCGGAAAAATACCGCCATAAAAGAATCCTTATAGAATTCGAGGCAGTGTCGAAAGCGGCGGACGTATTTCTTAACGGTAAATTCGTGGGATCGCATAAGGGCGCATACACCCCTTTTGCATTTGACGTCAGTAAAAATGTTCTTTTCGGAAAGGAAAACGTTTTAGCGGTAAGGGTTGATTCAAGACAACGAAAGGATATTCCGCCGGAAGGAAAAGATGTGGATTACATTATAGGCGGAGGAATAGTGCGCGATGTATGGCTGATAATAACCAATCGGCTATATGTGGATTGGGTATATGTAAGAAACGATACGGACGGTATAGAATGTGTGGAATTGACGGCAAAAATATGCAATGAGGAAACAGCCGGAAAGTCGGGAAAAATCTGTTTTATTCTCGCCGACGCCGCACAGAACATCGTTGCGCAATCCGTTCTGCCGTTTTCGCTTGCTTCAGGGGAATGTGCCGAAATAAAAAGCCTCCTTGGCCCGGTTGGAAATATTCAACGCTGGCATCCCGACCATCCTTATCTGTATACTTTACAATCGCAAATACTGGAGTGCGACTCCGTAATCGATAATATTAATTTAAGAATCGGCGTCAGGTCGGTTGAATTCCGGAATAACGACGGCAGATTCTATATCAACAATAAACCTCTCAGGCTTTTCGGCGTTAACCGGCACGAAACATTTCCTTTTATCGGCAGGGCCGCAGCCAATCGTCTCCAACGAAAGGACGCCGATATAATAAAATATCAGTTCGGATGCAATATAGTGCGATGTTCGCATTATCCCCAGGATCCGGCATTCCTCGACAGATGCGACGAAATAGGTTTGCTGGTGCTTGAGGAAATGGAAGGTTGGAATTTCGTCCACCACGATAAAGAGTGGCGTTCGGTCGCACTCGAAAATCTAAAAGCAATGATAATGCGCGACCGTAACCATCCGTCGGTGATAAGTTTTGGTGTGCGGATCAACCAGTCGGCTGACTTCAACGATTTCTACAGAGAGACCAACCGTATAGCAAAAACTCTTGATCCGGGCCGTCCGACACATGGTGTTAGGGTGCTCGGCAGAGGATACAAAGACGGTTTTCTCGAAGACGTATGGGCTCAGAATTTTTTTATTCCTTCAGCAATGCCGCCGTTTCTACCCTGGATTACAACCGAATGTGTCGGCCACAATCTACCTACACATTCATGGGATAACGGAGAACGGCTTCTTCGTCAACTGCTCGCGCATGCGTCCGCTCACGATTCCGCTGCAGCCAACCCTTATATTGCCGGTTGTATAGGATGGTGCGCGTTCGATTACCATTCTCCATATATCTATTCGGAAGAATCGGTTTGTTACCACGGTATTGCCGATATGTTTCGCATACCGAAACATGCGGCCTTTTTTTATCGCTCCCAGAGTAACCCTGCAATATATGGACCTATGGTTTATATTGCTCACTACTGGGATGTGGCAATGGAACCGAATGATGTATGGGTTGCAAGCAACTGTGACTCTGTAGAAATATTTGTAAACGACAGTTCAATCGGAAAAAAAGCGCCCTGTGAAGACCTCTCCCTGTCTCATCCTCTGTTTGTATGGAGGAATATACCGTTTGTGCCGGGAGAGATAAGAGCTGTAGGTTATATCGGAAAAGAACCGGCTGCGACCTTCACCCGCAAAACGCCTGGTAAGGCAGTGGGATTGCGTATGATTGCCGATGATACGGTGCTCACAACCGGCGGAGATATGACACGTATCGTAATTACCGCTATTGACAAAAACGGCCAGATTGTTCCGCGAAACTGCGCCGCTGTAAAGATTTCAGTGAAAGGACCGGCGGTTTTTCTTGGTGAAAAGATGATAACTCTCGAAGACGGAAAAACCGCTTTTTTTATTCAGACGTCGTCCGATAAAACCGGAAAAGTGGTTTGCATTGCAGAAAGCGCCGGCCTGCGTGCTGCAAAGGCAATAATAAACATACTGCCCGCCGGAGATATGCCATGATTGCCGATAGATTAGGATTCCGGCGATTTTTTACGGCAATCATCATTATATTCTTTCCGGCGCTGTCATACCCTTCCGCAAATTCCATTATCGTTCAGAACGGCAGTATGTCGGTAAAACTCGACAGCGGATGGAGATTTTTGTTCGCAGGCGATGATTCCTCGACAAACTATGTAATGTCGGTTGAGGAAGATTCACTGGTTTCTGTCAATATCCCCCATGTCTTCCCGGCTAAAACTCCCTTCTCTGCGCTCCCGAAAGGCTTTGGATGGTATTTCCGTACACTTACCATTCCCGATTCTTTTGCCGGTAAAGATATTTTTCTCGAATTCGAGGGCGTGTGTCTTTACGCCGACGTATTTATCAACGGCGCTCTTGTATATAAAAACACATTCGCATACATGCCGTTTTCTTTACAATTGAATCAATACCTCAAAGAAAACCCCTCTCCGAGAATCGCCGTGAGGGTAGACAGCCGTCTTCATCGGAACAGAATACCGGACACCGAAGCAAAAGGGTGGCGGATCTACGGCGGAATATGTCGAGAGGTATTACTTACAGCAAAGCCGGCAATGAGAATCGACTCTTTACAGGTGCGTACGATTTACAGGCGCAGCGGCTCGTTTGAGCTTAAATGTCGTATTCCGAAAAACGGGAAACAGCCGTGGGACAGCGTTATTGTTTCTATGACGCCTCAGAATGAGAATAAAGCAACAGCCCGCTTTAGAATAGTGGATACCAATACATCTGTGACACTGAAGAATGTGCATTCGTGGTCACCTGAAGATCCGTTCAGGTATCGGCTTGTTTTCATTCCGTATTTCGGAGCAACACCCGGAGCCGCCACGGTGATGTTCAGGGGTTTTTGTCAATTGACCGTAAAGGGGACAAGGCTTTTTCTTAACGGTAAACCCTGCCATCTGCGAGGCATGGCCAGGCATGATTTTATCGGGCTTGACGGATCGCCTCCTTCCCGCGAGCAGCGTCTTGCGGACCTTACGGATATGAAGTCGCTCGGCGTCAATTTTCTCCGGATAGCCCATTTCCCGCAGCACCGTGACGTATATGAACTCTGCGACAGTATAGGACTTATAGTTATGGACGAAATGCCGGCATGGAAAACCGACCCAAAATTCCTTGGCAGCCCGGCGGGCCGGGAATACGGAGCCGCTTACATGCGGGAGCTTATAAATATTCACGGCAACTATACTTCGGTGTGTTTATGGTCTATAGGTAATCAGTTCAAAAGCTACAAGACTTCGGTGGCCGACTTCGTGGGAGAGGTTGCTAAGGCGGTAAAACGCGCCGATCCTTCACGAATGGTAACTTTCTGCAGTTATTACTACTTCTGGGACAAAGCATTTTCATACCTCGATGTCATTTCGGTCAACGAATATTTTGGATGGGAGCTGGCGTCTCTAGAGATGCTTACCCCTATGCTTGATAAAATAAACAGAGAATGGCCTAAAAAGCCGGTACTTGTAAGTGAACTGGGAGCTCAGGCAAAACTAGGACTGCGCAATCGGGATGCCAGGCTTGCCGGGCCAATCAAAAGCATGCTCGGTAAGGATATCAGCGAAGACCATCAGGCGCTTTATATAGGAGCGCATATGGATTCTATACGAACCAGGTGCAGATTTGTTGGTGGTATGGTTGTATGGGCCTACGGCGACTACATGGCTGATTTAGATAAGAAACGCACATCGGACATGCCGCAAGGGATAAACGCCTGCGGTATCGTAACGGCCGACCGTAAGCGTAAAATGGCTTATGAAACCGTAAAAGCACGATATACAGCATGGAGTGATCCGAAAATACGATGCTCGGAAAAATGAATCAGGTAAATAATGACCGGTAAGTTTACAGTTTCAATAATATTACCAATGCATAATGAAGCTTCTGGTATCGCTTCTCTTATCTGTGAGATCGCCCGGACCTTTAATAATACCGGATACTGTGGAATAGAAATTATTGTCGTCGACGACGCATCGGTAGACGGGAGCGCAAAAAAGGCGGAAGCTGCAGCCGCTGATTTTTTACGTCAGAAAAATTTATATGGTAATATTGCAGATATAAGGATAATAAGATTACCCTCGAGACGCGGCCAGTCGGCTGCTCTTACGGAAGGTTTTTCAGCCGCACGGGGAGAACTTATTGTATCGATGGATGCCGATGGACAATATGATCCCACAAACATACCGGCTTTTATAAAGGCTGCAGAAAGATTCGACATGGTATGCGGCGTCCGCCGTTTCCGTAAAGACGGATTTGCCCGTAAAGTCTGTTCTGTAGTGGCAAACCGCGTAAGAAATATAATGACCGGAGATTCAATAACCGATGCAGGATGTACTTTTCGTATAATGCGCAGAGATTGTCTTGACCATATTCTTGCTTTCGATAATAAACTATACGGATGCGAATTCTTTTTTCATCCCTTGATCCTGAGAAGAAAGGGTTTTAGTATCGGTCAAATTCCGGTAACGCACCGGAGCCGGACGTCGGGAAAGAGCAAATACCGTCTGATCAGAGGAAGAGCCGTAAGGGGAATCAAAGCATGTTTCAAAGCGGCCTGGCTGCTTCGGAAAAAATGCAAATGGATATACTAAATCCTGTCGGCTTATCAGTAATATGGAATTTAGAATAAAGTATATTTTTTATTTCATAAGGAAAACGGCATGCGATTTCGTCCTTGCATAGATATTCACAACGGTAAAGTAAAACAGATCGTCGGAAGCACACTGCGCGATTCCGCCGAGCCGGTGACTAATTACGAATCAGATATGCCTCCGTCCTATTTCGCTCAACTTTACAGGAGAGACGGATTTTACGGCGGCCATGTAATAATGCTGGGGCCTGGAAACGAGGCCGCTGCGCTAGATGCCGTTAAAGCCTTTCCCGGCGGATTGCAGGCAGGGGGCGGAATAAACCCCCAAAATGCTGCGCTCTTTCTCGATGCAGGCGCCACCCATGTAATCGTCACATCCTTTATAATAAATGAAAACGGACTGCAGGAAGACCGTCTGACTGAAATGAAAAAATGTGTCGGAATAAACCGCCTTGTGATAGATCTTAGTTGTAAAAAAGTTTCCGACGGAACCTATATGGTGCTTGCCTCCCGCTGGCAGAAGGAAACCGGCATTGTCCTTTCCAGGCCACTGTTCGAAAAGTTAAGTAAACATTGCGACGAATTCCTGATTCATGCCGTCCATGTCGAAGGGTTATGCTCCGGAATCGATAAAGAATTGGTCAGGTTTCTGCGACATTGCACAGTAAAACCTATTACCTATGCGGGAGGGGTAAGGTCGCTTGACGATATACAACTAGTAGCCGACCTGGGAGAAGGCCTCATCGATATTACGGCAGGAAGCGCACTTGATCTTTTCGGTGGAAAGCTGGAGTACAAGAAGATTGTAGAAAGGTTTGGTGGAAAAAATATAAGAGATGAAAAATCAATTATTTCATAGACTGGTGATTCTAAAAATCATTCTTCTACTTATTGCCGGATGCAGTACGAAAAAGGAAAAATTCAAACAATCTTTTTTCAGGATGGATACCATAACCGACGTCACAATAGTAATGCCTAAGGGAAGTAATGTAAGAAGGATATGGAAATCAGTAGATTCGCTGCTCCTTGATTGGGAAAAAAGATTTTCTGTATCCGGAGAAGAATCGGAGGTGCAGGAGCTTAACAGCCGAACAAGGCAGAGAATGCCTGTAGACGGACAGCTCGCGGAAATGATTGCTTTCGCTCTGCGCTACGGAGACTCACTTGACGGAGGCTTCGATCTTACAATATTGCCTGTAAAGGAGGTCTGGGGCTTTGGAGAAGACGCCGGAGACGATTCACCGCTTCCTTCCGACAAACAGGCGGACTCTGCCCTTGCGTATGTTTCTTACCGGAATGTTTGTCTTAACGCCGCCGGTGATTCGGTTGTTTTTGATTCTCCGGCAACCAGAATCGATGTCGGCGGAATAGCGAAAGGGTTTGTGTTGCGGGAAACTGCTGCCTCTCTGGAGAAACTCGGCATAAAAAATTATCTTGTGGTTGCAGGCGGAGATGTTGTGGCAGAAGGGAGAAGACCCGACGGAAAACCCTGGATGATAGGCATTCAGCATCCACGCAATCCTGACGGAATCATCGGAACCTTACCGTTGGAAGACGGGGCAGTGGTGACAAGCGGAGATTACGAACGTTTCCGTATTGTTAATGGAAAGCGTTACCATCATATTTTCGATAGTAAAACCGGCCGGTGCTGCCTTTCGAATATGAGCCTGACTATCCAAAGCAATGACCCTGTAGAAGCGGACGTGCTGTCAACAGGACTGTTCTGCCGCAATGCCGGAGAAATATTGGCTTACGTAAATGCCCGCCCCCACCTGGAGTGCGTTGTGGTGGATTCCGCAGGAAATGTTTTTAAAAGCAAAGGATGGAAAGGGAAACTGAATATATCACATCTGTAAAGGGTCAGAGCCCTTTACAGACAGATTACCGCAAACGGACGTATGCCGGCCTTAGTGTACCGGACATACGATATGGGTTTCCGATCCCATGCGTCCTCTCACCTTCAATACAAAGACACTTTCTTCCACAGACGAAAGATTAAAGACATGGGTGTAGGGCGCTTTTGCTTCGTATGATCTTAAAAGCTTCCCGTTAATGGAAAAGAGCTCCGCGGAGAATATGCAGTTGCGGGTTATATCAACGGTAAGTCTGTTTTTTGAAAACAGTAGTCTTGCAATACCGGCGTTGTTGTTTCCCGTGATACCTGCCGGTTGGTTTCTCCCGCCGGAAGTTACCGCCGTTGGAGGAAAAGCTACCGAGTCGAGGGAACCTATAAAAGTTCCGCTCCGATCGAATAACGCAAGTTTGACGCCAGCTGCAGAAGCCGGAACCGCCAGTCGCTTATCTATACGAACGGAATCTCCGGGAAGGATCGAGGTGCTATCGTAGGTTGATATCACTGTGCCGGCTTCATTGCATAACATCGTTTTTAATACTCCGGGATAGAACACACCGAAAGTTCCCGTTAATTTTATAGTGTCGTCGTTTCTCAGGGCAGAGAGCTTCTTGGTGACAAGTCCTGCTCTATTGACCGCAAGAACCGGACCTATGCCGCGGCATGCATACCAGTTTTCGACCAATATTGTGGAATCGCCCGGAGCAAGATTTACCAGCGGTCCGAGAACTTCGACCTCGAGAACGTTATAGTTCGAATAGGTATAAACCTGTACAGAAGCTCCGCTGTCGGGATAGGTCTTACCGTTCTGGTAGTCGAAAGTCTTTACATATACATATCCGCTTGTGCGGTTGTTGAAGCAGATCCATCCCTCTCTGCAGTCGGCGCCTATTTTGCCTACTTTCTTTAGATAATGAACTCCCATTATTCCGCCCTCGGCGGCATTAGGTTTCCATTGTGAGCTGTCGGTGCCTTCGTGCATATACTGTACATATCCCCTCCCCCGGCCAAGCGTGCTCGAAGGATTGCGTTTGAAATAAACCCAGCAGTCGGCTCCTTCGGGACATGCAGTCTGGGTAATATCCCAGATGCCGTGCGTCATATTTTGCGTCCCTTTGTTTAGCATGACCATTTCCACCTTTACCCGCGTCGACGCCTTATAAACGGTGATAAACCGCTTGAACTGAAGTCCTTTATGCTTCTGGTATTTTGTTTCCGTGCTGTTTTCCACCTGACTTTCGAGTAAAAGCACCACCGAATCGCCGTTGACGTTAACCTCGGTGCAGGTGTAAGGATTGAAATCCAGATTCGGAGGCGAAGGCCATACGAAATCGGACTGTGGAGAAGGAAGTACCCTGAATCCTCCTACAATATCATTGCCGTCAGAGGGCATCTGTTGAGGATTGTGAATATAGAAAAAACCGTTATTCCCGAGACTATACTGCATTACCCTGCCGCCGAGCTTGGGAACCACGGCAACGGTTACAATATCATTTTTTACTATATACACCATTCCCCATTCGTTTATCCAGCCGCTATATCCGGTATTCTTTTCAAGCGAGACATTATACTGCTGAGCCTGAAGCAACCCGAGAACAGATAATAAAAAAAACGAAGATTTTGACATTAACCTCATATAAGTTCCTCCCCTGTAAGAAATGTAAATTTTTTATTTTCTGTTTTCATCCTTACTTATCCGTTTCTTTTTAGAAACTCCCGCAACTCTATGAGCCGCGGCAATTCCCGCGCAAACATATCGAGCTGAAGACTGTTCGGGCCGTCGCATAGCGCATGATCCGGATCCGGATGAACCTCGAAAAAAAGTCCGTCAACCCCCACGGCCAGAGCCGCTTTTGCAAGCGGCAATGCAAGGTTTCTGTTCCCGGCCGAGCGTCCTTTCCCGGCGCCTGGGAGCTGAACGCTATGTGTTGCGTCGAATATAACCGGCTTACCGAAAGAGAGAAGCGCAGGTACTGCAGCAAAATCTACCACCAGACGATTGTATCCGAAAAAGGTTCCTCTTTCGGTTATCCAGCAGTTTTTTCCCGCCTTTTCTATTGCAAAGAACATATCGGCCGGAGCCATAAATTGACCCTTTTTGATGTTTACAATCTTTCCTGTCTTTCCGGCGGAAACCAGAAGATCGGTCTGCCTGGAGAGAAGCGCCGGTATCTGGATGACGTCAACCACCTGTGCGACTTCTTGGGCCTGATACGATTCGTGGATATCGGTGCAAAGGGGAAGGCCGGAAACTTTCCCCACCTTTTCGAGAATCTTAAGCCCCCTTGTCAGTCCGGGGCCTCTGAATGATCCGCGTGACGTCCGGTTCGCTTTATCGTAGGAAGCTTTGAAAATCAGATTTACTCCAGGGAGTCTTGAGAGTTCCGAAAGTTTGTCGGCTATCCGCATACATATATCCATAGATTCTATAATGCAGGGGCCTGCAATAACAATCAGATTTTCAGAGAAGTCAGGGCAAAATGCCTTATAGTTATTATTTCGCTTTTTCCCGGCACTGGAATTTTCGGTTTTTTTAATATTTTTTCCCATGTTGACTCTGTTTCTGAAGCAAACTATTTTTAACAAGCTAATAATAGAATATGCAAAATAGATTTTTCGTATTCAATAATAAAGCATTACATTTTTCCAAAAATTTTTATAGGGAGGACTCATGGGAATCAAGGTAGGCATTAATGGTTTCGGCCGTATCGGACGTCTTGCAATGCGGGCTGCATGCAAAAGGAATGATATCGATATCGTTGGCATAAACGATCCTTTTCTCAACCCGGATTATATGGCCTATTTGATGAAATACGACTCGGTTCATGGAAAGTTTAATGGAACCGTTTCAGCAAAAGATGGTAAACTTATAGTTAACGGCAAGGAAATAATGGTTTTTGCCGAGAAGAACCCCGGTGATATTGGTTGGGCAAAATGCGGTGCGGAATACGTTATAGAATCTACGGGTGTTTTTCTGACTAAAGAGAAATGTCAGGGGCACCTCGACGCGGGCGCAAAGCGCGTAGTTATGTCGGCTCCGTCAAAAGACGATACTCCGATGTTCGTTATGGGAGTAAACCATACTACATATAAAGCCGATATGAAATTCGTTTCCAACGCTTCATGTACAACAAACTGCCTTGCGCCGATTGCTAAGGTTCTTCACGACAACTTCGGAATCATCGAAGGTCTTATGACAACGGTGCACGCGATGACCGCCACACAGAAGGTGGCGGACGGGCCGTCCGGCAAACTTTGGCGCGACGGTCGTGCTGCGAGCGGTAACATAATTCCTGCAAGCACCGGCGCAGCCAAAGCTGTAGGCAAGGTCATTCCTGCACTTAACGGCAAACTGACGGGAATGGCGTTCAGGGTTCCGGTACTCGACGTCTCCGTGGTGGATCTTACCTGCCGTCTCGAAAAAAGCACTACCTACGATCAGATAAAAGCCGCAATGAAAGCCGCCGCAGAAGGCCCGATGAAGGGTATTCTCGGGTATACTGAAGATCAGGTCGTATCGCAGGATTTTGTCGGGGAAACCTGCACAAGCATCTTCGATGCGGACGCCGGCATTGCCTTAAATGATCATTTTGTAAAGGTAATAGCGTGGTACGACAACGAGATGGGTTATTCTACCAAACTGCTCGACCTTATTGCACACATGGACACCGTTAAGTAAATCCGAATATTTTATGCAATTGTGTAGTAGTTATAGAGCCCCCTGTTGAGAAGGGGGCTTTTATTATTTGTAAACAAAAACCGCCGGAATTGCTCCGGGTTTTATTAAGGGAGGTAATATATGGCTATTTCGAAAAAAACCGTACGCGACGTCGACCTTAAGGGCAAAAGAGTAATCATGAGAGTCGATTTCAACGTCCCGATGAAGGACGGAACGATTCAGGACGACACAAGGATGGTCACCGCGTTGCCAACCATCAAATACATTCTGGATCAGGGCGCAAAGAGCCTCGTGTTGATGTCCCATCTCGGCGATCCTAAAAAGGACGTAAAAAAGGCAAAAGAGAAAGCGGATAAGGACGGAAAACCGTTTGACGAAAAAAAATTTATAGAGGGTAAACTCAGGATGGCGCCTCTGGCAGCTCATCTGAGTTCTCTGCTCGGGAAAAAAGTTGAGTTTGCTCCTGATTGTCTGAGTGAAACTACGGCAAAAATGGTTGCGGAGTTGCCTGAAGGCGGTATTCTGCTGCTCGAAAACACCCGTTTCCATGCAGGTGAAACTTCCAAAGACCCAGCAGAACGTGAAGCAATGGCAAAAGTACTTGCAGGCTACGGAGATGTTTTTGTCAATGACGCATTCGGCACGGCTCATCGCGCGCATGCGTCAACGGAGACAATAGCAAAATTTTTACCTGCTGTCGCCGGTTTTCTAATGGAAAAAGAACTGGAGTTCCTTGAAGACAAGATCGTAAAGAACCCGCGGAAACCCTTTGCCGCGATAATCGGAGGAGCAAAGATCTCCACCAAAATAGGCGTTCTGGAGAGCCTCCTTTCTAAAGTCGACACGCTTATTATAGGCGGCGGAATGACCTATACTTTCTTAAAAGCAAAAGGTATTAGTATAGGAAAGTCTCTTGTCGAAGAGGATATGGTTGATACGGCGTCATCTGTCATTAGTAAAGCAGAAAAAGCCGGAGTCAAACTATATCTACCAGTAGATCATGTCGTTACTCAGGAGTTTTCGGCGGATGCTCCTTCTAAAGTAACAGAAGGCGTTTCTATAGACGAAGGCTGGCTTGGAATGGATATCGGGCCGAAGAGCATAGCCCTTTTTAAAGAAAAACTGCAGGCCGCAAAGACCGTTTTCTGGAACGGTCCGATGGGAGTTTTCGAATTTCCGAAATTTTCGGAAGGCACGACCGCGATCGCCGAGACCATCGCTTCTCTTCCAGACGCAACTACGGTTATCGGCGGAGGGGATTCGGTGTCCGCCGTCAAAAAAGCTAAGCTCGATCATAAAATGTCCCATATTTCAACCGGCGGCGGAGCCTCGCTGGAACTGGTCGAAGGGAAAGAGTTGCCTGGAGTAAAGGCACTCATGGATCGTTAAAGAATGATATTTTTTACTATATAGCCAGATTATAATATAAAATTTCCGAGGCGCCCGTTTAAACGGACGCCTTTTGTTTTTTGTTTACTTAATACTATTTGTAATATATAATAAGAACGATTGATAATTTCACCTACTTTCTTTTCAGAAAGGAAAATATTATGTCTAAAAGTAGTAACATTCAAAAGTTTTTTGTTATTTCTATAGGTTTGTCGCTTCTGTTTATAAACTGTAAAAAATCTCCGACCAGCCTGTCGTTCGACGAAGATGATCTTATAGGTAAATGGATTCTTAATTCAATAGAAGTAAAAGGGTCTGTTAAAGGTCAAGGAATGTCAATTACTATGGATACGACTATGCAAATGCCTGCGAACTCTTATTATTTTCAGTTTTTTGATAATAATAAATTTTTTGTAGTTTTTAATGAAGACGAGCTTTTCGGAGGACTGGAAAAAACCAGCCTCAATGGACTCCCGAAAAAAATGCAGTGGTCTACAGACAGTGGAACATGGTCTTTATCTGGCAATCAACTCTCTATGACCTCATACGGTGACGATACAACTATTGTTACCACAATTAGTATCAGCGGAAATTCTATGACCATGTCGTTGCCTCTAAAAATTAATGAAGAGGGGATCTCGATAAATATGGATATTATTATGTTTTTAAATAAACAATAATATTGATGGGTTTGACACTGTTAATAACAGTTGGAATATTTTGATTAAGTGACGTTGCCACGGACGCTTGCTATATTCAAGTAATGAAAATTCCTCCTCGGCTTTAATCAGAGGTGGTTAAGCCTGGGTTGACTTAAATTTCGATGTTGAGAGCTATAAACCTTCATGGGTGTTATTTTAGGAACTTCGATATTATTCAACTTTTCAAATATGTGAAAAGTTGCTCAAACGTACCTAAAGGCAAAAGAATTTCAACTATTCCCGAGTAAAACTTATATCAATGTCTATCACAGCTTGTTGAGCGCTTATGTCCAATCTACTGATGCAATAGATGGTTTCAGACATTGATGGCTGAAACTATATTTTAACATAATGTAAAGAACATGAGATATAGGTAAATATGGACACAAGAGAAAATAGGTTCTTTTCGGTTGTTTATAAGGTAAAATGTGATAAAACGGTTTCTCCGGAGAAGGTAGCCAGGGATATTTCCGAGGAGCAGACAGTAGAGATTCCCCACGATTATATTCCCGAAAGAATTATTAAAAACGGCATTTCGGGAATAGTTCAGGAAATTACTCCGTCAGGGGCTAGAAATACTTATCTGATCGAAATAGCTTACAGGAATGATCTTACCGCATTTTCCGCTTCCCAGTTTTTAAATATCCTTTTCGGCAATATCTCCCTTAAAAAAGGAATAAAGATAATAGATCTTAAATTATCGGCAAAACTGATTAGGGAGTTTGGAGGGCCGGGATACGGAATCGATAAGATACGTGAGATAACAGGTATTTATAAGAGACCGCTTGTGGCAACGGCCTTAAAACCTGCAGGGCTTTCTTGTTCTGAGTTTGTTAAAATAGCCAAAAATTGTGCAGCCGCCGGCATAGATATTATAAAAGACGACCACGGTATTACAGATCAATCCTTCCATCCTTATGAGGATAGAGTCGAAAGAGTAAACGATATAATTACCGAAGAAAACATCAAAAGGGGTGGGAATACCCTTTATTTTCCTAACATATCCGGGGATTTCGATACCATCAAGAAAAAAGTAGAATTTGCAATAAAGAGAGGGATAAGGGGTTTTCTGGTTATGCCGCAGCTTATGGGTTTCGATCTGATTAAGTTTTTATATAAGAATTATAATGCTATGATAATGGCTCACCCATCCTTTACCGGATCGTTTTTTTCTTCGAAGAATTACGGTATAAGGCCCGAAACTTTTTTAGGCACCATTTTCAGACTGCTCGGAGCGGATATTTCGATATTTCCTTCTTTCGGCGGCAGATTTCCTTTTACGAAAAAGCAATGTCTCGGAATAGCCGCAGAATTGACAACAGATAAGCTGCCTACCAAAAAAGCCTTTCCTGCGCCGGCGGGCGGAATTACCCGAAAAAAAATAGCCGATATAGCCGAATCTTACGGCAGTGATGCTGTTTTACTTATAGGAGGGAATCTTCTTTACCATTCAAAGGATCTTTACAAATCAGCCTTCACTTTTATGGAAGAAATACGTAAGATATTCGGAGAAATGAGAAAATATGAGAAAGAAATGCCAACGTCGTGCGATTTTGTTTTGAATAAAGATAAACTTATAAAGAAAGAGTTGCTTAAATTCAGTAATTATGAATGGAGCGGAAGATACAGAACTACATATAAAACCGAAAATCAAGATACCTTTGCCGACATCACAAGAACAGAACTTATAGGCAAAGGTTGTTCGGATACTTCGTTTGACTTAAGGTATTTCGAAATAGCATGCGGAGGCTTTTCGTCTCTCGAGAAACATATGCATGAACACGTTATTATCGGAGTAAGAGGACAAGGTGTTCTTATAAAAGAAAACTCGAAAATAATAATAAAACCCAACGATATAGCCTATGTAGGCAGATTCGAAACCCATCAGCTACGGAATGAATGCAGAGAACCTTTCGGCTTTTATTGCATAGTCGATCGCGTTAGAGACAGACCTGTAAGTGTTGCTTGAAAAAAATAGCAGCTTTGAATAAATATCTCAGTGTTGGACGTTTTACATGTAGCCGGCGGTTAGAAGTATCGCTATGTCAGCCTTTTATAATTAAAATTATTCTTTCTTCAACTTATCCGCTGTTTTCTTTGCAAGCAGGTTGGATGGGTAGGTTTTTGTAATAGGCAAAATCAACTTGCGCGCTTCATCGGGTCGGCCGGTTTTAATATATGCATCGGAAAGGTGAATTTTTACGTCAACCGAATCCGGAAAATCTGAAGCCAGTTTTTCGAGCAATTCCACCGCCTTTTTCAGATTCCCGCCGGCAAAAGAAGGCGCCTGGTTTGCATTTATCGCTTCGACAAGTAGCGAATAATAACCATTCGGATTTGCCTGCTTTGCTTTCTTAAGTTCCGCGGCGGCACGAGGGCCGTAGATAGTACCTGACCTTATGCCCAGGCTCGCCAGAATCTGACTTGCCAGGGACTTGTGACTCGCCGTAATATAAATATCGGCCCCGGCCTTTTCCGCCTCATCCAGTTTTTCTATTGCCGATTTACCGTACCGCTTGACGTCAGGAGAAGATTCAAGACAATATGAGATAAGTTCAAGCCTCCAATATATTAATCCAAGAAGCAGAAACGCTTTTTCCGTTTGACTCTCAGGAAGAGTTTTCCGGCTAATCGATAATAACAGATTATTAAGCGATTTACGATCATATTGTGCGGCGGCAACCGAAAACCGATATAATGCACTGTCGATCCATGAATGCGTTTGAGTATTAGCGCAGGTAAATAAAAAAAGAATAAGAAAAAATGGTTTCAAAATTGGTCGTAAGAATTTATATATTACCATTTGTCTTATTCCAGTAAAATAAACTTCGAATGGTCTTTTCATCAATCGGCCCGGGTTTACTTTTCCACCGGTCCGTTTACCGTTATACCGCCGTAGATGTGAGAGTGCCGGTATTCATAAGCAGTAATTTTTTCGGTATCGGCAAAAGGAGAGCAACGTTTTTCGACGGCTAAGGCCATTCTGTGAAGCATATTGAGGCTTCTGAGCTTATCGCTCCTATCTATTTTAGCCGAATCGACCGCTTTACGCAGTATAGAAATTGTTTCGTCGTATATCTTAATCGGAACCGGAAACGGATGGCCGTCTTTACCGCCGTGGGCAAAAGCAAAACGTGCAGGGTCGGAAAAGCGGCAAGGCGCGCCGTATAGCACCTCGCTGATAAGTGCAAGCGCCTGTACTGTGCGAGGACCCACTCCCGGCATAAGCAATGCGTCGACAAATTCCCTGAACTGCTTTTCGTATGCAACCGACATTACGGCTCCTAGCCTCTTTGCATCAACATCTCTTTGCATGATCTTGTGCCCGGAACCGAGAAATAAACGTTTCATCTCTTTTTCCTGCAGATCCGGATGTAAAGAGAGAAATTCGATAATCCCGCGCCGGTTCCGTTGTGCCCCTGCATCGCTCAGGTTCATAATAAGCCCAAGATTCCGTCCCACTACTGCTGTATGAGGATCGTCGACAAACGATTTCATATTTTCCGAATGCCAGTGATAGCGCCTCGCTCTTTTCGCCCCGGTATTCATACCTTGCTGAATTACGGTCCACCTGCCGGTGCGGGAAACTATAAAGCAGTGTAGATATAGCGAAAAACCGTCGTCAATGCAGGCATTATCTACTTTGGCGCTCAGTTTGGACGCCCTTACAAGCGCATTACCGTCGAGACCGGTTTTTAAGGAAAAGTCGAGAAGTTCCTCCGGCGTCCGCCGTGAATGCTTTCCCCTTCCGCCGCAAATATAAATACCAAGCTCGTTAAACATAGGGTTGACAGCTTTTTTTAAGGTTCCCATTACGGACGTTGTGATACCCGAAGAGTGCCAGTCCATTCCCATAACGCAACCAAGCGCCTGGAACCAGAACGGGTCCGACATTCGTCGCAGGATTTCATCCGGCCCGAATTCTTCGGCAAGTGCGCGGAATATCTCCCTGCCTATCATCGCCATTCTGGAATACAGCCATTCCGGAACACGTCCGTAATGAAGAGGCAGGTCTGCAACTCCCGATCTACGCATGAATTTAAAATACATTATTATGAAACAGGAAAAACGAATGTTTGAATAAAATTTACTTTAAATAATATGAAAGTTGGGAGATTTATTTTGTTTATAGCAAAACATTACATCACTTATTCTTGCCAAGCGGCAGGATATACTGCCGGGGCTGCGACAAGTCTACTGGGATCTCGTCATTGTAGACGAAACCCACCGCATGTCTGCGGTTGACGAAGCCCACAAAAGTCTCCGATACAAATTAGGCGAACTTCTCCGTGATACGAGCGATCACCTGCTTCTTCTGACAGCAACACCGCATAATGGCGATCCGGAAAATTTCAGCCTTTTCCTTTAGCTTTTCGACGATGAAACGGAAGATGCTGAACGCGAGCGGCTTGAGAAGATACAGGAAATCGGTGAATCACTCGGCGACGCGGACCTGGAGAACCGGCTTCTGAAAAACGTTGACGAGAACCAATTCCGGGTCATCTGCCAAAACGCCATGGAGGGCCTCGCCTCGAGGAAGCTCAACTTCGCCATGCTGGTCGAACGCCGCGCACTAGCGCAGGAACGCCGTGTCGTGCCGGAGACCATCGCCCGCTTCAGGAACCGTTCAAAGATCCCGCCCGCTTCCCCTGGCACGAGGTAAAGAAGGTTAAGCACTACTGGCTGGAAGTGGACGCAATGACGAAACCTATGCAGGTACGGGAGAATGCGCAGGAATACGGAATTCACCAC
>FWPV01002718.1_pt1 | contig 23886 bp, 18 predicted proteins | sample 2228371 | NCBI WGS metagenome assembly FWPV01 (sample SAMEA103939776, study PRJEB20133) | metagenome | reverse complement strand
CGCAACACCTCTTCCGTAAAGTATACCGTGCTAAAACACAAGCCACACATGTAAAGTATACCGTCAAAGAGACAGGAAAATTTGACTATTACCTTATGGGTTCACTGAACGGATACCATATTGTTAGATTTGCGTTCTTATACGAAAAACCGTTTATGCCTTTAGCCTATGAACGTTTATCGGTTCTCAGCGCTCCCAGCGCCAAACCGATTGCATGGCGCGCGTCGAACGCTTCCTTAAAGAGATTGCCGTCGACGGGGGCTATCTTTTTCAGGTTCCAGGCGCCGGGAAGATAGATTACGGTCTTTCCCGATGCAAGCGCGAATGCTATTTCGCTTAATGTTCCGTAAGAGCCGGCAAAGGCGATCAGAACATCGGACATATTTACAACAAGAGTATTGCGGGCTATTCCCATGCCTGTGGGAAGAGCTATCGAAACGTACCGGTTGGCGTCGCCTTTATCAGGACCCGGCAGTATACCGATTACGGTTCCTCCCTTTTCGTAAGCGCCTTTGCATGCAGCTTCCATTATTCCGCCAAGCCCTCCGCAAACAAGCACTGCGCCTCTTTCGGCGATATAACCCCCGAGTTCGTATGCCGTCTCATAATCAGTCTTCCCGGCTTCTTTCGCTCCGATAACGCCTATACAAAACGATTGCGGCATGGATTCAATTCCTTTCTACTCTCCGATGATTTTTATCATCACCTTTTTAGGACGCCTGCCGTCGAATTCTCCGTAGAAAATCTGTTCCCACGGGCCGAAGTCGAGCCGGCCGCCGGTTATTGCCACCACAACTTCTCGGCCCATAACTTGACGTTTAAGATGCGCATCCGCATTGTCTTCGGCGCCGTTATGACTGTACCGCGACGTCGGTTCATGCGGAGCAAGCTCCTCCAGCCATTCGTCGAAATCGTGAATAAGCCCCTGCTCGTCGTCGTTTATGTAAACGCTTGCGGTTATGTGCATCGCATTGACAAGACAGAGTCCATCGCGGATACCACTCTCCCTCACCGCCGCTTCAACCTGCGGAGTGATGTTTATGTAATCCCGTCGTCGGAGCGTATTAAAGGTAAGAATCTTACGGTACGACTTCATATTCCAAGCTCTCTTATGCGAGGTAAGAGTCGTGCAGCAAGAGCTTCGGAACCTTTCTTGCCCAGAAGCGCAAACATATTCTTTTTATAGGCCTCCACCCCCGGCTGGTCGAAAGGATTTACCCGAAGAATGTAGCCGGAAAGTGCAATTGCTTTTTCGAAGAAATAAAAAAGTTGCCCGAGTGTTTTTGCGCTACGGTCTTCGATTGTTATAACCGTCGACGGTACTCCTCCGTCAATATGCGCCAGCAACGTACCTCTGAAAGCGTTTTCGTTTAAATATTCAAAGGATTTTCCGGCCAGATAGTTTAGCTGATCGTCGTCGTTTTCGAATTCCGGAATAGTAACAGTATGATTTGTTTTTTTCAGCAGGATGAAAGTCTCGAATACGTTACGCACTCCCTGTTGCATCCACTGACCGAGAGAATGCAGATCGGTTGTATAATCGAGTGTAGCGGGAAAGATCCCGGTGTTGTTCTTTCCTTCGCTTTCGCCTGCAAGTTGCTTCCACCATTCGCCTACGAAGTGCAGATGAGGCTGAAAAGAGGCTAAAACCTCAGTGGTATATCCTTTTCTGAAGAGGATATTTCGGATTGCAGCATACCTGCCCGCCATGTTGTCTTCGATCGTTAGGCCGCTGCAGAACGACATAGCCTCCGCAGCACCCTCCATAAGATCGGTTATTGATATTCCGGCAACCGCTATAGGAAAGAGTCCCACTGGTGTAAGCACCGAAAATCTTCCTCCGACGTCTTCCGGCACCCGGAAAGTAGTATATCCTTCCTCCTGGGCAAGCTTTCTGAGAGCTCCTTTGACCGGATCTGTCGTAGCGATTATACGGCTCGACGCCTCCTTTCGGCCGTATCGTTTTTCCATCCATTCTCTGATAATACGGAATGCTACCGCCGGCTCGGTTGTAATGCCGCTTTTGGATATAACATTTACCGCTACGGAACGATCCTTTACGAGTGCAAGCAGATCGGTTATATAATCGGAATTTATCGAATGGCCCGCGAACAGAACCTGCGGCTTTCGTAAAGCCTCGAAGGATGGAGAAAGAAACTCTATTGCTGCTCTGGCGCCTAGGTAGGAACCGCCTATACCAATACATATAAGCACATCGGCTTTTTCTCGTATCTCGGTTGCCTTCTGTTTGATTGCATCCATCTCTTTATTGTCGAAAGAAGCGGGCAGATCAAGCCAGCCTAGAAAATCGCGGCCCGGCCCGTCTTTCTTTACAAGTGCAGTTTCGGCCGCCGCTACTGCTTCGTTATAGATGTTGATTTCATCGGATGTGACCAAATCCCCCAGTAATGAAATGATATATTTAATATTTTGTTTTGTCATTTAATACTCCCTTACTTAGAGAAAGAAATATATTAAGATTTACAATTTTCAAAAAAAGCTTTTATACTTCCGCCTTTCACTCCTATAATCATACAATCCGCTGCAACATACCTTTTTCCCTGAAAACCGGCCTGGCAATCGACATCATAATTACACCGTTACGGAATATTGTTATTGTGCCGGTAGATTCAGAGATGGTTATTGCAAGGGCATTGGTGCATGCGGTAATACCGGCTGCAGCCAGATGTCTGGCTCCGTATCCGCCGGGCAGGGCGGGCGTCTCATCTACACTGGGCGGTTTCAGATAGCTTCCTGCCGAAAGAACGATTCCGTCACCGGTAATGATAAATGCGCCGTCTATGCTGGAAAACTCCTTAATCGTTTCGCCTAATCCCGGATCGAGTATGTTACGTTCAGCCTCGCTGTAACCGCGAAAAGGGTTAATAATAAGTTGCCTTACGTGCGCATTCACAGAATTTGTATCTCCAAGCACAAAAATAGTCCCCCGCGGTTTCCCCTCCCTTCCCTCTACAGCGATCTCACCTGCAAGACCAATAACCCTTTCGAGCACCTCGGGTTCAACATCTTGAGGAATTATATTCTGTGTCGCCGTGAAGAAGAACTCATACTCCATCGCAACATCGATGGCTACTATGGTATCGAAAATACCGTTTTTGGAGTTTCCGGAGATGCAAACTATCCGGTCTTCGCGGCCTATGAGGTTGCGGGACAGAGCCAGAAGAATGCCTATTTTCATCTGGCCGGTCCGTGAAGCCGGAATCGCAGGCGCCTGCAGCATCCCGGCTATTCTTTTATCTTTACTTAGGTCGAAACGGGTTTTGTTGCTCGTTACCACAATTATCTTAGGTTTTGTTTTGAAAAGATCGAGAAACTCATTTTCCCTAACCGTATCGGCGAAAACCATAATTGCGCTTGCCTTTATTTCGCGGGCAAGGTTTATAGCCGCGTTTATTGTGGGATTTACGTATTTAACTTTGGGGTTTTTAGGGCTTTTTTCGTCGGTCAAACCGCTTTTCAGATTCTGAATTAAAACCCGTAAATCAATCGGGCCTTCGAAGGAGAGTATCTCCTTTTGTACCTCATCGAGTTTGAAAAACGCCGCCAGTTCGGCAAGAAGTTGCAGTTGACGGCCGCCGTCATCGTCGTCGCGCGAAACCACAAGCGCAACAATATGTGCAAGGGCGCCCCTCGCCGCATCGTACTGTATGCCTACAAGACTTCGACCGACAATTATTGCATATTCTTCTTTTATAGGGCCACGGGCCTGCGGTAAGGCGACGCCCTGACCTACGAAAGTGGACGCCGCTTCCTCCCGTTTCAGAATGTCGTCCATTATGTTCTTCTGTTTTCTGATGTCAAGGGTTTTGCAGAGCACCTGCGTAAGTTCCCTGAACGCTTCTATCTTTTCGTCGGATTTCAGCTCGACGACCGTCGGAAGTACGAGATATTGTTCGAACGACATATCCGATCTCCTTTATGCGACTGTTGCCGCAAAATAATTTATAAGCGATTCGTTACGGATGTAAAAAATATCCTTTTTTTTCTTTATTGCCCTCAGCCTTATAAGCTGCCTGATTCCGACCTCGGCGTTTTCAAGATCGGTATGCTTTTCGAGTTCCTTTACATTTCGGTTTCTTGCTTTCAGATCGACAATGGATTCCGGGAACATCTCCGCACAGTCAGTAATCGAGCATTTGCCGTATTTTTTGAAAAAAAAGGCGACTACATGGAGCGGCAGAACTCTATACAGTCGCAATAACTGCTCAAAGACCGCTTCGCTCAGTTTCTGCATGGAAACCCGATGAGCCGAAAATTCGTCCCTGGCATTTGCCGCCCGGCCGGCCTTTACATCAACAATCGACTTCAAAGCCACAGGTTCACTGTAATCAATATAGATTGCGCCGTAAGTGCTTCTGATGTAGCGGTTCATTAAAAGCGGGATGAAGGCTCTCATGTCTGCTCCAAAATAGAGAAGATTGCCGATCAGTCTTTTTGGTAGTATATTCGATCGCTTACGCCATAACTTTCCGACATACTGCATCGAAAAAAAAGGAACATCGGGAGGATACTCATATGAAACCGTTATGGGTATATACATTGCGTCCCGGTCAGGGTTATTAGCCTGTGTAAGCACCAATGCCCCCAGGATACCTGTACGCATTTCCAGCATTGCACCACTGTAGCTTCTGCCCCCTTCGGGAAAGACAATAATTACATCACCGTTTTCGAGCATAGAAACGACATTATAACAGAGGTTACGAATATAATGACGATCGAAACCATTGTCTCTTTTAACAGTGAAAGCGCCGAATCCCAGAAATTTCGGCCCGATCCAGGGCAGCTTGGTCAGGTTGTCGCCCGCGGCGAATCTAAGATTTTTAAATCCCATACGGGTAAAAACATACCCTACAATAAAATAATCAATATGACTGCGATGGCTGCTTACAAGCATAAGCGGATTTCGGCTGATTTTTTCGACGTCTAGGGTAGGGCCGTTTACCTCAATAGATGTAAATGTTTTCTTAAAAAAAGAGTCTACCCCTTCAAACGCACTAAGTACAGCCTTATAATAAGGAGTCATTTAGTAATACCTGATAATTGGAAATTAAATATTAGGATTATTAAAAATAGGATATGATAAGCAAAAAAACCAAAGCTAAAAACCACTTAATTATATCGAAATAAAAAGAGGGGTTGATTTTACCCCTCCATTTAAAATCAATAATACGTTATATTTCACGCAACATCTTCAATTAGACCTAGTTCATCCTCCTTCGAAGCAGTATTGCTCATCGCACTCTCCATTTCGAAACTTTCACCTTCGAGTTTCATTTGTTCTATCAGATCTTCTCGTCCGATTACCTGAAGATGTCGTATCCGTTTGTACTCATTGCGATGTTCAGGACAATATTTTGGATAAATATATTGCCTTGGATAAACCTTTATTTCGAATTGATTGTCACACCCTTCAAGCGCGCAATTCATCACCATTGTCACAACCTCGGTATAGTTATGCTTGAAAGTCTGATTTTTGATATTTACATCCTCAGGCTTGGTGCGCTTTCTTATTCGGTAACGATCCTGCCTGTGTTCAGGACAGTATTTGGAAATATGGATACCGAAAAAAATCTTACCGCATCCGGGATATTGGCACTTCTTTTCTCGCAATTTCTGCCGACGCCGAGATTTAGGTAGTTGCATTCCCTCTCCTTTTAAAATTTATATTATTTTTGCCGGAATTTATTATTTTATTGGAAGAGATATATAATTCCCCCTCATAAAGAAGATTATATAATATATAGGCAAATTGTTAAAAAAGCAACTGTTTTTTTTATTATCCTATTTTCTACCTTCTTGCTTTTAGTATAGTCATTGTTAGTAACTATAATAATATCAATTGATTACAAAAATAATACCTTTTCCCGTTATTGTTCAAAATGCTCCAACATAGTGTCGGTGAACCCCGGTAATTTCTGCTTCGGCAACATACTACACCAATATAGAAATAAAATAAATAAAATGATTCTCTTTATTATCGGCGTTTTTATATATATCTTTAAATAATCAGCAGGTTATCTTTATGATCAAAGGTTAAAATATGGCTGGAAGCATATCCCGATTTAAAAATCCCTCTCAGCCGCAAAAGGTTGTTATGCCCGAAGTAATCGATCGTGAATGGGTAGAAAAGCAGAAACCGTTGCGCTCTGTTCAGAAATGTGATTGTTTGCTGGATTTTTCGAATACGAAGCGTGTTGATTCTGCAGGAATAGGTTATATCCGTGCAATGCATAAACATTATGTTAAAAACGGTGGTAGCCTTATCCTTGCAAATATTCCCCGCCAATACTTAGAAATTCTTAAAAGTAATAAAGCCCTCCGGAACTTATCTTATGGGGACAAAAACAGATCGGTTTTTCTCAATTTTGCCGATAAATTCATTGATATTATAAAACAGTCTACCGAAGCTCTCTCGGTTCTGGTTGAAATGTTATACTGGGGAACAATAGGGGTATTGAAAAAGCAGGATTTCAAAAAGGGAGCTCTCGGCGAACAGATGTATCAGCTAGGTTATAGGGCGATTTTTATCGTCGGATTGCTTTCTTTTCTGATAGGAATCGTACTTGCTTTACAGACCGCAATGCAGCTTCGCACTTACGGCGCCGGAATATTTCTTGCCCCACTGATAGGCATTACGATGGTTCGGGAGATGGGACCGCTTCTTACCGCCATAATTCTTGCCGGAAGAACCGGGAGCGCCACCACCGCCGAGATTGCGACCATGCAGGTAAATGAAGAGATAGACGCACTTCGTACAATGGGAATTAATCCTATTCAGTTTGTTGTAGTGCCGAAATTCTGGGCCATTACAGTTACAATGCCCTTATTGACCATTATTTCCACAACAGCCGGAATCGTTGGAGGATATTTGATAGGCGTTTTCTACCTCGATTTGTCAACGGCGCTTTTTCTTAATGAATTGAGCAAGAATTTGCACCTGAAAGATATTAACGCATGTTTTGTTAAAACAGTCGTATTTTCATGGCTTATCATATGGATAGGTTCATTCTACGGATTTCGCGTAAGAGGAGGAGCGGAAGCCGTATGAAGAGAAACCACGGCCAGTGTGGTTACCGGAATTTTTATAATTATTATTACCGATGCACTTTTCTCGTTTATACTATAAAATTAACACCAAATGCGGCAACACTCAAAACCTGTCATAAACGTCAAAAATCTTGTCGCAGGGTATGGCGACAGGATTGTACTGAACAATATCTCCGCCGAATTTTTTCCTTCGGAAATAACGGTTATTCTGGGATCGTCGGGATGCGGCAAAAGCACACTTCTTAAATCCATCGTAGGTCTGGTAAAACCCGCGTCGGGCAAAGTTTATATTTATGATACCGAGATAACCGATCAGGACGATCCGCGCAGTGTAGAAGTGCTCAAGAAAACCGGCGTACTGTTTCAGAACGGCGCTTTGCTCGGATCTATGACCGTAGGAGAAAACGTGGCGCTTCCTTTACAAATGCATACAAATCTGAGCGATTCGGTAATTCATGAGATCGTTAATATGAAACTCAATCAGGTGGGGCTTCCGCATGCGGCGGATCTTTACCCCAATGAGCTTTCGGGCGGTATGCGCAAGCGGGCGGCGCTGGCGCGGGCATTAGCGCTCGATCCGCCTATTCTGTTCTGTGACGAACCCTCGGCGGGTTTAGATCCTGTGACAAGCGCGGGTCTCGACGAATTGTTGCTTGAAATTCGATCGACTTTGGGAATCACCGTAATCGTAGTATCGCACGAACTATACTCGATAGAAAAAATAGCCGACCGCCTGCTTTTTCTGCATCAGGGCTCTCTTATTTTCCAGGGGTCATATACCGACGCCCGCAGCCTCGGGGAAGGGCCTGTGTCCGATTTCTTCGCCCGTGTTTACAAAAGACAAGACAAAGGCGATATAACGGAACTCGATCTTTATGTAGAGAGTGTAAGATGAGCATTTCACGATCCCAGCGCATGCGTCTCGGCGTTTTTCTGTTCATAGGAACTTTGCTGGGAGGGCTTTTTGTGGCAATCCCCTTAGGTTTTCGTATTAAAAACACAACCAACACCTATATAGCCTTTTTCGAAGGGGAGTCTCTGAGCGGACTCGAACAGGGTGCGACGGTGAAATTCAGCGGAGTTCCCATCGGAAAAGTCGAAAAGATAAGTTACCTTCCTAACGACCTTCAGCGGGTTCGTGTCGAAATGAAGATACAGAGCGATTTTCCTATGAAAACCGATATGGTGGCAACAACAGGTGCCATGGGAATAACCGGCCTTAAATATATCGAAATAACCGGAGGAAGCAATGAATCGGCTTCTCTCAAGCCCGGATCGGAGATTAGAACAAGAAAATCGAGTATCTCGGCCATAACCGGCAAAGCAGAAGCTATAGTTGCCAAAATCGAACTACTTCTTAATCACCTCAATGAGATAAGCAATCCCGACAGTATCAAAGGAATTAAAAGAATTATCGATAACGTCGCGTTTATTACGGAGGATGTGAAGAAGTTTACTGATGAAACCGCGCCGGACATAAAAAAAATAACCGGCGGTATCGGCCAGCTTGTTGTGAGGCTCGATTCGATCGCACAAAACATAGATGAGATTACCTCCGTGTTCAAACAGAACATAAGCGGCGACCGTATAGGAAAAGCCGTCGCCAATATAGATTCCGCTGCCAATGCGCTGAAAAGCGTGGCGGATAATATAGCTATGATGGTAAGGCAGAGTAGGGAAGACTTCACGGCGGCCATGGAAAACATACGGCAGGCAAGCGAAAACGCCGATCAACTGACCCGTAATCTGGTCGAGAATCCCTCACTGCTTTTGCGGAGCGAAACCCAGAAAGAGAGGGAATTCTGATGAATCTAAGGAGGACAAAGTTTACTGTTTCAATACTATCGGTTTGTTTTCTGATTCTCTTTTGTGCAAAAGTTCAGGTCAAACAATTTTACCTTTTGAATTACTCTCCCTCGGTATCTCGCGACAGACTTAATCCGTCGGCTTATCCATGTACAATACGTCTGCGTGAATTCGATATCGAAGAGGCCTATTCAAGACCTCAGATCGTCTACCGTCAGAGCCCTTTCCAACTGCGATATTATGTTTACCGCGTATGGGCGGTAAAACCTCAGCGAATGGTCACCGACCTTTTGCATAAACATTTACTTGTAGCCAATCTTGTAAGTAATATCGTACGCCGTTTTGATGAAGGTAACAGACCCGATTATGAAATAAGCGGTATTATAGAAGCTATCGAGGAGTACGACAGCGAAGAATTCTGGTTCGCCCATGTTGCTCTCCGTATAAATCTCACAAGAGTAAGGGACGGCAGGCTCATGTATACCCGGAGGTTCGACCATCGGAAAAGAGTTTTTCAGCAGGAACCGGAGTATGTGGTGAGGGAGATGTCGGCGCTTATGGAGTATATTTTTACTCAGGCAATACATGACTTCGACGCTGTTTTGTCTTCGGAATACGGTACGCCGCTTCCGGCCGTAAACGAAGACGATCAAAAAATCAAAGAAACGATTATTCCTACGATACCTTTGGATTCAACCGTTATTGAGGAACAATAATGGCCGCGCCGTACCGCAGTTTTCCGATCCTACTCAAATCGATATTTATTGTTTCCCTTGTAGTTAATCAAGAGGTACGTTCGGCTCCTCCTCCGGAACTTCCTGGAGAAGAGATAACTACCGAAATTTTCAAGCAGATGATTCCTCGCGATACGATAGGCGCCCAGAGGGTAACGCCGTTGCAGAGAGACTCGCTTGCCTGGTATGACCGTGCCGCAAAAACCTGGGAAGCTCCGCCTCTTTTCGAACAGATGGCTTCCGAAAAGGCAAACATTCCTATGGGAATGGGCGGCATTTTCGTACCGAGATTTACACAGGCTAACGACGAGCCCGATGTGGAAATAGTAAAGCTCGACGGTGCTCCGGTAAAAAGCGGCGAACCTGGCCGGACGTTCAGCGTGGAACCCGGCAGATATTATGTGCTTATCGGCAGCGGGTCGCACAAGCAGAGAATGGTGCGGCAGGTGGAAGTGACGGAATCGAAAACTACGCCTGTGCTTCCTGACTGGTCGGGACTGACCATAGAAACAGTAGATTCGGCGGCAAACATTTTCAGAGGCGAATATGAACTTGTTCGTATCGACGAATTCGAACCTTACGGACGAGGCTTCGGAGCCGACCAGGAACTGGGCGAGAAAGTCAAAACATGGGTGCTTCGCCCGGGTATCTATAAAATACTCGGCCGGGGGGAAGGATATAATACGCTTCGCAATTTCATTACGGTGAGGCTCTTGCCCGGAGAACTGGTAAATGTGGTATTAATTCAGCGGCCCGCCGACATGGCAATCATAAGCGGCGGCACCATTGACGTATTCCCCGGCAAGAGGATCGCATCCAACTGGAAATACGGGGTAAATATCGGCGGAAATATTCAATTGACAGGAGAAATAGACAGAAAGGTTAAAAAAGAGGCACTTATTTCGGTACTGAGTCTTCGTACTACCGTATGGCTCCGTTACCACCGAAATCCTTTCGAATGGGAAAACAGCCTTTTGCTTGACGAAGGAATCAACCTTGCGGAAACCGATTTCGAAGACCTTGTTACGGCTCCGGACGATTTCCGGATCATCTCGCTTTTCATTTATCGTTTTTTTTCCAGGGTCGGGCCATATATACGTAATGAACTGCGTACCAATCTGCTTCCCAACAGACTCAGGCTCGACGAAACGAGCAAGGAGTTCTGCATAGTGTCTAAGGATTCCACAGAATACCGTTTCGAGTCGGGCGAATCGTTCGAATACAAACCCTCGTTATGTCCTTTTAAATTTGATCTGGATATAGGGGCAAATATTGACATATTCAATCTGGGTTTCCTTGAATTGAGGCTTCGGGGAGGAGTTGGAAGCTCTCTCAACGATTTCCCAAGCCGATATGAAATATCTGCTCTGGAAGGTATCCGGTATGTAATTCCTTCTGATTCTGCGCGTCTTAAAAACTCTATGATCCTCTCTGCGCTCGAGGCTGTCAGAACCTTCGAATTCGGTCCGCAGGGGTCGGCGACCGGAAACCTCCGGATAGGCAGAATGGGAACCGCCGGCTGCGATCTCCGCGTTTTTTTCCCCGTAGCTCCCGAAATGCGCGTAGACAGGCCGGATTTCGACGTTACCGCAACAATAAGCTGGCGTCTTTCCAGGGCCGTAACACTTGACTACGATTATACTTATACTATCAAGCAACCTCCCGAGCGAAGCACTCAGGTAAATTTCAGCACCCATAAAATCTACCTTCGTTTCTCGTATTCTAACCGTTAATAAAATGCATAAGGCCGGAAAGTATTTTTATTTAGGACCCCGGTTTTTTCCTTTTAATAAGAAAGGAAGTCGGTTATATGACGGTTTATAAAAATCTTATTGTTACCGGGCATCTGGGTTTTATAGGTTCTGCTTTCTGTCATCTATTTAGGAATGATTACAGCATTACAGGAATCGATTTCTGCGGCTGGGGCGCCATGGAGCGCAATCTTGCTCCGGGAGTGGAGGATTTTCGCTGCGATATATCAGACAGTGAGCGAATACATTCAATCATAGAAAAGGTCAACCCCGACGCGATAATTAACTTTGCGGCAGAGAGTCATGTGGACCGGTCAAACGACAATGACGCCGGTTTCTGGAAGTCGAATGTTTTAGGGCCGCGGGTATTGGCTCTGGAAGCAATAAGACGCGGTATCCGTATGGTACAGGTATCGACCGATGAGGTCTACGGCGACGCCAGCGCCTCGAGCGCTCCGTGGACAGAAAACTCGCCCATAAACCCCAAAAACCCCTATTCGGTAACAAAAGCTTCTGCAGAGATGATGCTTTCGGTATACGGCACAAGCGAAAGACACAACCTCGACATAGTTATTACCCGGGGAGCCAATACCATAGGTCCGCGTCAGTTTCCGGAAAAAGCCGTTCCAAAAGCCGTTTGGTGTTTTCTCCATGGTAAGGAATTCCCTCTTTTCCGTACTCCCGCAAGACGCATGTGGATGCACGTCGAAGATCATGCCGCCGGAATCGAAGCCGCCTTACGTCTCGGCAAAAGAGGGGAAGTATACAATTTAGCTCCGTCTTTCGATTCGGAAGCACTCACAGCGGAGGTTATCGGCAGAGTACGCGACATTATAGGAAAAGGCACAATAAAGGAAGTGCCCGACAGAGACAACTACGACCTGCGCTACTGGATGGACTCCTCCAAGGCGCAGAGGGATCTGGGATGGAAGCCGAAGTACGGCCTAACCGACGCCGTAAAATCCACCGTCGAGTGGTACCTTGACAACAGAAACTGGCTGGAGGAGGCCTGGAGGCTTATCGAAACCTCCCGGTGATCACACTATGGTAAGACGCTGCAGGTGTGTCCGTTCTGTGAAACCATACTTATTATTCATATCATATCAATAGTAAATAAAACGCAGAGAACGCTGAGAAACGCAGAGGAAAAAAACACCGCAGAGAAATATATCCGGTTACCATTCGGCAAGATCAAGATTTATTGATTATTTTACCACGAAGGACACGAAGGGCACGAAGAAATTATAAAACATATCTTTTCAGCTATTACTTTACAAAATACACTAATCATAAATCAAGATTCAAGATAAAAACCACGGAGAACACGGAGTGAATTCGTATCAGCCAATCGATCCTGTCCCCACGAACCTATATCTTTCACCACGAAGTTACTATGTTATCAATGGTTGCCGGAAGGAAATGCTCATGTGTAATGAAGAGGCAAGAGCTACCTTCCTATGCATCAAAAAATAATAAAATAACCTAAAACCTTTAAAAGAAAGGAAGGCAGCATCTCGACAAGCTCGGGAACCGTCTTTCCATAATAGAAAGCAAGACGTGGGGCAGTGAAGGATTTGATAGTATGTGAGTATGGAGCATCGCTAGATTGATTGACAAAAAAAGTAAATAGAGCATGGAAAAAGAGATTGCGTGGAACGCGTTTCAATCTATGTTCAGTAGGATTGTAGCTTGAGCGATAAACAATCTTTTGCTGAAGCACAGTCCATATGGACCAAGGATAAAATGGCACACAGAGCACCTGCGCGAAACATTACTTTTTAAAACGGCAACAATAATACCCTCACCCAGAATCTCACGCCAATTAGTTTATCAACAGGTTTCTTTTTGGTTTTAAAGTTTAAGACAGATAAATGGGTTTGAAGTCGACAATGTGGCAATTTCTACAAAAATCGGGAGTTCGATTTTCATACCACAGTGTTCTAAACTTCCTGAATGGTTCTCCATTAATACAGTTCATCAAACCTTCTTTTATAACATTTCCGAAATTAAGTACTTTCGGAAAGGGTTTTGCGCAACAAGGCACCAAATAACCATCCCATGTAATGTAAAAATTATCCCAAGGGAAGGGACATTTGGCGAACCCTCCAGGAGAAGCATAGTCAAAAGTGGTTATTTTTAACTTTTTTGATATCTTTGACAAATGCACAACCTTTGAAAACTCATTAATGAATTCGTCTTTTTGGAAAAAATCGTAATATGCGGAATCGAGGCCGTCCTTATTAGAAACTACATTTAAGAAATTGAAGTGCACCATAGGAATATCGTTGCTTGAAGCCAGTTCAACAACTCTGATCATATCCCTATAGTTTTCTTTAGTTACCACCATATTCAGCATAACTTTCGTTCCGTTCTTTTTTGCTAGGCTCGATATTATTTTTAAATCTGAAAAGAATGTTTCATATCTGCCTCCTTTTCTTATGTTGTCATAGGTTTCTCCAACACCGTCGATCGATATCTGAAGAATACTGATTTTGCCGGATAGAAGAGAGAATTTTTCTATTACTTGTGGGACGTGTGCATTCGTGGAGATAAAAATAGCAGCTTTGGTTATTTTTCTTATATACTCTGTGATTTCCACGATATCACCATATAAAAAAGTCTCCCCGAGTTCGGTTAGACATATAAAGGAAATGCTTTTTCCAACCTCATCGATAACCATCTTAGCATGTTCAATGGGCATGGAGCCTATATCCATTTGTCTACCAAGCTCGTTTTCTCGTGGACAGGTCGTACAGTGGAGGTTACAGCGGTTTGTAAGCTCTAACATTATGCCTGCCGGAGGCTCTACTTTCGTTTCATGAAAAACGCGCCGTTTTAAATTCTTTGCCTTGCGTATCAAAGACCGGATTTTGTTTTCAATAAGCATTGTTGAAATTTCTGGAAAAATTCCTCTACGGTTTTATATCACGTTTATATAACGCGCTTGATCGTGAGTATAATGCTTTGAATAAAAAATACATTTTGTACTGTTATTTTTTTACAACGGATAATCCTAATGCATAAAATGGGTTGAATTACCATGGCCTCTGCGTTCCTATCGCCTGATCGAAGGTCACTTTCGGCCTGTAGTCAGCCATACCCTTGTAGCTGACATTAAAACGTCCCCAGTAGCTTCCGCGATATTGTAGATTGGAGTGAATCCAGTTGGATACCTTTATTTTTTCCTCAAATGTAAGCGTAAAACGCGATTTATGATTATTTGTCAACTGCTCGGCTTTTGTTCCGTATTGCGTCGCCCAGCGTGCAAGATAAGTTGGAGCTCCACTAACGTCTCGCAGGGTTACCGGTATTCCTATTATTTTAAGTAAAATGCAATTGCTGAAGATTGTGTAAGCCGGCAGGTATTTTGTCGTTTCAACCGGATTACGGGGATCTTCGTCTATGTAAAAGCCTAGCAGCCAGTTCCGGCGGTCCATAAGTTGGTTATAGGAAGTGTTGAATATATCGGTGTGTGTAGCCGACAGGTCAAGATTTCCGCTTTTTTTTGTCGTGTTGTGACAGGAGATGCAATGTTTATCCCATATAGGTTGTACTCTCGTTTCGTAATCTAATAAGATTTTTCCTGTGGAATCGCCTGGCTGCGGCCCCGGAATCGAAGGAGAGCGCCGCAGAGCCAAAGGAACTCCGGAAGGAATAGGAGGCGCCTGGTCCGGAGTTTCATGGCAGCCTGTGCATCCTCGTCTTTCCCCGGGCATAAAATTGATATATGTTCTTGAATGTTGAACAACTTGGAAATTGCTGTCGAGAGCCTGAAAGAAAATAGCCCGGTTGGCCGGAACGACGAAATTTGCAGAACCGTCCGATTCAACCGGAACAATACCCCATTGAACCTTCAAACCAAGATGTGCATTCCTTGCAATAGCAGCATGAGCAAGCCCAAATCCGTCTCCGGTCCAGAAATGATGAGCCGACCATGGCCTTGGGGCCTGTTCCAATATTCGGATATATTTGACAGCGCCGGACGGTACATTTTCCATGTTGTAATAGATATTATCTACCGTACAAACCGCCTCGTTTCGGGCCAGGAGTGCGGAGTCAAGCGGAATCGCCACAACCGGTTCCCGGGGTCTGGATTTAAGCGGCATAGGCTGCCAGCAAGAGATTGACGGATCGCGATAAAACTGAAAAGTTTTATTTTCGCCTGTAAGCACATAAAGCCCGTAACCAGCCGGTTCCCACCAATTCATGGATACAGTACCCGGTTTATGTGAAACAAGGTATAAATCTTCCGATAAGGGATACGGGTCGCGGTAGGTATTGCCTTTTCCCCAGCTTAAAGGCCACGAGAGTACCGTATGGTCGGGTGCATCAACCTCCTTTGTAATGTACTCCATCGGTTCTCGGGATCGGATATATTTATTCATATTAAGCCTTATGACCGTACCATACTGGCTCTGGTAACAACAATGGGGTGTTGCAAGTACTACAAATTTATTGGTTGTTCCTGGAATGTATCTTGGCTGAACAAATGTCGGCGGAACATTGATATCGTTTTTATATACTTCCGATGATCCGGTACCGTTAGGATACATTGACCAGATACATTTTGGTGCCGCGCTTGCCTTATCGACATATTCCCATCTGGCATATAATATCCGGCCGTCGGGCATCATCGACGGCTGAAACTCGCTCGCCATACTCCTCGATAGCGGCCTCATTCCGCTTCCGTCGCTTTCTATCCTGTATAAGTTTGTTGTTGTGAAACAATCGGCTGCGTCGCAAGGCGTTCCTATCTGGCAACGGGTAGAAACAAAGGCGACACCGCCGTCGGGAAGGTAACATGGATCCATATCATCGGTGCCGTGATGGTATGTGACATTGCAAGACTGTCCGTCTGTTCCGCATTGGGTATTGTTGCATCTATAAACCCGAACAAGAGAGTCTTCGTTCGGCGGAGGAAAAGTGATCTGACGCACGGTGCCTGTGGCTATGTCCGCCTCATAAATCCTGTAGCCGGTCGTCGAACTCGAACGAAAATCAAACAGCACTTTTTTACCGTCGTATGAGATATCGAAACGTTTGAATACCCCCTTGGTGAACCTGCTGTCTGAAATGACGTTCCTTACTGCACCGGTTTTCAGGTTGAGGATGCAAATATTGCCGCCAGGTTTCCAATCGGCATTTATATGCTCCGTATAGTAGTGGTTACTGTTCAATGTAAACCGTTTTATAAATATTATCGAATCAGTATCCAAAATGCTTGCCAGCATTTGACGAACCTGGGCCTCGGTCATACCTGTTGTAAACTGTATTGTATCCATCAGCACAGTAAGTCCCTCTTCCCTGCCGCTTGCAACAACAATCTGACTAGTTACAAATCCGGTCTTCGAAAAAGAAACAATATAACCGGCGTCAGCAACCCTCGGCGCAGGCGCGAGTTCTACAATATGATCACCGATCTTTTTTATATACCAACCTGAGGGAATGTAACAGCTTACCGTTACTTTAAAAACCGAAATATCACTATTTACTTTGACTCTGCAGACATATACCCCTATAGGCAACGGTACATTGAGAAGCCACTGTCCGGGTGTAAGTCCTTCCTGTTTGAAAAAAGAGACTATTTTGCCCGAAAGATTAAAAAATTCAACGCAAACATTCCCCTTCTTTACAACCTCAATAACAACACCCCTTTGGTTCCGGAATAATTTTTCCCTCGATGGAGTTTTCGATATTGAGAGTGTGCCGGTTGTTTGACCCGTAAGAGTAAACAAGCCCTTCTGATCGGTTCGAGTGGAAAGTTTTGTCCCTTCCAGAGATACAGTTGCCTGTGCTATTGGAGTAGTGGTCTGCTTGTTCTTCACCACACCGGAGATATAGATTTCCTCCGCTGATACAACTATAAAAAAACCAAATAATAATAACGAAAAAACCCTTAAAAAAAGAAGCCCGTCTTTCACAAACCGACCTTTTCTTTATTCACATATACTTTATCTTTTTTTTGATATTTATAATTACAGAAGAGACCTTATATTAATTTCCTTGCTAGTATTATAATGTAATCTATTTTATTGAAATTATCGAAAAAAATTTAATATATAAAGCTGATGTTTCTTACTTAATAACTTATCTTATTACTAAAATAAGGAAGGGAATGAATCTTTCAGCAAGTTTTTTTTGACGGCGTCTTAAATAAATAAACTTTGTGACTGGTCATGTTCTCTTCGCTTGGAGCAATTAACCCCAAATTCGTCAGTTGAACAAAAATTAAAATGATGTCAAATTTATTAACAATAATATCAATGATTTACTTTACTGCATCATAGTTGAAAAAAAAAGATCAAGTTTTATGCCAATACGATAATCAATGAGTTATAACTTAATGATTTTCAACTGATGAATTTAGGACTAATACTGATAGTCCCTTCCATCTATCAAGAACGGCCAATCCAACCGGCGCATCGGAGAGTACAAAGAAAAGAAAAAAAAGAACACAAAGAAATTAAAATGTATTTTATTTTAAAAATCTTTGTGATCTTTATGTAAAATCTTTGTGGTCTTTGCGGTTAAAAAATAGAATATATCGGGAGATGGTTTCACTGAACGGATACGATATATTTATATTTAAAACCGACTTGCTTGATTTCTTAAGGTCAAAAGGGGGATTTGGATGAATATGTTTTTTAATGTCAACTTATTCAAGATACTGGTGACTATTCTTTTTTGCATTGAAACCGGCCATGCTTATTTCGAATCCCATCGCATTTACAAATTACGTAAAAAAGTAAGCCTCAATGCCGGTTGGAAGTTTTATCGCAACACGCCGTCAGGTACGCCTTATGAAACGAACTATGACGATGCGTCCTGGGAGACCGTCAATATTCCACACTCGGCGATATACGCTCCGCCGACTCCTGATGGGGAGGCTGCAGCCATGCCGGGTAAATCCTGGACCGGTGTCTGCTGGTACCGGAAGACATTTACAATTCCCCAGGGTATGGACAAACGGAAAATATTTCTTGAATTCGAAGGCGCCATGCAGACCGCGCTTGTATATCTCAACGGACAACTTGTAGGCGGACATGGAGCTTGCGGATATACGCCCTTCTTTTTCGATATTACATCTTATGTCAATTTTAACGGTTATAATGTTCTTGCAGTATGGCTCGACTGCAACTATCTGTGGGAAGTACCGCCGGGAAACAGACCCAACACCGGTTACGGCGGCGAATACCCGGATTTCTATTTGTATAGCGGTCTTTACCGCGATGTGTGGCTTGTTTGCACCGATAACGTCTACATTCCTATATGGGGTCAGCAGATAACCACTCCGTCGGTAACGTCCTCCGGCGCAACGGTAAGGATACGCACCGCTGTGCGCAATGATCGTACTAATCAGGTGAACTGTACGGTGCACTCTGTGGTTGTAAATGCCGCGGGCACTATAGCGGCTCAGGCAAGCGATTCCGGTACGGTAGCTGCCGGGTCGTCGAGGCTGTTCGATGCAATCACGTCTGCAATTCAATCGCCGGCTTTATGGTCGCCCGAGACGCCCAACCTCTACATGGTCTTTACAAAAGTAATCGTAAACGGCGTAGAAACTGACGACTTCGTGGAGAGAATCGGAATCCGGACACTTGACTGGCGCACTACAGGCGGGTTTTACCTGAACGGTGCCCGCTACTTGCTGAAAGGCATAAATATGCATCAGTCATTTGCATGGGTGGGTAATGCCGTACCTAACAGCCGGCTTTACGAAGAGGTTCGTCTGGTTAAAAATATGGGCGCTAACGCAATAAGATGCTCTCATTATCCGCGTGATCCCGCATTTTACGACGCATGCGACGAACTCGGTGTGATCTGCGAGCCGGAACTACCCAGTTGGGGCGGAAGTATCACCCAGTATCCGGCGATTTTCTGGAACCGCATGGATACATGCGCACAGGAAATGGTCAGGTCGGCTATTAATCATCCTTCAATCATTATGTGGGGGCTTTTCAACGAAGCAGGCGGAAATTTCCCGACGCAATTCTCCTCTCTTCACAACAAAATAAAAAACATGGACTCTACACGGTTTACCACGATAATCAACAACAAAGACCAGACAGCCAATCAGACAACTGATATCTTCGGACAGAATTACGGTTATATACCTACATGGCCAAATGTGCGCTATTACAACGCCGAGTATCATGAAGGTTGGTATATTGCCTGCCGAAGGGGAGATACGGTCGGTACCTCGACAACACAGGAATGTCTGGTAACGACCTGCTATCTTCGCAGCGAAAACGAATTTGCCAAAGAACGCTACGAAGACCGCTGGATCTCCGGAATACTTAACAATACGGGGCCTACAAAGCCTCTTGCTGGCGGCCACATGTGGGTGTTCGTCGATTACTGGACGCCTAATAATGTCGGTAATCACTGCATGGGACAGCTCGACCACTACCGGATTCCTAAAAAAGTCTTCTATACTTTCCGTTACAACTGGACCGGCCAACCGCCCGATACATTTGTAACCGGTATAAAACCGACATATATTAAAGTCGAAGCGGATCTTCCCGTGATCACAGCCGACAGTACTGATTTAACCGTAATTACCGCTTCACTAAGAGACGACAACGGACGCTGCGCGTATGACAACCGAAGCGTAACGCTCAGCCTGACAGGCCCTGCCGATTGCTTCGATACCCTGACCCGTACTACTATAGCGGGAAAAATCGCATGGGTGCTTAAATCACGAAACACTCCGGGAGTAATTACCGCGACAGTGTCGACCCAGGATTTGAGATCGGGCACCGTCACCGTACAGAGTGTTCTTCCGGACAACTCTCCTCTGCCTTTTATCTGGCCCGGCTCCGGTATTACCCCTTGCCATCAGGATATAATCAGCGAAAAGAATATCCGTATTCTGACCAACAGGCAGACGATATCAGTCGGATTTGAGAAAATAAGAAATATTGACGTTACCTTATCGCTTATTACGCCTCGTGGCAATGTATTGTATCGAAGCGTATGTGCGCCAAAAACGTGTATTGAGATTCCGATACGCTCTCTGAGTACAGGTTTTTATTATTTACTTATAAGAGAAAGAATGCAGTGTATAGTCAAAAAGGTTTTTATTGTGAAGTGAAGCCTTATTGTAAACTTTCTTCAGAACATATTCCCCGGGAATTTTTATGATTTATTTTATAAACAGAATAGCCCCTCGGTGGCTGATTGTTTTAATACTTTTTCAGTCTGTCGGTTTTTCACAGAATCCCGATATCGAACTTCTGCGCAAGATCAATATTCACAGTAACCGTGATGTTGACAATTCATTCTTTTTTTTGACAAACACATCACATTATCTGGCGGCCGCGGTTCCTGTTACCGTGCTTGGATGGGGGATTATGAAAAAGGACTCCTTAACCGTAAGGAACGGGCTTATAGGTGTTGCCGCGATTATTTCGTCGGCTGCCGCAGGCACACTTATCAAGTACGGCGTAGGCCGTCCGCGTCCTTTTGTCGAATATCCCGATATCCGGAAGAGAACCGGAGGCGACGGGCCGTCGTTTCCGTCATGCCATACATCGAATGCGTTTGCAACTGCTACAGCCTTAAGCCTGGCTTACCACCGATGGTACGTTGTCGCGCCGGCTTTTCTATGGGCCGCAGCTGTAGGTTATTCGAGACTTTATCTTGGTGTTCATTATCCTTCGGATGTTCTTGCTGGCGCTCTTATCGGTACAGGAAGCGCATATCTCTGGCATGTGATTGCCGATAAAACCGGTATTGCATTTACATTAAAGAAGAGAAGGGGGGAGCGGGCTCTAAAATAAAAAATCTAAAACCTGCTGCTTTTTTTGATTCGTGCTTCCTCTGGCCTCATATACAATAGAAGCGTATTTACAGGCGCAATTTCATCTCCCGGGAAACGGTTCCGAACATTTCGGCGATACGGTGGTAATAGGTGTGGGAAGAAAGAACCTTCTTCATTCCGCGTCGGGCGACTGCAATACGTTCTTTGTCATTCTTCAGATAGTAATCTATAAGATTTTGGAGCTCGGTAAGACTTCTGAAAATCTCCATCTCACGTTCCGGGCCCGACGTAATAAAATACTCCTCGATCACCGGTTTGGCGCTTGTAATCAGAAAACCGCCGCTTGCCGGCACGTCGAATACTCTCTGGGTAAAACCGTTGCGTATAACCATGCGGTTTATATCGATATTGATTTTTGAGCTTCGATACACATTACATAATCCGTCGTAGTAACGAACATGATCCAAGCAGCAGGCCGGAAGATACTCGAGCCATCCCCTGTCGCCGAAAACCTTAAAGCCGCAATATCTTTCCGCAAGCAATTTTATAATCCTTTGTCTGCCGAAATAGCCTACCGTATATTTGGCGATATAAAGCGCTTTTTCGGGTTGAATGCCGACGGGGAATCCGATTGTCTTCAGCTTTTCTTCTAAATGCTTTTCGATATCGTAATTGACGTTATTAAAAAAGCTATTCAACACTTCGGGAAGAATCGGAGTAATAATATCTATCAATTCCGGTATTTTCTGAAGAAAATCGTCTATTTGTGTCCGGTAGGAATTCCCTACGAATACGATTTCATACTTCATTTTGTCTGTTGAAGACAGGGCTGGCTTGAAAACATCCGGATCTGCGGCAAGAGGGAGAAAAAAGGCGGTATACCCCCTTTTTCTCATCTGTTCCACATAGCCTTTGTCGGAAACGAAATCGAATCTTAATTGTGAAGGACGGTATTTTTTTACTCCCATTATCTCTTCGTAGAACGGATCGTCGACCGACCAGTTGATATGTACTATTCTTTTCTTTTCGAAATATTCACTCAAAATGCCTTCGGTATCGATACCCCATTCATTGACTGTGACCACAACCCGGCCGGAAAGCTCAGAAATAATTTCGGCGGTACGATGCGCTTTTTCCGCTGTAGGAGTGGGAGCAATATCGACAACGACGGTTCTCGCGTTAGGTAACTTTCGCAAAGCCGAGATTATCTCACGCTGTGTAAGGAAATTCTGATTGAAAAAGACAATGGTAGTCAATTGTATTCCTTACGGGAACAGGGAATTGATTTTATACCCTATGAACAGCCAGTCTATTCCGCTTCCGGCTTATAATTTCCTTTGTAAACCAAAACGTTACGCATGATGAATGAAGCCATCGCATCCAGAGTAATATCCGGATATTCACGATGGGGGGAATGGCCGCACTGCGGCAGTTCCAATACTTCGACATGTCCCTTTACGCCGCTTCTTATCGACTCTATCTGGCGCATTGTTCCGTATTCGTCTTTGTCGCCCTGAATAAGAAGTACCGGCACATTGATTGCCGGAAGAAACTCCTCTATGTTCCACGATCTGAAATCGGGATTGAGCCACACTTCATTCCAGCCCCTGAAAGCTATATCGGTATTGGAGCCGTGATGTTTTGCCAGACGGCTGCGGAGATCGGTTGAAATATAAAGTTCCGCCATGCGCCTGATGCTTTCAAGCTGCATAGGTTCGGTAAAAACGTGGGGTCCTTCGAGCAGAAGCGCCTTTACGCCTGCGCAGCGGACCGATCCGGCATAAATAAGCGAAATGGAAGCGCCGTCGCTGTGGCCTATGATAACGGCGTCGCCGACGCCGAATCTGTGGAGCAGTTTTCCCAGCACTTGAGCCTCCTCATGCATGAATCTTATGGGTCTGGGAAGCTCCACCGGATCCGATTTGCCGTATCCGGCTCGGGAGTAAACTATAGCAGGCAGATTGAGCCGGTTTGCAAGTTTTTCCGGAAAATCACGCCATAGCGATACGCAACCCAGACCCTCGTGAAGAAATACTAGCACCGTCCCATCTTCCGGCGTAGGACCAAGCCAGCGATACTCTAGATTAACCCCGTCGATCTCAACAAATGAGGAAGACATTTAGGAAATATTCTTAAAAGCGGGGAAGGAATTCCCCTTTGTTGAATCTATCTTTTTCTACTCTTCCGTTTTCGGTTTCAATGTATCGGTAATTTTCTTTATAAGTCTCTGAACCTCTGCCAGATCTTTACCTGCGGCAAGAATATCGCCCGCCTCAAAATCGGCCGCAGCCTTAGATGCCGCTTGCTCGGCCTCTTTCAGGTCGTCTTTAAGTTCCGCAATTACTCTTTTGTCGGTTGATCGAGGCGCTCTTTTGATGTCGTTAGCCGTTGCCTCCAGCATACCTTTTACCATGCTCAGGTTCTCCTTGATCTGAGCAACCATATCAGCCTTGACTTTCGGAGCTTCGTTTCTTATCTCGGTTGCGAACCGTATGGTGTTGTCGAGCATTTCATTTATTCTTTTATATTTACGGGTGAGAAAGAACGACTGCTTTTGCTTTGCAATTTCTGCCTCTGCGGTTTCCAGCGCTTTTTGCAATCTCTGGAAATTATTCGACATATATTTATCCGCCTCCGCATCTTTGGCTGCCTTCACAGCATCTCTTGCCGCGGCAAGCTTTTCGTCCGGCGCCTTGGCGCAGCCCCAGACTAAAAAGGCTATACATATTGAACATACAACCATCCTGCTCTTATTCATATAACG
>FWPV01002022.1_pt1 | contig 23887 bp, 18 predicted proteins | sample 2228371 | NCBI WGS metagenome assembly FWPV01 (sample SAMEA103939776, study PRJEB20133) | metagenome | reverse complement strand
AGTTTCTAAAAAAGATTTGATGCTTTCAGAATATTCTCTGTAAATATGAACGCCCGAGAGTGCAACTACCACAGGTTTTTTTTCTATTTTCTGAAAAATCAGCCCCGATACCTGCATGCCGATCATTAAAAAGCCGAGCACGATGAAAACTCCAAAAAAACGGATGCAAAGGGTCCCTAAAACATATCCCCAAAATGAGTCCTTCGGCCCGCCGATGAGCGTAATTTTTCCGTTTGCAGCGCCGTCGGCATCCATGTCTCCGCCGTCTTTGATTTGCAGCGTCAATTTATGGATTTTTTCCCCCATGGGGCGATTTGTCGCCTTGGCATCCATCCAGGGGGTTTTGGCATGCGCATTGAAAACCCAAAAAAATGTAGATGATGAAAAAAAGGATGAAGAAACGGAAAGAATCGCCTCGCCTCCGGGTACCACATCTGCAATCTCCATGGAAAAAAGTTCGGAGCGAAAATCCTTTTTATCAATTTCCGGGCGAAGTGCTTTGGCAAAATCATAGCTTTCAACTGAACTTAACTTCCCGCCGCTTTCCACTTGAAAATCAATGATAATGCTGGTGCTTTTGGCTCTGGGAATCAGTTTTGCCCTGATGATATCGCCGTGTGCTGAAAATTCAGGCCGCGGTTTTTCCAGATCCTGGGCTGTAAACGACCATGCATGGGACAGGGCGGGAATGATCAGCAGCAGCACTATCACGAAATAGCATTTTTTGAATGCTGCATACAAAGATTGTTTGATCATAACACCCTCCTTACTGAAACATAGCGATAAACATGCCGGCTGCTGCTGCAGATCCGATAACGCCGGCCAGGTTGGGCCCCATGGCATGCATGATAAGCCAGTTTTCCGGATCTGCTTTTAACCCTTCGGCATGGGATACTCTGGCTGACATTGGAACAGCCGAAACCCCGGCAGATCCGATGAGCGGGTTCATTTTTTCTTTTAAAAACAAGTTCATGATATGAACCGTGAGAATCCCGCCCATGGTGCAAATTACAAAATCACCCAGTCCGAACATAAAAATCAGCAGGGGTTTTGGATTCAGAAATGTTTCCGCCTTCATGGTGGCGCCCACGGAAAGCCCCAAAAAAATGGTGACAATATTCATCAGCGCATTCTGCGCCGTGTCGCTCAGACGCTTGACCACGCCGCTTTCCCGCATCAGGTTGCCGAACATAAACATGCCCATTAAGGGCGCCACCGCAGGGATAAGCAAAATAATCAGGAAGGCCGCGATCAGCGGAAACAACAATTTTTCTCTGGCAGAGACCTCTCGCAATTGGCGCATCCGGATGCGGCGCTGCTCAGGCGTGGTCATCAGGCGCATGATGGGCGGTTGAATCAGCGGCACCATGGCCATGTAAGAATACGCGGCAAGGGCGTTGGCACCCAGAAGATGGGGCGCCAGTTTGGCCGTGAGATAAATGGTGGTGGGGCCGTCCGCGCCGCCGATAATACCCACAGAAGCCGCTTCTTTTAAGGTGAATCCCACAAACAGGGTGCCCACATACGTGACAAAAACACCCAGCTGGGCCCCGGCGCCCACAATGAGCGTCTTGGGATTGGCAATGAGCGGGCCGAAATCCGTCATGGCGCCCAATCCCAGAAAAATCACGCACGGAATGATCTCCCATTCCACGCCGTATTTGTAAAATGCGCGGATCAACTCCGGATTCCCATGCTCTGTATATCCCATCAACGGGGCTAAAGGGAAATTGACCAGAAAAATTCCAAAGCCAATGGGAAGCAGCAGCAGCGGTTCATATTCCTTGGAAATAGCCAGGTACAGAAACAGCAATCCGACGCACAGCATCAAGGCCTGGCCGCCCGTCAGATTGGGAATCCCCGTCTGGGACATCAGGATGTTTTTGATCAGTTCCAGTACATGTTCAAACGACATGAATCAGCGCCTCCTTCATATTTAAAGGGGGATGTTCCCGTGTTTTTTGGGCGGATTGGTATCCCGTTTGGTCTTAAGCATTTTTAAAGCCTTGATGATGGCCGGCCGGGTGTCCGCCGGATCGATCACGTCGTCAATATATCCCAGCTCCGCGGCTTTATACGGATTTGCGAATTTTTCCCGGTAGTCCTCCACCAGTCTTTTCTTTTCCGCCTGGGCGTCGGCGGCTTTTTTGATTTCATCCCGGAAAATGATGTTCACTGCGCCGTCTGCGCCCATGACGGCGATCTCTGCAGTGGGGTAAGCGATGTTGATATCCCCCCGGATATGCTTTGAACTCATCACACAGTATGCGCCGCCGTAAGCTTTGCGTGTGATGATTGTGATTCTCGGCACCGTGGCTTCGCAAAACGCATAAATGAGTTTTGCGCCGTGCTTGATGATACCGCCATGTTCCTGGTTGATTCCCGGCAGAAATCCGGGGACATCTTCATAAATAATCAACGGAATGTTGAATGCGTCGCAAAACCGCACAAATCGTGCCCCTTTTAAAGAAGCATTGATATCCAAGCATCCGGCCATGACATTGGGCTGATTGGCGATAATGCCTACGGCTGCGCCGTCGAACCGGGCAAACCCCACTACAATGTTTTTGGCAAAATGTTCATGTACTTCAAAAAAATAACCGTTATCCACATTGGAGCAGATGATTTCCCGGATATCATAGGGCATGTTGGGATCTGACGGCACCACATCCCGAAGCATCAAATCCTTTCGCATGGGGTCGTCGGTGCAGTGAATGCGGGGAGGATCTTCCATGTTGTTTTGCGGCAGAAAGCTCATGAGCTACCGGATTTTCAAAAGGCAGGCTTCATCATTTTCGCAGGAAAAATGCGCCACGCCGCTGATTGAATTATGCGCCATGGCGCCTCCGAGGTCCTCTTTGGTGACGGTTTCACGGGTGACTGCCTTGATCACTTCGGGCCCGGTGATAAACATGGAACTGGTTTTTTCAACCATAAAAATCCAGTCAGTTAAGGCCGGTGAATACACCGCGCCGCCGGCGCACGGGCCCATGATCGCCGTAATCTGGGGAATGACGCCGGATGCCATGACGTTTCTTAGAAAAATATCCGCATAACCGGCCAGACTCATGACCCCTTCCTGAATTCTGGCGCCGCCTGAGTCGCACAGCCCGATCAGAGGGGCGCCCATGCGCATGGCCATTTCCATGACCTTGCAGATTTTTTCCGCATGGGCCAACGACAGGGAGCCGCCGAATACGGTAAAATCCTGGGCAAACACAAAAACCTGCCTGCCGTTGATGAGGCCGTGGCCGGTGACCACGCTGTCGCTGAGAATTTTTTGTTCCGCCATGCCGAAATCCGTGCACCGGTGGGTTTTGAACCGGTCAAGCTCTTCAAAGGTTCCGGGGTCAAGCAGTTTGCCGATTCGTTCCCGGGCGGTCAGTTTGCCGGATTCATGCTGTTTCTGGACTCGATCCGGCCCTCCGCCTTGCAGGGCCTCTTTTTTTTTCTGTTCAAGTTTTTCCAGTAAATCTTTTGACGTCATATCCATGTCACCTTTATCATTGCCTTTGCTGGAAGCCTCATTTTTAAAGTGTCGTTGCGCCGCTCCATATTGCGCGGTCTTACCCTGTTTGTATTGATTTTGTTAAATTCCGGCCAATTTTCGAATTTCATCTACGCGGTGCGTTTTTTCCCATGTGAAATCCGGATCTTTTCTGCCGAAATGACCGTATGCCGCTGTTTTTTTATAAATGGGCCGCAGCAGGTCCAGATACTCAATGATGGCGGCCGGCCGCAGATCAAATAGCTCCCGAATGATTTCAATGGCCTTGGATTCCGGGATCTTGCCGGTGCCTTTGAAATTGACCATGATGGACACGGGTTCAGCCACGCCGATGGCATAGGCGATCTGAACCTCGCATCTTTTGGCGAGCCCTGCAGCAACGAGGTTTTTGGCGATGTGCCGCCCCATATAGGAGGCGCTCCTGTCCACTTTGGAAGGGTCTTTTCCGGAAAAACATCCGCCGCCATGGCTTCCCTGACCGCCGTAAGTGTCCACAATAATTTTCCGGCCGGTCAAGCCGCAGTCCCCCATGGGACCGCCGATGACAAAACGGCCTGTGGGATTGATAAAATATTTGGTGTGCCGGTCCACCATGTCCGGTGGAATCACTTTTTTAATGACCCCTTCGATGATGCCGTCGCGCACGTCGTCGTATGTGACATCGTCTTTGTGCTGGGCGGAAACCACAATGGTGTCAATGCGTTTCGGCGTTCCGTTGTGATATTCAATGGTCACCTGGGATTTTCCGTCCGGCCTCAAAAAACTCAAAGAGCCTTCTTTTCTGGCCTGGGTCAGCCGTTTGGTGAGTTTGTGGGCAAAAGAAATGGGCATGGGCATGAATTCAGGGGTTTCATCGCAGGCAAACCCAAACATCAAGCCCTGGTCGCCGGCGCCTTGTTCTTTGTATAGACCTTGACCCACATTAACCCCCTGGGCAATGTCCGGAGACTGATGGCCGATGCTGGTGATCACCGAGCAGGTCTGCCAGTCAAATCCCATTCGTGAAGAATTGTATCCGATTTCCTTGATGGTTTCCCGGGCGATCTGGGGAATTTCCACATAACAATCCGTGGTAATTTCTCCGGCCACAAACACAAGACCGGTGGTGACTAATGTTTCGCATGCCACCCGGCATTTTTTATCCTGTGCCATAATGGCATCCAGGACAGCGTCGGATATTTGGTCCGCCACTTTGTCCGGATGGCCTTCGGTGACGGATTCAGATGTAAACAGCAGGTTTCGTTGTGTCATAATGGGTCTCCTTATGATCATTATTAAGCGTCATGGATTCTTTAAAGTTTATTCTAAAAATGATTCTCTCGCATGCTGAACGCTCTTATATTCCATAAACCGCAGAATGCCGACGCAGAAGCATTGCTTCAGCGTTCGAAATTTCACATATTTTTGACTTGCGTTTTTACATAAAAGATTCATTAGCAAAGTGCAACTGATCATTTGGGCGTTAATATCATATTGTCAATGAGTCGGGTAATGCCCACTTTGACCGCCAAAGCCATCAGGGCCGGCCGGTCAATTATCTGCAGATCCTCCAATTTATCCGGATCGCAGATTTTAATATAGTCAATGTCCGTTTCCGGATAGGAATCAATCAATTGCCTGGCTGACGCGATGATTTTGTCTGGATTTCGTTCGCCGCTTATGACTGCTTCCTGGGCTTTCATCAAAGATTGATACAAACATCGGGCCGACATCCGCTGGGTTTCAGACAGCCTTACATTCCTTGAGCTCATGGCAAGTCCATCGGGTTCCCGCACAGTGGGATGCCCGATGATTTGAAGATTAAAATGAAGATCTTTGACCATTTGCCGGATAATAGTCAGCTGCTGATAATCTTTTTGGCCGAATACAGCCACATGGGGGGTTACAATATGAAACAGTTTTGCCACAATGGTCAATACGCCTCGGAAATGCCCGGGCCGCGACAGGCCGCATAGGTGCCGGGGCAGTTTTTCAGAAACAATAAACGTATCATACCCGTTTGGGTATAAGTCATTGCGCTCCGGTGCAAACACCACGTCCACGTCCACGCTTTGCGCCATTTGAATGTCTCTTTGGAGATCCCGGGGATATGCCTCAAAATCCTCGTTCGGGCCGAACTGGGTCGGATTCACGAAAATACTGACCACCACATGATCTGCGTGACAACGTGCTTGCCGCATCAAAGAAAGATGACCGTCATGAAAATATCCCATGGTAGGGACAAATCCAATGGTTTTTCCCAGCCGGCGACGCTCATGGGCCCAAGATATCATTTCCGGAATGGTGTGAATGATTGTGATCGCCATATTTTTTTCGTTTTTTAATATTTTGGAGGTGTCTCTTTTTTGCCGCCGCAGCCTATGGAATGCCGCCTTTTAGATGATGCAATATGGGTGTTTTAAGCGGATTCCGTATTATGCGGCTTGATATTCGGGGCTCACTTATATTCTTTAAGGGTATTCATGACCAGCCCTGTGATGACCTTTGGATAATAATAGGTTGATTTTCTCGGCATCGTCAATCCGTGTTCTGCGATTCGGCGCACCTGATCGTTGGTGGTGGGATTTAAAATAAATGCCATATCATATTTCCTCTCACGCACAAAGATCACGGCTTCGAAGGCGTTGCTGGTAAAATTGATTTTTTCTTCGCTGTCGAGCATATTTTCAGTAAAATTCAACAGGTGCATGAAAATCAGCCGGGTCAAAACCGTCACATCCAGATCCAGAAGCGGGGCCTCAATGGAGTTTTCAAAAAGCCGATGCATGACCCCGGGCTTTAAGGAAAGGATCACCGCTTCAGGCCAATCTTTGATCATCACTCCGATTTTATGCTGTCCGGCCTTCGTATTCATGCTTTTTCTGAGCGCATCCATCAACGCGTTCATATCCGATGAGATTTTCAGGTGTTGCAGTTCAAAATAGGCTTCGGCCGTATGGAGAAAATTTTTTCGAATGGATAAGGGAACATCCGATATCAGCCGGTGCGCCGGCAGAATAATCAGCCCTGGATCCTCCATGGGGCACAGATACATCATGATATAATTGCACAGATGGGTGCTGGGTGTGTTGGGATTCTGCTCATAAAACCAGCGTTTGTAATTTAAAGCAGTTTCATATCGATGATGGCCGTCGGCGATAAACAACTTTCTGCTTTTAAACCCTTCTGTGATTTTTTTGGCGGTCTGGGGATCGGCCAATCGCCACATGCGATGCCGATGGCCTGCGTCATCCGCAAAATCAATACAAGGGCACAGATCCGAAGTCAGGGGGATGAGGGATTCAAAGATTTTGGATTTGTCTGAAAAAATGGAAAATACCGGGCTGAAATTGGCATGACATGCCTTCATCAGTTCCAGGCGTTCGGTTTTGACCTTGGAAAATGTTTTTTCATGGGGGAGAATCACTCCTTTTGAAAATTCTTCCAGCTTGACTTGGGCTATAAGTCCATAACGGATGACTTTTTGATTTTGAAATTCAAATTCAACGGATGTCAGATAAAAGGCAGGTTCTGGATCCTGGATCAGAATGCCCGCATCCAGCCATGATTTAAAATGATCCGCCGCACGGGTAAAGCAATTGTTCTGTGCGGTATCCTGGGGCGTTGATTTGCTTTTATCCAGACGGATCACATTGTAAGGATGGCGGTTATAATATATATTCTGTTCATGTTCCGATATGACATCATAGGGCGGAGTCACCACATCGGCGATCTTGGGTATTTTTTCAGGGTTATAGATCAGTCCCCGAAAGGGGGCGATATCAGCCATCTCGTTGTCCTTTTATTTTGTATTTTGGTGTCAGTCGCAGATAAATAAATGGCGGGATCGAATTTGTCAATGTTTAACAACTTCACCAGATTTATGTTGTTTTGATGGAAGGCGATTTCGGCTCATCCAGGGCAAAGCCTCTGATATTATAGAATCTAAATTCGGATAAATATTTACACAGCGCACAGGGTTGTGATACCTGCATCATAATGGTATTTACAGGCCCCACATCCGTATCCGCCCGCTGAGACTGTCTAAAAGGGGCTTTGGTGGATGGTATTGATGCTTGAGACGGGGCCAAATGCCAACTTCCCCCGGTTCAGTGAGAGGAAACCGCTTGTCAATGGATGAAACGCATGTTGGAAACATGGATTTATAAAGCGATTTTTGCCGTATTTTCAGCCCTTGGGATGATCCCGCGTCCTTTGGCAGAACGCTTGGCCCGGGTGTTGGGTCATATCTGGTTTGTGGCAGACAAACGTCACCGTCTTGTGGCCATTGAAAATTTGACCCACGTATTCGGTCAAGCAAACTCCGTCCGTGAAATACGACGTCAGGCCAAAAAGGTATTTCAGAATCTTGCCATGATTTTATTTGAAATCGGCTGGTCCCTTCATTTTCGCAAAAAGGATTTTTATAAATATTTTACTATTGTGGGATTTGAAAATGTGCGAATGGCCCTTGCCAAGGGCAAAGGGGTTCTGGCATTGACCGCCCATATCGGCAATTGGGAGCTTTTGATGCTGGCTGCGGGTGTTTTGGGGATTCCTATGAGCGCCGTATACCGGCCCTTTGATTTCAAACCCTTGGATCGCTTTTTTTCTCAAGTCAGAGCCAGGTACGGCGCAAAATTATATCCCAAATCCAGGGCTATGCGGAAAATTTTGCGAAGTATGCAGGATAATGAACTGGTTGGGTTTTTGCTGGATCAAAACACCCATGTGCACGCAGGGGTGTTTGTTGATTTTTTCGGCAAGCCCGCCTGCACGCACAAGGGCATGGCTGAGCTGGCATTGCGCATGGGCGCGCCCGTGATTTCGGCTTTTCTGGTGCGGGAAAAAAACGGGTTCCGTGTGGAGTTTGGGCCTGAAATTCCCTTGATTCGCACCGGCGATAAAGATATGGATGTCATCCAAAACACGTCGCAATACAGCAAAACCATAGAATCCATGATCTTGCGGTATCCGGATCAGTGGTTCTGGGTGCATCGGCGATGGAAAACAAAACCCAAAGCTGTTTGAAGTTCCATAGTCCATCCTGGGTTTTAATTTTTTTTATAAACATGAACTTGTCTGAAAGGAAGTTTGATGAATGTAAACATCCCTGAATATATTCTGGCCATCAAGCCCTATAAACCTGGTAAGCCCCTGGAAGAATTGGAGCGGGAATACGGCATTAAGGATTCTATCAAATTGGCATCCAATGAAAATCCCCTGGGGCCTTCCCCCAAAGCCGCCGCCGCCATGCAAGCGGCCATTGCCAACCTTCATCGATATCCGGACAGCAGCGGATATCACCTGATCAACAAGATAGCTGAAAAATTGGGTCTCGCACCGGGCCAGATTGTTCTGGGCAATGGATCGGACGATGTCATCGGCATGCTGACAAGGGCGTATTTGCGGGCCGGCAATGAAGCGGTGATGACGGCGCCGTCGTTTCTCATGTATGAAATTTTTGTCCGAGCCGTGGGCGCCCGGCCTGTTTTTGTGCCGTTAAAATCATTGGCCGTTGATTTGGACGCCATGGTATCGGCCGTGACCCCCCGGACACGGATGATATTTCTCAATAATCCCAACAATCCCACAGGGACATTCATTACACAGACAGATTTTGAGGATGTGTTGTCCCGATTGCCGGACCATGTGGTTGTGGTATTGGATGAGGCCTATATTGAATTTGCCACTGATCCTCAATGCGCGAATGGGATTGAATTTATTCAAAACAACCGTCCCCTTGCGGTCTTGCGGACATTTTCAAAAATTTACGGACTGGCGGGGATTCGCATCGGATACGGGGTAATGCCTTCTGAAATGGCGTCTTTGCTCAACCGCATCCGCCAGCCTTTTAATGTCAATTCTCTGGCTCAGGCTGCCGCGGCTGCGGCTTTGGATGATGACGCGTTTTTACATCAAACAAAAAACCTGATTCATCAGGAGTTGAAATTCATGCAAGCCCATCTGAAAAACATCGGCGTTGAATTTTTCCCCACCCAAGCCAATTTTTTTTTAATTGATGTCAAGGTCGATGCAGACAGCGTTTTTCACATGATGCTCCGGGAAGGCGTCATCGTCCGATCCATGACGTCTTATGGATTTCCCCATTATATCCGTGTGAATGCCGGGCTGCGTCAGGAAAATATTCGTTTTTTAAACGTGTTGGAAAAGGTGTTAAAAGCCAGAAAGGTCATCCCCTGATGAAAAAATTATTGATCACCATTGACGGTCCGGCCGGCGCTGGAAAAACCACGGTGAGCAAGGCCCTTGCCGACCGTTTGGGATATATCTATGTGGACACGGGTGCGTTGTATCGGGGTGTGGCGTATGAAGCCATCCGGGCCGGGATCTCTGCCGATGATGATGCCCAGCTGGAAAAACTTTGCCGGACCTTGGATTTGAAATTCGACAAACAGGCCACAGGCACAAGGCTTTTTTCCGGTGGCACGGATATTACGGATTTTATCCGCACGCCGGATATATCCATGATGGCGTCTACTGTATCGGCTCGTCCGGTGGTCCGCCGGGCGCTTTTGGATGTCCAGCGGCAAATGGGCGCGCAGAAAGGGGCCGTGTTTGAAGGCAGGGATATGGGAACCGTTGTTTTTCCGGATGCGGATATCAAGTTTTTTTTAACTGCCGATTTAAAAGCGCGGGCGTTCCGTCGATACATGGAATTAAAAGAGATAAAACCCCAATCCTTAGAATCGGTTGAAAAAGACATGAAACAGCGCGATGAAAATGATTCCTCCCGGAATATCGCGCCGTTAAAACCTGCAGAAGATGCAATTATAATTGATTCTTCAACCATTTCCGCCCAAGAGGTCGTTGCGCAAATGATGTCCTGTATTCTGAAAATAATGACCAAAGACTGATCCAGAGACGCAAAACGAGCGACTGTAAATTATTTTTGCCGCCAAAGGCAAAAATAGTTATTGTTTTTCTCCAAAACCTTTGCTATGAAGCCACGATTATATTACCCCTGGCTGACATGGCAATGGGTGATAAATCGGCAAAAGGAGAATGTATTTTAAATGGAAAATGTTTCAACCAATTTAGAAAAAAAACAAAATTACACGGAAGCAGAAACCCAAAAAACAGACAATGGCGCGGGCGATGTTGTGTCGGTACGGGATTTGTCCTCAAAAGGCGCAGACGAGTCGGAACAAAGCATGGAAGAATTGATGGGGCTTTATGAAGAAAGCTTGAAGCGTTTTGAGGAAGGAGAGGTGGTTCACGGCACCATTATCTCCGTGGACAAGGATTATGTCCTGGTGGACGTGGGATATAAATCCGAAGGCCAGATCCCCATCCATGAATTCATGGACGAGACCGGAAAAGTCAATGTCAACATCAATGACCGGGTGGAGGTCATGGTTGAATTATGGGATGAAGAGGAAGAACGCGTCATTTTGTCCAAAGAAAAAGCCGCCAAGGTCAAGGTTTGGGATGCCATTAAAGAAATATATGAGTCGGACGGCATCATTGAAGGCGTCATCATCAACCGTGTCAAAGGCGGGTTTTCAGTGGATGTGGGCGTTCAGGCATTTTTACCGGGATCCCAGGCGGATTTGCGTCCCATCCGCAATTTGGATGAAATGGTGGGAAAAACCTTTCAGTTTAAGATATTAAAATTCAACCGCAAGCGGAATAATATTGTTTTGTCCAGACGAGCCATTCTGGAATCCGAGCGGGAGGCCAAACGGGCGGCGACATTGGCAGCCATTGCCGAGGGCAACGTCATGGAAGGCACCGTTAAAAATATCACTGAATACGGCATATTCGTGGATTTGGGCGGGGTCGACGGGCTCTTGCACATTACAGACATTTCCTGGGGACGGGTGAAGCATCCGGCCGAGCTGTACTCCGTGGGCGACACCATTAAAGTCAAAATCTTGTCCTTTGATGAAAACAATGAGCGCGTATCCCTGGGGATGAAGCAATTGGTTCCGGATCCCTGGTCAGTGGCCGAGTCAAAATATCCTGTGGGCACACGGGTCACCGGCAAAGTGGTCAGTTTAACGGATTACGGTGCTTTTGTGGAAGTAGAAGAGGGGATTGAGGGGCTTATTCACGTTTCTGAAATGTCCTGGACACGCAAAGTCCGGCATCCCTCGAAAATGGTTAATGTCGGCGATACGGTGGAGGCGGTGGTGCTGGATATAAAACCCTCAAACCGTCGGATTTCATTGGGGATGAAACAGACCATGCCCAATCCCTGGGAAATGATCAGCGAAAAATATCCCCGGGGATCCATTATCGAGGGAAAAATCAAAAATATCACTGATTTCGGTATTTTTATCGGCATTGACGATGATATCGACGGTCTTGTCCATATTTCCGATATTTCCTGGACCAAACGCATCAAACACCCATCGGAAATTTATAAAAAAGGGGATGTCATCCAGGCCAAGGTGCTGGACATCGATAAAGAGAACGAGCGTTTCTCTTTGGGAATCAAACAGTTGGAGGAAGATCCCTGGAAGACGGTTTCGCACCGCTATCCAGTGGGCAGCGAAATCAAAGGCACCATCACCAATGTCACAGATTTCGGTATTTTTGTGGAGCTTGAGGAAGGCATTGAAGGGCTGGTGCATGTGTCTGAGATCAGCAAAGAAAAAATCAAAACCCCCGTGGGCATGTATACCGTAGGCGACACGTTGACCGCCCGGGTCATGCACATCAATTCCGATGAAAGGCGCATTGGTTTGTCCATCAAGCGTTTGGATACCGAGGATGAGCAGTCGTATTTGGAAGAATATGTCACTAAATTGAAGCCGGCTCCGGCCAGTTTCGGGGAAATTCTTAAGGAGAATCTTCAGGAAAAATTAAACGGCCAGGCCAAAAAAGCAGAGATGAAAGCAGAAGAAAAACCCCCGGTTTCTGATAATCCGTCTAATTCCGGCGAATAAAACCCCCGGGAATTTGACTGAATTTGAAGCATCGGAACCGCCGTATCGGCGGGGTGAAGTTGCAACGATCAAACATAGGGATGAACGCCATCGGCAAAGCCCCATGCGCCTCATCCCTATTTATTTCCAAATGTTTTGGAATACGGCATCATTGAAAAATGCTGACATCGCCCAGTCCCACGCGGAGGATTTCCGGCGTGTCGTTGATGAGGGAAATGACGCTGGAGGGTTTACCCGAAACAATGCCGCCGTCAATGACCATGTCAATGGATGCGCCAAAATAATCATGGATTAAAGACGGATCGTCAAATACGTCGCCGTTGGGTTGGCTGGCGCTTGTTGAAATAATAGGGTTCCCAAGCCCTTCCACCAGTTTCAGGCAGATTTCATGGGCCGGGACACGAATCCCGGCGGTTTTTCTCTTGGTGAGCATGATTTTGGGAACCATTTTGGATCCTTCCAGAATAAAGGTATACGGTCCGGGCAGGAGCCGCCGCATGGTCTTATATGCATAATTGGAAACCTTGGCATATTGGCTGATATTGGTGAGATTTGAGCAAATAAAACTAAACGGCTTGCTCGGGTCCCGGCGCATGAGACGATAGACTTTTTCAATGGCTTTTTTATTCAAGATGTCGCACCCGATCCCGTAAATGGTGTCGGTGGGATACGCGATGATGCCGCCGTCTTTTAAAATCTGCACGGCCTTGGCGATGAGCCGCGGTTGTGGATTGAGTGGATTGATTTGAACCAGCATGGCCAATGGATTCCTTAATTTGTCAACCTTATGGAATGGAACTCATGCAATTAATGTTTGAACCATTTTATCGTTGTCGGATGTATTATGATAATGATATTGACCTTGTCAAGTGAATCATCCGCATAAACAACGATGATCATTGAACTGGAGGATTTAAGATGTACGGGCCCCTTGAAGAAGCACATTCATTTGACGATGTCTTGTTGCTGCCGAATTATTCGGATATATTGCCCAGCCAGGTGGACACACGGACCCGGTTGATCCGCAATATTGATTTAAATATTCCCCTGGTCACCGCAGCCATGGATACGGTCACAGAGGCCAAAATGGCCATCAGCATCGCCCGGGAAGGGGGAATCGGATTTATCCATCGGAATTTAAGCATTAAAAATCAGTGCCGGGAGGTGGAGCTTGTCAAAAAATCAGAAAGCGGCATGATTATCAACCCCATCACCACGGAACCGGATGTTCCCATTCGAAATGTTCTACAGATGATGGAGCAATACCATATTTCCGGCGTTCCCGTCACTAAGGGCGATAAATTGGTTGGGATTGTCACCAACCGGGATTTGAGATTTGAAACCAATTTGGATAAACAAGTTTCAGAAGTCATGACCAAGGAAAATTTGGTCACGGTCCAGGAAGGGATCAGCCTGGAAGAGTCCAAGAAAATTCTTCACGAACATCGCATTGAAAAACTCTTGGTGGTCAATGCCAAGGGACGTTTGACCGGTATGATCACCATAAAAGATATTGAAAAAATCAAAAAATATCCCCGGGCCTGCAAGGATTCTTTGGGGCGATTAAGAGTCGGCGCCGCCGTGGGCGTGGGTTCGGATATGGAAGCACGGGCCGACGCCCTCATCAATGCGGGCGCGGATATCCTTTTGATTGATACGTCTCACGGCCATTCGGCCAATGTCATTAAGGCCTTAAAGCGGTTGAAAAGCATGTTCAAAGACATTGATATCATTGCCGGCAATGTGGGGACCGCCCAAGGCGCTGAGGAGTTGATCAACGCAGGTGCAGACAGCGTTAAAATCGGCATTGGGCCCGGGTCGATTTGCACCACCCGGATTATTACCGGCGTGGGAGTTCCCCAATTGACCGCGATTCTAAACTGCCGTGAGATTTCCAATAAAACGGGCATTCCGCTTATTGCCGATGGCGGCATCAAATATTCCGGCGACATTACCAAAGCCATCGGCGCGGGCGCCCATTGCGTGATGATCGGCGGATTGTTTGCCGGAACCGAAGAAAGTCCCGGCGAAAAAATTATCTATCAGGGAAGAAGCTACAAAGCCTATCGCGGCATGGGGTCCTTAGAAGCCATGAAGCACGGCAGTAAAGATCGCTATTACCAGGGTGATGAATCCGACGGCGACAAATTGGTCCCCGAAGGGATCGTGGGCCGGGTCCCCTATCGCGGGACCCTTGCGGAATATGTCTTTCAACTGGTGGGGGGGCTGAAGTCCGGGATGGGATATGTGGGGTGCCGGACCATTGAGGAGCTCAGGGAAAAGGCGCGCTTTATTAAAATCAGCCCGGCGGGACTCCGGGAAAGCCATGCCCATGATGTCATCATCACCAAGGAAGCCCCCAATTACAGTTTGGATTGATGATATCCGGTTCCGGATCCAAGGTTCAAATTTTAAACTTCAAACTTCAGGGTTTTAAGGCTTTAAACCGTTAAACGAGAATCCGGAACCGATGAACCATGAATTTTGAAGCCGTATCATCCAGAATTTTTTTTCTCAATTCAGGGCTCGGAATCATGTCATTTAAACAAAGCGACTTTGTCCATCTTCACGTGCATACGGAATATAGCCTGCTGGACGGCGCCATCCGCATCGATCCGCTCTTAAGCCGGGTGAAAGAATTCGGCATGTCCGCTATTGCCATAACGGATCATGGGACGATGTTCGGTGTGATCCCGTTTTATAAAACAGCCTTACAAAGTGGCATCAAACCCATTATCGGATGCGAATTTTACGTGGCGCCCAGAACCATCCACGATAGAACGAACCAGGATCAAGAAGGGCTGACCCATCTTTTGCTCTTGGCCGAGACCCAGGAAGGGTATCGGAATCTGTGCCGGCTTGCAACAGTCGCCAGTCTGGAAGGTTTTTATTATAAACCCCGCATTGACAAAGCCTTGCTGCAAAAATACAGTAATGGATTGATCGGGCTTTCGGCGTGCTTGAAGGGAGAAATTCCGCGATTGTTAAGAAAGGGCAGAATCGACGAAGCCGATGCGGCCGCTCGATTTTATGTGGATCTATTCGGCCGGGAAAATTTTTTTCTTGAAGTGCAAAGCAACGGTTTGACCGAGCAAGAGGCGGTGAACCACGGGTTGCTGGATATGAGCCGCCGGCTTTCCATCCCGTTGGTCGCCACCAATGACTGTCATTATCTGAACAAAAGCGATGTCAAAGCCCATGATGTTCTGCTGTGCATTCAAACCGGAAAGACATTAAAAGACTCAAACCGGTTTAAGTTCAGAACAGATCAGCTGTATCTTAAATCCCCACAGGAGATGGCCGCAAGCCTTGAACATTTTCCCGGCGCCCTTGAAAACACAAAACTCATTGCCGACCGATGCCATGTGAATTTTGAGATCGATGCAAAGAAATTTTATTTCCCAAGATACAGCCACAGCGATGAAATATCCGAGCAGGCGCTTTTTGAAGAAAAGGTTCGTCAGGGGTTTGAAAACAAGCTCAAGCGCATCCAAGATCGTCATCCGGATAAGGATCTATCGGTATATCATCAACGGATTGAATATGAATTATCTCTGATTAAACGCATGGGATTTGCCGGATATTTTTTAATTGTGGCGGATTTTATTGCATACGCCAGAAAAAAGAAAATTCCGGTGGGCCCTGGCAGAGGCTCTGTGGCAGGAAGTTTGGCGGCCTATTGTTTAGGGATCACGGATTTGGATCCTATTGAACACGGTCTTTTGTTTGAGCGTTTTTTGAACCCCGAGCGCATCAGCATGCCGGATATTGATGTGGATTTTTGCGTAAACGGACGGGAAGATGTATACCATTATGTGGTTCAGCGTTATGGCGGCAGCGATTACGTTTCTCAGATTGTGACATTTGGAAAAATGAAAGCCAGACTGGTCATCCGGGATGTAGGTCGCGCCTTGGACATGTCGTTGAGTGAAGTGGATGCCATTGCCAAGCTGGTGCCGGATGATTTGAACATTACCCTGGATGAAGCCATCCAAAAGGAGCCGCGGCTTCGTGAAAAGATCGAAGAGAGCAAACTTGTCGCCGAGCTGATAGATATTTCCAAAACATTGGAGGGCTTGAGCCGACATGCATCCACGCATGCCGCCGGTGTGGTCATTGGAGACAAGCCCTTGGTGGAATATCTGCCGTTATATAAAGGAAAAAAGGGCGAGGTCTTGACCCAGGCGGATATGAAGGCGGTGGAGAGCATTGGGCTGGTCAAGTTTGATTTTCTCGGATTACGCAACCTCACCGTCATTGCGGACACCCTGGCCATTATTGCGGACCAAGGAAAAACGCCGCCGGATATGGAAAATCTGGATTTGTCCGACCCGGCCGTATACAAACTGCTTTCGTCCGGCGACACCACGGGTGTCTTTCAGTTGGAAAGCTCGGGGATGAAAAATCTGATCATGCGCCTGAAGCCGGAAAATTTTTCTGAACTGACCGCCTTGATCGCCCTGTATCGGCCCGGGCCATTGGAAAGCGGCATGGTGAATGATTTTGTGGAGTGCAAGCATAAAAGAAAAAATGTGGAATACCTGCTTCCGGAATTGGAACCGATTCTCAATGTGACCTATGGCGTCATTCTGTATCAGGAACAGGTGATTCAAATCGCCCATCAGCTGGCTAGTTTTTCGATGGCTAAGGCAGATGAACTGCGAAAGGCCATGGGAAAGAAAATTCCGGAAGTCATGGCGCAGAATCTGGAAAGGTTTGTTCAAGGCGCAGTGGCCAACGGAATTGATGAAAAAAAAGCCCGCGAATTGTTCGACCTCATCGAGAAATTTGCCGGATATGGATTTAATAAATCCCACAGCGCCGCTTACGCCATGGTAGCCTATCAGACAGCCTATTTGAAAACATACTTTCCGGTGGAGTTTATGGCTGCTTTGTTGAGCAGCTCCATAAATTCTCTGGATACGGTGGTCAAGTATATTGCTGAATGTCGGCATCATCACATCCCTGTGCTGCCGCCGGATATCAACGAAAGCCAGAAACATTTCATCGTTAGGGAAGGCAGCATCCGATTCGGTCTGGCGGCGGTCAAGAATGTTGGGGAAGCCGCGATTGACGCCATTATTGAAGCGCGCAAACAAGGAAAATTTTCATCCTTGTTTGAGTTTTGCCAGCGGGTGGATATCCGAAAAGTCAACAAACGGGTCATTGAAAGCCTGATCCAATGCGGCGCCTTTGATTCCACAGGGCAACACAGATCCCAAATGATGGCGGTCGTTGAGGATGCACTGGATTACGGTCATAAAATTCAGAAGGAAGCGGCGGATCCCCAATTGCAGTTATTCGGTAACGAATTGAACACACAACCGTTAAATCCTCCAGCCATGCCTGGAATTGATGAGTGGGATCAAAAACAGAAGCTCGAGCTCGAAAAAGAAGCCATTGGTTTTTATATTACGGGTCATCCATTGGATCAATTCCAGGATGTGATTGAAAAATTCGCAAATACCGATTCCATTGCGCTTAAAGATGACAATGTAAAAGACGGGGCTGTGGTTCGAATCGGGGGAATTGTCAAGAATGTCAAGTGCATTACCACCAAGCGGGGAGAACTCATGGCATTTCTGGAACTTGAAGATATGCACGGATCCGTGGAGGTGACCGTCTTCTCATCCACCTATGCGTCGGTGAAAGACATTTTGGCAGATGACGCTCCGCTGATTGTTCAAGGGGCGGTGGAAAAAAAAGAAAAGACCATCAAGATCATTGCCGACAGCATCGTGCCCGTGGAAAAGGCCGAGGAAATCTGGACCGCCAGTATTCATATGACCATTGAGCCTGGGCGAACCGATAACGAATCCCTTGAAAAACTCAAAGAGATTTTGCTACGATATCGCGGAAATTGCAAAGGATATCTTCATGTGGTGATACCGGAAAAAACCGAGACCGTCATCGAATTGCCCGATGACTGGCGGTTGTCGGCCAGCGTGAATCTCACACGGGAAGTCAATGCCTTGCTGGGATATCATGCCGTGCATTCCCAATGTGCAGCAATCCCCTCGACGGTAAAAGACAATGGCCGGGGAGGGAAAAAATATCCTATTAAAAATAAAAAAAATGCGCTTTCCCTTTTGCAATAATTTTTTTGGCGGGTGAAAAAATGCAAGGGATCAAAGGAGACATTGCCATGAAACAATTCGCTTCACGTTTATCTATATGGAGCGCGGCGCTTTTATTTGTCTTAGCCGTTCCAGGATGCGCAGGATATATTGAATATATGAAACGGAGCCCCGGACCCAACATATGGCAGACCCAGACCGTCACCCGGTATGAGTCTACTCATTACGAAGTTTTGGGAGTGGTGACCGCCACGGGCACTTCCAAGTGCGTGCTGGGCATCCTGGTGGAAGGCGAGGAAGGGGAGGGGCTGTTATGGGCGGCGGCCAAAAGCGAGTTCGGGGATCGTTTCACGGGCCTGAAAGATATTACCGTCTCCTATGAATATCAAAGCATTCTTCCGCCAATATTTTCTCAAATCACAACTACTTACGTTGGAACAGCCGTTTGCGAAAAATAAACGTCAATTTATCAAAAGGATCGGTCATATGAAGGTCCCCTTGCTGGATTTAAAGCCCCAGTATCAGAAAATCAAAGAAGAATGCCTCAGAGTGACTCATGAAATCTATGAGAGCCAATATTTTATTCTGGGCCCTCATGTGGATGGGCTTGAGGCGGAAATTGCCGATTATTGCGGCGTCGCCTACGCGGTGGGCGTGTCCTCCGGAACGGATGCGTTGCTTCTTGCCTTGATGGCCGCTGAAATCGGACCGGGCCATCGGGTCATCACCACGCCATATACCTTCTTCGCCACGGCCGGTTCCATCAGCCGTGTGGGCGCCATACCGGTGTTTGTGGACATTGATCCAGACACGTATAATATTTCGCCGGAAGCCATCGAAGCCTGTTTGGCTGAAATGTCGTCCCAAGACATCAAAACCGTGAAAGCCATTATTCCGGTGCATCTCTATGGTCAGTGCGCGGATATGGACCCTATTTTACGTATTGCAAAAGCGCATCAATGGGTGGTGATTGAGGATGCGGCCCAGGCTATTGGCGCGGAATATAAAGGAAAAAGAGCGGGCAGCATGGGTGACATGGGGTGTTTTTCCTTTTTTCCTTCAAAGAATCTCGGGGGGTTCGGCGACGGCGGCATTATGACCACCACATCCAAGACGCTATACGAAACCCTTAAAATTTTAAGGGTTCACGGCGGTTATCCCAAATATTATCATCAAAAAATCGGCGGCAATTTCCGGTTGGACGCGCTTCAGGCAGCCATTGTATCCATTAAATTAAAATATTTGGATGAATGGACCGCAAAACGTCAACATAATGCAGCCACATACCGGCGATTGATTGCTGAGGCCGGATTGAGTAAAATAATAAAATGCCCGGTGGAACGCGAGGGTCGTCATATTTATAATCAATTTGTCATTGAATTGCCTGAAAAACGGGATGCCCTCAGGCGGTTTTTATCTGACAACGGCGTCGGCAATGAAGTGTATTATCCCGTGCCCCTTCATCTTCAGGAATGTTTTGCCTATTTGGGCTATCGGCAGGGTGATTTTCCGGTATCTGAACACGCGGCTCAACATACCCTGGCGCTTCCAATTTTTCCAGAGCTGACTTACGATCAGATCGCATATGTGGTTGCGCAGTTAACGCATTTTTATAAATAATATTTCCCTTTCCGTGTACGAAAAAATTTCTCCTCATCATGCCTTTATTGAATCAGAGCTTTCCCGGCGGAAGTCTCAAAATCGTTTCAGACAGCTTCGGTCTGTTTGCCCCCAGGGACCTGTGCATGTGAGGGCCGACAACCGTTGTTTGTTGAATTTCTGCTCCAATGATTACTTAGGCCTTTCCAAGCATCCACTGGTGTTGCAGCGATCAGCGGAATTTCTGCAAACACATGGGGCCGGCGCCACGGCTTCTCGGCTCATCTGCGGCCATTTTGATCAGACTGAATGGGTCGAAAAAAAGCTTGCAAACCTCAAAGGGGCGGAAGCGGCGCTCATCCTGAATTCAGGATTTCAAGCCAATCTGACGGTTCTGCCCGCGATTTTGGACCGGAATTCCCTGATATTGTCAGACCAGCTCAATCATAACAGTTTAATATTGGGCGCCCGTCTCTCCCGATGCCAGGTGGGGGTTTATCGTCACAATGATATGTCGCACTTGGAGCATTTGCTTGCGCAGAACCAGATGGGGCCCCGGTCTCGGGTGATGATTGTCACCGAGTCCGTGTTCAGCATGGACGGCGATATATGCGATTTGAACACTCTTGAATCTTTGGCAGAAGCATATCAGGCATGGTTGATGGTGGACGATGCTCATGCCACCGGTGTCATGGGGGAGAAAGGAATGGGGCTTACGGCGGGCCGGAAAGTGGATGTTGTCATGGGCACGTTCGGCAAGGCCGCTGGATCCTTTGGCGCTTATCTTGCGGGGACTGAACAATTAAAATCTTACATGGTCAACTGCTGCGCGGGCCTGATTTATTCCACGGGCTTGCCGCCCTCGGTCATCGGCGCCATTGATGCGGCGCTTGATTTGATCCCCGGCATGGCGGATGAACGAAACACCCTGCGGTTGAATGCGGATTATTTGCGCGCATCGCTTCAAGCAATGGGCTATGACACCGGCGCCTCTTGCACTCAAATCATCCCGGTGATCGTTGGAGACGAGGCAGATGCATTGAGCCTTTCCCGATGGTTGGAGAAAAACAACATTCTTGTCGTAGCCATACGACCGCCCACTGTGCCCGAGGGGCGTTCCCGGATTCGGATTTCTCTTTCCGCCCAGCATACCCGGGCGCATATCGATCAGTTGCTGGAGGTCATGGAGGGGTGGCGTCGAAAAAGAGGGCCGTTATCATCGCATTGCGTATATTGAATTTTTTGCAATGAGGGAAAATTTGTTTCCAAAAGCATTTTTTGTCACAGGAACCGATACCGGCGTGGGCAAAACCCTTGTTTGTGCGGTTTTGTTAAAAGGGTTACCCCATGCTGCTTATTGGAAGCCCATTCAAAGCGGACTGGAAGAGATTTCAGATACCCAATGGCTTCGGCAAGTCACGGGCTTGCCGGATTCTCATTTTATGCCGGAAGCATATCGATTGTCCCAGCCGCTTTCACCCCATGCCGCCGCCCAAATTGACGGCATACAGATTCTATTGGAAAAAATTACAATCCCTGACGTAAAAGAATTTTCTCATCTGATTGTGGAAGGAGCGGGCGGGATTCTGGTGCCCATTAATTCTGATCACTATATCAAAGACTTGATTTTGCATTTGAATTTGCCCGTGCTTTTGGTTGCACGAAGCACTTTGGGCACCATTAATCATACATTGTTGTCTCTGCAATGCCTGCGCCAGACGGGTCTGGCTATATTGGGCGTGGTCATGAACGGCCCCAAAAACCCCATCAACCGACGGGCCATTGAATTTTACGGGAACACCTGTGTATGCGCGGAAATCGAAACACTCCCCCGCATTACGCCCCAAATTCTTTTTGAGTGTTTTTGCAACTCGTTTAATTTGTGAAAAGAATTAAAGATGAACGCATATCACCAGTCTCAATTATCCAGGGTATGGCATCCCTATACCCAGATGAAAACCATGCCGATGCCGTTGCAGGTGCGATTCGGAAAAGGCGTGATGCTGGAATTGGAAGACGGCCGCAAACTCATGGACTGTATTTCCAGCTGGTGGGTGACGCTTCATGGACATGCCCAACCGGAAATCGTGGCAGCCATCTATCAGCAGGCCCGGAAACTGGAGCATGTTATGTATGCAGGACTCACCCATGAACCTGCAGAAAAACTTGCCCATCGATTGGTAGGCATTCTTCCCAAAGGACTTACCCATGTATTTTATTCCGATGACGGATCCACGTCAGTGGAAGTGGCATTGAAAATGGCTTTTCAGTACTGGAAAAATATCGGCAATACCCAACGCACCCGTTTCTTGTCTTTTGAAGGCGCATATCATGGAGACACTCTGGGCGCCATGTCCGTGGGGCATCGCTCTGTTTTTACCAATGCATTCAAAGAGTTGCTCTTTGAGGTGGATTTTGTGCCTTATCCGGAAACATTTTTAAATGATCCGGATATTGAGTCAAAAGAAGCCCATGCGCTTTCTATTTTGGATCATCTCCTTGAAATAAAAGGAAAAACATATGCGGGGGGGATTGTGGAGCCCTTGATTCAAGGCGCAGGCGGCATGCGGATGTGCCGGCCGGAATTTTTAAAGTCTTTGCAAGATCGGTTCAAGGCGCACAATATTTTAATGATCTATGATGAAGTGTTGACAGGGTTTGGTCGGACCGGCGATTTTTTTGCCTGTTCAAAGTCCGATACCGTGCCGGATATTATCTGTCTGTCCAAAGGGCTCACCGGCGGGTTTCTGCCCCTTGCAGCAACTATCTGTAATGAAAAAATATTTCAATCTTTTTATGACGAAAACCCGTATAAAACTTTTTATCATGGGCATTCATACACTGCAAACCCATTGGGTTGTGCGGCCGCTCTCGCTTCCCTTGATATACTTGAGTCCCACCCATCACGATTTCAGGACATGGAACAAATTCATCTCAATGGCATCCAGAAAATAAAAGATATTAAAGGGTTGCATCGGTTTAGGACCTGCGGGACCATTGCCGCCATGGATGTCATCCAGGAAGAAGGACACGGATATTTAAGCCCCATTGGGCCCATTTTAAAGCAACATTTCCTTGAAAGGGGATTTCTGATAAGGCCATTGGGCAATGTCATATATGTTTTGCCGCCCTATTGCATCACAGAAGGAGAGCTTCTCTCCATTTATGAGTGCATTTACGATGTGATCACCCACCTTTCCATATAACTATTTAATTTTTATAAATATTCTTCCGTGACAACGGGTCTGTTGCGGGGGTTTTTCAAAAAAAGACAAATTATTTAATGAAATGAAAAAATAAATGATTGACAAACCGGATTCTGGCAGATAGATACGCACAATCGTTTTTTTCAGACCGTTCTGTCAATGGATCAATGTCTGAAGGATAATTAAAAAATATATAAAAATCTATTGTCAGAAAATATGAAAATTTCCGACATACTAGGAATAAATGCTAGAAATAAGATTTTTTCTTATGTTTATAACTCCCCCAAAGGCAAAGCTATTGCTGCCTCAAAGCTTTTGACTAAAAAATATCTTAAGAAAGCCGGTGTGCCAGTGCCTGAAATTTATGCCAAATTTAGGACATTTGAAGATGTCTGGAATTTTGATTGGGGCAGTCTTCCTCCAAGCTTTGCTTTGAAACCAAACCGAGGTCTAGGAGGGGAGGGAATAATAGTTGTTAAGAGAAAGGCGAAAGATGGAAATGGTTGGATTACCACACAGAGGAAAAGAGTGACAGTTGATGATTTGAAGGCCCATATTCTTAATATTCTCGATGGATCATTTTCACGAACTAATATTCCGGAT
>FWPV01005949.1_pt1 | contig 23888 bp, 6 predicted proteins | sample 2228371 | NCBI WGS metagenome assembly FWPV01 (sample SAMEA103939776, study PRJEB20133) | metagenome | reverse complement strand
CGTTATCGTGGAGGCGCGAGTGGCGCGCAATCACCTGCGCGCCGCCCGCTGCGCCAAGGCCGCGCCCGGCGTTGTTCTGGAAGACGCTGCCGGTCACGGTGATGACGGCGCTGACGCCGGTGGCGTAGAGAGCGTAATCCACCTCGTTGTGGTTGCCATTGTCGGTGAACAGCGTGTCGCTGACGACAGCACGGCTGTTGTTGACGTACAGGCCGTAATCCGAGCGCCACGTCTCATGAGTGCCCATGCTGCGCACCTGGCTGCTTTCGAGGCGCAGGTCGGCGCTGTTGGCAAGATAAATGTTGCTGCCCGTGCTGCCACCCAGTGAGTGATAGTTGCCGCCGTAGCGCACCAGCACGTGGCGCAACTCGCCCGTCCCGCCGTCGAAGACCAGGCCGGACCACTGCCCGCCGCTGGTGTTTGCCGTGGAGGTGAAGGTGATGGGCTGCGTGGGCGTACCCACGGCTGCCAGATACCCCAATACTTTCAACTCGACGTTGCTTTGCCCCTGTACGATGACGCCCGGCTCTATGGTCAGCGTCACGCCGGCCGTGATAACTGTATCCGAGGTCAGGACGTAAGGGCTACCGGCCAACGTCCAGGTAGTATCCGTGATGATAGTTCCGCCGATGTCGGTGAGTAGCGGCGTGCGCACCAGAGAAGCCAACCCTGGAGGTCGTCTACTGCTTTTGTCCCCTTGTCCCCTTGTCACCCCCTCACCTTGTCCAACCGTTGCAAATACAGGCATCAATTCCACGTTGTAGGCGTTGGTTCCGGCATTGAGGGTGAGGGTGGTGGTGTAGGGGGCGAAGCCGGGGGCGGTGACGGTGAGGGTGTAGTCGCCCGGTGTGAGGTTGGCGAAAGCATACGTTCCATCCCCACCTGTGCGTTGATTCGCCACTCCCCATTCGCTATTCGCATGTTTGCTCCCACGACGATGGTGACGCCGCCGCTGACGCGCACCACGCCGGAGAGTTCGGCCATGGGCAGGGGCGTGAGGGTAAAGGTGATGGGCGACTGCGGCCCGGCCACAAAGTGCGCGCCGGTGTAGGCCAGATAGCCCGCGCGCTCCACCTGGAAGGTGTGCTGCCCCACACTCACGCTCTCAAAGCGAAACTCGCCCGCCAGGTTGGTCCAGGCCGTTTGCCCTGCGCCCGAAGGGTCGAGGCGCACGCGCGCGCCGGGCAGTCGCTGCCCATCGCCATCCTGCACCACGCCCGCCAACGGGCCAACGCCGAGCATCGAGATGGCTTCCAGCGTCAGCCGTCCGCCGGCGATGGCGTAATCGCCCGTGTTGGTGAGCCAGGCCGTGGCCATGATGGGGTCGCCAGCGTGATAGATGCGCGCGTCGGTTTCGGCGTACATAGCCGCCGTCAGTCCATCTATAGCAATGATGCGCGTGAGCGCGACGCGCTGGCCGGTGCTGTGGGCGTAATAGGTCGCCTTGAGCGTATAGAGGCCGTCGGCCAGGTCGTCCGGCAGCGCCAGTGGATAGGTCGCCGCTGCGCCGCTGCCCAGGACGCCGCTGGTCATCCCCACCGCCACCAACCGCCCGTCGCCATCGCGCAGCAGCAGTTGGCCGCTGTAGGCGGTCTGCCCGCCGCCGATGTTGGTCAACCGCAGCGGCAACGCGCCGCCCACGGCATAGTCGCCATCATTCAGGCTCAGGCGCAGGTCGGCGGGGAGAATGATGTACTGGAAGGCTTTGCTTGAGGCGACACCGGCCCCGGTCGCCAGCGTGACGGTGAACGGGCGCACGCCGGCTTCGATGGCCGTCGTCAATGGAATACTGTAGGACAAGCTGTTAGCTTGTCCGACGGCGGGTGTTGCGCTTTGACCTTGGCTAAAGGGCGCATCAGGGACGTCCAACCGGACGTTCAACGGCTCTACAAAAACACCGATGTTCTGCACTGTAGCCGTGACGGCCATCGTCTCGCCGCCGGCGTAGCGGTCCTTGTCGGTCTGCACGCTCACGGCGTAGGCGGCTGCCAGCGTGCGGCTATCGCGGACGAGCAGGCCGCCGTACATCCGCGCCTCATAGTGCAGGGTATAGACGCCTGGTGCGGTGGAGAAGGGGATGGCGTGGGTCAAGGTGATGCTCTGCCAGCCCGGCAGCGTAAAGGCATCGGTCGCGCTCCATAGGGTCGCGCCATCCGGCGCAGCCAGGCGTGTGTGGAACGCGCCGTCGTCCACCGCTGCCCCGCCCTGGTTGGTCAGAGTGAAAGAGATGGTGTTATCTTGGCCCAATCGGTAGGCGGGCGGGCCCTGGATACGGATAGCGAGCAGAGGCTTGGGCAGGTCAAAGCGCGTTTGGGCATAGCCCACCGGTGTTCCATCGCGCAGCACTTCTAGCTGGGCCATGTGCAGGCCAAAGGTTACGGGCAAGGGCAGGGTGAAGGTAAAGACCGGGCTGACCTCCCCGCTGCCCGGCAAGGTTTGGGGCAGCGTGGTTTGATACGCCAACTGCTGATGAGGATTGAGCACGCGCAAGCGCAAGGCGGCGTCCCACGCGGCAGATTGCAGATTGCGCACCGTCGCGTTGAGTGTCACCGTCTCCCCGACCCAGTAGGTGTTCTGAGCGGGTTGCAACGTGACCTGGGCCGCAGCCGGCAGAGAACGGACCTGGAACGAAACAGCGGCGACCTGCTGACTCCCCTCATACAGGTAGGCAAACAGGCGATCGGTGGTGAAGAGTGTTTTCGTGATGGTGAACGAGGCTTCCTGTCCGGCCGGCACGCTCCCTACCGCGTAACTCAGTCCGTTGAAATTCCCATAGGCCGCGCCGCCGCCCTCCCAGGTGTGATGGGGGAAGCCATAGCGCACCAGCATATTCGTGCGCAGTTGGGTGGAGCGATTGCGTATGATGGAAAGTGAACTCTCCGGTCATGCCCCGCACCCAATCCTCGGTGGGCGCAGTGATCCAGAAATCCCAGGCGCGATTGTTGCCGAGGGTGGGGTGGGGATTGCTGACGATGAACACCGCGCCGATGGCCTGGTCTTGCAGCGCGTTGCCGGCGGCGTCGAGCAGGATATAGTCCACGGCCCAGACACCCAACGCGCTTCCCGCCGTCGCGTCGAAGGTCACGGTGAGCGCCTCACCGGGCGCAATCGCTGCCGCCACGGTGCGCTGCTCCACGATGCCCTTGTCTGGGTTGAGCAGGACAAGTCGCGTCGAGGTTGACGCCTGCCCGGCAGCATTCTGCAAGCGCACATTGACATTCACACTGCCGCCGGGCGCAAAATCGGGGAACGTCCCTGATTCCGGCAACAACGTCGCCCACGAGAGCATGTCGCGCCAGACGCGGTAGTCGTGCTGCGAATACTGATAGTTGCTGCGCCCCCAATCGGCATAGAGCGTGGTAGCGATGACGTACCCACCCTCGTAGGGATAGAGCAGCGCGGCCGGATAGCCGTTCTTGTCGCGGGTGAGCAGCGTGACCGCATTGTCGGGGTACGTCGTAAAGTAGCCATCCACCAGCCCGTTGATGTACTGCTCGCTAAAGCCAGCGAGGGCCTGGTGGTACTGCGGGAAATAGGCCGCCGCGCTGAAGCAGGATTGGTCTTCGTTCCAGCCATAGCCGCCCAGGCCTTGCCCTGAGCCTGGCGAAGGGCCGCCGGGCAACGCGGAGAACTCGTAGCCGAGCTGCTGCGCCGAAACCAGAATGATCCCACCCTGCGCCACGTATGCCTCCAGCCGCGCGCGGAACGAGGCCGAACCTTCCAACCCGTACAGCCCGCCGGAGGGGATGAGCAGCACCGGATAGAGCGCGGCGATGGTCGGGCTAAAGTCCACATCCAGCACGTCATAAGGTTCGCCAAGCGCGTTGAGGAACGCGGCGGCTTCTGGGGCAAAGCCATTCCAGAGCAGCGCGATGCGCGGCAAGCGGCGGTAGAGGGGAGTCGCGCTGAGGGATGCGAGGCGTGAAACGTGAAACGTGAAACGTGAAACGTCATCCGTCAGACCGGTTGGGCCGGCGGCGGGGAATTGCGGGCTGGCGACGGAGGCCGTGTCGTCAAGGTGGTCGTTGCCGGGGCGGGTGAGGAACTGCTCGAGGTACTCAACGGCCGCTGCCACTTGCCTCTGTTGATCTGGATCGGAGGCCCAGGAGGACACAATCCCTTGTTGGATCGCATTCACTACAATCGCAGGGGTGAGATTCTCCCGCTGTACTGGATTACCCATCACCGAAGTGACCAAGTCCACGGTGGCAGCGATGATGATATCCGCTCCAGAGGTTATGGGCGTGCCGCCGCCCGAGGTGTACGGGAAACTGGCGGCCGTGGTAGCCATTCCTTGTGCCGCCGCCATATAAGCGGAAACAAAATCTTCGCGGGTTTCCAATATACGGTCTATGTCACCGCTCCTGATCGCGTCCCGGAATCTCCTGCCCGCCTCCTGGGCGGCCCTGACGCTTTGGACAGTTGAGGCCGTGGTGTCACACAGATTCCAAATCCAACGGCCTACAATGATAATACCCACCCCTATCCCAATAACCACTACCAGGGCCTTTCCTGTTGGGTCGGTGTATCCAACCGGATTGTTGAGCGCGTAGGGATAGCGATTTTGCGAACTCGGCCAGGACAGGATGCCGGGCAGCGGGTCTGGGGTAAGGAAACGCCCTGTCGCCGGCTCATAGTACCGCGCCCGGTTGTAGTACAGGCCGCTCAGCGATTCCAGCTCCCGCCCTGCAAAACGATAGGGATTGATCACTGTTCCTGTTTGCCCTACCAGGTTGCCGAAAGCGTCGTAGCGATACGATGCGACGATAGTTTGGCCGGCATCGGTGAGCGCGGTAATGCTGCCCACGCCGTCGCGGTGATAGGTGTAAGTCGCGCCGCCGCGCTGCAGGGCGATCCACTCGTCCAGCGCCAGGCCGGCGGTGTAGCGGGCCACGGTGACGCCGTTGGCATCGGTCTCCAACAGGACGTTTTGCCCATCGTAGAAGAAATACGTGATCTGCCCGTTGGTCGCGGTGCGGCTCAGGCGCAAGCCGTCTTCGCCTGGATAATACGCAAAATGTTCACCGCTCCCATCGGGATATGCAATGTCGAGCAGCCGGTCCTCGGCGTCGTAGGTGTAGGTGGTCGTTCCCGCGCTGTCAACTTTGCGCAGCAGATTTCCGGCGTTATCCCGTTCATACGTGATTGTCTGGGTCGGCGTTTGTTGGGTGAGCAATTGGTCCGCCGCGTTGTAGGTATAGGTGGTCGCGCCTTGCGCCGAATCCACTGCGCTCAGACGATTGCCGACTGCATCATAGGTGTATTGCACTGTACGGCCATCGGGGTAAGCGACGCCTATCAACCGGTTCAACGCATCGTAAGTGTAAGCGGTCACGCGCCCGTCGGCCTCGGTCATACGGATGCGATTTCCGGCCGCGTCGTACTCGTAAGTATAACCCGCAATGACCGTCCCGTTGGCTCGGTAGTTGGTGAGGCTGAGCAAACGGTTGGCCTGGTCGTAGGTATAAATCACGTATGTGCCGTTGGCGTTGGTCTGGCGTACCAACCGCCCTCCCGCGTCGTAGGTGAAAGAGACCTGCTGGCCGGACGGGTTGGTGATGGACTGTAATTGATGGCGCGCGGTGTAGGTGTAGGTCGTTGTCCCACCATCCGGGTCTATCATAGCGATGCGCCTCCCCATAACGTCATAGGTGTAACGCACGGTTTTGTTGTAAGGGGAAATGCGCACCTGCGTAGGTTGCGCCAGGGTGTTGTAGGCGGCGCCTATCGTGAGCGCGCCGGCGGTTTGGGTGATTACGTTGCCCACTTGATCGTAAGTGTAGCTAACATCATTGGCGCCAGGATAGTCCACCGCGATCAAACGATTGGCGGCGTCATACGTGTATGTCGTGACCTGGCCATTAGCGTCGGTGCGCCGCGTCAGGTTGTGTGCCGCGTCGTAGGCATACGTCGTGGTATGTCCCAACGGATCGGTCATCCTGATGCGCCGGCCCAGGGCATCGTAGTCGAAGGTCGTCAGTCGCCCCAAAGCATCGCGGATGCTGAGCAGGTTGCCGCGCTCGTTGTAGGTGTAGGTGGTGACGTTTCCCAAGGGGTCTATCACTTGACAGAGCCGGCCGGCCGCGTCGTATACATACCGGTAAGTATTGCCCTGTGGATCGGTCGTGCCGGTGAGATTGCCGCCGGCGTCATAAGTGAACGTCGTTTGCTGGCCTAGACCATCGAAGGTCGCTACAGGCCGGCCGAGCGCGTCGTAGGTCAAGGCGGTGTTGTTGCCGTTGGGGTCGGTGATGTTCAATAGATTGCCCTGTCTATCGTGGGTGAGATGGGTGACGTACCCCAGGGTATCGGTCATCACCGCGCGATACCCGTAAGCATCATACCCATAAGCAAAAGTTTGTCCTAGCGGGTTTGTTTCGCCGGTGACTAACCCCTGCGCGTTGTAGGTAAACGTGTGTATGCCGCCGCTCGGCGTAGTCATTTTCACCATATTGCCGTGCGCATCGTACTCAAAGCGCGTGGTATCCCCGCGCGCGTCGGTGATACTGGCCAGTAAATTGAAAATCGGGTCGTAGGTGAAGGTCGTGGTTTGCAGGAGCGCATCCGTGGCCGTCAGGAGTTTCCCCTGCGGGTTATAGGTGTAAGTTGTGCTGTTGCCGCGCTCGTCGGTAATGCGAATGGGATTATCCTGAGCGTCCCAGGTGAATGTGCGGACGTGTCCGAGCGGATTCTCCAGGCGCGTGATGCGCCCGCGCGCGTCATAGGTGTACGTGGTTTTGAGCTGGCGGCCCTCCACCAGGTCTGCCACAATCGTGCGACCGTTCACATCGTCGTACGCCAAAGCGCGCGAACTGAACGGTGTGAATAGCCCTACCGCTCGTCCGTAAGTGTCGTATTGCACGTCCAGCCAGGCGCCGTCCGGCCCGGTCATGCGGGTCAAATGGTGCTGGTCATCGTAGGCATATACGGTTTGACCCATTGCATTGGTCACGCTGGTCAGATTCCCCTGCGCATCATAGGCATAAGTCACCACGCGAGGGGGGATACTGTCCGGATCGGTGACACTGGCAAGACGCGGGGTGCCTTCTACCTAGCTATAACCAAACCGGAGTTGATGTCCCAAAGAATGGGTGATGCGGGTCAGGAGACCCTGCGCGTTACGTTCCAGGGCCAGAGCCTGTCCATTCGGATGTTCGATGCGCGTCACCCGCTGATGGCGGTCGCTATCGAAGTAATACTTGAACTGGGATGCTGTTGTCAGCAGGTAGCGGCCGGCTTGAGGCCGGGTCAACACATCGTAAATGCCTGGCGGGGCGGCGAAGGTATTGTTGCCCTGGGGCGTATAACGCACCCGGCGTCCATCGTCCCATATAATGACGATGGTGCCGTCAGCCACCTCACGGTAAGCAATATCATAGCTGAGCCGCCAACCGTAGCCTGCGATGCCGGCATCCTGAGCAGCGAGCAGACTGTTGTAAGACAGGCTCACCGCCAAAGGTAAGACGGTGGGAAAGAGCAAATCCGTGCGCTGGTAGAACAGGTTGCCGTTGTAGGTGTTGACCTGCACGCCCAACGGGCCATCCATGAAGATTTGCCCCTTGCCGCTGCCGGTCACAGTTGTCGCTGTGGACATGGCTGTGACCGCGCTGGCGTCCGATTCTGCGGCGCGTGGCGCAGCCGAGACCGTGGCCGTGAACGGCAACGTCAGATTGCTTAACATCAACGCTGCCACGATCAACACATTCAACCCTTTGTGTAGCCAGGATCTCGTCTTCATCAATCTCTCCTTTCGTTAGTGTTTATCCAGATACCTTTCTTCCCACATCCGCTCGCGCAAAAACGCCAGCAGGCTCTCCGGGTCGCCAAAGCCGCATCGCTCTCCGTTGCGCGCGTCGGTGAGGCTGATGCGCCACACGGCGGGTTGTTCCGGCGCAGCCGGGCGCTCGCGCCAGAGGCGCAAAATGTAGGCGTAATTGTCGAGGCTGTTTTCCGTGTTCATCATGCAGAATTCCTATTGCGTATTTTTATCCTATAATTAAACCATACCATCGTTCATGAATCGTTCAGAAAGGGGTGGCAGATGTTGGTTTTCTCCTTTTGGGGCGGGATGCGGATCGCGCAGGGGAAACCGCCGCCTGGCGATGCGTTGGAAGTAGCGGATTTTATCTCACAGAAGGCGCGGGCGTTGCTGGCTTATCTGGCGCTGAATCCGCGCCCGCATAGCCGCGATATGTTAGCCGGTTTGCTGTGGGGCGAGATTCCACAGCAACGCGCCAACGGCAATCTGCGCGTCGGGCTTTCCAATCTGCACGCTTTGTTCCCCGAATATCTGCACGTCGAGCGGCATACCGTCGCTTTTGAGACTACCTCTCCGTATTGGCTGGATGTGGCCGTCTTCGAGACGTTGCTGGCTGCTGGCGATGTGGCTTCCTTGCAGCAGGCAACGGTATTGTATCGCGGGCCGCTCCTGGAAGGCTTTTATCTGCGCGCGGCGCCGGCCTTCGAGGACTGGTTGTTGGTGGAACGCGAGCGCCTACACCAGGCGCAATCGCAAGCCTTGCACCGTTTGACGCAGGGGCACACCGCGCGCGGCGATTATATTGCCGCCATTGAGGTTGCCGAGCGCTTGCTGACGCTCGATCCCTGGCGCGAGGAGACGCACCGGATATTGATGGAACTGTTGGCGTTGACCGGCCAACGCAGCGCGGCGCTGGCGCAATACGAGCATTGTTGTCGTATGCTGCGCGGCGAATTAGGGGTGGAACCGCTCCCAGAAACAACGGCGCTGTACGAACGCATAGTAAAGGGGGAGATGGGAATGTAAGAGGCAGGAGGCAAGAGGCAAGAGGCAGGAGGCAGGAGGCAAGAGGCAGGAGGCAGGAGGCAAGAGGCAGGAGGCAGGAGGCAAGAGGCAAGAGGCAGGAGGCAAGAGGCAAGAGGCAGGAGACAGCGCTATACGAACGCATATTAAGGGAGAGATGGGGGTTGGGGTCGAGATAGCGAGAGGGGGAGAGAGATTGACTCGAGACTTGCTACGCCCATATTTTGTGCTATTATGATATAAGATTTGTTCTTCAAGAACAGGTTTGACAAGTCGCAGCCCAGGCAATTACTTTAGCATCCTCTTCTTGCACTGCCCTAAAAAGTGACCCAACATATTTGAAGTGAGTCGTTCTGGCCTAGCAGAGCCAGAACCCCCAAACCTGTTCTTCCGGACCAGGGAGGCTGTCCGAGATCCTCCCTGGAAGTTCTCACTTGTTGGAGTGGTTTTTGCTCCAATGGTGTAACCTCAGGGCTGTTCAGTCAGGGGGTGTTCTTATGAAACGTATGACCAAGACTCTCATTATCCTCGTCAGCCTGTTTGTCCTCGCACTCTTCGCCTATCCCGCTTTCACGCGCGCGTCGCACAGCGACCTAGAAACCGTCAAGGCCGCCTGGAAACACGCCCGGGCAGCCGGCTCGTATCGCTTTACGACCACCATTGCACAAACCACCCAGCCTTTGCCAAGCGTAGCCAATATCGGGCGCGCCAGCTATACTGACCGTCTTTACATCGAAGGCGAAACGAACCTGCCGGAACGCGCCATGTCCATGCGCTTGTGGTCGCAAGGTGGCAGCGTGCTGGCGGCTGCCACCGGCGCCGAGTTGCGTGTTAAAGGCGACCAGGCTTTTTTCCGCGCCGGGGACGGCGAGTGGGAACCCATCGAGAACTTTACCGGCCTGTATGCCGCCGACGGCGATTTTCTGGCCTTTTTGTCTGCGGCCAGGAGCGTAAAACGTGAAGATGTGAAACGTGATAATGTGGCTCCACTTCTCACGCTTCACGCTTCATGTTTCACGTTTGACATTGACGGCCGCAGTTACGCCATGTACGTGCGCGACCAGATTGAAAAGCGACTGGCCGAAAAAGGCGAGCTTCCGCCCGGCCTGACGCTGGACCTGCCGCGCCAGTACGTGGATATGCAAGGGACGGGCGAGTTGTGGATTGGCTCAAATGGCCTGCCGCTGCGCCAGGTCATCCACCTGGAATTTCCGCCTCGCCCCGACGAACAACAAATCGTGGCTGACATCACGACCGATTTTGCAGATTTTGGGTTGCGAATGGCGGAACGTGGCTCTGGGCTGCACGCTGCCGCATACGCTATACAGTCTGCCATACGCCATCTGCCATCCGCCGCTCCGCAAATGGGAATGATGCTGGGCGCGCTGTTGTTCGCCGCCGTGCTGATCGCCAACCCCCACTCGAAAAAGGTCTACGCGGCGCTGGCCGTGACCCTCATCGTTTCGATGGTCTTGACCCCCCTGCTGCAAAGCGCGCAGGCGGCTGACTTTGCCCGGCGTCACGCCTCTCGTGACCAACGACCAATGACCAACGACGAACGATCACCAACCACCGACCGCCCCTTCGATATCCAATCTCCAATCTCCAATACCCAATACCCAATGTCCAATGCCCACTCTCCAATACCCAATGCCCAGTTCGGCAACGGCGACGACTCCGACTCCGACGGCCTGACCGACGTTCAAGAATCGCTGCTGGGCACCAACCCGCAAAACGTGGACACCGACCGGGATTGGATCACCGACACCCTGGAGGTGCAGGGCTTTACGTACTATTCCAGGACATGGTATCTCGATCCACTGAAAAGTGACACCAATGGCGACGGTATTAACGACGGTCTGGAGTGGCATCCTGATCCGGCCTATTGGGACACCGACAACGACAGCATCCCCGACGCCTTTGACGCCGACAACGACGACGATGGCGTGCCCGACCGGCTCGACCTGTCTCCCTTTACAAAAAGCGGTCTTGCGTTTAGCGACACGCAACCTTTTGCGCTCATCGTCAACAACCTGACGCCCGACCAGCCCACCTACGTCGAATTTCAACTGCGCCCGACCAATCCCGATCATCTTTGGTACGCCTTTAACGTGCTGGATTGGCCGATGGGCGATACAAAAGGCCAGATGCAGGATGTGGATGGGAAAACATTCTATCAGGTGAATAGCGACTGGCCCCGCTCGCCCAACGACAATGGCGACCTGAAGCTGATACCCATGCTGGAAATCCGGGTTACGGGCAGTCCCAACAATCTGCCCCCCGCCGAGGAGCTGGAGCCTTATGGCGTTTTCATTCGAGAGATGAACCAAGACGGTTCGCAGTTGGCCGTTTACGCGCCACTTTATTTGCTCACCGACGATACCGGAGGCAACGAGGTTGCCTTTGCCGGCAAGATGCTGTACAGGCCGGGTAACTCGTGGGGCAATGCGCACGAACTGCGCCTGGTCTGGGTGATTCAAGCCCTGGTAGATGTCTGCACCGAGTACAAAGACGGGAAATGCAAGGCGTACGAGTATAACCAGCCCCAGGTCATTCACACTTATTACGACGACTGGACGCTGACCGGCCTGGCCATTACCGAACATCACGGCGTCGAGGCGGCCCTGATTTACGAGGACCCAACCCAGGATAATGCCCTCGACGACGATGCTTTGCTTTTGGCGCTGGCCGATGGCCTGGATTATACCTTCCTGGCCGGCCGCGACGCCGACGGAGATGGCCAACGCGACCTGACCATCGCCGAAATCCACAATCGCTTCGACCGGCTAACCAACGTGGCCATCTCTGCCGAGCAACGCTGGAACATCCCCGATGGGTTGCGCGTGGCAACCTATACCTACCCGCATCAGGATGTCTATTTGCAACACGTGGCAACCGATACGCGGGCGATTCTGAACAATGCCTTTACTGCGTATTGGTCGGCGTCTGCGCCCATCACGCCTACCTTGCTGTTTGCCCGCGAGGAGCGCACGCGTTCTAGCAACCTGGATGCGCAAGCCGCAGGCAGTCTCGTTGTGTGGGATGGGCGGCAGTTGACCGTGGACCTGCCGCTCAGCGGCGAGAGCAACCAGCCGGTGCAAAGCGTTGCCAGCCTCAACTGGATTCCCTATCGCTACAATGGCGTGGACTGGGTGAGCTGCTCGATAGACGCCTATTGGGACGAATTAGCCCGCCGTTACCCCTTTGCCGCCAGGAGCGATGCTCAGACGCGGGCCGGCCTGCAATTGGGGACGCAGTTGTACTACCTGTCGCTGTACGGGGGTGCTTTTAACTTTGTCCAGATGGGCGACGCTCTGCTGAGCCAGGGCAAGACCAGGAGCGATCCTGCGCTGGCCGCCAAATACGCCGCGGCGTGGGCCAACGTCGGCGGGCAAACCAGGCCGGGCGAGGCCGTCATCGAAGCCATTTTCGACCCACTGCAAGAAATCAACCCGGACACGATGGCTGCCTTTTGGCAAGATTTGGGCCAACTGGCCCAGGCCGCCGGCCTGAGCGCAGGCGGCCGGCTCAAATCCCCCTCGGCCTGGCCTGTGCACCTGGCCGCCAATTTCAAATGGATGAACTGGGGTGAAGCCGGCGGCGTGGCGCTATCGGGCACAGTCTTTGGCCTGGCGCAAACGATCAGCGGTCAGGTCTTTGAAAAATCGAGCTGGCCTGCCTACGATTATGGTTATGGGCGCGATATCGAGATACCCGGCATCCTGCCGATAGCCACATCCATCGTCAAAATGTCCATCGGCGCCGTTAGTATCGCCACGTCCATCAAGGCCCTGCACGAGCTGTACCATCTTTGCCGTGGCGCCAATATCATTGGTGGCCTTGATGCTCCCGGCTTGGCGACGTGGATGAAATCCAAGTTCCACTCCGTCACCAAGACAGGCAAAGCCCTCGCCGTGCTCACCCTGCTCATTGACCTGGGACTGGCCTGGTACACCTTCTATGCCCTGACCAATGACATGGAAGCCTTCAGCCCCCAGTTCAACATGCTGCTGGCGCGTGCCATTGCCGCTACCATCCTGGCCATCCTTTTCTTTATGCTCAATCTGACCATCATCGGCAGCCTCATCACGGCCATCTTTAGCCTGGTGGATGGCCTGGTGGAATTGACCACGGGGTTCTCGATCAAATCGTGGCTCATTGACCAGATGGCCAAGGGCCTGTATACCTACGAAGTCACAGTAGATGTAGACAAGGTAGACACGGCCCCACTCACATTGAGATTGCAAGACCCCTACGCCGGTTTTGCGGCCGGCAACGTGCTGGTTGCCTCCACCCGCATCACCACCACCATCTCCAGCGCCAGCCCGCAAAACTGGCGGCTGAAACTATTGTACCGGCCGGCCTTTTACACCGAGAGCAAGCTCAAGCGCACTACGCTCAAATACACATTAACACCCGAAGAAGAGGACGTGAGCGCCGGTAAAGACCAGATGCGTTCGGCCTGGAACGTGGTCAAAAAGGGGCTTTTCAATTACGAGGGCGTCGCCCGCTCCGGCCAGTTGGAAACGCGCAGCCCGCTCCAGGCCGGCGTCAATCGCTCGGCCTTTTACCTCAACACCGGCTATGCCCTGCCGGCCGCCGAGTGCTGGACGATTTGGGTTTTCTTGTTATTCGGCCTCCCCACGCCCATCCCGGTCTGCTACGACCGCACCTTCAAGGGCCACACCTCGACCGATATGGATTTCAAACTCGATATTTTCCCGGCCAGCCTGGACGAGTTTTACAGCCTGGTGCCGACGACCAACGGCGGCTATCGCCTGGCCTGGGACGCGGGCTTTCCGCCGCTCATGGACGCCGATGGCGACGGGCTGCTTTCGGCGGCGTACAATGGCGCTGACGCCGACGACGGCCGGCCTGACATGGACGGTGATGGGTTGAGCGACCAGAAGGAGCTGCGGCTGCGCGCCATCGGCATCCTGGCCAGCCCCACCAATCCCGACACCGACGGCGACGGCTTGAGCGATTGGGAAGAAATCCAACTCGGCACCGACCCCAACAAAGCCGATACGGATAACGACGGCTTGCCAGATGGCGTCGAGGTCAACGGCTGGATATTCGAGGTCGAAGGCGTGGTCACCCACGTCACCTCCAACCCGCTACGGCGCGACTCGGACGGCGATGGCATCAACGACCTGGCCGAGTACGCGCTGGGCGCTCCCTACCATCCTATGGTTTGGAACACCAGCCCCATCGGTTTGTATACCGAAACCGACGATGAGGACAATTACGTTTACCCCGGTCAGACCTTGCTGTATACCGCCACCGTGCGCAATAACCTGGACCAGTCCCTGTACGCTCACGGTCATCTCGTGGCCGATTTCCCCCAGGTGTTGGGCGTCAGCCGGAATATGAACGTCAATGGCATTGTGCGCGCCATCGCCGCCAGCCAGGATGGAGCCTATCTCTACGTGGGCGGCTCGTTCACCCAGGCCGGCGGCGTGACGGTCTCTAACATCGCCCGCTGGAATCGCGCCAGCGATACGTGGTCGGCTTTGGGCAGCGGCGTGAACGGCGTGGTTTATGTCATTGCCGTCCAGGGCGACGAGGTTTACGTGGGTGGACAATTCGACCAGGCCGGCGGGCAGGCTGCCAACCGCATCGCCAGGTGGGACAATGCAGCGCAAACCTGGTCGGCTTTGGGCAGCGGCGTATCCAGCCCTGACTATGCTGTGGTCTATGCGATTGCGGTCAGCGGCGACGAGGTCTATGTGGGCGGCCATTTCGCGCAAGCCGGCGGTCTGACCGCCAATCACGTTGCGCGTTGGAACAGGCGCGTCGCAAGTTGGGCCGCCCTGAGCAGTGGCATGAGCGGCTTTGGCGTTGATACTCTTGTCTCTGCGCTGGCAGCCGGCGAGGGCGTGATTTACGTGGGTGGCCGCTTTACCACCGCCGGCGGGGTGAGCGCGCTGCGTATCGCGGCGTGGAACCGCGCTGCCAAAACCTGGACGGCCCTGGGCAGCGGCGTCGGCGAATATTCGACGGACAGCGTCCGCGCCATTGCCGTCTGGAGCGACAATGTCTACGTGGCCGGCAACTTTACCCAGGCCGGCGGGCAGAGTGCCAACCGTATCGCCCGCTGGGACCCCGATAACAAGACATGGTCGGCCCTGGGCGGCGGGGTGAACAACACGGTCAATGCCCTGGCCATCAACACCCTGGTCGATGTCTACGTGGGCGGCGATTTCACCGACCGCGTCATCCGCTGGACGGGCGTGGCGTGGGAAACGCTGGGCAGCGGCGTGAACAACACGGTACATGCCGCCGCCGTCAGCGGCAGCCAGATTGTGTTCGGCGGCGAGTTCACCCAGGCCGGCGGCAGGTCGGCCGCGCGGTTGGCTGCCTGGAACGACTTGCTCCAAAGCTGGGCCTGGCCCGACCAGATTTTCTTTACGCTCGCTCAAGGCGAACAGGCCGTCATCAAGCGCGCGCTGCAGGCTGACCCGGCGGCGGTCACTCAACCCGCTCCCATTGCCGGCGCCCAGCGCTCCCAGTTCAACGATGTCGGCTACGCCGGTAGCTGGGACTGGGCCGGCCGCCAGGAAAGTTATGTCGTTCTACCAACCGGTCAGCGCGCCTGGAGCGTCACCAGCGCGCCTTTGCTCGACTCTGGCCAGGAGGCTTATCGGGTGGCCGCGCTGGTGGGCGATGCGCTGGTGGCTGCCTCACTGCGCTTTGACGGCAGCGACGATTACGCCGCCGTCAGCCAGCCCATTACCCTGACCGGCAGTTCGTTCACGGTCGAGTTTTGGGCCAAACGCGCCGCCCCCGGCAGCTTTGGCGTCGTGGTTGGCCATGGGGCGGCGTCCAGTAACCGGGGTCTGCACGTGGGGTTCAGAGATACCAATGTCTTTACGTGCGGTTTTTATAGCAACAACCTGGACACGCCCGCTTACACCGATAGCGACTGGCATCACTGGGCCTGCACTTATGACGCCGGCACCAATCGGAGGACCATCTACCGCGACGGCGCGCAGGTGGCCCAGGATACCGCCTCGGCTGATTATCAGGGCGCGGGCAGTTTGAACATTGGCCGCGCACCGTGGAACAAACACTATTTTGGCGGCCTGGCCGACGAGGTTCGGCTGTGGAGCGGCGTCCGCACGCAGGTGCAGATTCGAGCGAACATGAACCGCCGCCTGACCGGCAGCGAAAGCGGATTGATCGGCTATTGGCCGCTCAACGAAGGCGCCGGCAACGTCATTCATGACCAGACCGCCAATGGCAATCACGGCGTGCTGATCAATGGAGTCGCCTGGGATGCAGGAGCGCCGCTGCCAGAGACCGTTGGCCACGGGCGCGTCGCCGTCTATGCGACCAACGACAATGGCCTGGCAGCGCCGGCGCTTTACGTGGACGATGGGGCTTTTGCCAAACTCGCCACGCCGCCGGCGATAGCGTGCAATCGGAACGCCGTGTGCCTGACCGCCTGGACAGAAGTGCGCGATGGCCGCTATGCCATCTATGGCGCCATCGTTTCGGCCGACCTGAGCGCGGGCGTCCCCTTTACCATCGCCGTCGAGGCCAACGCCGACAATTTGTCTCCGGTCATTGCCGGCGATGGGAGTCACTTTGTGGTCGGCTGGGAGCGCCGCCCCCATAGCGAAGGCGCGCAAATCCGCCTGCGCCCGGTGAGCGCCGCCGGCGCAGGCGGCGCTGCGCAACGCCTGGACGACAAGCGCGATTGGGACGCAACCCTGGACGATGCGCGGCCGGCCCTGGCCTGGGTGGGCCATCGCTACCTGGTCGCCTGGGAATTTCGCCAATCCCCCACGGACGATGATGTCTGGATGGCCGGTCTGGACAGCGTGGGCGTTTACATAACCGGCAGCGCTCAACGCGTCGCCCCGAACGACGCGGCGAACGAGCGCGAGCCTCAGATAGCTTACAATCCTGACCTGGATCAGGCGATGATCGCCTACCGTTACAATAACGAGGTGCGCGGCCGGCTGGCGCAGGGCCACAATCTATCCAACGAATTCATCGTGAGCGAGCAGATAGCGAGCAATTGGCCCAACACGCCGCGCCTGGCTTACGACCCCGTCCACGCCAGTTGGCTGGTCGCCTGGAACGACAGGACGAGTGACGATCGCCCGGCGGTCAGCTTCCAGGCCATGCGCGGCGACGAGGCCGGCCCCGCGCTGTACTTTGACGGCGGCAACGACCATGTCAACGCCGGGTCGGGCATTGCCTTAGCCAATGCCTCGTTCACGATTGAATTTTGGGCCAAACGCGGCAGCAACGGCACCAATGACTATGCCATCGCGCAAGGGACCGATACGCAAAACAAAGGTTTGCACATAGGCTTTAGGGACAGCAATGTCTTTATGTGCGCTTTTTACGGCAATGACCTGAACACCTCTGCTTATACCGACCTGAACTGGCATCACTGGGCCTGCACGTATGACGCCGTCACCAACGAGCGCATCATCTACCGCGATGGCGTCCAGGTGGCTCAAGGCATCGCTGCGACCGATTATCAAGGCTCTGGCACGCTTTACATCGGGCGCGGGGGATGGGGCGACGGCCGATATTTTCACGGCATACTGGACGAGGCGCGCATCTGGAAGACTGTCCGCAGCCAGACGCAAATCCAGGCCAACATGAACCGACGGCTCAGCGGTGCAGAGGCTAACCTGGCGGCCTATTGGCGACTGGACGAAAACTCGGGCACCATTGCTCACGACCAGACCGCCAATGGCCATCACGGCACGCTGGTCAATGGTCCAACCTGGACGGCGACCCGCGCGCCCTATCGCAGCGCCATAGAAAAGGCCGGCGAGATTCAGCAGTATGTCTGGGCATCCGAACTGTCCCCGGCGCCTTCGCCGGCCTGCCCCGCGCCGATGGCGCCGCGCGCGCTGTGGCTGCGCTTTGACGAAGCGCCCGGCGTCGTTGCTTTTACCGATGATTCCGGCAACGGCAACGACGGCGTCTGCGCCGGCGCGGCCTGCCCCGATAGCGGGGTCGTGGGCCGCCTGGGCGCGGCGGCGCGGTTCGACGGCTCTAAAGATTGGGTCCAGGGCCCAGACCTGGACATCGGAGATGATTTCAGCATCGCGTTGTGGGTCAAGCCCGGCAGCGCAAGGGATGGCCAGGCCCTTGTCGCCAAACATGCAACAGACGGCAGCGAGTTGATCGTGTTTGGCCTGGACAACGGCGGCTATGAATTTAACCTCAGAGGTCAGACCTACCGGGCCGGCCTCAAAACGACCGACTGGCAACACCTGGCCGTCGTCGGGCGCAAGGTCGGCGCAGGCACAGAGGTGACCGTTTACAAAGACGGCCAGGCGTTGTGGCAGCGCACGCTCGACGCGGTGGTGGGCGACCTGGGCGGCGGAAAAGGATGGAGCATCGGCCAGGCGTGGGATGGCCCAAGCCCATCCAACTTTTTTGGCGGCATGCTGGACGAAGTGGTTATCTTTAACGGCGCCCTGAGCGCGGCCCAGATTGCCGCTCTCTACGCCGGCTCAAGCCCCGCCTGCGCGCTGGTGGACAGTACCGCTCCCGCGCTCGGCCCCGGCCGGCTGTATTACAATCGCCTCAGTCTGCTCTGGCCGGCGCGCTGGATGGGCGTCGTCGAATCGCCCGAGCCGGTGATCGAGCCGGTCTTTATTGACGCCGACCTGCCGGTCAGCTCGACCGTCACCTCGCTTGTCGAAGGCCAATATGTCCGCTACGATCCCGGTCAGGCCACACTTGTCATCGGTGGGCAGGCTTACGACGCCGATTCAGGCGTGGATTATGTGGATATCCAATTGAACGAGAGCGGGGCCTGGAAGCGGACCAGCGGCGAAGAGGTCTGGGCGTATGCCTGGGCCATGCCCGCCGTTGACGGTCCCTACACCTTCCGCACCCGCGCCGCCGACAAGGTGGGGCATATCTTTACAGAAGCAAGCCCGCTGACCGTCATCGTAGACAGCACGCCGCCCGAGGTGACCTCGGCCATTGTCAACTTTACGATTATCTCGCCTGCCCACAATGCCCAGGCTCGCTGGATCATCCCGCTGCGCGGCACGGCCTACGACCCGCCGGCCGGCGCGCGACCGGGCAGCGGGCTACAATCGGTCGAGGTGCTGCTGGAAGGCGCCAAGGCGAGCGTGGCCGGCAACGGCTGGCAGACCGCCACGCTGAGCGGCGGTGACTGGACGATGGACTATGTGCTGCCGCTCGTGACGAACGACAAGAACGCCTTGCCCAATCCTACCGGCGGCTATAATTTCTACGTCCGCGCCGCCGACAACGTGGGCAACCGCACACCCGAAGGCAGCCTGGTCGGCATATACATCCGGGTGGACGCCGACGCGCCCATAGCCACGCTCACTTACACCGGTCCCTCCACCTCCACGATTACACAGACCTTGACCTTGCAGGGCGTCATCACCGATCCCGGCCCGCACGCGCGCGGCCTGGCCGGGCTGGACATTGCCTTTGCGCCCGCCGATAGCGACCTGGTCTTGGGCGACTGGGTGGCGAAATACTATAACAGCCTGGACCTTTCAGGGCCGATCATCCTGCAACGCAGCGACGCGGCGATTGACTTTGACTGGGGCTATGGCGCGCCGCACCCGGCCGTCAATAGCAACGCCTTTTCCGTCCGCTGGGAGCAGCAGGCGACTTTCAAGGCCGCCGGCCTCTATCGTTTCGAGAGCGATCACGACAACGGCCTGCGCGTTTATGTGGATAGCGCGCCGGTTCTGGAAGCCTGGGCCGATCAAGCAGCCGGCATCCATAGCGCCGACGCTTACGTGACGAGCGGAGCACACACACTGCGGGTCGAGTATTATCACAAGTCGCCGCTGGATGGGGGGGGCGTCCCGGTTGCTCAACCGGCGCAGGTTCGCCTCGACCTGTCGCTCGTGGAATTGGACCCCGGCTGGTCGGCGGCGAGCCTGGCGAACTGGGGCAACGGCATCACAAATACCACCTGGAGTTACGTCGTCCCGACCGGGCTGGACGGCATTTACCGGATTTTGCTGCGCGGGCGAGACATGTTCGACAACCGCGCCGCCCAGTCCACCTGGAGCAGCTGGCAGGGCGAGATTGACACCCGCGCGCCGCAACTGGACATCACCGCCCGCCTCGACGGCAGTGGTCCCAGCGCGCGCACCACCTATACCTGTCTGGCTCAAGACTTTACCCTGATTCAGACCGGCTTTGAGTGTCCGTGTCCGGGAGCGCCCGAACGCGCTTACTATAATACAGATTGGTGGCGCACCTGGGTCAGCGATACCACCCGGCTCTATGAACTGACGGCCTCGTGCATCCTGCCTGGTCGCCGCACTGGCGAGCAAAAGGTGCGGGCCTGCGACGCTTATCGCTGCGCCGAAAAATCCATCACCCCGCTGTTGATGGGGGTCGAAGGCATTACCGCCATCAAGCCCGAATCGTTCATCTTTACGCCCACCAACCGGAGCCTGTCGACCACCCTCGCGCCCGTCAACGTGGCGGGCGCGGCTATCGCTCAGGGAAGCGGCTGGTATCTGAGAGCTCTGACCGTCACGGTAGACGGCGCGCCGATTGACACCCTGACCTGGGCCGGGACGCAGAGCAACGAAGCGTGGGCCACCAGCTGGACACCCACCGCTGACGGGCCTTACACGTTGTTGGCGGTCGCCGTTGATTCGGGCGGTCAGGTGCAAGATGTCCTGCATCCCATTGCCGTCACGGTAGACACGCAGGCGCCGGCGATTGCTATCCCTTCTACCGTGCTGACCACCGCCCATCGCCTTTCCTTTGCGCGGGTGGCTCTCACCGGCGTCTATACCGAAGTCGGCGGCGTGGCGGCTATCCGCGTCCGGGCCGACAGCGGTCAGTGGTTCGACGCTGCCCCGGTCAGCGGCAACGCGTGGCGCTACGCCTGGTATCTGAACGAGGACGACATAAATCGGCCCGAGCCGGACGGCCAGACCTACCTCGTCACGGCCATCATCACGGACGTGGTCGGGCGCGCGGCGCAAAATAGCAGGACGGTCAGGGTGGACCTCGCCCCGCCCACCCCGGTCACTGTGACGCTGGCTTACACCAATAGTCAGGGCAAGCTGACCCGGCTTACGCCAGGACAGACCATCCGCGACCTGTCAGCACCGGCGTTGATCGTCACCTGGACGACCAGCAGCGACGGCAGCGAGTTGGCGGGTTATCTGGCCGGTTGGACCACGAGCGAAACGCCCGACCCGGCTTTGCTCACCGCCTACGCTCCCGGCGCCAATCGCCGCCACACGCAAACCGTTGGCGACGTTCAGGCTTACTATGCGCACGTCGCCGCGCAAGACAGCTATGGCAATCGGCAATGGCACACCCTCGGCCCGGTTTACGTGGATAGGCCCGCCACGCCGGATTACATAGACCTGACAGGTTTGGGAAACCTGTCAGGTCTGTACCACGGTTGGATGGAAAGCGGTTGTTCGCAAATCGGCGCCGCCCGCGAGATGGCCCGCCGCGCCCAAACGCGGCAAGCCTTGACCGACATTCAGCGCTTTTATGCAACCTGGGATGCCAACGCGCTGCGCCTGGCCTGGACCGGCGCCAATTGGGACGGCGACGGCGACCTGTTCATCTACTTTGACACCGTCCCCGGCGGCGCGACCCTGGCTTACAATCCCTACTCGGCCACAATGACCGACACGGTCATTGCCCTACCGGCCGGCAATATGGCTGACTATCTGATCATGGTAAAGGACGCCAACACACTCGCGCTGTTGCGTTGGAATGTTACCTCTGGCGCGTGGGAATTTGTGGACCCGCCCTTCCCGCCAGACTATTATCGCCTGGATACCACGCTGGAGCCTTCGGTCACCGACCTTTATATCCCCTTTGACGCCATCGGCATCCACAATCCGTCCACGGCCACGTTAAAGCTGGTAGCCCTGGCCAGCGAACAAGACGCATTGCGACTGTGGGCCGTCATGCCTGACAAGAATCCGCTCAATAGCCGCTGGGCCACCCATATTCCCTTCCCATCTCTCCCCCTGGCAGGGGGAGGGATGGGTGGGGGGCAGTATTTCACACTGACCCAGCAGTACGAGTGGACCTCGCTGGGCGCGGGATTGTGCCCCAACGCCGGCCAGTTCACCGACGCCGATTTACTGGTGGACCTCACCGCCGAGCCGCCGGGCGTTGAGGTCGGTTATCTGGAACACAACCTGTTGTACCTCGCGCCTGGCGCGCCGCTGGACGCCGACCTGGACGGCGAGCCGGATGTGCCACTGCCTGTGGACATACACCCTGAACTCATCGGCCATGGCCAGGTGGTGACCTATACCCTGCACTATGCCAATCGGGGAACCGGGCTTGCGCCGGGTGTGCGCGTCACCGTCACGGCGCGTGGGGCGATACAGCTCAGCCATAACCCGCTGACGCTCGACCTGGGCGATGTGGGGGCCGGCGTTACGGCCACGCTTGAATTCACCGGCACAGTGAACACCTCGGTCTACACCCACTCGGCCGAGATCAATGCCAGCGTGGCCGACGCCATTCACAAAACATTCGACTGGCTGTGGGTTCAGCACGATATAGACACGCTTCCTCCCGAATCCCTGGGGATTTCGTCGCCGCTGGCTTATGTCAAGCCGTACACCAACACGGTTCGCGGCACGGTCTATGATCCTTCTGGCGTGCCCACCATCCGTCTGAGTGTGCAGCCCTTGCCGGTCGGGACGCCATTCATCACTCTCTGCACCGACGCCACCCCCCAAGATGGTCAGTGGACGTGCGCGTTGAACCTCGGTAACGCTCAAAACGGCGCCCGGTTCAAGTTGCAAGCCCAGGCCTGGGACCGTTACGGCAATGGCCCGCTCGCTACCGATTGGATCACGCTCACGGTGGACACCCTGGCGCCCACCATCGCCCTCGACGCCGACGCCGATGCGCGATTGTCGGGCGCCGTACTGGGCCCGAACGAATCGCTGCTCTTGACCGGCCAGGTGCAAGATGACCGTCAGGCCGGTAGCGCCGAAGCGTGTTTTGACCAGGCGTATGGCCTGTACTGCGAGCCGATCCGGGTGACGCCGGGCGCCGCCATCACCGGCACGTGGCGCTACTCGCTGCGAGCCATAGGCGCGTTAGATAACGAAACGCAAGCCTTTCGGCTCTACGGTCTGGATGGCGCCGGCAACCGTTCCGCGCCGTTGAACCGGAGCTACAAGATAGATAACGTTCCACCGGTGGTGACGGTCGCCGGGCACGTCAACTCTATCCCGACCCTGTCGCCTACGCTGGTCCTGAGCGGAACTGTCCACGATGGCAGCGGCATGGTCGAGATACAGATGCGCGTCGAGACGCCCGCCGGCGTTGTGGGGTGGGAACCGGTGGCGCGCCAGGGAAATACCTGGCGCTACACACTGAATCCCCAGATAGTCGGCCGTTACACTCTGAGAGTCAAGGCGCAAGACCCAAAAGGCAATACCAGCCAGTCCGCGTTCTATGAGGTGGTCGTGGCCTCTCTCAAATACATCTACCTGCCATTGGTGCTACGTCAAAAGTAGCAATATATACCGGGCGGGGGCATATTTTGCGCTTTTGCGTCGCAATGTTTTTGGCGATGAATGGGCAAAGAATAAACGAATGAGGCGACCCGCTCCTTATTGTTCAGTATTTGTTGACGCAAGAAAGCGCAATTGTGGCTGCGTTGAGCATAACAGCAATCTTGTAAATATTTCCGAGAGGGAGGCTTGAAGTGAACGCCAGGAAATTGTGCATCTCGTTAGCTTTGACTTTAGGATTATTGGCCCTGGCCGGGGCGCTGGCTCTGTCAGGGCTGGCGGGCGATGGAAGCGTAGCCCAGGCCCGCGAGGCAATGCTGCCGCAACCGGCCGATTTGACCCCGCCCCCGGCCGTTCCTCAAAAAGCTCAGTCGCCGGCCACTGTGAGCGTCGTGGCCCCCGCCGGCGACTTGTCGCTCGGGCAGGTGTTCACCGTGGCCGTGCGCATTGCCGATTTGAGCGCGGGGCTGTCGGCTTTCCAGTTTGATCTGGCCTACGACCCGGCCGTCATTGCTTACGTGGGCAGCGATAGCGGGCCGCTGCTGGCCTCGACCGGGCGCAGCGTGGTTTGCCCGCCGCCTGCCCTTGGGGTGGGGGTCAGTGTG
>FWPV01004602.1_pt1 | contig 23893 bp, 25 predicted proteins | sample 2228371 | NCBI WGS metagenome assembly FWPV01 (sample SAMEA103939776, study PRJEB20133) | metagenome | reverse complement strand
ATGCGGGCGTGCGGCACTACATCGTTCGCGTCACCGCGGCCGATGAGGCGCTCTCCGTGCGCGTGACCGGCGGACCCTCGGGCCCTGCGGCGCTCGCCGGCATCGCAGCCGTCCGCGCGGCGGCGCAGCGCCTGCAGACGCCCATCGCCATCGAGGCGCGTGTCGAAGCGTGCCGTCATACGATCGCGGCGCTGCCGTCGACCGTCGCGGCGCTCGCGGAGGCGGGTGCCGATGCCGTGCGCATCACCGTAGGCGACGTGCCGCGATCTGCCGAGACGAGCGCGCTGCTGGCGGCTGCGTGCGACACCGGCATGGTGAACGCGGTCTGGGTCGACGTCGTGGGCGACACGGCCCTGCTCCCCGCCACGCACGCGCTCCACATGACCGAGGAGGACGCCGATGCCCTCCCCTGAGCCCACGCGCGTCGTCTTGTGCGCGCTCAACTCCCCTGGTTACCAGTCGCTCGCGCTCGGCTACCTGCGTGCGTACGCGCAGGCGGACAGCCGGCTGGCGGGGCGGGTCGCCTTCCAGACCCTCGACCTGACCGTCGACCTCGACCCGTGGTGGGTCGCGTATCGGGTGCTCGAGCTCGAGCCTGATGTGCTTGGCCTCTCGGTCGTCTGCTGGAACGCGCGCGCGGTCTTCGAGGTCGCCCGTATCGTGAAGGCCGCGCGCCCCCAGACGACGATCGTCCTCGGCGGCCCCGAAGTGGGCCCCGTGGCCGAGAAGGTCCTCGCTGCTCAGCCGGCGGCGGACGTCGTCGTGCGCGGGGAAGGGGAGGCGACCTTCACCGAGCTGCTGTACGCGACGACGCGCGGGCGCGACGTCACGCGCGTGGAGGGCGTGACCGCGCGCGGGCGGGGGGGAACGGTCGTCTCGGCACCGGACCGCGCCCTCATCGCGGACCTCGACTCGATCCCCTCGCCCTATCTCACCGGCGTGATGACGCCGACGGACAACGGTGCGTACATCGAGACGTACCGTGGCTGCCCGCACCGCTGCGGCTACTGCTTCGAAGGCAAGGGCTACGGGCGCATCCGGTCCTTCTCGGAAGGGCGTATCGCCGCGGAGATCGACGCCGTCGCGCAGGCGCCCGGCATGACGGCGTTCTCCTTCATCGACCCGGTGTTCAACCTCACGGGCGAACGGCTCGAGATGCTCGCGCGCCTGCTCGCCCCGCACGCGGCTCGCGGGATCCGGCTGCACACCGTGGAGGTCGATATCGAGCGCATCGACGACGCGGCCGCGGCGCTCCTCGCGCGGGCGGGCGTGGCATCGGTCGAGACCGGCCCGCAGTCGGTGGGCGAGGCGGCCCTCGCCGAGTGTCGACGCGGGTTCGACGCCGAACGCTTCCGAGCGGGCGTGGCGGCGCTCAAGCGCCGGGGCATCATCGTGGAGTGCGACCTCATCGTGGGGCTTCCCGGTGACGCCGTGCGCGACTTCTTCGACGGGCTGGCGTTCGTCATGAGCCTCGACCCCGGGATCGTGCAGACCTCGACGCTGCACGTGCTGCCCGGCACGGACCTGTACGACCGGGCGGACGAGCTCGGGCTGGTCTTCGACCCGGAGCCGCCGCACGAGATCATCTCGACCCCGACCATCGGCTACGCCGACCTGAGGCGGGCCGAGGTGCGCGCGACGTGGTTACAGAAACGCTATCGGGCGAGGCTGTCGCCCGGAGAGGAGCGCTAGCCGATGACCGAGGTATCGAGGCGGGCGCAGGCGATCAGGCCGTTCGTGGTCATGGACGTCGTCGCCCAGGCCAAGGCGCTCGAGGCGCAGGGGATCGACGTCGTCCGCCTGGAGATCGGCGACCCCGACTTCCCGACGCCGGAGGTGATAACCGCCGCGGCCGAGCAGGCCATGGAGGGTGGCGACACGAGCTACACGCCGTCTGCCGGCCTGCCCTCGCTGCGGGAGGCGATCGCCGCGCACTACCTCGGCACGTACGACGTGACCGTCGATCCCGAGGACATCGTCGTCACGCAGGGAACGTCACCCGCCATGCTGCTGCTCTTCGGCAGCCTGCTCGACCCCGGCGACGAGGTGATTCTCTCGGACCCCTGCTATCCTGCGTATCCCAACTACGTGAGCTTCCTGGGCGGCGTGCCCGTTCCCGTGCGCGTGCGTGCCGAGGAGGGCTTCCGCTTTCGCGTCGATGAGGTCCGTCGCGCCATCACGCCGCGTACGAAGGCGGTCATGATCAACTCGCCGGCCAATCCCATGGGCACGACGCTCGAGCCCGAGGACCTGCAGGCGCTCGCCGACCTTGCCGAGGAGACCGGCATCTACATCGCGAGCGACGAGATCTACCACGGGTTGCAGTTCGTCGGCCGGACGCACAGCATCCTGGAGTACACCGACCGGGCGTTCGTCCTGAACGGCTTCTCCAAGGCGTACGCCATGACGGGGTGGCGTCTCGGCTACCTCATCGCGCCGCGCTCGTTCGTGCGCCCTGCCGAGAAGATCCAGCAGAACTTCTTCCTGTGCGCCAACAACTTCGTGCAGGTCGCCGGTACCACCGCGCTGCTCTACGCACAGGACGACGTCGAGCGCATGCGTGCCGTGTACGACACGCGCCGACGCTATCTCACGCCGGCGCTCCGTGAGCTCGGTCTTGTGGTGGCCACCGAGCCCACCGGCGCATTCTACGTCTTCGCAGACGCGCGCGCGTGGGGCGCGGACTCGCTCGCGTTGAGCGGGCGACTGCTGGATGAGGCGCGTGTGGCCGTCGCGCCAGGCGTCGACTTCGGGCCGGGCGGCGAGGGATTCCTGCGGTTCAGCTACGCCACGTCGCTGGACCGGCTCAAGGAGGGCGTCGAGCGTCTGCGCGGTTGGGTCGCATCCGCCTGAGGCGGACGGAACGGAGACGGAGGTCGCGATGGTCATCGCTGGCGAGGGCGGCAGCATCAGGCGCTGCGCGGACGGCGAGGTGGTCTTCCGGGAGGGTGACGAGGGCACGCACCTCTACGTCATCAACGAGGGGGCGGTGCGCATCCGCAAGGACGGTGACATCGTCGCGACGGTCGTCGCCGAGTTCGGTCCGGGCGAGATGTTCGGCGAGTCGGCCATCATCGAGCACCGGCCGCGCTCGGCCAGCGCTATCGCGGTCGGCGAGACCGAGCTCTCCCTCTACGACCGCGAGAGCTTCCTCGAGGCGCTGCGCCAGGATCCCGAGCTCGCCCTGCGGGCGATGGGCGCGCTCACCGAGCGTCTGCGGGTGACCACCCAGCGACTGCAGGACGTCTGCACGCAGCACGTGCTCGATCGTGCCGAGATGATCCTGACCGAGCGGGCGATCCTCGAGGCGGAGCTCTCCTGACTGATGCCGCTCGTCAGCGCGCTATCGAGGCCGGATGTCCCGGCGCCGATAGTAGAGTACAGTGAGACATCGGCGACGAAGACGGTACGCAAGTTGCTCTCGTTCAGCCGATAGCGATCCAGCGAGACCAGGGGGCACCTACGTGAACGAGGTCTGGAGCAAGGCCGACCTGCACATACACTCCACGCACAGCGACGGCACGGCCAGGATCCCCGAGATCATGGAGTACGTCGCGACCAAGACCGACCTTTCCGTCATCGCCATCACCGACCACAACACGCTCGAGGGAGCGCGCTTCGCGAAGTCCCTTGAGGACCTCTACGACTTCGAGGTCGTCGTCGGCGAGGAGATATCGTCCAAGTCGGGCCACATCATCGGGCTCTTCCTCGAGGAGGAGATCCCGGCGGGTCTCTCGGCGCTGGAGACGATCTCGCGCATCCACGAGCAGAACGGCGTGGTCATCATCCCGCACCCGTTCTCTAATCGCGGTATCTTCGGGCCGTTCGGGCGGACCGCATTCGCCCAGGCGGTCAACGAGATGGCCTTCCATGCGCTCGAGATCTACAACTCGGTCCCGTACCTGGGTTGGGCGAACCGGGTGGCCGCCAAGATGTTCGCCGGTGGGCAGGGCATCGCTGCTACAGGCGGTTCCGACGCGCACCTGCTTCAGGGCATCGGGCGGGGTTACACGCTCTTCCGCGGCACGACCGCCGCGGACCTGCGCTCGAGCATCGACCGGCTTGAGACGCGTGCGGAGGCCGCTCCCGGCGGGCTCAACGTGGCGCTGCGTTACGCCTTCCGCATCCCGCGCATCCGGCGGCTTCAGGCCTGGAACTGGGAGCGCTGCAAGGACTGATCGTCGAGCTGATCGGGACCGGCGTCATCTCGCTCCGCTAGACCGCGCTATCGTTCAGCGCTTGCTGTACCGCGCTGACGGCGGTGTCCACGAGCGCCTCGTCCTCACCCCAGGGCGTCAGCGTGATGACCGTTCCCTGCGCCCCGACGCGCGCGAGTCGGACGGCGTGCTCCAGGTCGATCGACGTGCCGAGGGTGGGGAGCGCGATCATACCGGGCGCCACGACGATCCTCGCACATCCCATCGCCGCGAGATGGCGGACGGCCTCCGTCACATCGGGAAGCTGCCACTCGAGCCACGCGGTCCGCACGCGGCGCTCGTCGAGGCCCTCCTCGGCAAGCAGCATCCGCACCCGCTGCGCGAAGTAGTTCTCTCGCTCCGACCACGCTGGATGCGTTGCCGCCCACGCCGGTGGCTCACCGGCACCGACGAGCACGACACCCACCTCGGACAGCGGCGCATCAAGCGCCGCGGCTTTGGTGCGTTCGACGAGGCGCGCCGTCAGGGTGTCCGAGTGCCAGATCGACGGAGCCGAGACGATCCGCATGCCCGCACGGCTCGGGTGGAGGGCCTCGATCGCGTCACGGACACGCTCCACGTCGCGCGACACGTCGGCGCCGAGCGTGACGAGGACGAGGCGGCTTGCGCCCCTGTGGTAGGCGGCGACGGCGGCGGTCTGCACGGTCAAAGGGTCGCACCAGGCGAGCGAGACGCGCTCGACACGCGGGTCGGTGGCGAGACGGTGCTCGACCGCGCTCGCGATCGCGCGGGCGGCCGACCGGGATCCGAGACGGCCCCCGATAGCGCGGTAGCGAGCCATCTCGGACATGTACATGAACGGCACCGCGCTCGTGGGGATATCGAGCGCCCCGCTCTCGATCAGGTCACGGTGGCGCGCGGCGACAGCGCGCGGGGAGTAGCGTTCGGGCTCGGCGCACGCAAGGAGCAGCACCTCGGTGTGGCCGGCGTGAGGAGGATCGGCAGCCTCGAGCGTATGGGCAGGACGCGGACGAGCGAGAAGTGAAAGCCCCTCAGCGGCCACCCAGTAGCCACCGGCGATGCCGGCGATGAGGAACGCGATGGCGAGACCGGTGGGGGCGGGGGCGTTGTACGCGGACGTGAGATCCCCGAGCGCCACGACCGCGCCCACGATCCCGCTCGCCATGACGATCGCCGAGACGAGCTGCCAGCGTCGCGGCACGACCATCGTCGCCACGATGCCCGCGCCGAACACGATCGAGCCACCGAGCAGCATGAACCAGGATTCGTACACCCGGGCCAACCTCCCTGCCTTAGCCCTGCTTACGATATCGCTTCACGCCGACAGCGGCCACACGGGCAGCGCCGGCGATTGACAGGCAATACCCCCAGGGGTATAGTGGGCGCAGGCACGGTATCGACCTACATGAGGAGGAGGACCCGAGTGAGCGGTTCCATCAAAGACATATCGGCCGCCCAGTTCGACGGCGAGGTGCTTGGCTCCGACGTCCCGGTGATCGTCGACTTCTGGGCTCCGTGGTGCGGTCCCTGTCGGATGGTCGCACCCGAGCTCGAGAAGCTCGCGACGACTGTCGGGGACAACGCCAAGTTCGTGAAGGTGAACGTCGACGAGAACCAGGAGATCGCCATGCGCTACGGCGTCATGAGCATCCCCACCATCGCGCTGTTCGAGCGTGGTACGCTGGTCTCGCATGTCGTCGGTGCCCGCGGCGCGGACGCGCTGGGCAGGGAGTTCGGGTTGGTGTGACGCTGTGCCGACGTATGACCTGATCTGCCGGGAGTGCGGTCACCGGTTCGAGCGATTCATGCAGCGGCTCATTCGAACCGAAGATAAGGTGTGCCCGGTCTGCGGTTCGAACGATGTCACCACCGGCGTCGGTGGCGGCTTCGTGAAGCAGACGTCATCGTCGGCTTCGAGCGGCTGTGCGAGCGTGGGCGGATTCGGTTGAGCGTGACGCCGGGTCCGTGAGACCCACGCCGCCGCCAGGGGTGGCTGCATGGACTTCACCTACAAGCGTAAAACGACGCGAGACTTCACGACCACTGTCGAAGCCGTGGAGCGCTGCATCGGCGCCCACGGCTTCGCTGTCGCCCGGATCCACGACATGCAGTCGATGGTCGCCTCTAAGGGTTTCGAGATCCAGCCGCTCAAGATCTACGAGCTCGTCTCGGCGCGGTACGCGCGCGGCTGGCACACCGCCGAGCGGGACCTGGTGTACGTGTGCCGCCTGCACGTGTACGCGGAAGGGGATGCCGTGTTCGTCTCGGCGCTCCGCCCGACCGCGCTCAGCCACGTGATGGCGGGGCTGGAGGACGACGAGTACGTCTCCGAACTCGAGCGGGACGTCGAGCGCCTCGTCGACGATGCCGTCGGGTGAGCTACTGCACGCAGCTCGAGTACTTGAGGAACACGCCGATCGCCTCGTCGATGAGCTCATCCCGGGACTTGTCGCCCTCGTCGACCAGACAGGTCTTCATCGAGTAGCCGATGATATGGAGCCCGTCCTGGTTGAGGGCCGATTTGGCCGCCATGATCTGCGTCAGGACCGCCTCGCAGTCCTTGCCCGACTCGATCATCGTCTGCAGCCCGCGTACCTGGCCCTCCAGGCGCTTCAGGCGGTTGATGATGCGTCGGCGCTCTTCTTCGTTCGCTATCGGCTGCTCGGTGGTGTCGGCCACGGCTGGCGCTCCTTGCTCGCTGTTCGGATGACGTACAATAGTCGTCGTCATGCACGAATATACCCCCTGGGGGTATGCGACGGCAAGGGGCGCCGACAGCGGTGGGCTACACACGGGCTACAACGCCGCAGGAGACCGGTCGCATGCACGCGGTCAAGCGCACGCTCTGGGGGATCCTCGCGCTGAACCTGCTCGTTGCAGCGGCCAAACTCGGCTACGGCCTGGTCACGGGCTCCGTGGCGATGACCGCCGACGGCTTCCACTCCGTCTTCGACGGCACGTCCAACGTCATCGGGCTGCTTGGCATGGGCATCGCCGGACGGCCCGCGGACGCCGACCATCCCTACGGGCATGCGAAGTACGAGACGTTCGCCTCGGCGGTCATCGCCATCATGCTGCTGATCGCTGCATGGCGTGTGGGCTCATCGGCCGTCTCGGAGCTGCTCGATCCGGGCCCGGGACCGCGTGTCGACGCGCTCTCGTTCGTCGTGATGATCGGCACCCTCATCGTGAACATCGTCGTCACCACGTACGAGCGCCGGGTGGGTCGTCGCCTCGGCAGCGAGATCCTCCTGGCGGACGCGAGCCACACGGCCAGCGATGTGCTCGTGAGCCTCGGCGTCATCGCGGGTCTGATCGCCGTACGGCTCGGCTACCCGCTCGCCGACCCCATCATCGGTCTGGGTGTGGCGGTCGCGATCCTTGCGGCCGCGGTCCGCGTCTTCAAGTCCGCGAACGCGACGCTCTCCGACCAGGCACGGATGCCCGTGGAGGACATCTGCGACGCGGCCCTCACGGTGCCGGGCGTCCTCGGCTGCCATGACGTGCGTACGCGTGGGCTTGCCATGGAGGTCTATGTCGACCTCCACATCCAGGTGGATCCCGGGGCGACGGTGGCCGAGGGGCACGATGTGGCCGAGCAGGTCGAGCGCCACCTGTGCGACGCGTTCGACCAGATCGCCGACGTCATCGCGCATGTCGAACCGTTCGACGCCTACCAGCGGGAGAAGACGGCCCGGCAGAGCGAGGACGGGACTCCATGAGGTCGAGGTCGGCCTCCATCACCGTCGGGGGCGCGGATGCCGGCGGCGCACACCGGTTGCGCGGGTACTTCCTTGCTGTCTTCGCCGCGCTCAGCTGGGCGACCGGCGGCGTGGTCGCCAAGTGGATCTTCACCGCCCCCGGGCCGCAGACGACCGGGTGGCCCTTCCCGCCGCTCGGCCTCGACATCGCTCCCGTCGAGCTGGCCGCGTCGCGCGCGACCGTCGGTTTCCTGATGCTCGTCATCTATGTGGGACTCACGCGGCGCGGCGCCTTGCGCCTGGCCCGTCCCGTGCGCGACCTGCTCTTCCTCGGTGCCTTCGGCGTGTTCGGCCTGGCGCTCGTCCACTTCACGTACTTCCAGGCGATCGCGCTGACCGATGTCGCCACCGCGATCCTGCTCGAATACCTCGCACCGGTCCTCGTGCTCATGGTCTCGGTCGCGGCGCTCGGCGAACGGTTCACCTGGTCGCTCCCGGTCGCGGTCGGGCTCTCGGTGCTCGGTTGCGCGATGGTGGTCGGGGCTGTCGGGGGAGGCGGGCTCGAGGTCTCTCCGGGCGGGCTGTTCTGGGGCCTTGCCTCCGCGCTCTTCTTCGCCGTCTACACGCTCATGGGCAAGTATGCGGCTAACCGCTACTCGGCCTGGACGCTGCTCACCTACGGCCTGGGCGCCGCGATGCTCTTCTGGTTCGCCTATCTGGGAGGACCGGCGACGGTGATACGGGTCGTGAGCGATCCGCGGGGCGCGGCAGCCGTGCTCTTCATCGCCTTCGTGAGCACCGTCGTGCCGTTCGGCGTGTTCTTGAAGGCCCTCGCGTACATCGATGCCACCAAGGCTTCCGTGACCGCCACGCTCGAGCCCTTCATCGCGGGACTCGCCGCGTGGTGGCTTCTCGGCGAGACCCTGACCGGGCTGCAGCTCGTCGGCGGGCTGCTCGTGGTCGCCGCCATCCTCGTCGCTCAGCGCCCCGTTCGTGCGCGGCCGGACATCCCGCCCCTCGGCTGAGCGTCGTTACCTGTCCTCCACCAACGAGCATATACACTGTGGTACGTTCTTTGCTTAAAGGCGCTGCTTCACGGCGCGTCCGGCGCGTTCGGAGGTCGTGATGGAACTCACCCAGCGGCCTGAGCTTCGGCAGAAGGTCACGCTGTCACCACAGGTCTACCAAGGCCTCAACATACTCGCGATGCCCGTCGCCGAGCTCCAGCAGCTGGTGGAGGCGGAGCTTCTCGAGAACCCCGTGCTTGAAGTCGAGGAGTTCGACGAGGGTCCGGAGGAGCTCGAAGAGGACCGCGTCGATGAGGCCGAGGAAGAGCGCTCGTGGGACGAGTGGCTCGACCAATACGACGAGCTCGACGATATCGACTACTCGGGTCCGCGTGACCCGAACGCCGAGGAGATCAACTCCGAGGAGTTCGTCGGCGGCGTCCAGAGCTTCGACGACTACCTGCTCGAGCAGCTCGGCATGCTCGACCTCGAGCCTGATGTCGATCGGGCCGCGCGCGCGGTGATCGGCTCGCTCGATGACGACGGCTTCTTCGTGGGTGACTGCTCGGAGATCGCGGCCATCACCGAGGTGACCGGCGAAACCGCCGAGGCGGCGCTGCGCGTCGTGCAGCAGCTCGACCCTCCGGGCGTGGGGGCGCGCACGGTCGCCGAGGCGCTGCACATCCAGGCGCGCTACCTCGGCGTGGATTCGGACCTGCTCGCCGCCATCATCGACCGGCACCTCGATGACGTCGCCGCGAACCACTTCCGCAAGATCGCGCGCGCCGAGAAGGTCGACGAGGCGGAGGTGCGCGCGACCGTCGACGTGCTGCGCGAGCTCAACCCCCGTCCCGCCGGCGCGTTCTCGCCCGGACAGGCGCCCGCGTACGTGCTTCCGGACGTCACGGTCCGCAGATTCGGCGACGAGTGGGTGGTGCTCTCCAACAACGAGGCGGTCCCCGTGCTGCGCGTGAGCCCACGCTACCGCTCTATGCTGCGCACCGGCGCGAGCGTCGACGAGGAGACCAAGCGGTACCTCAAGGACAAGATCCGCAACGCCGAGGCGTTCATGAAGAACGTCGACCGGCGTCGCGACACGGTCTCACGCATCGCGGAGATCATCCTGGAGGTCCAGCGCGACTTCTTCGAGGACGGCAAGGGCGACCTGCGTCCGTTGCGCCTGGAAGACGTCGCTGTCGAGCTTGGCGTCCACCTGTCCACGGTCAGCCGTGGCGTGACGGGCAAGTACATGGCCACGCCCTACGGCCTGTTCGAGCTCAAGCACTTCTTCTCGGGCGGGTACCGCACAGCGCAGGGGATGGATATCGCGGCGACGACGGTCAAGCAGAAGATCAAGGACCTGCTGGAGGCGGAAGACGCCCAGAGGCCGCTCTCCGACCAGAAGCTCGCGGAGGCGCTGGCCGAGGAAGGGATCGCGGTCGCGCGCCGGACCGTGGCGAAGTACCGTGAGGAGATGGGCATCGAACCCTCGTGGGCGCGCAAGCGCCGCTAGAGCGGAGACGACGTGGCCGAGGCGACACAGACGCGGGGAGGCCCCGCGGGACCGCGAACCACCAACGACGGGGCCGTCCGGGACGTCCTGCTCATCGTGGTGCTGCTCGCGGTCGTCACCGCGCTGCACCTGTTCACGAACACGACCGCCGGTGCGATGCCCATGCACATGCTCTACCGGCGCCTGTACTACATCCCCATCATGTACGCGGGCTTCGTCTTCGGGAAGCGGGGCGGGTTCATCACCGCGCTCGCGGCGAGCCTGTTGTTCGCGCCCCACGCGCAGATGTCGCTCGGCGGTCTTCTCGGCCCTCACATCGACAACTTCTACGAGATCGTCATGTACCTCGCCATCGGCATGCTCTTCGGATGGCTGCGGGATCTCGAAGAGGTGCGGACGCGCGATCTCAAACAGGTGAGCGTCCAGCTTGAGGAGGCGTACCGCAAGCTCGAAGAGCGCGCCATCCAGCTCGTCAACATCCAGGACTACACGCAGTCGATCCTGCGGTCCATCACGTCCGGCGTCATCACGGTCGGCCCGGACGGGTCGGTCGCGACGGCCAACCCCGCCGCCGAGCGCATGATCGGCATCCGCGAAGTGGATATGGTCCCGCGCCGCATCCGGACGCTGTTCGGTGACGACGACGGCCTCGACGACGACGTCCGCAAGGTGCTCGAGGGACGCTTGCCGAGGATGCTGCGGGAGATGAAGCTCGTGACGCACAACGGCCGGACCCTGCACGCGCAGGTCGTGACGTCGCGCATGCGCGACATAGACGGGCGTATCCTCGGCGCAGTCGTCACGCTCGAGGACGTCTCGGAGGTGAAAGCCCTCACCGACCAGCTCATCCGTGCGGACCGTCTCGCGGCGATGGGCGAGCTCACTGCCGGCGTCGCGCACGAAGTGCGCAACCCGCTCGGGATCATCCGTGCGAGCGTCCAGCTCGTCGAGGAGTCCGACTGCCAGCCCGCGCGCGTGCGTGAGGCGACGCACGTCATCAAGCACGAGATCGACCGCCTCGACAAGGTCATCAAGGCGCTGCTCGACTTCGGCCGACCCTCGAGCCCCGCGCTGAGCCCGGTGATGATCACCGACGTCCTTGATGACGTCATCCTGTTCACGCGCCGGTTCGCCGGCCAGTCGAACGTCGCGATCGTCCAGGAGCCGCATGACGAGGTGCCGCTGGTGATGGCCGATGCCGACCAGATGAAGCAGGTGTTCGTGAACCTCATCTCCAACGCCGTGCAGGCGATGGAGGAGGGCGGCGGCACGATCACCGTCACGACCGTGCACGAGGGAGCGTTCGTGTCGGTTCGGGTGGCCGATACCGGTCCCGGCATGCCACCAGACCAACTCTCAAAGGTATTCGATCCGTTCTACTCGACCCGTGACGAGGGCACCGGTCTTGGCCTTACTATGGTGCACAGGATCATCGACGAACACGGCGGGCGCATCGAGGTCCGCAGCACCGAGGGATCGGGTACGACGTTCACCGTGGCCCTGCCCGTGGCGCAGATCGAGGAGGAGGGCGTATGAACCGGCGCGTGCTGATCGCCGACGATGAGAAGAACATGCGATGGGTGCTTCGCCAGGCGCTCGAGTCCGAGGGCTATGAGATCGTCGAGGCGGTCGATGGCAAGGAGGCGCTCTCGGCCGTCGCGGAGCAGATTCCCGACGTCATGATCATCGACCACAAGATGCCCGCTCCCGATGGGATGGAGGTCATCCGGCGACTGCGGGCGAAGGGCGAGCAGTTCCCGATCATCATGCTGACCGCGCACGGCAACATCCAGGGAGCGGTCGAAGCGATGAAGGTCGGGGCCACCGAGTACCTCCAGAAGCCGTTCGACCTCGAGGAGCTCAAGCTCGCCGTCGACAAGGCGCTCAAGATGAGCGCGCTGGCCGCCGAGGTCGATCGGCTGCGCGAGGAGCTCGACCGCGAGTACGACATCGAGGGGATCGTCGCGCAGGACTCCACGATGCTCGCCGTCCTCGAGACGGTGCAGAAGGTCGCGCCCACGAGCGCGACCGTCATGATCTACGGTGAGTCGGGCACCGGCAAGGAGCTCGTGGCGCGCGCGCTGCACAAGCTGGCGGGCGGCGCCGAGAAGCCGTTCGTCTCGGTGAGCGCGGGCGCGCTACCGGAGACGCTGCTCGAGAGCGAGCTGTTCGGCTACGAGAAGGGGGCGTTCACCGGGGCCGTGACCGCCAAGCCGGGGCGCTTCGAGATGGCCAACGGAGGGACGCTCTTCCTGGACGAGATCGGGGACATCACGGCCGCGGTCCAGGTGAAGCTCCTGCGCGTGCTCCAGGAGCGGACGTTCGAGCGTCTCGGCGGCACGCGCTCGATCGAAGTCGACGTGCGTGTGGTCGCGGCCACCAAGCAGGACCTTCAGCAGCTCATCGCCGATGGCGCGTTCCGCGAGGACCTCTACTACCGGTTGAACGTCGTGCCGATCACGCTGCCGCCGCTGCGCAAGCGCAAGGGCGATATCCCGCTTCTGGTGGCACACTTCATGGACAAGATCAGCGCGGGCGATAAGCGGATCACTCCCGAGGCCATGCAGATGCTCGTCGATTACCAGTGGCCGGGCAACATCCGGGAGCTCGAGAACACCATCGAGCGGATCGCCATCCTCGCCCACGGTCCGGAGATCACGCCTGAGGACCTCCCCGCCGAGGTACGTGTGGGTGTCACGTCAGCAAGCAGCGGTGCGCGGTGCTTCGTGCTGCCCGAGACCGGCGTGGACCTTGAGGAGGTCGAGATGGACCTCATCAAGCAGGCGCTCGATCGGACCGGCAGCTCGGTGCCCAAGGCGGCGAAGCTCCTCGGGCTCACGACGAAGACGCTGGAAGCGCGCATGTCGAGGTTCGGTCTCTGACGCCAGACCGCTCCGGCTGTTGGCACATGCCTTGCATCGTGCGCGACGTACGTCCGTTCGGACCGGAGCGAAGATGCGGCGCGCGCGAGGGCACACGATCATCCTCACAGCCGGAGTCGCCGTGCTGGCGGCAGTGGCTGTCGTCGGTATGCTGCTCGTGGTGAACGCCGAGACGGGATGGGTCGGCTGTACCCTCACCGCACCCGCGGGATGGCTCGCGCCGATCCTCGCCGCTTCGATCATCGGGGGAGTGGCGTGGGCGCTTCTCGGCCAGGAACCGCGCGATCGCGATCATATGGACGTAAGCCACGACGCGTGTCCCGCGTGCGGGCGGTCCGTTCTCGGCCAGTGGCGCATGTGTCCATACTGCGGTGAGATGCTCAGACGGCGATGACGCGAGGGGCCGTGCACACGCAGTCCCGAACGGGACAGGGGTAACGACGGTCGGATAGGCCGACCGTTTCGAAAGGAGTCAGGATGGCGAGCGTCACCCGGCACTACAAGACCACCGGCATGCACTGCCATTCGTGCTCGATGTTGATCCAGCTCACGCTCCAGGACCTCGACGGCGTCGAGGCAGCGCACGTCGACCATCGTACGGGCATATCCGAGGTGGTCTTCGATGACGGCGTTCTGAGTGATGCCGACATCGTGGCGGCGATCACCAAGGCGGGGTACGGCGCCGAGCCGGCGACCGACTGACGGATCGGCGCGCACAAGGATACCCCTGGGGGGTATGATACGACCGACGGGGCACGGGTATGCATACCGTGCCGGAGCCTTGCTCGACGAAGAGGGTGACTATGGAGGTAGAGTCGGTCGGTTTCGTCACGGCGTTCGTAGGCGGCGTGGTCTCGTTCCTTGCACCGTGCGTCCTGCCCTTGATACCGGGCTACCTCTCGTTCATGACCGGCATGTCGGTTGCCGAGCTCAAGGGCGAGGAGGGCGCGACGAGCCGGGTGATGATCCCGAGCCTCCTGTTCGTCCTCGGCTTCAGTCTTGTGTTCATCCTGGTCGGCGCCGCGGCGGGGTTCGCCAGCAGGACGCTCGGTCCCGCGCTTGGCGCATACGACCTGTGGATCCAGCGCATCGCGGGACTCCTCGTCGTCCTCATCGGCGTGTTCATGCTGGGCGTGATCAAGGTCCCCTGGCTCTACGGCGAAGCGCGCATGGACATGACGAAGTCCCGCCGGTTCGGTCGAGGCGCGGCGTTCTTCATGGGTGTCGCGTTCGGCTTCGGATGGACGCCGTGCGTGGGACCGATCCTCGCCGTAATCCTCGGCTTCGCCGCGCAGACCGGCGACGTGGGCCGTGCGGCGGCGCTGCTCGCGACCTACTCGGCCGGTCTCGCCCTGCCGTTCCTGCTCACGGCCTTCTTCTTCGGTCGGCTGACCCGCACGATGGCGTGGTTCAACCGGCATTCCGAGACGATCAACCGCGTAGCGGGCGTCATCCTCATCATCATGGGCGTGCTCATCTTCAGCGGCCAGCTCGGCCAGCTCTCCTCGCTGCTGCTCAGGGTGTTCCCGTTCCTGAGCAAGCTCGGCTAGCGGGGCGTTGGCGCGCGCGTATCGTGTCCCGTACCATGGCGTCATGACGATGTGACGTCCGAGGTCGGAGGCTTGGATGCCGGCGCGACGCTTGAACCAGAGCTTGCTGCATCGGCTGGCGCTCTACGTCGTCATCCTCATCTTCGGCACCACGGTGCTTCTCGGCCTGTCGTCGGCGTCCGGCGTGTACGACATGGCCCGGCGTGAGGAATCCGCTCGCCAGCGCGCGTACCGGGACGTCATCATCGGCGAGATGGAGAGCCGCCTGGCGATGGCCGAGCGGATCACGGGCATCGTCGGCGAAGGAGCGCCGTCGCGCGAGCCCGACGTCGACCGCGTCGCGGCGGCGCTGAGATCGGCGCTCGCGGAGTACGCTGAGATCATCGACGGCTGGTACGTGATCGACCCCGAAGGTCGGGTAGTCGTCGCTGCCTCGTCCGGCGGCTCCGCGGTCCCCCAAGCGCGCCTGCTCGCATCCTCTGCGCTTGCGGCGGCTCGGGCTGACACGTACGTGCTCGAGGGGGCCGAGGGGGACACGCGTGAGCTCTGGGTCGCGCTGCCGGTACGGTACCGGGGATACGGCGCGCGGATCGTGTGTGCGCGCATCCGCACAGCGTTCATCGATCGTGTGCTCACCGATGTGGTCGCCTCGAGTCCGGGGACCCTCGCGCTCGTCCTCGGCGTCCATGACAACGTCCGCTTCTCCGCAGGCGAGGAGGATGTCTCCGCAGGCATCTCGTTGGAGTTCGGGGAGTCCGGTGAGGTAGGGGACGGGTCGGTCACGGGACGCGCGCTCGACGGGACGACGTACGTCGGCAACTTCGCGACCGTCGGAGGCACGGCAGGCATCGGTTGGAAGGTGGCCGTGCTCGAGCCGTCGGGCTACGCGATGCGCGAGACGTGGGCCGCCCTGCGCCCCGCTATCGTGACGTGGTCGATCGTCGCCGTCGCCTCTCTGCTGGCGGCCGTCGGGATCGTGTCATGGGTCGTCCACCCGCTCCGGGAAATGGAGCGTCGCGCCAGCGCGGCAGCGCGCGGCGCGCTCGTGCGACCGCTCGAGGTCGATCGTGCCGATGAGATCGGCAGCCTCATGCGCGCGTTCAACTCGGTCGCCTCGCGACTCAACCGGCTCTACGATGTCACCCAGGTGCTGGCGCGCTCCTCCTCGCTCGACGAGGTGCTCGACGGGATCGTCACCTCGGTCCAGCACATGGTCCCCGCTGCGGACGTGGGCGTCCTGATGCCCACCGAGGACGCTGACCGGCTGGAGCTCGTGCGCGCGGCGGGCGGCCTGGCGGCATCGCATGGCCTCATCTTCGGCGTTCGCGAGTCCGCATGGCTGGGCGACGCGCTCCGGCGAGGGATGCCGGTCGAGTATGCCGAGGGTGACACGCCCGATCCCCTCGTCACGGCCATCGATGACCCGCAGGCGTACGGCCTCGCGGTACCGCTGTCGGTCGGCGCCGAGCGTCTCGGCGCGATCGTAGCCCTGCTTCCGGCAGGAGGACGCCTCGATGATGCCGAGGTGGAGATGGTGCGATGGTTCGCCGCGCAGTCGTCGATGGCGGTGCACAACTCACGTCTCTTCGCCGAGGAACGCCGGTCCCGCCGTGAGGCCGAGATGCTCCGGGAGGTCGCCGAGCACCTTGCGCGGCCGACAGACGTGGAAGCGGCGCTGGAGCAGGCGGCCGGCTATCTCACGGCCGTGCTCGGCATGTCGAGCTCGCTCGTGGCGATCTCAGACCGGGAGCGATACGGCCTTGCGGCGTCGCCGAACCGCGAGCGCGATGCGGCGGCGGTCGCCACCTGGCGTGAGCGGTACGGACGCGCCTGGGACGAGCCCGTCTTGCTGTCGGGCGCAGGGGCGTCGCCGTTCGCCTCGGTCGCCGCTGCGCTCGATGCCGAGAGCCTCTTCATCGCGCCGCTGTGTCGCGGACCCGAGGTCGACGGCCTGATCGTGTGCGGCTCGAGGTTGACCGAGGTACACCTGACTCCCCGCGAGACGGCGGTCGCAGCCGTCATCGCGGCGCAAGCGTCGCTCGCCCTCGACAACGCCCACCTGTTCGCGGAGGTACAGGCCCGCGCCGACAATCTCGAGACCGTCTTCCGGATCAGTCAGGCGGTGAGCTCGTCCCTGCAGGTCAAGGTCGTGCTGAACCGGGTGCTCGACGTGGTGCAGAAGATCCTCTCGGCGGACGCGGTCGTCCTCATGACGCTCGACTCCGACAAGCGCCACCTCTCGGTCCCGATGGCGCGCGGCAAGCTGCATCGCAGTCTGCTCGAGATGCGGATCGTCCCGGGCCAGGACGTGCCCGGAGCGGTCTTCGAGAGCAAGGAACCCGAGCTCTACGGCGCGATCGACGCGCTCGACACGCCGCTCACGCGCTCGGCCGCGGAGCAAGGTCTCTCCTCGATGCTCGTGGTGCCGCTTCTGGCGCGCGGGCGGAGCATCGGTGTGCTCGTCGTGCTCGGTCAGGCCGAGAACGCCTTCGACACGAGCGACCTCGAGCTGCTTCGCACGTTCGCCACCCAGGCCGCGCTCGCCATCGACACCGCTGAGCTGTTCAGCCGAGAACACCGGGTCGCGACGGTCCTGCAGGAGAGCATCCTGCCGACGCGCCTACCGCAGCTCCCCGGGATGGAATCGAGCAGCGTCTACCTTCCGGCGGGCACCGAAGCCGAGATCGGCGGGGACTACTACGACCTGTTCCCGTCGCCCGACGGGCGGGTCGTCCTGGCGATGGGCGATGTCTGCGGCAAGGGTGTGGTCGCGGCCACGAAGACGTCGATGATCAAGTACCTGATCCGCGGCATGATCACCGCGGGACTCTCGCCGGCCCAGGTCCTCCGGGAGCTCAACGAATCGCTGGCTGACTCCGGCGAGCCGACCGACATCGTGACGCTGTGGATCGGGCTCCTCGACCCGGAGACAGGAGCGCTCTCGTATGGCAACGGCGGTCACCCTCCTGGACTGCTGCTGAGGCCGTCCGACGGGGAGATCGTGCGATTGACGACGACCGGAGCGTTGCTCGGCGCGGTGCGCGGCGCCGAGTACACCGAGGAGACGGTGGATGTCGAGCCTGACTCGCTGCTGCTGCTCTACACCGACGGTGTGACCGAGGCGCGGAACAAGGACCGGTTCTTCGGCGAGGGCCGCGTTCGACGCGCTCTCAAGCGTGGTGGCTCTCCGGCTGCGGTCGTGCAGCGGCTGCTCTCGCTGGTCGAGCGGTTCTCCGGGGGATCGCTCAGGGACGACGCGGCCATTCTCGCCGTCCGCCGCATTCCCCGGTGAGCTTTGGGGAAAGTGTAGGTGGAAGGCGCGATGAGAGGCCGCAGCTGGTGCCTGCGAAGGAGCATATAGTGGAGTTGTCCGTCGAGCGACGCGAAGACGCCCGCATGAGCATCGTGCGGCTCGAGGGCGAGATCGACATCGCGACGGTCCCGGAGATCCGCACGGCCGTCGAGACCGAGGTCCGTGCCGGGGCGGTGAACATCGTCCTCGGTCTGTCGCGTGTGACCTACGCCGACAGCTCGGCGCTCGGGATGATCGTGTGGATCGACCGCCTGCTCGACCCTAGAGGCGGCAAGCTTGTTCTCGCGGGTGCCACTCGAGATGTCAGCCGGGTCCTTGAGCTTTCGGGCCTGATCGGGCTGGCTCCCACGCTGAGCGCCTCGGACAGCGTCGCCGATGCCGTCGGCGCATTCGATATCACGGCCGATGCGCAGGAACCGCTCTGGGTGGAGACGATCTACCTGCCGGCCGATGTCGCAGCGCTCGCCGATGCACGAGCCCGCGTGTGCGACTTGATCGCGCCGCTGACGCTCGCCGAGGCAGCGCTCTTCGACGTACGGGTCGCGGTGGGGGAGGCGCTCGCGAACGCCGTGCGCCACGGCTCCGAGACGGGCGCCGACGAGGCCGTGAGCGTGCGGGTGACCGCGTACGACGACCGGGTCGCGATAACGGTCACGGACACGGGCACCGGGTTCGACGGGATGACGGGCGCGCAGGACGACCTGTACGCGGCATCGGGGAGGGGCGTCATGTTCATGCGCGCGCTCATGGACAGGGTGGAGTTCGTGCGCAGCGATGACGGGGGCACCCAGGTCACGCTTACGAAGCACCTGGAGGAGCCGCGCTGAGCGTACCGCAGGAAGTCCGTGCGTTTCTAACGGATGCGTTGGCCGTGAGGAACGGGTATCCTGGACGGTGAACGACGAGGGGCGACACTCCTGCTTGGAGGGACCGTATGGAACTCAATGACGCACTCGAGCAGCGTCGGTCGGTGCGGGTCTTCGCCCGCGAAGCCGTCGCCAAAGAGGTCGTTGACGAGCTCGTGCACGCCGCGACGCTTGCGCCATCCTCCTTCAACACGCAGCCGTGGCACTTCCACATCGCGATGGGGTCTGCGCGCGACCGGGTCATCGCGGTCATCTCACAGACGACGCAGTACCTCGAAGAGTACGCTGACGTGCTCGGACCCGAGGGCACGGAGTTCGCGGCCCGGTTCTACGCCGATCTCGGCGGCGCGCCGGTGGTCATCGGCGTGTCCACGCCGGCATACGATGACGCCTCCGAGCGGCGCAACGCGTACATCGCCGTCGGAGCGAGCATCGAGAACCTCATGCTCGCAGCCAGAGAGCGGAACCTCGGCGCGTGCAACCTCACGGTCCCCAAGTGGGTCGAGTCCGAGCTGACCGAGGCGTTCGAGATCCCCGGCGAGCGGGAGCTGGCGTCGATCCTGATCGTCGGCGTCCCCGCTGAGGAGCCCGAGCCGCGCGGACGTCGCGCGGACGTGGCCACATTCCTCGGCTGATGACGCAGCGCCTGCGCGCGGTCTTCTTCGACGTCGGCAACACGCTGCTCTATCCGCATCCGAGTGTCGCTCATGTGTGTCGTGAGATCCTCGCCGAGGCCGGCCACATCCACGACCTTGCCGTCATCGATCGCTTCATGCCCCTGGTCGACGCGTACTACGAAGACCGCTACCGTGCCGACGACACCTTCTGGACCGACGAGGAGGAGACCTCCTCGGTGTGGGTCGGCATGTACTCCGTGCTCTGTCGGGAGCTCGGGATCCACGAAGACGCCGCCACGCTCGCACGTCGGGTCTATGACGAGTTCGGGAAGGCCGAGCGCTGGCGAGCCTACCCGGACGTGCGCTCTGCGTTCGAGCGCCTCCGCGATCGCGGGCTGCGGCTGGGAGTCATCTCCAACTGGGACCGGCGACTCGCGGGCCTTCTCGAGGCGCTCGGACTCGGCGAGCTCCTCGACACCGTGGTCTCCTCGGCGGACATCGGCCTCCGCAAGCCCGACCCGCGCATCTTCGAGGCCGCGTGCAGGGCCATCGGCGTGGCGCCGGACGAATCGGCGCACGTCGGCGATCATCACTATGCCGACGTGCTCGGGGCACGCTCGGTGGGCATGCACGCAGTGCTCATCGACCGTCACGGGGGAGAAGCGCCGCCTGTCGGGGCCGCTCCGATCGAGACGCTCGATGAGCTTGAGGTCGTGCTCGGCATCTAGCGCGGTGGAGCCCCCGGCGTGTGGGCGGTATCATGACGGGCGGCACGTCATCAGCGTCCGAGGAGGACGAATGGCCTTTCGCGACCTGCGTGAGTTCATCTCGCTGCTCGAGAGCAAGGGACAACTGAAGCGCGTCAGCGCCGAGGTGGACCCGAACCTCGAGATCGGCGAGATCACCGACCGCGTCAGCAAGACGGTCGGCCCCGGCCTGCTCTTCGAGCGACCTGTCGATCGGGCGACAGGGACCGCCTACCGCATGCCGGTCGCCATCAACCTCATGGGAAGCTATGACCGCATGGCGTGGGCGCTCGGTGTAGACGCCGAGACAGGCACGTGGCGCGACCTGGACGTGAAGGCAAAGCAGCTCATGGACCTGCTCCCGCTCGACATGCCCTCGAGCATGAAGGGCAAGCTCGACGCGCTCATGGGGCTCAAAGACCTCGCCGGCGCCGGTGCGCGTGAGGTCAAGGCGGCCAAGGCGCCGTGCCAGGAGGTCGTGCTGCGGGGAGACGATGTGGACCTCACGCAGCTTCCCGTCCTGACGACGTGGCCCGAGGACGGCGGCCCGTTCATCACCCTGCCGCTCGTGGTGACCCGCGACCTCAAGGGTCGGCACAACATCGGCATGTACCGGCTGCAGGTCTTCGAGAAGAACCAGACGGGCATGCACATCCACGTCCATCACGACGGCGCGAAGAACCTCCGCGAGTGGGCCGAGGCGGGCTACGACCGTATGCCGGTGTCGGTCGCGCTCGGTGCCGACCCGGTGACGATCTTCTCGGCCACAGCGCCGGTGCCGCCCATCATCGACGAGTACCTGTTCGCGGGGATCCTGCGCGGCGAGCCGGTGGAGGTCGTCAAGAGCGTCACCAACGACCTGCTCGTGCCGGCACACGCCGAGATCGTACTCGAGGGGCACGTACCGGTCGACCAGACGCGCTGGGAGGGCCCGTTCGGCGACCATACCGGATACTACTCGCTCGCGGACTACTTCCCCGTGTTCCACGTCGAAGCGATCACCATGCGCCGCGATCCCATCTATCCCGCCACCATCGTGGGTCAGCCCCCGATGGAGGACTGCTATCTGGGCAAGGCGACCGAGCGCCTGTTCCTGCCGGTCATCAAGGCGATGATGCCCGAGGTCGTCGATTACGACCTGCCGCTCGAGGGCGTCTTCCACAACTGCGCCATCTTCCAGATCCGGAAGGAGTTCCCGGGACAGGCGTTCCGCGTCATGAACTTCGCGTGGTCGATGGGCCAGATGATGTTCACCAAGTTCGTCATCGTGGTGGACGAGGACGTGGACTGCCACGATTACTCTGAGGTGGCGTGGCGCTGCTTCAACAACGTGGATCCGAGCCGCGACGTCCTCGTCACCAAAGGTCCCCTCGACCGGCTCGACCACTCGAGCAACTTCGAGAGCTTCGGCTTCAAGATGGGCATCGACGCCACCAAGCCGTTGGCCGGCGAGGGCCATGAGCGCGACTGGCCCGAGGCCATGCGCATGACGCCCGAGGTCCGCGCGCGCGTCGACGCCATGTGGGACGAGCTCGGTCTTGGCTAAGAAGCTGGCCGAGAAGACCCGCATGCTGCTCGAGCTCGTGAAGTTCGAGCACTCGATCTTCGCGCTTCCATACGCGTACATCGGCGCGCTCTACGCGACGGCGCCCGGGTGGCCATCGGTGGCCGAGTTCGTGTGGGTCACCGTGGCGATGGTCGGCGCCCGCAGCTTCGCGTTCATCGTGAACCGGGCCGCCGACAAGGAGATCGACGCCAGGAATCCGCGCACGGCGGGCAGGGCGGTTCCGGCAGGGCTGATCACGGCGTGGGAGCTCTGGTTGTTCTCGGCCATCGTGCTCGGCGCGTTCCTCTTCGCGGTATGGCAGCTGCACCCGATCACGCGATGGCTCTGGCCGATCGTGCTGGCGGTCTTCGTCATCTACCCGTACACGAAGCGCTTCACGCCGCTGTGTCACTACTGGCTCGGGCTGTGCCTGGGCCTCGCCCCGGTCGGCGCGTGGGTGGCCGTGGGCGCGCCGATCGGCGATCCAGCCCCCTGGGTGCTCGGTCTGGCGGTGGCGCTGTGGACGGCCGGGTTCGACATCATCTACGCCACGCAGGACGTGGAGTGCGACGTGCGTGACGGGATCCACTCGATGCCGGCCGACATCGGTGTGCGACGTGCGCTCGGGCAGACGCGTGTGACGCACGCCCTGACGGTGCTGCTGCTCGTGCTCGGTGGAGCGCTCGTTGGAGCGGGGCTGCCGTGGTACCTCGGTGTGGGTGTGGCGGCGGGTCTGCTGTGGTATGAGAACAGCATCGTCTCGGCTGATGACCTCACGCGCGTGAACGCGGCGTTCTTCTCCGTGAACGGCGTCATCGCGGTGATCGTCTTCGCGGGCGCCCTGGCCGATAGACTGCTCGGATAGGAAGGGGAGCGGTGTGAAGCGCTACATCGTCGTCATCACGGGTGCTTCCGGCTCGGCGTACGGGATGCGCCTGGTGGAGCAGCTGCTCGCATCGGGCGGCGAGGTGACGCTCATCTTCACCACCACCGGGGCCGAGGTAACCGCGTATGAGCTCGGCTTCACGCTCCCAGAGGTCGGGACGAAGGAGGCGGTGCTCCGCTTCCTCGAGCTTGCGCCGGACCTACCGCTGCGCGTCGTGCCCGATGACGACCTCTTCGACGCCGTGGCGTCGGGATCGAGCCGTTTCGACGCGATGGTCGTGGCACCCGCGTCGATGGGCTTCTGCGGCTCGCTCGCTGCCGGTCTCGCGAGCGACCTGGCCGAGCGCGCAGCCGACGTCATGCTCAAGGAACGTCGACCGCTCGTCTTGCTTCCGCGCGAGACGCCGATGAACGTCATCCATCTCCGGAACCTCACGACGCTGGCCGAGGCGGGCGCAGTGGTCGTGCCCGCGATGCCCGCGTTCTACCAGCGCCCTGAGAGCATCGATGACATCGTGAACTTCGTCGTCGGCAAGGTTCTCGACGTCCTCGACGTGGCGCATGACCTGTTCCCGCGGTGGCGCGAGTGACCGGGGTTCGCTTGACGGGTCCGTTCCACGGGGGCAGAATATGGCTTTAGCAGGGTCTTTCCAGTCGTAGCAGTCCGTAGTCGCAGCAGTAGTCGTAGAAGGAGAGGCAGCCATGACCCTCGCCCAGGCGCGTAAGCGCTATCCGATGGTGCCCCGCGAGATCCTGAAGTGGGCGCTCCAGAACATCTCGGACCCGAAGGACCTTGAGCTCGGTCTGCACCGGCTCGACCAGGCTCGACGGATCCAGGTCCAGTACGGCGTCTAGCAGACCCACCTCACTTCGTGCGGGCCGTCACGGCACCGGCGAACGTCTACCCCCTCAGACGCCGGTAACCTCTCTCCCCGCGCGATGCCCACGGGCGTCGTGACCGCGGCGGTCCGCGTACGTGAGAAGGGCCCGCTCCTGACGAGGAGCGGGCCCTGTCATGTGCTGGAGGCGACGCCCGGATTCGAACCGGGGATAAGGGCTTTGCAGGCCCCTGCCTTGCCACTTGGCCAC
>FWPV01005948.1_pt1 | contig 23894 bp, 22 predicted proteins | sample 2228371 | NCBI WGS metagenome assembly FWPV01 (sample SAMEA103939776, study PRJEB20133) | metagenome | reverse complement strand
GATCAATGGAGAGTTGTTTTAAGATGTTCACCTCGTGAATGTTACCATGAGTGACATTAACAAACTGGGGTAAATAGCCAGCATGATCTAACAACAGATGCAGTTTGATGGCGCCTTTGGTGCGACGAAACTTAGCCCAGTCAAACATACTGAGACATAATTGGATCAGTGAGGCATCAAAGCTGAGCAGTTTATTTTTAAAGCGAAACTTATGTTTTTGGCCAAATTGATTTTTACAAATATCGAGCAAATAATAGAATAATTTTTCATAGAGTTGCCAGGGACGATGTTTATTGGCATAAGCTAACGTCGAACGACGTGGTGCTTGTTTGAGCCCTAAGTGTTTTAGCTTTCCCAAGGCAGTCGCTAAACCACCGCAAATTTCACGCAAGGTATGGGCTTGTCCCAGTTGACAAAATAGCATCGCCACAAATTGATCCCAGCACGAGAAACCTTTACTGTGAGCTGAAGCTTTGGTTTCTTTGACCAAGATTTCAAATCGAGAGCGAGGAAAAATCTTAAGGATTTGACTGAAAAGACTAGGAAATTTATTCATGGGACCTGTCTCCTTCATTTTTAGGCCATGGATAGAATATAAGGAAACCTGTTCTAATTTTCTACATAATTCTTATTTTTAAAAACCTATTTTGGACAAGAGTGTTTTCATATAATTGTTGACTATATCAGAGAATTGCGCTATATTAAGTCACGTGATTCGTAACAAATGCCTTACCATGAGTTGCGCATTCTGGTTCCGAGCAAGGTCGAGTGATTGGGCAATGGTTTTGCGCGATAAGGACAAGGGCTGAAATCTATCTGAAAAAACAATAACCAAATTGCAAAGGGCAAACCAGGTGAGACATAGCAATGTGACAGTGGGAATTACTGTGGATAAATTTAGAGGACTTCCTCCTTCGGTTTTGTTATCCGTCATCAGGAAAATGGGAGTTGAGTTTATCGAAATTACCAAATCTGTATTTGATGATCTACCCGCTTTCGTTGAACAATTGGGCGAAATCAGGACTGGATTCCATCTGCCCAATTTGCACGATGCTGAATTCGATTTTTCATTTCAAGAACGCGAAGTCGAAATTCATAAATTGATTGGGCTCATCAATCGGCACCATGGGGATCTAAATATACAGTATTGCCTCTCTCATCCCCCGGAGAACCGACGGTCCAAATTGACCGAGGATCAATTAATCGAATATCTGCTGAACAATCTAAATCAATTGGATGTGCCGATTATCCTGGAAAATATCCAAGGTTGGTCCATGGATAAGTTTGATCGGTTCTACCATCGCGCGCAGACAGTTTTGGGTGAAAAGTTAATTGGACAATGCTTTGATGCCCCGCATTATTTCTTGCAGGGAGAGGACCCCGTGGAATTTCTGAAGCTCCAGAACGGGAAAATTAATTTTATTCACCTTTCAGATTGCCGCAAAAATTTCGATGCCCATCTTCCGTTCGGTCTGTCCGGGGAATTGCCCATTGATGAAATCCTGGCAACCCTCCGCGATCAAGAATTTCGTGGGGTGATCAATTTGGAACTGTTGCCTCGAAGCATCAAAGATGTGAAGCCGCTGATCGATAGCTACTTGAAGGTCATCCGCAATTTTGATCGAAAGAAATATTACATGACCAGGCTGAGATTGGTCTGGTACGCACCGCCACTGCTCAGAAAAATGAGATCAGTTTTTTGATGAAGCAATGGAAGAGTAGGAGATCGAGTGCGCCGGTGGATCGCCAGCTTTCTAGCCAATAATCTTGGCCGGGGGCTTTCCTCGGAAAAAGCTGGATCAATTGGGCTCGATCGGTCACCCCATGAGATCGGTTGCCATCGAATGGGAACCGCTATGATTCAATCCGTTCGATTCAATCAAAAATTGAAAATCCATTGAAAGGCCTGAAAAACCGAATAATTTTGTTCGGTTAATGAAAAGCTAACCATGTACCCAGAAGCAACTGGGTCTGCCGGATGCCTTCGATTCCACGGTTGTTCCGTCTGATTTCGATGTTTAATTGTTTGAGCATCAGATTGCGGTTTTTCAGGAGCTCGTTTTTGCTATTTCCCAGGATGAATAAGATGACCAGTTCCGAATCGACAAATAAATGGATTTTGCCTGGACAAAAATTTGGCTGTCGAGTAAGTCGCTGTTGATTTGTGAACCGTTCGATTTCGATGTTGCTGAACTCTCCATCTGGATAGGCGCATACAGCCAACCATGTTGGATAGTTATCATCGCTGGCATTGGTCGCTTTCGTTCTCGAAACGAATAGGGTCCGATCTGCCTGAGACCAATCCACTTGAAATTGTTGCTTGTCGTTGGTGCTGGATATCAGCGGCGTGATCGCGACTGGAGCCTTTTGCTGGCAGCGAATCTTGATCACTAACGCCAGCAAGGAATCGGCGATAGAGATCTCCTCTTCAAGAGAGAGATGCTTGAAATGGCGAACCAGCCGATTGGCCATCAGATGTGCTTCGGCCTGAGCTCGAGAGAGCGGAGTGCCGCCGATCTCGATGATGTAATCTTCCAAAAACTTATATGTCAGATAGCTCAACCCATTAAGCGGTGATGTATTGGGCAATCCGGTCTCTCCGTAATAAAACAACCCCTTTCGATTCGTAAACATAAACGTCCGGCTCTGGCCCTCGGGGATAATGAGCATGTTTTGATCATAAATCGATGGCTGAATGGGTTGAGCCCCGACAATTGGTGCATCAAAAAGCAATATGCTCAGAGCAGCGATGAGCAACAAGCTCCACTTGATTCTTTCGATATTTGTCATCTCAGATACTCACCGAAATTGTGATCGTAAATTTCTCACCACAAAGAATAGCGCGGCATAAACGTGCAGGGAACTTCAAGTCCAATTTCATCAATCATGGTTTTCCTAATCCGGCGAAGAAAATTTTACTCGAAAAACATAAGGCTTTTCTGGCGCCAATTGCAGCATAATTTCGTCCCCAGACATCACGGGCAATTGCGTTGGTTCGCCAGTAATCAGATTCTCCAGATAAAGCCAGGGTCGATGCGACTTTTTGGTGACATCAGGGGGCAATGCGATCAAACAATCCAGATTTGAGTTGCTGAAATTCAGTACCACCAATATTTGATCCTGGTCATACCTGCGAACATAAGCATAAACGTCCAGCTCCGCATTGGTGACCAACTTGATCATATCGCCTCGACGCAAGCACGGATGTTGGCGCCGAAGATGGATCAATTTCTTATAAAACTCAAAGAGATCATTATCGCCCCGTTCCCATTCCATAAGAGGAGTTTGCTCCTTTAATCCCAGCTCCTGACCGTAATAGATTAAAGGCGTTCCAGGAATGGTCAAGAGCAGCGCCGCTGCCAATTTGGTTCGATTTTCACCGAATTGGGCGATAAAGCGATCCATGTCGTGATTTTCGATATAGCGCAAATCCAGCGTATGAGCGGGATAGTTCTTCCGGGTCTTATTCAGACCATATTCTATGGCCGAAAGCGGCTTGCGATGGTTCATCACATCGAGCAGATTGCCATAGAAATCGGTATCATACGACATATCGAACTGATCGCTATGATAAGCGGGTGACCGGGGCAGCACTTCATCGATCAACAACAAATCGGGATATTTGTTTTTCAATGAGCCTCGAAATGTCTTCCAGAAGTCGTGTGGCACGCCCCAGGCCACATCGCAGCGGAAACCATCAACACCAAGCGACGCCCAGAAGTTCGCTGCACTCAATATATACTGCCGGACATTGGGATTCTCGTAATTCAGATTTGGCAAGGTGTCCCAGTCATTATGAAATTCATATTGATAATAGCTGTTTTTGCGATCTGACTTCCACCGATACCAGTTCCGAAATGGAGATGATGGCGAGCGATAAGCAGCAAGGAAATAAGGATGCTGATCAGAAGTATGATTGGCGATGAAATCCAGAATAATTTTAATTCCAGCAGCATGGGCGGCAGTGATGAGCGACTGAAAATCTTCCAGCGACCCATAATCGGATTCGATTTCAAAGAAATTGGTAGGGCCATAGCCATGGCGGGTAGGTCCTTCCCAGATTGGCATTAGCCAGATACAATTGATGCCCAGATTCTTCAAAAAATCGAGCTTTTCAATAACACCTTGAAGATCGCCCCTGGGTGTGAATTGACGAACAAAAATCTCATAGATGATAGCGTCTTTGGCCCAGTCGGGTGAAGCTCCAAATTCCTGGATCCGTACCGTATTTTGGTCGATGGATAGCTTTAATTTTTGTGAAGCGCTCCGACCATGCTGGTCAGTCGTCACCAAATAATAATGATAGTTGCCTTCCCGCGAGGGGATGGGGAATGTCAGTGTCGCGCTTGCTGGCAGCGGAAACCGTTCGGGGTTTTTGATGTCCTGGATCCATGTAAAATTGAGCGATTCCCCTAACGGACTGGTGCTGCTGGATGCGTCAAAGATCACTTTGCCAGGTGCCAGTTTGCCATTGACCCTGGCGATCGGCGCATAACAGGGATTAGCGAGAACAGAATTGAATCCATTCCAGCCATCCGGCACCTGGCGCGGATTGTTTGGATCAGGGAACCACAGACTGTCGTTCACCACAAATTTATACTCATATTCCCCTGGATCAAGGTCTATCCAGGTTGTCCAGATCCCGTCGCGATCCCGATCATCCATGGGGTTTGCGGCTGGCGACCATCGGTTAAATTCTCCAGCCACCGCTGCATTGGTGATGGAGATAGCATATTTAGCCAGGACCATGGAATCCGATAGCTGGAATTGCACTGGGTGATCTTGCTGGCTAAAGGCGTAAACATCAACGCTGTCGATATTGCTCCATAACCGACCATCATTTATTCGAAGCGATAAGATATAGCGACCCGTTTTATCGGGTTTGAATGAAGGGAATGGAATGCGAGTGCTGTTTAGTTTCGCTCGGCTTCCGATCGGCTTTGAGAGCAGTTTCCATTGATAATGCTGGATTGGGTCATTATCCGGATCATAGCCTACCCATTGATTGAGCGTTACTTTCTCGTTGATCCAGGCGATTCGGGAGGGACCAGCATCCAAAACAGGAGGCTGGTTCTGTTTGTTGACCGTGAAAAATGATCGAATTGGGGTGGCTACGTTGCCAGCTCGATCGGCAGCGGTGATTTCCAGTGTATATTCTCCATCATCAATCCCAGTCAGGCGACACTCGATTCTATTTAGTTTCGTGTTGTAAGAGAAATTTATCGACTGGCCATTGAGAAGCACCCGAGTTCCAGCCAAATCCAGACCATATCGCTCGATGCCATCCACATATTCAGCTTGAATTTGAATTGGATCCCTGACGAACCGTGCTCCATAGGCGGGTTTGAGGTTCATTAGTTGCGGCTGAACCGGGTTCAGAACTGCGAGCACGGAATTGCTATGTTCTCCCGCCCAAACTGGATTTTCCGGGTCCTTGATCCAGATCATGTCATCGATCAAATAGCGATATTGATAAACTCCTGAGGCAAGTTCGATGGTGACTTCCCAGGTGCCATCCCCATCTCGGTCGGCCATGGGGATGCTGGTTCGTGACCAGTGATTGAAATCTCCCACCAGATGGACTGATCGGACTGGAGAGATTGTGGTGAGCTTGAAATAGACCGGTTGTTGGGCTTGGGCAAGAAAACATGTCGCTAAAAAGATCAGCAATAAGCCGCTGATGGTGGTCTTCATGATTCACCTCATGATTTGATGCTTAAACGATAACTGCTTTTTTGACCTTACCCCGATTCTCTGCTGGTATAAGAGGGAGATAAAAAGATGTCCTTCTCCTGTTGGGAATAGGAGATAGCGGAGGCAGTCAAAAATGGCAAAATCTAAAAGTATCGTCCTGGTTTTAATATTCAATATCTTCGTTCGGCGCTATTTATCAAAATAGGCTTCCTGAGAATATAATCAAAAAGATCGAAATGTTCAAATCATTTGATTCATGGGCGAAAATAGATTGTCTCAAATTGAACTTCAAAATGTAGCAGATATGCCTATTGAATCTGTTTTGGAGATTTTTCCACAAGAACCATCGCTGATAGATGCTATTTTTGAACAATAACGTTCCAGATTTGATAAGCTGATCACCAAGAGGGTGGATTTTTGATCATGGAGCTATCTTTGAAATTGGCAATTCTTCTTCGATCAAATCCATACCTAAATTTCTAAAATGAACCATGGCAGTGAAATAGAAAAACCCATTGCCCACGAAACACATGGAATGACGTGAAAAAAAATAAAAAGTGCGATCCGGGTATTTTGACGTGTTCGGGGGCATCTTAAAAAAGAAATTTTTATTTTAGCATTTCAAATAATAAAAATTTTGGGGGCCATCGAATTGGAATTGACACAGAAATGACGTTCCGAAGGACTTTTTTCCGCTTGAGTTCTATTTCCGTTTCCAATAATTCTTAGACCTTTCATTTCTGAGGACAATAATAAAATTTCTAAAATAGCCCAAGGCAAGGGAACAGAAATATCCTTTGCGCACGAAATGCTCGGAATGATGCGAAAGAAGAAAAAATGCTTTCAGTATATTTTCATGTTTTCAGTGGGTATCTTTTTCATTTTAGAATTTCAGGTAGATAAAGAAAGCCAGCTTATAATATGATGGAAAATTGCATGGCGATCTGAGACGTGATCTATCAAAAATCTCCCTGGAGATCTTGATTTCTGGGTCAATTTCTTTGCATGGGAATTATCCTATTCCGCATCGGATAAAAAATTTCTGCCAAATCAAAAAAAACGTGATTGACAAATAGAACTGGGTTGATTATATTGAATACAAATTTTGACGTGCAGATTACAGCATAACATCGTGGGGCTCGGTGCAATTTTCAAGGTATTGGTCGATGGGACCTGAATGGGTATTGTGAACTTTATCTAAAGCAAGCGAACAATTTGCGCTTGGGAGCTGGCGAGTCGATCATATCTCACTTGATATTCCATCTCCAAGCGCTCGAGCATTTGCCGATTGAATAGGTGGTTTGGCTCAAGCTTTAGTAATCGATTATAATACACCAGTGCTGAACCTTATTCGCTTATTCTTGATTTGATCAGGATTCCTGATAAACTAATAAGGTTCTGGCGCTCCTGGGTCAGGTTTGCTACTAAGAATGAATATATGGAAGATTTTGCTTTCGGCGAACGATTTGCTTCTTGCATTACTTAAGCATCGAAACTTTCCTTGAATCCATGTCCCTGGGTAGAATTATTTAAAGCAACCAGGAATGACTGGTGAAGAGCTTGATCTTATTTTTAATCTTTGGACCTTTTCAAACCCTACTATGATTTATGAAATGGAGCCCTAAGCTTGAAAATTTGCATCTTTGTCTGAGGAAGCGCCACAATTCATTGATCGCCAGGAAGCGATCTTTTCCCTCAATTATAATTTGAGAGATGAATTTTGGGTAGCATTGTGATCTATTTGATAGACTCTTTCAATAGTGAAATTTTCTATTCCGAGCGAAACGAGGGATTTCAATTTTTCGAAGCAAAGAAGAATTCTTACTCTGCTTGGCCATTTGCAATGTCTCGCTCTATGCTATTCTTAGAATAGCCTATCCTTTTGAATCGAAGGGGAGCGTTTGATGAGCGAAGAAGTCCCCATTGCTTGGCATCGGATTGGCTTAAAGGTTGATCAAATTGCATTTGAACAGGTGACAGAGATAAGAATTTTGCCTGGTTGATTATTGTGATTCGAAATTTCCAATTTTGACTTATCAATAAATAGGAGAAGCCATTACTCTGATCATCGCGCTTATCATCTTCTGTATTTCATTCACTCTGTCGATGCTGGGACTGGGCGGCGCTCAATTGTACGTGCCGACATTCTACTGGCTAGGGCTGAACCTGAAAACTGAGGCGATTCCTTTGGCGCTGTTGCTCAATTTTGTGACGCAGACCTCAGCCAGCATCACCTATCTTCGCAAACGGCTGGTGGATGTAGCTGCTGGCTTGCCGTTGCTCGTTAGCTCGGCAATCTTTCCCGTGCTCGGGGCGAATTATACGCAGCGATTGCCAACAAGATGGATCATCCTGATCATCGGGGTCATTCTAATAACCGTGGCGATCCAGACATTTTTTGATTGGAGGCGCTCAGATGTATTTTTGAGCAAGCGCCAGAAAATTTTGATCGGATTGCTGGCGGGGAGTGTAATCGGCTTTATCATTGGCTTGATTGGACATGGCGGCGGATCGTTCGTGGTGCCTACCTTGCTGATCCTGGGATTCGCACCTAAATCCGCGGCAGCGACATCGTCCTTTATCTGCGCCTTTTCTTCGCTGACTGGCTTTTTGACCCATGCCAGTCAGGTGCAATTGAATTGGACCTGGTACGGAGTCGGTGTTCTTTCCGCCGTGCTCGGCGCCCAGCTTGGCTCTCATTTCATGGCGGCTAAAATGGATAGCCAGACGCTCAAGCGGCTGTTTGGCGTGGTGCTATTTTTCATAGGAATTCAGCTTATTATAAGAGAATTTTTCTTATAGAAAGATCAAGGGCGCTTAGCAATCCAGGATCCCTGTTGATTCATTCCCCTCATTGTGATAACCGTTTATTTTCAGCTCAAGTGGCATCTGAATTTTGGCTTGTTCGTCCTCTTGGGCTGGCAACTGTGGCGCTGGCTTCAGATAGATGGATTGAGCCAGTGGGTGAGCCAGACCTGCTTCTTCGCCTGGCAGATTTTGCCGCTGCTATTTGTTGGCGTGCCGGTTACTGGTTTTCTCATTAGTTGCTCTAATACTGAATCGGGGATTATCCCATCGATCTTGTTCAAAATGATGATCGGTAGCAATTCTCATTGGGCAAATCTCTTCGTTTTCATCTCAGCCGCATTAATCTGTCTGGTCACACTGATCAAAGTCTTCAAATTCAGGACTCGATTGCCAGCGGATTTGGCAATTATCCTGCGCTAATACTGCTGCTAAGTTGGATTCGCATGTCCAAATCGAATATGCTGCTATTTGGTAGGAGGATGAGCAAGAGGAAGACGCTGTCGGATGTTGCGATGATGATTTTTCCAACAATGCTGAGGACGGAATTTGGAAGCCTCTATAAATTGGATTACAGTTGGTCTGATAACTGATATTTCTCTTGACATTTTACCTTAGTTGGCTTATATTGATGGCATGGCATTAGGGAATTAACTTAAAGTTCTTTTTGAAGCAATGTCAGAAAATTCATTTCGGTTTTTCAAATTAGGCCGTTCATTGCGGACTTAACATTGGAGCCAAGCCAATGCCTATTACTTACAGTGACACTGAATTGAGCCAGTTACTGCTCGATTTGGAATCTGATCTGGTAGAACGAAAGGAGAGCTGGTCAGGCGATGCCCCAGACAAAGCACGCCAGGCAGTATGTGCGTTTGCGAACGATTTGCCAGACCACCGCAAGCCAGGTGTGCTCTTTGTTGGCGCTAAGGATGATGGCACTCCTTCAAATCTGAAAATTACCGATCAATTGCTGCAAACGCTTTCTGATATCAAAACCGACGGTAATATTCTGCCGCCTCCCTCGATCATTGTTGAGAAACGAAAATTGCTGGGTGCTGAAATGGCGGTTGTCACTGTGCAGCCCGCTGATGCGCCACCGGTTCGATACAAAGGAAGAATTTATGTTCGTATTGGTCCCAGGAGGGGAATAGCAACTGCTCAAGATGAACGGATACTGAATGAAAAAAGAAGATTTCGAGACATTCCATTCGACGTCCATCCAATCCCTTCGAGCACGTTGCAAGATCTAAGTCGAATTTATTTTGAAGAGGAATATCTACCTCATGCCATTCCTCCAGACATGATATTAGCGAACGATCGTACTTACGAAGAACGTTTGGCTTCCTGCAAAATGATCGCAACAGCCGAATCGCCCATCCCAACGGTCTTAGGTTTATTGGTTATTGGGATTCGTCCGCGAGATTGGCTGCCTGGTGCTTATATTCAATTTTTAAGAATTGATGGAACAGAGCTCTCAGATACAATCGTCGATGAGATGATCATTGACGGACCTATTGCTCAGATGCTTCGTCGTTGTGACGAAAAACTTGATTCTCATAATCGCATCTCAGTTGATATAATCTCCAATTCAATTGAACGAAGGGCAATACCTTACCCCAGAATTGCTTTGCAACAGATAATCCGAAACGCTGTGATGCATCGCTCTTATGAAGGGACTTACGCCCCGGTTCGCCTTTATTGGTTCAATGACCGGATTGAAATTCACAGCCCTGGAGGCCCATTTGGCGCTGTTACCGCCGAAAATTTTGGTCAGCCAGGATTAACTGACTACCGCAACCCCAATCTGGCTGACGCAATGAGAACGCTTGGATTTGTTCAGCGCTTTGGTGTCGGAATCCCGCTTGCTCAGGCAGAGCTTCGTAAAAACGGAAATCCACCGCTGGAATTCCATGTCACCAATACCAGCGTCTTGACGATCATAAGGAGCAAGCCATGAGCACTCCAGTTTTGACATTTTTCAACAACAAAGGTGGCGTCGGCAAAACTTCACTGGTTTATCACCTGTCCTGGATGTTTGCGAGACTGAACCATCGGGTGATTGCTCTGGATTTAGATCCTCAAGCAAATCTAACTGCTGCTTTCCTGGATGAAGAAAAAATAGAGGAACTTTGGGCAAATTCATCGCAACCACGCACAATCTATCAATGCCTAAAACCGCTGACCGAAGTCGGTGATTTGCAGCAACCGACATTATATCCAATAAATGAAAATCTCCATTTGGTTCCTGGCGATGTCATGTTGGCAGGTTTTGAAGAGATACTATCTAACGTTTGGCCAGAGAGCATGGGCGATTCGAACCTTTATCGGCCGTTTCGGGTGCTCTCGGCGTTCTGGCAAATAGCACAACAAGCGGCACAAAATGTTCAAGCCGATCTTATTTTAGCAGATGTTGGGCCGAACCTTGGAGCAATCAATCGATCGGCGCTGATAGCTTCTGACTATGTCGTAATACCACTCGGTGCAGATCTGTTTTCATTGCAAGGGCTCAAGAACCTTGGTCCAACGTTAAGATCCTGGCGTCAGCTCTGGAAAAGACGGCTCGAAAATTGGACAAATCCAGATTTCGATCTACCCGCTGGGAATATGCGACCCATTGGTTATCTTGTGCACCAACACAGCGTAAAACTTAGTCGACCAGTGAAGGCTTACGATCGCTGGGTCAAAAAAATACCTGATACCTACCGAATTTACTTACTGCAAGAGTCAGAGAGCGGTCTGCTCCCAGAAAATGACCCCTATTGTCTGGCCATGGTAAAACATTTTCGCAGCCTGGTGCCTATGGCTCAGGAAGCTCGCAAACCCGTCTTTGACCTTACTCCTGCTGATGGTGCCATTGGTAGCCATGCCGAAGCAGTCAGAGAAGCATTTAATAATTTCAAAATTCTCGCTGAGAAGATACTTACAAAAATGGAAGAATCAAGGCAAAGAAGTTAACAAATCATAAGATCGGTTTATTTTCCTATGCAGTGTCGATTTTTTCACTGGAGGGGCAAATCTTATGCACTGACATGGTCCTTGGTAGTCGTCACATTCAACCTACTCAATACGCCCGAAATCCGTAATGTTATTGGTCCTTGAATATGCTGTTGCATAGGTGTTAATTGTGGAGGTAGAGATTAATGTTTTGGGAATAATTATATCAACAAAAATCAGCAAACAAAAAACACCAAAATTTCCCTTGCAATTCTCAAAATAAATTTTATATTATTGCTCACAGGTGATGGAGTTCACCTGAAATGCCACAAGGCTGATAACTCCTGTTTTTTGCTACGGCAATAGCATGAAACAGGAGTTTTTTATTTGTACTGCCTCGGAGGATGATAAGAGATGAACAACGAACGACAGGCAAAATTTCAACAGCACAAACAGGCATTATATGATTTCACTTTATCGCTGGAAAAACTGATTCGAGATGGTTCTCTCACGCAGGCATTGCCCGAGATACGGGACAATTTGCAGGCCGAGCGGTTTCGGCTGGTGGTACTGGGACAGTTCAAACGGGGGAAATCGACCTTCATCAATGCGCTGCTGGGCGAGCGGATCTTGCCGACGGATGTTATCCCTGTGACGGCGGTGATCACGGAGATCCACCACGGCGCTGAGGCTTCAGCCAGAGTGTTCTTTCATGAGGGCGAGCCGAAGCAGGTGGCGATCCCTGAGCTGGAGCAATATGTCTCCGAGGCGAGCAATCCCAAGAATGTGAAAAAGGTCGATAAAGTGGAAGTTTACTATCCCGCCGCTATGCTAGAAAAGGGGTTGATCATCGTGGACACGCCTGGCGTGGGCTCCATCCACGAGCACAATACCCGCCTGACCCAGGAATATCTGCTGCAGGCCGATGCCGCTGTTTTTATCTTTTCGGCTGATCCGCCACTGACCGAGTTGGAAAAGGATTTTTTGAGAATGCTGATCCCCGTTGTCCCACACATCATTTTCGTGCTCAATAAAAGCGATTATCTGGAAGCGCACGAGCTGGAGAAGGTGCTGCATTTCAATCGATCCATTCTGGAGGAACTGTTGAACGGGCAAACCGAGATCGTTCCTATCTCCGCCCTGAAAGGATTGCAGGCCAAGCTGAACCGTGACGATGGCAGAATGAATGGCAGCGGGCTGCCAGCGCTGGAGCAAAAGCTAAACGATTTCCTGCTACAGCATCGGGGACGATATTTCATCATCTCCAATGCCGAGCGGATTGTGCGGGTCTGTCATGAATGGCAAAATCTGGTGGAATTGGAGCGCAAAGCCCAAACCCTGTCGATCGAAGAGCTGAATGCCAATTTAAACAAGTTCAACCAGTATATCGAAAAAATCAAAAAGAACTCCCAACGGCTGAGCTATTTGCTGGAGGAGATCAAACAGCGGCTGCTGCAATATTACGATGATCAGACGCAGGCGTTTATCCGCCAGCACGAGCCGACCATCCGACAGAAAGTCAATCAGATCATCGATGCCAATCGACGAGCTCCCAGGCATCAACTGCTACCGACCATCCAGACGGCGGTCATCCACGTGGTGATCGATGAATTCGAGCCGTTTCGGCTGCGCATCGAAAAGACGATCAAAGAGAAATTCAATGAGGAGATTCAGTATTTGAACAGCGAGGTGACCCAGATCATCAACGACATCTATCGATTTTCGGCCGAACTGTTTCAGATTTCGCAGGCGATTCAATTGCGCCAGGATGTGTGGCGCTACAAGAGTCAGTTTTATTACCAGACCTGGGAGGTGGAAACGTCGCTGGAACAGCTTCAGCAGGCTTTCATGTTGTTACTGCCCCGAGCGCTGTATTTAACTTTGATCAAGAAAAAAATCAATCGGTCCATCTGGCAGAAATTGGATCAGCAATGGGGGCGTTTTCGCTCCGATCTGTTTTATGGGCTCAACGATAACAATCGCCAGTTTCTCTATGAGTTCAATCACCTGCTGGAGCGGACAGCCACTGAAATTTCGCAATTGATCCAGAAGCAAATGGCATTGAAGCAGGCAGGCGAACAAGATTTGAAGGAGAATTTGAAAAAGCAGGATCAATTGCTGGCAAAGGTGAATCGGATTTTGGATGAAGTTCAGGAAATTAAAAATTATTGGGAAACCACGGCGGGCAATTGAAAAGCACTCGCTGTATTTTGAAATGCAGGATGCCTGTGCTTCGCAGCGCTGCCCGATCTGCTTTTTGTTGGATAAAAAAGAAAAGCAGTATCTGGAATCGATCTTTTACGAGCATGTGAACGACCCCCTGGTGCGGAAAAATTTTCGGGCGAGCCAGGATTATGTGCGGGCCATATCGAGCTGTTTCTGAAATACGGCGATGCGCTGGGATTGGCCATTTTGGCCAATGATCTGGTTTGCCGATTGATTGAAAGTGGCGAACCGAAATGCGAGCGCCCTGATTGCCTGCTGTGTGAGCAAAACGCCCAGACCGAGGCACGATTGGCAGAAGCGTTTGGTGATTATCTCAAGCTGGCCGAATTCTGGGAAGCGCTGGAAAACAGCATCGGTTTGTGCCTGCGGCATTGGCAGCTCCTCGACCAGCTTGCTTCCGATAAAAATTTGAAAGCAAGATTAGCGGATTTTCAACAACAAAAATTGGCACAGCATCAGGCGCTCCTGGCATCCTTTATCGAAAAGAATAATTTCACAATCCTGCACGATGAGATGACGGCCGCCGAAGCGCAGAGTTATCGGGTGGTGTGGAGTTTGTTGAAAAAATAATCGGGCGGAATGATGGAGTATTGGAGTAATGGAGCGATGGATTAATGCAACCTCATTACTCCAAAACTCCAATACTCCTGATGATCTTGGGAATAGCTGACGAAATTTTCAACTTTCAAAAATAGCAGTGAGGGATGATTGTCGAATGAACCTCGAAGAAGAAGACCTATTTCACCAGATCGGCAACGATTCGTGCCCGATTTGCAATCTGTTGGAACAATTTGAATTCAATTTGATGGCCAATCTGCAATGGGATGTGGGGACCGAGCAGAATCCGCAGGTTGAAAAAATTATCGCTGAGCAGGGATTTTGCAATTATCATTTCTATATGTTGTTCAAAATGTCCAATCCCCAGCATCTCTCGAAATTTTTGACCCGCTACATCGATGATTTTATCGAGAACAAGCTGGCGCTGCCTGAATTGTGGCAGCGCAATTGTACGGTCTGCTGTCAAATTGACGAGAGGACGCAGGTGCTGATCCAAAAATTTTCCGAGCTCTATCGATCTGAGGTGGCGTTTCGAGAGAACTTTCAGGGCAATTCTCTGCTCTGCCTGCCCCATTTGCGACAAATCCTCGCCACGGACATGGATAAAGATTCAAAAAATGATTTGCTCCGACATCATCAACACGTGCTCAATGATTTTCGAGCGGCGATGAGCACGTTCATCGCTAAGCGATACACCGAAGCCGATCACAAAGAACGAGAATCGCCGCTGCGAACGATTCAACTGATGGTAGGTTACAATGGTACACGATGGTCAAAAACGTCTGCTCAATGACGCCCAAAAAAATTCGCTCACCATCACGCTGCGGCTGCTGGAGGAACGGATTCTCGAGCTCAAACGGCTGAAGCGTGAACAGCAGTTGATCGGTTTGCTGTTTCACTTTGAAAATGATATTCCCTCAGAAAAACTCGACCAATTGGATCAGCGCTTTGACCGAATCCTGCAACTCATCGAGCAGGCGAAAGCGAAATTTAACCTGCCCGAGAAGACCACCACGCTGTCGTCTTATCTCAATGCGTTCACCAGTTACTTCTGGTCCCTGCTGATGGATGAGCGATCGGAAAAGCTGACTCGTTACGGCGAGGTTCAACCAGGATTACAGCCGGAGCTGGATCCGTTGATCGAACAATTAGTGGACGAGTTGCAAGCGATCGACCGAAGCCAGCGATGACGGTTGGCGATGGAGTGAGGGAGTGGTGGAGTAATGGAGTGTTGGAGTTCTGGAGCAGTGCGATGGTGGAATGTTGGAAGTGTGGAATACTGGAGTAATGGAGTGTTGGAGTTTTGGAGTGTTGTAGGTGAGGAGCGTTGGAGTTCTGAGCGGTGCGATGGTGGAATGTTGGAAGTGTGGAATACTGGAGTAATGATGTGATGGAGTTGTGGGGTGTTGGAGCATCTGAATGTGGGAATTTATCTATGAGTATACTCAAAAAAGGTTGGATTTCAGATAATTTTGAAAGAACCAGTCATTGCGATCCGCCGAAGGCGGAGAAGCAATCTCAACTGGCAGAAGGGATTGTACTCTAAAGAGCATTTTCAACTTCGCTGCTACGACAATTGGCGGAGACGAAGGAATCCGATGTGCTTAAAGAATTATGAGATTCCTCGCTTCGCTCGGAATGACAAATTTCGCTAATTTGCAGAAGGTAACAATTACTCCATCACTTCATCGCTCCAATACTCCCTGCAATTACAAACCTCTCAAGAATTATTTTGAAAAGAAATTTGAGGCAAGAAACTGAGATGCACTACTTCTGCCCCAACTGTTTCGCTGAAATTGAAGAACATACCAGAACCTGTCCCCAATGCGGGTTTCAACTGGATCAATGGGATGATCTGGATTATGATCAAAAGCTGATGGCAGCGATCCATCATAAGGAGACGTTCACTCGCATGCGGGCGGTCTATTTTTTGGGCGAGCGCAGAACGCAGGCAGCCATCGAGCCGTTACAGGCAGCATTTCTCGCAGCGACCGATCCCTATTTTAAAGCTGAAATTTTATCAGCCCTCTGGAAAATCGACCCGCATGAATTCGATCGCTTTGTCCGAAGCATCGATCTGGCTCGGGAGTCAGCGATTGTGCAGAAACGAGTCGAGCAAATCATTTATAATAAGTGAGACGACCATGTATTTCGTCGGTCGAGCCAAAGAGATCAATAAAATTCACAGGGCGTTGGAACAGGGGGAAAATATCATCGTTCAAGGGAAGTACGGTATGGGGCGCACCAGTCTGCTGCGCCATCTGGCGGCGATTAATCAGGAGCGCTGGCAATTCTGGTTCGCTGATTTTTCCCAGACGCCCGAAAAGGTCTGCCGTCAATTGTTCGCTCAGATGTTTCCCGATGCTAAAAATGATCAGCAGTTGAAATACAAATCGCTGCGCCAGCAGATCACCGCAGCCAGCTTGCGTGCTGAACAAAAAATAATTTTGGTCATGGATAATATCGCCGCTGTCACGCCAGCACGGATGGAATTTTGGCGCTACCTCGGCGACAATGGCCAATTTTCGTTCATTGCCATTGCGGAAAATTCATTAAAGCGTCAGGAGAGGATGCAGCTCCGTGGGGTGTTGCATCTCACCTGCCAGATCTCGCTATCGTATCTTCGGTTGGCAGAGGTCAGGGAATTTTTTCAGCATTATTCGACCCAGTACGGCTGGAATTGGTCGGCAGAGACGATCGCATCCGTCAGTCAATTGACCAGAGGCTACCCGCTGTTTATGGCGGAGCGAGTCAACCAAATATTATATAATAATGCGAATGACCAGTTAAACATTTCGTCCCTAAAGGGACTTCACGGTATTGAGGACATTACCAGTACTACAAACATTTAATCTGTATCGGATTGAATATTGTATAAAATTGGCCAATTTCGGCATCGAAATAATCAAGGAGCATTGTTCCGTTAGGAACAAAATGTTTATAGATTCTATCTTTTCCATCATTCTGCCGTCCCTTTAGGGATGGAATGTTATTTATTCAATTGGTCGTTCATATTGATAATGGAGGAGGAAAGTTTGGAGAATAAGTCTCTCAATGGGAATCATCAAAAGAAGCTGGCATTTCAATTTATTATCCTATTGGGAATCGTCAGCCTCTTTGGGGACATCACCTACGAGGGGGCAAGAAGTGTAACGGGTCAATATTTGGCGTTGCTGGGCGCCAGTGCTGTGGTTGTGGGCTTCGTCGCAGGCGTGGGGGAATTCATCGGCTATGCGTTACGGCTGGTGGCTGGCTATGTGGCTGATCGCACTCGAGCCTATTGGCCGCTCACTCTGGTGGGCTACGGCTTACTGATCGCCGTGCCGTTGCTGGCGTTTGCGGGCTATTGGCAGGTTGCGGCATTGCTAATTATTACCGAGCGCATGGGTAAAGCCATTCGTGCGCCCGCCAGAGATGCGATTCTCTCGCATGTCACCAAACAGGTTGGCCGAGGGCTGGGGTTTGGCATCCATGAATTCATCGACCAGATCGGCGCCATCATCGGGCCGTTGATCTTTACAGCCGTCTTTTTTGTGAAAGGCGGCTATCGGGAGGGATTTACGATTCTGTGGCTGCCTGCCCTGTTAACGATCGCCGTTTTGCTGGTCGCCAGGATGAAGGTGCCAGTGCCCGAGAAATTGGAGGCAGCAACAACAGCGCCCAAATCCCATGATTCGAAAAAACTGTCCCAAGTCTTTTGGTTCTATACATTGTTTATCTTGCTGAGCGTGGCGGGATTTACCAATTTTCAGCTTATCGCCTATCACTTCAAAGTGCAATCGGTGGTCGCTGAAAGCCAGATCCCGCTGTTCTATGCCATCGCCATGGCTGTGGATGCCCTGGTGGCGCTAATCATCGGCAGGGCTTATGACAAAATCGGGCTGAAGACATTGATCACCATCCCGATCCTGACGCTGCCGATCCCGTTTTTTGCCCTATCGCACAGCTATGCACTGGCAGTGATCAGCGTCGTTCTGTGGGGCATGGTCATGGGCGTTCATGAGACCATCATGCGGGCGGCCATCGCCGATCTGACGCCCATCGAGCGCCGAGGGTTTGCCTATGGCATCTTCAACACCGCTTACGGCGGCGCCTGGTTCATTGGCGGAACGTTGATGGGTGCTCTCTATGACTTTTCGATTTCGTATTTGATCATTTTTGTAGTGGCGATGGAAATCATCTCGCTGCCAGTGTTTTTGGTGATGAGGCGAGAGCAGCGGCGGCAAAAAATTTGAGCGGGGACAAGTTTGTTGACATGACGATTTTTATACTTAAGAAATGCCCATTCAATCGATGGATAGCTGCAATCCAGCGGATATTTTTTTCCCACGGATAGTAGAACTGCCGCAGATATTTTTTTCAGGTAATCCATGATCGGCTTATCATCAGTAGCGAAGCATGAAATAGCAGAGATGAGAAATTTTTATCAACTGCCCTGGGAAATTCATGAAAATTCATTTCTGTGTCAGTTCCAATTCCGTGTCCTGAATTTCATTGGTAATGAAAAGTAATCTAACATTAGGACAGATTATAGCTATAGAAAACTTTCGCAAAATAAAAATTTGAAAAGATCGCTTCAAATAAAAAATCCGTTGGGTTGTTTCTTTCCGTTGGAGAAAAAGCTTATAGCATAGAATCAATTTTAATCTATCATCAACATAAAACTCACAAATCATCAGAGGAGTAACAAAGTATGACACAAATCGAACATGTATTTGCCAGAGAGATTCTGGATTCACGGGGCAATCCCACCGTGGAAGTGGATGTGCATTTGGCCTGTGGGGCCATGGGCCGAGCAGCCGTGCCTTCGGGCGCATCGACAGGAGCGCACGAGGCGGTGGAGCTACGGGATGACGATAAGAAGCGCTACTCAGGAAAAGGCGTGCTCAAGGCGGTGAAAAATGTGAATGAGACGATTGCCAAGAAGATTTTAGGAATGGATGCGCTGGATCAGGCCGCCGTTGATAAAGCGATGATCGATCTGGATGGTACGCCGAATAAATCCAAACTGGGCGCCAACGCCATTCTGGGCGTCAGCCTGGCCGTGGCCCGAGCCGCTGCCGATGCCGTTGGCCTGCCGCTCTATCGCTATCTGGGCGGCGTATCCGCCAAAATTTTGCCCGTGCCCATGTTCAACATTCTGAACGGCGGGGTTCACGCCAACTGGCAGGGCACGGATTTTCAGGAGTACATGATCTGTCCTGTGGGCGCTCCCAATTTCCGAGAGGCGCTGCGCTGGGGCAGCGAGGTCTATCACGCATTGAAAGCCGTGCTGAAGAGCGGCGGCTATTCTGTTGGCGTCGGCGATGAGGGCGGTTTTGCGCCTGCGTTGAAATCCAATGCGCACGCCGTGGAAGTCATTCTGGAAGCCATCAAAAAAGCGGGCTATGAGGCTGGCAAGGACATCGCCATTGCCCTGGATCCTGCCTCCAGCTCTTTCTTTGAGAATGGCAAATATAACCTGCGCTCGGAAAAACGCCAGATCAGCTCCGAGGAGATGGTCGAACTGTATGCCGACTGGGTGAAAAAATACCCCATCGTGGTGATCGAAGATGGTTTGTCCGAGGACGATTGGGCGGGCTGGAAGCTGCTCAACAAAACCATCGGCGATAAAATCGAGCTGGTGGGCGATGATCTGTTCGTCACCAACGTCAATCGCATTGCCAAAGGGATCGAGGAAAATGCCGCCAATGCGGTTTTGATCAAACTGAATCAGATTGGTTCATTGACCGAGACGATTGCCGCCATCGAATTGGCGAAGAAAGCGGGCTGGGGCGCCATGGTATCGCATCGCAGCGGCGAAACGGTGGATAGCTTCATCGCCGATTTCACGGTGGCTATGGCCACGGGTCATCTGAAAACGGGTGCGCCCTGCCGAGGCGAGCGATTGGAAAAATATAACCAACTCCTGCGCATCGAGGAAGAACTGGGCGCTGGAGCGGTTTATGCGGGAAGAAAGGCGTTTGTGCGCTGATCCGACGATTTTTAAACGCCGATTCCATCCGCCTGGGCGGATGGAATCGGTTTAATTTGGATTGATTTACAAAATGCAAATCGACGAACGCAGCTTATTGGAACTGGAGATTTTCTCGGATCGAAAATCTGGCGCCTGCCTGCTGGAATTGTTTGTTCCGCCGCAGACCCAGGGCGGTCAGGAAAAACTATCGGAAATGCTCCATGCTCCAAAATCGCAGCGAAATGAAATAATTGCCATTCAGGAATCAAATTTGCCATTGCTCGATATTGAAAATTTATATCATCCTCTATTGAAAGCTCCCACGCCTGTCAGCATCCAATTTGTGCCAGAACGAAATTTGCTGTTTCTCACGGGCCCCAACATGTCGGGCAAGACTACCTTCATCAAATCCATCGGCATCGCTGTTTATTTAGCCCAGTTGGGCCTGGCCGTGCCCGCCGCCAGGATGACGCTCTCCCCTTTCGATTTTCTGATCACCAATATCAAAACTGAGGATGACATTCGATTTGGTTACAGCTATTTTTTCAGCGAAGTCAAACGAGTCAAAACCATCGCCGAGCTGGTGCGATCCGATCAAAAAGGATTGGTCATCTCTGATGAGCTGTTCAAGGGCACCAATATCCACGATGCTTACGAAGCTTCCAGATCGGTCATTCAGGGATTTTCTCGATGGAAAAATAGCCTATTTATTTTATCATCTCACCTGGTCGAATTGCAATCGGACATCGAGCCGTTGGGTAATATCCTGTTTAAATATTTTGAAGTGACTATTAAAGATGGCATTCCTGAATACAGCTATCGCTTGAAAGATGGCGTTTCGATGCAGCGGTTGGGGCTGTTTATTCTGGAGCAGGAGCGAATTATGGAGTTGTTGAACTATTGAAGCTTAGATTAATCCTGCGGGTAATAGAACTGGGGAGGTTACTGATTCATGTCGTAGACTGCATAGAATAGTCATAATATCACAATAATTCAGGCTGCGATTGGCATGAAAAATATAATTGTGGTCATTGAAGCGGATGTTATAGTTACATTAATGGATCAGAAAATCTTCGGCGGACTCTGACAGGTGGTGGATGGCGCTAATAATATTTGATCAAAATAAATCATGCAAAAATCTTTTGAGTTCATCGAAACATTTATGTGAAAAATCCCAATAATGGTTTAGAGCAGCTAATCCCAGGGAATTGACAATCGGAGCTCTGGACGCCAGATAGGTCAACACTTTTGCTTTGGACTCATTAAATTTTTCCTTTTTTTCTGAATGGTCGATGATATAGGTAAAACATGAAACGTAATCATTGATACAATCGGCAATTTTCATTCCCGCAAGGGATTTGAGACACAGGTCTTCTATTCTGCCGCTTCCGTAATTATCAGGCATGATGAAAATACCTGTTGTCGGTTTACCTCTTGCAATCATTTTGAGCGACACAGGTGCGGGCAGATTATTTTTGATCAGCGTTTCGCAAAGGCTCTTAAATGCTGCCTCAGCTTCCTGATCTTCAGCATCTCGAATGAAACCGATAGCCTCGATATGTCTAAAACCATCCAATTTCATCAACAATGGTAGTTCAATTTTAAATTTTTCTTTGCCTCCAATATCAACAAGCTGAACATCGGTAATGTTTTCGTGATTTAGCAAAGCTACGAAAAAATTACATTCATCTTTCCCTTCGACCGCCAGCAATTTTGTTGTTCGAATCTGAAATTTTTCTTCCATTAGCGAACCTCAAAATCTTTTTCTATTCCCGCACGCAGCAATTCCGCATTAAAACTCACCGCATTATGGATATCTCCATCCCGATCAATACGAAATAAGCGAATATCATCGCCCTGAGGTTCTATTTCCTGGTATGTTTTAGAAAAAGATTCAATGCACTCATAGGAGTGGGTAGTGGCGACAAGTTGTACATCATATTCTTTGCACGCAGCAATAAGGGCTTTCCATAAAACGGATAATGAAGAAAAATGGAGACCATTTTCAATCTCGTCCAGAAGGACAACGCCATTTTTCATATCAGCTATCGTAGCCAGGAAAGCTATCATCCGTCGCAAGCCATCGCCCATGATGTTTAAAGGTAAAAGGTTTTTGCTGCCTATATCGACATAAATCATGCCCCCCGTTCCCAATCGTATATCCACGAGCTGGGGTTCAATGCGTTGCAGAACAGCTATGACATTATTGAGCTTCTTGTGAATCAATAAACCCTCAATCCGTTTATCGACCTGTGTCATCGCTGTTTTGGGGTTAATAAATGAACATCGAAGTTGCTCCTTATATTTGCCTTTCAACCCCATTTCTTTTGTCTTTAAACTGATATTTGCATTGAACTGGCGATTCTGATCACTTTGGAATTTTATGTCAAGACCCTCGACGAGACGAATAATTGATGTGGTAGCGGGTATCGCATCCATTTGTGGTGTGATTTGGTCCTGTTGTTCAGTCTCTTTGGATTTATAAATGGAATACAACGGATTTATAATCAGCTTTCTTTTTTTATTGTTGAGACGCCCACTGATCCTTATGGGTACTGTAAAATCGAGGTTATTAAACATGTAACTAAAATCCTCGTCATTTGTCAAAACTAGATCTCGAAACAGATGAATGTTGACAGAAAGCTGAGGGTTAGACATCCCTGACAGGAGGAATAAAGCTTCCAGAACTGAGGTCTTGCCACAATTATTTTTGCCCACCAAGAGATTCACTCGTTTCAAATCAGTCATTACCAATTTCTTGATGCCCCTGAAATTTTCTATGGTCAAATCTTGATACTGCATGAATATTCTCCTGAATCATAAAAATGGGTCTTCATGGGATATGGTGCTATTTATTTGAATCCCAAAATTTACAAGCAACTGATTAGATCCAATTGGCATATTGAAGTAATGGAGAATTAAAAAAGACCAAATTCAAAGCCTTCTCGTCAATTCAATTGAATACCAATGGACTACTTTATTTCATAATGGCATTTATCTTCTTAAAAGCACTTCAGTAAAAACATGACAATTATAGCATTTTTAAGTGAAAATGTCAAGCATAATTTCACCATTCGTCTGAGGAACCGCTAAAATTCATCGTTTAGAGATCTTTCATTATGATGCTCTGCTGCGGGGTGAATTCAAACCCAATATGCGCCAGGCCATCGACCATTTCAATCAGATCGACGCTCTGCTATCCATAGGGCAGACCATCGAAAAAGATCACTGGCATTTTCCCGCCATTAAAGAATCAGATTTGCCATTGCTGGAAATTGAAAATGTGTACCATTCAACTCTTGTCCAAAATAGCTTTTTAAAAATAAGAATTATATAGAAAATTAGAACAGGTTTACTTATATTCTATCCATGACCAAAAAATGAAGGAGACCCATCCCATGAATAAATTTCCTAGTCTTGTCAGTCAAATCCTCAAGATTTTTCCTCGCTCTCGATTTGAAATCTTGGTCAAAGAAACCAAAGCTTCAGCTCACAGTTAAGGTTTCTCGTGCTGGGATCAATTTGTGGCGATGCTGTTTTGTCAACTGGGACAAGCCCATACCTTGCGTGAAATTTGTGGTGGTTTAGCGACTGCCTTGGGAAAGCTAAAACACTTAGGGCTCAAACAAACACCACGTCGTTCGACGCTAGCTTATGCCAATGAACATCGTCCCTGGCAACTCTATGAAAAATTATTTTATTATTTGCTCGATATTTGTAA
>FWPV01005944.1_pt1 | contig 23898 bp, 21 predicted proteins | sample 2228371 | NCBI WGS metagenome assembly FWPV01 (sample SAMEA103939776, study PRJEB20133) | metagenome | reverse complement strand
GATACCAACATATTCCTGCCGCCTTGGAAACGATCACTGCCAAAGATGGCTCCCGATGGGAGCGGGTCAGTGAACCCGGCTTTGGTGATGAAAACAATTATTCTGTAGTAGCAATGAAGGAATATAAGGGGCATCTCTATGCCATGACCAGGAATGATTATGATGGATGTGAAATGTGGAGGACTAAGGGTAAAGGATGGGAACAAGTACTATTTGTCAATGGCGCTACTAACGGCCTGTACGGCAATACCTTAATTAACAACCTGTTTGCTGACATGATTGTTTTTAAAGACAAGCTCTACGTCGGATTTTCTTCCGGTTTTCAGGGGTCAAACCGACGGTCAACAGGATGTGAGATCTGGCGCTATGACGGCGCCACTTGGGAGCCGGTCATCTCTGATTTAAAAAATATTGACGACTTTGGCACAATAACCGGCATTGCTGGGTGTGATAATCATGATTCAGAAACCACAGCACGGATAACAGACAGCACCAAGAACTGGCTTCCTGACCAGTGGGCCGGCGGAGTGCTGCAGATTGTGTCTGGCAACGGCAAGTTCAGAAAGTTTGACATTGTCAGCAATACTGCAAACACTCTGGTCATTCAGGACAACGAGCTTTCCGGAGAAACAGGAACAGAGTTCACCATATGCAGCAATATGCACTATATTAATCCATTTCCGCCCTTTGAATACGATACCGGTGCAGTAACGGTCGGCGATAGGTATGAAATCGGAATTGGCAGCGATGAAAATGGTTTTGGCGACTACTGGAACAGAGCTATCAACTGCATGGTAATTTTTCAGAACAAGCTGTATGTGACAACCGGGATAAATTATGAATACGGTGCGCAGGCATACTGGACGGAAGATGGGGAAACTTGGACTATCGTTCCACCCGAGCGGAGTTTCGATCTGTTTCACGATGACCCAACCTACCAAAACGGCAGGAAGCCGGTTGTGGTTACCATTCTCAGCATGTGCCCTTCCTCGGTATCTGGAGAAGAAATCCTTTATGCAGGAGGAACCGGTTCTACCGGCAATGCTGGCCGTTGTGCTCGCATGGCAAAGATTACCGATACCGGATGGGAGGTTATTGTGGATCGGGGGTTGATGCAAATGATACCGGAACCAATGAAAACGGATTTGGCGATGGCATGGAATGCACAATGTATAATGGCAATTTTATGCCGTGGAGTCTGGCTGACTTCAAGGGTAAACTGTATGTGGGCATTAATTCCATTGGCGGCGCCAGGGTCTTGTATACCCCCAATGGAAGTTCGGAGGACGGCAGTTGGTTTTACAGTGTTGGCGGCGATTCAGGGATTCCAAATGGCTTTGATGGTCAGTTAAATGAAGGCATGACAGAGGAAATGACCAAACAGCTTGGTGAGCAAACAAACTGTTATAATAATATTGTTGCCAACCTCTACGCGACCGACGACTATCTGTATGCAGGATTAATAACATCCTATGTCCCGCCTCTCGGAGCAACAGAGGAACATCTCCACGGAGCGCAACTGTGGAAAACATCTGACGGAATGGTCTGGCAGCAGGTTATAGACGATGGATTTGGCGACAAACAGGTAACACACATTCACAGCTTCACGAAATATAAAGGCAAAATCTATCTCTCCGCAAGCAAAGGCGCAAATTCCCTTGTCGGCGGGCTTGGTGGATGTAAAATTTATCGACTGGTCAGATAAAATCAATTGTCATCCAAGTGGTCCGAGACAGTTTAATCTATATAAGCAGAGGCAGGGTGAGGAATTAACTCTGCCTTTAATTTCCCCGCACGCTCTGTTGCCGTTTTCACTGCAGTAAGTACCGCTGATATTTTATTGGCATTTATAACCCGCAATTTGTCAACATAATCAAGAGTACGTTTAACGTGGTAAATTCTTTCGTTCCTGCCACAAAGGATGCCCCAGAAGGTAAAGCTCACCGGGAGTAAGCATTTTTTAACCGAATGAGAGAAAAAGACCGGGATAGGGATCGAGCACCGAGAGCCAGACAGGTGGAGTAAGTCATTAAAATAAATCTGTTTTTTTTACGAATATTTTAAAAATGTTTTGCAAAGATTGCCGTGGACGGTTTTTAAACTGGGGAATATACTATTTATGGTAAGAAGTAGTTACGGCATCAAATGGCATTACCATAGTGGCATTGGTAGCAGATGTTAATTAATAAAAAATATATGGGGGGTGTCTAAATAATTATTGTCCCAATGAGGGATAATAGAATTTTTTGAACAAACTTTGCAGCAGAATTATGAAATTTTTAATCTCACCGAATGGCATGGTTTTTGGAAGTCATTTGACACCGCAGAACACATTGCACTCCCTTTTTTCTCAATTAAATACTTTTCTAAACCTGCAAGTCACGCGGTAATAAACCAGTATGTGTAATTAATTAACAAGGAGGTATTGCGTATGAAAAAAATGTGTGTTGTCTTCATTAGTATGTTTCTGGTTTTCACGGGAAGCACGGTCTGGGCAGATACTATTGACCAGGTGGCAATTTCCCAGGGGCCGCCGGTGATTGTAGAAATTACCGGGACATTTGCCTGTGATGACGGAGCTCGTGCTCCTTTTACCCTGCAGACATCGGTGGAAAATAAAATAATGATACAGATATTCACCAATCCCGCACAAGAGTGCACAGCGCAAAACGTACCGTTTACCATTAGTGAAGAGATAGTGCCTCCGGAACGGGGCGGTTATGCGGTCATCGTTCTCCTGTATAGCGGCGTACCTGGAAAAGATGACCCGGTAGTGCTCGAAGATTTTGAAAAAGTAATAGGTAACGAAGAAGTACCTGCATGGGTTGACATCCACCCCAATACCATTAACGTGAAGCGTCAGGGGCAATTTATCGGCGCCACAATCAGGATGCCTGAGGAGTTTGACCTGACGAACATTATTCCGGAATCCATTAAACTATATATCATGAAAGATAATGACGAACTCACCGAAGAATGGATTTCAGCACAGCGCGTCATGGTTGATATGTTTGATGATGCCCTTAATGTCAAATTCAGTAATCAGGCAGTGTTAAGTCTTATCAAAGCAAACGTATCAGAATTTCCTGCAAACGTGAAATTTCGGGTTCAGTGGCAGTTCCAGGGTGATGATAACATGTACGAAGGAACAGATCTAGTGCGAGTAATTAATCCTGGAAAGGGAACGGACAAGAACAAGGACAAAAGAGAGGGCAAAGGCAAAGATAACCACTAAGACTTACAATAATAAATAGTTGTGCTCAGGGAAGACAGCAGTATTGGCAGCCCGGTTAATCAATACCATCAGGCTACCTTGCGCCGCAATTATTGTGTGATATAAAGGAGTTAGACAGCTCTTCATAAATCCCCCTCTCAATCCCGGTGGTTTCCTCACGTGACCACCGGGTTTTTTCCGGGATAATGAACCCGCCGTAACCATAAAACAAAGTCGCCCGCAACTGATACGAATTGCCGGCGACTTTTTGAATTGGTGGAGATGAGGGGAATCGAACCCCCGACCCCTACCGTGCGAAGGTAGTGCTCTCCCAAGCTGAGCTACATCCCCATTCTTGGATTCCGAAAAAAAGTTTAAAAACATAATATCATGTTAAAAGTTTCTTCTCAAGGCTTTTTCCCGCTGGATTTTTAGAATTTTTTTTTGCATAATCCTAACAATCGTGCGCATTTTTCAGGGAGGCCCTCAGATATGGACTTTTTTAAGCTCTATTTAGACACCAAGCTTTGGATCATTGTCCTCATCATCGGCCTGATGCTGTGCTTCCTCGGCAACCAGATCTTTTTAACGTCGCTCTTTGTCTTTGGTTTTTTAGCCCTTGCCATGCCGGGATATATTATCGGCGCGCAGATGTATGGCACGCCGGGCGGCATTCTGGGACTGGTTATCTGCGGGTTAGGCGGTGGGGTGCTGTTTATCGCCCTGTATCAGGTCGGCCTGTTCGGTCTGGGATTTCTGGTGGGCGGGGCAATCGGGTTGATTCTGTCCGGCGAATTGCTGTTGCCGACGGTGCTGGGCCTCATCCTGGGCATTGCGTTTGTCGTGTTTTCGGGCGAATTCATCATTTTTGGAACCGCGCTGCTCGGCTCCTATTTAATCTGCGAAAGTCTGTTTGCCCTGATCCTCCCGGGCTGGATCGTTTCACCCGGCATGTCGCTTGCCTTCAAACTGTTTTTCTTCATTGTGGGAATGCTGCTACAACTGGGCTTGCAAGCCCGATCATAGCGCGCCGCGCTCAATCCTTCCTGAAAAAAAGATAGGCGCAGAAGCTGCGATTCTTCACTGTGTTTGTGATGGCACCACGTCGTGCCAGACCGTTCCCCAAAAACCCTTTATCGTTTGCTATGTGGAATGCAGCGGGGCTTTCTCCCGCTGGTCAGATAAGTGCCGTGTATATCTGCTCAAGCTTGAGCGCCTGCTTTTTGGCATCGTATTCCTGTTCGATGTGCTGCCTGCCTGCTGCTCCCATTTGCTCCCAGCATTCCGGGTGCCTGATCAGGTATTCAAGCCGGTCTGCCAGCGCCGGCACGTCTCGTTCCGGCACCAAATAGCCGCTTACCCCGTCCAGAACCACTTCCGGTATGTCGCAGTGCCAGGTTGAGACGATGGGCATCCCGAATGCCGACATCTCAATTAAGGTTACCGGCGCGCCGCCTTCGGTTTCGCCGTCTGCGCCGCGCACGCTGGGCGCAAGAAAAATATCATGCTGCTTGGATTCTTCAATAAATTGTGGATACGGCAGGAATCCGCGATAGGTGATCCTGTCGCGCAGGCGCCGGGTTTCAATAACCTGCAAAATTTCCCGCTTGTAGGCAATTTCGCGCTGGCTGCGTCCCGCATCGCCAATCAGAGTTAACTCAATGTTGTTATAGGACGCCGCGACGGTTGCGAATGCCTCCAGCCCATAGACAATGCCCTTTTTGTCGCGAAACGTGCTTGCCATGAGGATTCTGATGTTCCGGTCGGTGTCAAGCCGGCGCGGAATGAACGGGATTTTATCCAGGTCTATGCCCAGACGCTGCACCCGCACCTTTGATTCCGGACAGCCCAGCTCGATGAGGGTTTTTTTCATATGGGCGCCCTCCGCCAGAAAGCATTCACCGCGCTCAAACAACACCTGGTATCTGCTGCGCCACCGGCGATCCTGCGGCATCATGGAGGCATCATGGCCATAAAAGGTGGTAACCTGCGGGATGTGGAGTTTTTCTTTGAGCTTCAGGTCGTAAAAGCCGCGGTTGCCAAAATGCGACTGGAGAAGAACCGGTTTTCTCTCTTTCAGAACGCGGTAAAAATAGGGATAATAAAAATCCGTGCGCTTGGCATAGGCCCGCTGAAAAAACCGTTTCAGGGGCGGCAAATCGGAAAGGAAATAGGCATCAGGCCAGGGAAACACGTCAAGGTTCTGCTTGCGGGTTGCAATGACCACGGCGTCAAATTTCTTGACGTGGCATAACTGGCTGTAAATCCAGCTTCCGGTTCTAAACAGATAGGTATGAAGCGAATGTGCAATGAGTTGCCGCATAACGGAACCGGGCGCAGAACAGATGTTCGGTGTCAGTTGCCTAGTGGGCAGCCCGTTTCAAGCCGGGGCTGCGCGTGATCGTTATTTGGGACGGAATAATGGCGAATTTTTATCAATATATTTTGCCGTTTTACCGGTAATCACATAGGAGTTCGGCGGCACGTCTTTTTGCACCAGCGAGCCGGCGGAGATCGCCGAGCCGCGGCCAATGGTCACCCCTTCAAGAATCATGGCACCGGCACCCACCAGCACCCCTTCCTCAAGCGTGATCTTGCCGAATTTATGGGGCGGAATAACGGCATCAAGCAGCGTCTCATCGTAAATGGTGTCGGGATGCAGACTCTGGGCTATCAGCATCACCCCGGGACCAAAGTGACAGCGCCGCTGAATTTCAATTTCGCCGGCGCCCAGAAAAATACCATACGGGCCGATATACACATTATCGCCGATAGAAATGGAGCCACCGTAATTACACCATTCCCCGCCGCCGCAGTGCAGGATCGTCCCCTTGCCGATATGAATATTTTTGCCTAAATATAATTTTTTCCTGTTGAGGATCTGCACATCCTCTTCAATGGTCACCGTGGGGTTCCTGCTGAGCACCTTATACAGGTCTTTTTTCTTTTTATATTCGGCTCTGAGCTGCTGGATGAACCAGCGAATGAAACCGCGTGTGTTGTGCTGCATAGTCTGTGTTCTCGTAAACCGGTATTTTACCTCTCACCGCGCTTACTGCTACCACCGGTAGGAGGTAAACAATACGTTCTTCGCGCCAAAAGAGGCTTTAAACCTCGCCACGCCTTCCAGATCCAGGCTCGGCCCCATATCATACCAGGTGTAGCCGTTTTCGCACCCCCAGGTCATCACCGTGTAGTGCAACAGGTTGTGCGGATAATCGTTCCGCGCCTCGTTGAGGGAGCAGCCCTGCCAGTAGATAAGCGTAGTGTTCCATGCCAGCACGATGATGCCGGCGATGATGCGGTTCTTTTTCTCCGCAAGGTAAAAACGGATATGATCATCTCGTGTTGCAAATAAATTTAAAAACAATTCGCGGGGATATTCTGCGGCGGCGTTTTTTCCCCATCGCTGCACCGTCTGCACATATATGGCGTAATAGGTTTCAATGTCCTGAATGTCTCGCGCCAGCCGCACGGCAACGTGCTTGCGCCGTGCCTGGTTGATGTTGCTTTTTTGCCCGCGGCTGAAACCCTGCCAGAGTTTTTCTGCGCCGGGCGTCAGGTCAACCATCTGGGTAACGAGCGTTTTGTGCTTGAATGCCGAGGGCAGCGTAAATTCTTTAAAGGGATTGCCCACGATGCGCCCGCCGGCATTTTTTATCTTGAGAATCGAGCGGATGAGTTCATCAACGTCACGCGGCGAGAGGTCGCGGTCAGCAATGATGCCGCCGTAAACACCCGGCTCCATAGATTTCAATCGTATTGTGCGCCGCAGCAGCTTCCTTCTTTCTTCTGCCAGCAACGGAATAACCGCCCGGGCGCCATTGTCCAATACAAAACCCCGACTGGCAACGGCATAGCGGGGAAAGGTCCGGGCATAGACGGATGCCCAGGCAGGCGTATGAAAAAATGTTGCCCACGGGCATGCTTCTGCAACCTCCTGCCAGAAATCAACGGGAACCGGATGCAGAACCTCCACGCTCAGGAATCCTTTTTCCGTCCCCAGCGGAACTTCCAGTGGCCCGACAAAAACTCAAGCCGCTCGGCGCCGAATGACTGCTTGAACCGCACCACGCCCTGTTGGCCGCCGCTGGGACCAAAATCGTAAAAACTGTAGCCGCGGCGCCGGGCATCCTTGATAATTTCCATGTGCAGCAGATTGTTGGGGTAGCAGTCAAAATACTCTTGCAGCGAGGCGCCATGCCAGTATGACGCAATTCTGTTCCAGTAAAATATCATGGCACCGGCGATGATAATGCCCTCTTTTTCGGCAAGCCAAAGCTTTGCCGCAGCGCCGGCCTGTTTCAATATATTCTGAAACAGCGTTTCCGGGTAGGTAAACAGGGCTGCCTCCCCCCAGCGTTTCAGGGTGTTGTGATACACCTCACCGTAGCGCGCAACATCGTGCTCGGTATGCGCGGTTCTGATGGTGACCCCTTTTTTACGCGCCTGATTAAGGTTGCTCTTGGCGCCGCGGGATAACCGTTTGTATATCTGGTCTTCGGTGCTGTTCAGCGCAACCACATGAGTGAAGTCGTGTTTCACGGTGAATGTCTGCGGAACGGTGTAGGGAGAAAACGGATTGCCGTCAACCGATATGCTTGCTTTCAGGGACAGAAGATGGGCATAGATCGCCTGTTGTTCCTGTTCTGTAAGCCTCCGATCGGCAATAATTCCCCCGTAGCCGCCAAAGACCGACGACTTTAAGCGCCCTTTGCCCTTGAGGATGCCGCCTTCCTTCGTCTGGATAAATGGAAAAACGGCCCTGCCGCCGTCAGCAAATTCAAAGCCCCGCGTCGCAATGGAATACGTCCGATAGGTCCGGGTAACGATTTCATGCCAGAGTCGGGAATGAAAGAATGTGCTTTCTGGACTGTTCTCGACCAGTTCCTCCCAAAAAGGAACATCTGGCCACAATCTTATGTTCATCTATATGCTTCAGGTGATAACCGTCTGTGACCGGTTTCATGCCGCGCACACCCCGCCTGGTAAGCGGGGAGCTTCACAAGAAAATCTTTCAAATTCTGCCTGCAACCATGCGACACCGTTTTTTCAGATACTAAAAACATTCACAACCGTTGTCAATACAATCTTACCAGGACGTTTCCCAAACGGTTAGCAGCATGTGCTGCGAAAGTCATAACACACCTTCCGCTCTGTCATGCTGAAGCAGCAATAGCGACTGAAGAATCTTATGGCAACGTAGTAACCGTCTCCTTGCCCGCCCGTTTCGGCATCGTTATTTGATTCCGAACCCGTTGCGCAGGGCTGCAACCGCTTCATCAAGGGCCTGCTGCACCGTGCCGGAAGCAACTGCCCAGGAGGCGGCGCCATGGCCGATACCCGCACATCTGAAAAACCGCGCCGGCACACCGGCCTCCCGCAGACGCTTGGCATAGGCTTCGCCTTCGTCGCGTGCCACATCATACTCGCCGGTAATAATGAAGGCCGGCGGCAGATTGCTGAGATCCGTTGCCAGCAACGGCGACACATAGGGATGCGTGCGGTCTGCCGGCGACCGGAGATATTTATCGCGGCACGCTTCCACATCGGCCTTGGTCAGTCCATAGCCGCTGCCATATTTCCGGTAGGACTCGGTGTCAAGGGAGGAGAGGTCGGTTGCCGGATAGACCAGCAGTTGACATACAATGTTCGGCCCGCCGCGATCCTTTGCCATGAGGCATACTGCCGCCGACAGGTTGCCGCCGGCGCTGTCTCCGCCAACGGCAATGCGTGCCGGATCGCCGTTCAAGGCAGCGGCATTGGCTGCGACCCAGCGCAGTGCCGCGTAAACATCTTCCAGGGGGGTTGGAAATTTATAGCGGGGCGCCTTGCGATAATCAACCGAAACCACAATGCAGCCGACATTTGCGGAAAGATACCGGCACACTTTGCCATGGGTATAGACATTGCCGTTGACCCAGCCGCCGCCGTGGCTGTAAAGCAGGATCGGAAAGGGGCCTGATCCGGCCGGCGTAAAAATGCGCACACGGATGGCAGCATCGCCGGCCGGGATTGTTACGTTTTTTACCTCGTTAACAGGTGCCGTTGGCCCCTGATGGGCAATCACGTCAACCAGCAGGCACCCGTACATGCACCCCAGCGCGGCAATGATTATGCCGATTGTTAAGGCATACCGCACGGCGCTGCGCAGGCCATCGTCATCATCAAGCCGACTATGGAGTATGGTATGATTCATTCCGGACGTTAGACAGATACCTGTTTTACAGCTTGCAGTTTGCTGCGCGCATGATGGGGTAAAAACCAGGCCCTGGGGCGTTGTGTTCCTTCGCTGCCGAAGCTCCAAGCGGCCGGGCATCATTTCTGGCGTTGCACCACCTGTTCATAAATTGCTTCTATCTTGCCGGTCTGCTTCATCAGATCAAATTCCCGGCAGGCTTTCTCCCGCGCATTCCGACCCATTGCCTCCCTGAGCCCGGGGTTTTCAATGAGCGTCAGCATGGCGTCCGCCAGATTCTCCGGACGGTCGTCAATAATAATTCCGTCACGGTTGTTTTCGATCAGTTCCGGCAACATGCCGCGCCGCGCCGCAATCACCGGAATACCCAGCGCCATTGCTTCGCGCACCGCCCGACAGGCGCCGTCGCTGCCCGGCATTAAAAAAACCTTGAAATTGAGACAGGCAAATGTTTCCCGGTAATCTTCTTTTTTATAACCGGTAAAAATCAGATTGGAACGGATGCCCAGTTTCATGGACGGTTTGACCGCAATCTCTTCCAGATGGGTTCCCCGGCCGATGATCATGAATTTCAACTGTGGAAATTCGCGCACCACCATCTCCAGCGCGGCAAGCAGCACTTCAAAGCGCCGGTGTTTTTGCACCCGCGCCACAATACCGCCCACGATATCCGCGTCCGTCAGCCGGTACTGCTGGCGGTTGTTGCGGATCGCCGCAGGATTAAATTTTTCCAGGTCAACCGCCGCGTGCACCTTCCATACGGCGTTTTCGGGCCGGGCATAGGTCTTGATAATCTGGCTGCGCGCCTGGTCGGATATGGCAATCAGGCCGTCGGTCATCGCCCGCAACAACAGCCGATTTTTTACCCCGGGCCTGAGACCCTCTCCTTCATAGCAGGTGCGAATGATGGGGACCTTCCTGCCCACGATCCCGGCCGCAACGCCGGCAAGAAAATGGTCGTTGGTGAGATGGGTATGAATAAGATCAAATTGTTCGCGTTTGAGAAATGCCCGCAGCCGGAACAGATCGGACATATTGTCTCTGACGTTGAAATGCTTATTGAGCGAAAATGCGGTGAGAGGCACCATGCCGGCCTGGCGCGCCGCAGCGGCGATTGACTCGGCGGCTTCGGGCGGCGGTGCCGCACAGGCAAAGGTAACCTGGTGACCGGCTTGCGAAAGGGCGCGGGCGGTGTTGAGGGCGTGTTCTGCAGGACCGGTCCACTTCCAGTTGCTGAAGAGATGCAGAATTTTCATGGCTCTGTATCATACTCGCCGCGACCGTGCCTCTCACCTCCGCAATACCTGAAGAACCTCCCGGTACCGCGGCGCGAGTCTGGTTGTTTTATGACGTGAATGTTACGCCAAATGGTTCGGTATTTTTCGTGCGGCTGATTTTTAAGATTTCCTGATAGTATTTTTTTCGCTCGCTAAAAAGTTGCGTATCTTTAGCGTAAAACCGGAAAAACTGCAAGCGATCTTTGACGCTCATGCAGCGAGCAACCGAGGCATTAATCTGGGCCAGATTGTTGGCTCGTTCTCTGAAGCGAAGGCGGCGTTTACAGCGCACCCGTTCCAGATCAATGAAATAGAACCGCCATGCTGCCGCGCCCTCCGCCCGCACCAGAATATTGGTTGACTTGAGGTCCGCGTGGTAAATACCCTTTTCATGAAGCGCTCTGACTGTCTCCGCCAGCGCCTGAATAAATCGCCGCCGGGTTTCATGCGCTTCCCACCGGCCGTGCTGATTCAGCACGTAGTCGTTCAGGGGCACCGCATCGGCAAGCCACTCGGTGATCAGAAAGCTTTCATAAATAAACGGCCCACATTTTCTTTCCACCAGGGCCAGCGGCAGGGGCGTTGCGATGCCCCGCACCAGGAGTTTGTGACCGGCAACCCAGCTTTTGCGTGCGCGAGATGCCACCAGGGCGCTTTTAACCGCATATTTAATTCCGCGATACACATAGTGCTTGACACAGACCGGCCGGGGCAGCGCGCCTCCCGGTTCATGGGTCGTGAGTATTGCCTGTTCGGACTGTTTGAGCACGCGTGACCGGTTCTCACCCGGCCCGCGGACTTGCTGCAGGAGCTTCTCCACGGTCTGCCGCCCCACGTCCCGCCGGCCAAAATAGTCTTCGCGCATCGTTTTGTGCACTTCAAACGCGGTGCTGTTCACAAGGCACCGCTTGCTGCGGCTGTTGATGCGCCGTCGTTCCAGGCGCCGCGCGATTGTTTCAAGTTTCCGGCTGAAAGCCGCGGCAGAACCTTGCCGCCGGGCGCTGGCGCGCAGGTATTCCTCAATAAACAGCTCTCTCTCAGCAGTCAATGCCGGCAGCGAGTTCCAGAGCTGCGCCACGTCCCGCAGCCGCATCCATTGCAGCAGCACCACCGGCCGCCAGGCGCGATGCAAATCAATGAGAAACAGTTGATAGCCGCGGTCGCCTGCGGTTTTGATGAGGATATTGCCGGCATGCAAATCGCGGTAAAAAATGCCGGCATTATGGATGGCTGCTGCCAGACGCGCCACGGCAACCGCAAGCAGTTGGTTATCGGCCTCGGCTTGTTCGGCGCTGCGCAGCGTCCGCTGCTGTGCAAAAAATTCATTCAGGGGCTGCGCGGGCAACACCGCCTCCGTCATCAGGCAGGAGTCTTGAAGCATGAGGCCGGTTTGTTGGATGCCCAGCGCAATCGGCCGGGGAACGGGCAGCCCGCAGGCAGCGCACCGCAGTAAATTTCTCCACTCGGCAACTGCCTTGGGGGGCACCACCAGATATTTCCATTGGGCTCTCCGCCCCGGCTGCTTATAGCGCTTGACAAATATCGGCGCCGCATCAGGTCCCGGCAGCCGCATAAAAAATGACGCCCGCACGTTGTTTTCTCTAACCAGCGTGAGCTGCGGAAATTGGTCATGATGGCGCAGCATATCAAACAGCCGCTCGGCTACCAGCGACTGGCAATCGTCGCGGACAATCCACCGCACATCGCTGCGGGTAATCGGGACAAATGCGGGCGGCGAAGAAGGGGCGACACCGGCATGCATCATGCGCTGCTTCCAGGATCAGGTTTGTGCTGCTGGGCTTCCCAGAGTTTTGCGTATTTCAGAAACACATAGAAGGATGACGCGACCGCGATGATGAATCCCGGCAGGCCGTCTAAAAAACCTTTTTTCCATACATAGCATTCGAGAAACTTCGCCGGCGGCCTGAGCAGCAGGGAATGCAGTCGAAACGTTTCACCCCGGTCTTGCCACTGGCGCGCGGCAATGGCAGAAAAGCTGTCAACGGTCATAAGCTGATGGGACAGGTTCCGGTACACATAATGCAGGATTTCGCTCTTCAATCGTTTGGTGGCGCCGTCCACCTGCAATTTATCGTGCGGATCAATGCCCGTCCATCTGCCTCTGCCGCGGCGGATCAGCCGCAGCTTATAATCGGGATACCATCCGCCGTGATTGATCCAGCGGCCCAGATAATAGGAATGCCGGGAAAATACAAAGCCGGCAAGGCGGTCCGTGGCGCTGCGGATCTCGCGCCGGATCTCTTCCTGCGCCCCGGCGGCAAGTCGTTCATCCGCGTCTAAACTCAATATCCAGTCTCCGTGCGCCTGCTCCAAGGCAAACTGTTTCTGTTGCACATGCCCCGGCCAGGGCCGCTGCACCACATGGGGGGTAAACTCGCGGCAGATCGCAACCGTGTGATCGCTGCTGCCGGAATCAACCACAATCAGCTCATCCACCCAGGTAATACTTTCCAAACAGGCTCTGATATTTGCTTCTTCATTATAGGTGATAACGGTTGCCGATATGGTCGGAGCAGGCATGAGCAGAAGCATCCTCTATGGGCGGCTGATGATGTTGGGCGCTGCGGACTGCGCTGCCGCGCGCTGCTTGCCGGCGTTTAAAATGAGGCGCGCGGCCTGAATCACGTCATCGTCCTGAATTGCCTTCATACAGTCGCGGCGCTTGCAGTTGCGGTCGCGGCAGGGGCTGCAGGAAATCTCTTTGCGAATGATGATGTGTTTGGTTTTTTTATAGGGCGCGTTCACCACACAGTCCGTGGGCCCGAAAATCGCCACCACTGGCACCTGCATAAACGCTGCCAGGTGCATGGGGCCGGTATCACCGCCGATATACAAATCGCAGTGGCGGAATATCTCGGCGAGCTGGCCCAGGTTTTTGGTTTCAGCAGCGGTATGCGCGCGGTATTTCATTTGTGCCCGGATGTCATTGACCATGTCAAGTTCGCTGCCGCTCCAGGTGAAGATAATCTGTGCCGCATAATCTTTTATGAGCTGATCAGCGACGGTGGCATAGCGGTGGGGATCCCAGCGCTTGTAGAGCGTGCGCGGACTGGTGCCCGGGTGGATGGCCACCAGCAGCCGGCTGTCATCAATCCGCGCATGGCGAAAAAACGCTTTCACGGCTGACCGGTCTTGCTCGGTGATGGGGATAACCGGGTACTCATCAATAATCTTGAGACCCATCTTCTCCAGCAGCAGGAGATTGCGTTCAATGCGGCTGATAGCACCGGTTTCCAGCGGAAAGCGGCAGTTATTAAACAGAAAGTTGCCCTCTTTGGTAAACGCCCGGGTAAAGCCCACGCGCACCGGCGCCCCGCTCAGATAGCTGATCAGCCCGCTTTTAAACAGGCCATGAAAATCAATGGCCAGATCAAATCGCCGGCCTTTAAGGGTGCGCACAAAGGACGATACCTCGCGAAACAGGCGCACCAGCCGGCCGGATTTGAGCAGCGTTATCCAGGCAGCCTTGGGGACGACCAGAACTTCGTTAATCTGCGGATGCTGCACCAGGAGATCCTGCGCCGACTCTTCCACCGCCCAGGCGATATGCGAGCGGGGGAAGTTGTGCTTGATCGTATGTAACACCGGAAGCGCGCGCAGCACATCGCCAAGGGCACTGAGGCGAATGATGAGAATTTTTTTCGGATTGTTGATCATATTGCGGTATCTCTGCCATCAGCAGGCGTCTTATACGCTGTTTCTATCAGGATTAGCTTGAAATATCAATAGCCTTTCAGTAGAATACCACCAGTCACGGTTGACGTGCGCAACTGAGCGAACCTGATTCCAACAACAACTGGGAATGTCCCCGATCGAAAAGCCGCGGATTGTCATCATCCAGGGCCCCACCGGCGTCGGCAAAACCGAGGTAGCCCTCTCGTTGGCACAAACAGTGCCGGCGGAAATCATCAGCGCTGATTCCCTGCAGGTGTATCGGTTTCTCGACATCGGCACGGCAAAACCCTCGCCCGCCCAGCAACAGCTGGTGCCTCACCACCTGATCTCTATTATCAACCCGGATGAAGAGTTCCATGCCGCCGCGTTCAAGGACCGGGCGCGGACAATCATTGCCGAGATTACCGCCCGCGGCGTGCTGCCGCTCGTGGTTGGCGGCACCGGCCTGTATATCCGGGCGCTTACCAGAGGCCTGTGCCCTGCCCCGGCAAAGGATGAGCTGCTGCGTCAACGCCTGAAGGAGCAAGCCCGGCGGGATGGGCCTGAATCGCTCTATAACCTGCTGCAGGCATGCGATCCGGCAGCTGCGCAAAAAATTATGCCCACCGATCTGGTGCGCCTGATTCGCGCCCTGGAAGTGTTTTATCTTACCGGCGTGCCGCTTTCGCAGCACCACCGCTCACACGCCTTCGGCGATGCGCCCTACCGGTTTCTGAAAATCGGCCTGGCGCGCTCCCGAAAAGAACTGTATCAGCGCCTTGAAACCCGCGTTGAACGGATGCTTGCCGCCGGTCTGCTCCAGGAGCTGCAATCAGTGCTGGAGAAAGGCTATGCTGCCACCCTCAAACCGCTGCAAAGTATCGGCTATAAGCAGATGGTGGCGTATCAAGAAGGGCGCTGTTCCTGGGACGCCGCAGTCCGCCAGATGAAACACGCAACCAAGCAGCTCGCCAAACGGCAGCTCACCTGGTTTCAACACGATCCTGAAATTCGCTGGGTCAAGCTTCCTGAAGAAGAAGCGTTGATTCCGGAACTGGTGAAAAACTTCTTGAAACAGGCGGTAAATTAAATTAGTATTAAAAAGTGTTCACAGGGGGCGCGCTTCGGGTCGCCCGCATGGACCACGGCAGGGCGCAGCGCGTCACCCGGATACCCGAAAGATACCCAGAGCGAACCATAAAACAGGAGGCAAAAAACAGTCGCTTTGATTGCACGCGTTGACGGATGTGAAAAAGCAATCCTGGTGGGTCTGGCACCCAAACACCGCCGGGAACCAACCCAGTCACATACCCTGGAAGAACTGGCAAGCCTGACTGAGTCTGCAGGGGCATGCATCGCGGGAACCATTACGCAGGACGTCAAAGTTATAGATCCTGCTTTTTTTATTGGCCGCGGCAAAGTGGCAGAATTGGCCGATCTCATCAAATCCACCGACGCGCAGGTGGTCATTTTTGATGAGGATCTGTTTCCCGCCCAGCAGCGGAATCTGGAAGACGCACTGGGGATACGGGTCATAGACCGCACCGCTCTTATTCTGGATATTTTCGCCCAGCGGGCGCGCTCGCGGGAAGGCAAACTGCAGGTGGAACTGGCGCAGCTATCGTATCTGCTGCCGCGGTTGCGGGGCAAAGGAGTGGCGCTGTCCCGCCTCGGCGGCGGTATTGGGACGCGGGGGCCCGGTGAAACCAAACTGGAAATGGATCGCAGAAAAATAAAAGAGCGTATGGCCCGGTTGCAGGAAGATTTAGCGCAGGTGAAAAAGGTGCGCACGATCCAGCGCCGCACCCGGCGGCATCGCCGGCAGTTCCTGGCCGCCCTGATCGGCTACACCAATGCCGGGAAATCAACGCTCCTCAATACCCTGTCCCACGCGCACGTCACCGTGGAAGACCGGCTGTTTTCCACCCTTGACCCCACGATTCGCAAACTGCCGGGGATATCTCAGCTCCTGCTGTCCGACACTGTTGGGTTTATTCGCAAGCTTCCGCACCAGCTCATTGCCGCATTCAAGGCGACGCTTGAGGAGATCAGCGAAGCGGCCGTGCTGCTCCACGTCATTGATATCAGCAGCCCGCACATTGCCGAGCAGGTGGCAGCGGTCAATGCGGTGTTGCGCGAGATCGGCATTATAGAAAAAGACACGCTGTATGTGCTCAATAAAATCGACCGCGTCTCCGAGCCGGGGTTGATCGGGTTATGGCAGCGGCGGCTTGTGCCGGCGGTGGCTGTGTCCGCAACAACCGGCGCCGGCATACCGGAGCTCTGTGCGCAGCTCCGGCGCTGGGTGTTGCGCCAGATGCCGGCGGTCTGCATCCAACTGCCGCTGTCAGAGGGAAAACTCATTGACCTGGTTTACCAGCACGGCATCGTGGTGCATACCGAGTTTCGGGGCGCTACCGTCGTGCTTGAGGCGCATCTCGATGAACCGCTGGCCCGTTCCCTCGCGCACGTTTCTCTTGCCCGTTCACCACAACCCGCGGCACCAGAAAATGTCTCGCATGCGCACCGCTAATTACAGCTTCGGCAGCAGGGTCCTGTTCGCCATCGCCCTGGCGGCGCTTCTGGCGTGCCGGGTTGCAGCCCAGGAACCGCCGGCCACCGACGGGTTTATCGGCCGGGGCATTGCCCAAATCGCCGGCGGCGATGTGATCGCTGCGCGCCAGCAGGCGCTGGCGGACGCGCAGGGAAAAGCGCTGTGGGAAGCGGTCTTGTCGCGGGTGCCCCTGGAGGTCATGGAACGGAACTTTTCGCTGCTGAAGAAGAATGTTTTTGACCGGGCGCCGACCTATTTGAAAAGTTTCAAAATTGTCTATGAAAATACCACCTTTGACTTTTATCAAATCACCGTTCAGGCGCAGGTGCAGCAGGAGCTGTTGCGCCGCGACCTTGATGCGCTGCTCTTCGGCGGGGCACAGCGCGAACCGTATAAGGTGCTGTTGATGATCGCCGAGAGAATGAACGGTGCCGGCGATTTCATCTTCTGGTGGGCGCCGGGGAGCGCGGCAAAAATTCCCGAAAGCGAACTGATTCTGAAAGAGAAATGCATGGAGAAGGATTTTGTGGTAGTGGATCCGCTGCAGACGTTGAAGGAGCCGCCGGCGCCGTCTCCCTATTTCTATCCGGAGCCTGACCTGGATACCGTATGCCGGATCGCAACACTGTGCGGCGCTGATATCGCCATTGTGGGCAAAGCGGAACTGGAGCGCAGCCGGGTAACTGATGTCGCCGCCTTCACCGCCTTCCAGTGCAATTTGAAGGCCAATGCGATCAGCGTCAAGGATCGTAAAGTTATGCTCAGCGCAGCCGCCTATGGCCTGGGGGTTAATGCCGACGAGAGTATTGCCTATAGAAACGCCGTTGAAAAAGCCGGCAAGCAGTTGCTGACCCAGATTTCTGACCGGCTGCAGGGGCTGCCGCACTGAACCGCTGCCCTGGTGCCCGCATATGAATATTCCAAACATTCTCACGATTCTGCGCATTCTCAGTATTCCGCTCTTGATCATTTTGCTCTCCGAGGGGCTGTATCATGGGGCGCTTATCCTGTTTGCCGGTGCGGCATTAACCGATGCGCTGGACGGTTTTTTGGCACGCGCCTTCAAACAGAAAACCACCCTGGGGGCATACCTTGATCCGATCGCAGACAAACTGCTGCTGAGCAGCGCCTTTGTGACCTGCGCCATCCTGAAGCTGCTGCCGGTATGGCTCGCGGTGCTCGTGATCAGCCGTGATGTCATTATTTCTGTGGGCATCCTGGTGCTGATCGTCAACTCCTTTGCGGTCGAGATTCGGCCCACCGTTCTCAGCAAATGCACCACCCTGGCGCAGATTGTCACGATTGGCGCCGTGATTCTGCTGCATGGCATTGAAAAAAAAGGCGGTTTTGTGCAGCCGGTCTTCTGGGCTGCCGGCCTCCTGACGATTCTTTCGGGCATAGATTATGTGAACAAGGGGCTGCGGATTATTAATGAGCGCGACCGCACGCTCAGGGGGTAACAGTATGCAACTCAACGGCAAAGATATTGTGCTGGGAATATGCGGCGGGATCGCTGCCTATAAAGCGGCCGAACTGGTGCGCGAGATAACCAAAGGCGGCGGGCTGGTGCATGTCATCATGACGCGCAACGCGCGGGAATTCATTACCCCGCTTACCCTGCAGACCCTTTCCGGCAATGTGGTGGCCAGCGAATTGTTCACGCTCTTTGCAGAAAAAGAAATCGGCCATATTTCCCTTGCCCGGCGGGCGCAGGTGCTGGTCATTGCCCCTGCCACGGCAAACATCATCGGCAAAATTGCCCAGGGCATTGCCGATGATATGCTGTCAACGGTAGCCATGGCAACCACCGCGCCGGTGCTCATCGTGCCGGCAATGAACGAAGCGATGTGGCAACACCGCGCCGTGCAGCACAATGTGAATACCCTCAAGCAGCGCGGTTATCACTTCGTGGAGCCGGGCTGGGGCGATCTCGCCTGCGGGGTGCGGGGCACCGGCCGCATGGCAGACATCCCGGACATCATCGAGGAGCTGGAATGGCTGCTGGCGCCCAAAGATTTTGCCGGGCAGCGGGTGCTGGTTACCGCCGGGCCGACCCGTGAATGGATCGATCCGGTGCGCTATATCTCTAATCCGTCTTCCGGCAAGACCGGTTTTGCCATCGCCCGTGCCTTCAGGCAACGGGGCGCACAGGTAACCCTGATCAGCGGGCCGGTTTCCCTGGCGCCGCCTGCCGGCGTGCACTACATTGCGGTACAGAGCGCTGAAGATCTGCGCCGCGCGGTGAACGCGCACGTTAAAGCCGCCACGATCGTGGTAAAATCGGCCGCCGTCGCTGATTACCGGCCTGTCAGAACCGCAGCCCAAAAAATAAAAAAGCGCAGCGGTGCTCTGACCTTGCCGCTTGAACGAACTACCGATATTCTTGCCGAGCTGGGAGCGAAAAAGGGCAATAAAATCCTGGTGGGTTTTGCTGCTGAAACTGCTGATGTCACTGAACATGCCGCGCAGAAGCTGCGGCAGAAACACCTTGATTTGATTGTGGCAAACGACGTATCCCGACCGGGGCTTGGCTTTGGGTCGGACATGAATGAAGTGCAGTTTATGTTTGCTGACGGCACCATCGAGTCCCTGCCGCCGCTGTCCAAAGAAGAGATTGCCCACCGGCTGTGCGACCGTATCAGCACGCTGCTGAAGCAGAAAACAAAACAATAACAGAGCTATGAAGCATGCAGATGAGGTGACCAAACAAGCGCTGGAGATTATTGCTTCCGTCCGGGAATATCTGGTGCAGCAGAAACGCATGGGCCTCCGCACCATCCCGTGCGTTCCCAAGCGAACCGCCCCGCTGAAGCAGCAGCAACTGCAGGCGCTGCGCATGGAAATCGGCGACTGCACCCGCTGCCGGTTGCACCGCTCGCGCCATACCATTGTTTTTGGGGTCGGCAATCCCCATGCACGACTGGTGTTTGTGGGAGAAGCGCCGGGTGCAGATGAAGATGCGCAAGGCGAACCGTTTGTCGGCCGGGCCGGCCAGTTGCTGACCCGCATCATTGAAGCGATCAAGTTAAAACGCAGCGACGTCTATATTACCAATATTGTCAAATGCCGGCCGCCGGGCAATAGAGACCCCCAGGAGGATGAAATTCAGACCTGCTTGCCGTTTCTGAAAAAACAACTGGCCATTATTCAGCCCCGCATCATCTGCACGCTGGGCAGGTATTCCACCCAGACGCTGCTGGAGACCCGCCAGGGCATCACCAAGTTGCGGGGGCGTTTTCATGAGCTGCCAAACGGCATCAAAGTCATGCCCACCTATCACCCGTCATTTTTGCTGCGTTATCCTGAGAAAAAACGGGAGACCTGGGAAGATATGCAGCAAGTGCAGCAAGAATACGAACAGACTGCGCCACAGTGATGCCCTCCGCGCACCGCGCGGGGTCTTCCGGCAATGATGATTGTCGGTCGGCACATCCCGGTTATGGTGCGACAACCCCGCGCCCGGAGATGCTAATCCTTACCCCGCTCCCAGAGTTGATACACGCCCATGTTTTCCTCGGCGAGGGTTGTGTCAAAATAGATGATCCTGTTCGGGGTAAGTCTGATCATGTCAAACCGAAGCGGCGCCCGCACCTTGCTGACCCGGACCAGATGATATTTTTCCAGGAGTTCGGCAAAACGCGGATCGCTTGAGGCAATGACCTCGGCGGTTCCTTTCACCTGCACGCTCTTCCATTCTTTCTTGCCCCCGCCGGCAACCGTCCAGCCCTCGTAATGCGCCGCTGACACCCGGGGATTGCTTTTGATATGAAACAGCTTTTCCGTTCCCTTTTCACAGACTGCGTAGAAAACCTTCTGCTCTTGGTCTAACACCATGTCTATGGTGGTAGCGGTCGGCTCGTTGTTAAAGACCGTGGTCAGAACAAAACGCTCGCGTCCAGGAAGAAAAGCTGCGATCTTTTTCCAGACCTCGGCGTTTTTGAGCTGTGGGAAATTAAGCAGGAACTGCCTGGTGGACGTGGTTACAGCATCAAATGCCACAGCGTGGCATTCGACGCACGCCAGGCTGGATCCATACGGCGGGTGATCCTTTGTTATTACCTGATCAGCTTTAATGGGCGGTCCCGGCACAATGCCCGCATCCGCTGCCGGTTCGGCGGCGCTGCGGTTCATTGTTTGTGGCTGCTGGCTATCGCCGGCAGTGCCGCACCACGCAGCGCCCAGCAGAAATATCAGAACCCCGGCACCTGCCAGACAGCCTGTTTTCACCTGCATCTTCATAAATTACCTCTCTGTTGGTATTCTGATGTGACATGACGCGCCGGCAACACCGGGCAGCGTTGCAACGCACCACGCGCTCTGCCGCATCGCAGCACTCTTTCTGCTTTGCCGGCGGGCAAATCTATGCTAATTTTTATATTATCATGGTTTTCAATAACCAGTGAAGGTGTTTTAACGGAGACCGGAACGGCCATGAAAGTAGCAGTCCTATCAGATACCCATATCCCGCATGCTGCAGCGCAGCTCCCGAAACGCGTCTGTGAAATTTTAAAACAGGTGGACGCCATCATTCATGCGGGAGATTATCAGGCGGCCTCGGTGATAGACACCTTGCAATCCTTCGCGGATTTCTACGGTGTTTTCGGCAACATGGACACGACTGAGATCCACCAACGGGTTCCCATGGAGCGCATCGTCAATTTGCAGGGGTATGCCATCGGCGTGGTGCATGGGTGGGGAAACCCGGCAGGGATTGAAGAGCGGATTCTGGACCTTTTCAAAGGCACCAAACTTGATGCGATCGTTTACGGACACACCCACCGGGCGCATCAAGAAATGCGTGACGGCATCCTTTTGTTTAACCCCGGCAGCCCGACCGACAAACGGTTTACCCAGTTTCAGACCATGGGCATATTGACGCTTGAAGACAAGCTGACCGGCGAGATCATCTACTTGTAATATTTCTCAGCCGCCTCTTGCACCCTTGTCATTCTCAGCGACGCGCTGTCATTCTGAAGGCCTCGCGCGAAAGCGCCCGGCAATTTCAGAGCAACGGGGCTTTAAAGTTCTATTCCTTCGTCAAACAATTCCGCGCAACTGATGATAACGCCCTGCTGGTCAAAGCAATAGCCGGATATGAGGGTGTCGTGTTGCAACCGAAATTCTGCTTGCAACTCGCCACTTTCATAATAGAGCGTTTGCAGGCCATCGTATTGGTCATTTCGATAATTCAATTCGGCGAACACCGCGCCGCTTGGATAATAGATGCGTTGGCGACCTTCTTTGTTGCCGTTTGTATAAGAACACTCTTCTTGCAAGGCGCCATTTTCATAATAACTTTTTACCAGCCCGTTTTCCCGGTCATTGTTATATTCAGCCTCGTAGAGCAATACCCCGTCTTCAGAAAATATTCTTTCCGTGCCGTTCTTTTTACCGGCTTTAAACCGGCATTCATTTTGAAGGTTCCCGTTCTCGTAATATTCTTTCACAACGCCGTGTTGCATGCCGTTATTCCACTCGCCCTGGCTCTCTAATTTCCCGCTCGGATAATATGCTGTTGCCACACCGTCAACTTCGCCTTCGGAATAATACATCTCCAGTTCCAACATCCCCGTCTCAAAGAAGCTCTTGAATGGACCTGAAAGCGTGCCATTTTTATAATAACACTCAAATTTCAGCCTGCCGTTTTCGTAATAGTCTTTTCTGGCGCCGTGTTGTTTATCATTTTTATAACTGCATTCGCTGAGCAGTTTCCCATTTTCGTAATATATTTTCTCGACGCCTTCTCTTTTCCCCTTTCTATAGGTACACTCACGCTGTAACGCACCGCTCTCATAATATTCCTTTCCGATCCCTTCCGCGACGCCGTCTTTAAAATGAAGTTCTACCATTATGTTGCCGCTGTGATAAAATACTCGCTCAACACCGTTCTGTTTATTATTTTTATAATTGCGCTCTGCTTTTACGGCGCCGTTCTCATAATATTTTTGGGCCGCACCTTCCCGGATATTATCCTTATAGGTTTCTTTACTCTTAATGTTTCCATTGGGATAATATGTTATCACGACGCCGTTGAGCCTGCCCGCTGCATCATAGGGATAAACGGCTTTAAGCGTTCCATCAGGGTGAAACTCTTGCTGTGGTTTTGTTGCGCGGGGTTTCCAATAATCCCATCGGTAAACCAGAAACACGGCAAACAAACAGATTAACAATGCTCGAGTGGTAGTCTGCATACGATTCATATCATCAATAGCCTATTGCACGCTGCTGGGTTGCCCTTCTTTTGTGATAACGCACCGTTTAAAGAGCGCTGATTCAAACGCATCCCGTTCTTCTGCTTTAAATCGGTCAAAGAATAACCCGAACGACTGCTTGGCATTAGGGGCAGAAAAAATGGCCTCGGTATAGAGGTAAACACCGTTGTTCTCTGCATCAATGGTGAAATAAAATTTAGCAAGCGCGCTTTTTCGGTTAAACTCATTGAACGCCTCGGCCAGAGCTGCGGTATTCATCGTCAACCCGTCGTGCCAAAAGCAAATCTGAAAGCACACATAATTGCTGAACATTTCAAAAAAGCGCATATTGGAGTGCCGTTCATGTCGGGCATAATAGTAAACCCTGGGATCCGTGTCGCTCCGTTCTTCTTGCTCAATCGTATAGCCAAAAAATTCCAGATGATTTGCTATCTCCTCTAAGAGTGTCTTCAGCGCGCCGTGCGGCTGACTTTCAAAATAGGTAGTAATGGTGGTGTTCATAATCTTTGACCTCCTTTTCTTTGTTACGACTCTATTATAGACAACCTGTTTGTCACATACGGTCAAACCGGGAGAAATGTTTTCAAAAAAATTTTTTGTTGACGATTTTTCTTGCATTTTCTGCTGATATTTTGTTATAAATTGCACACTTTTGTGGCTTTTTGATAACCTGCAACCTGCATGCAATGCACCATCATCACCAAGGTTTATCACTGCTGCCAATGCCGGTAAGAGATTCCGTAGTGGCGTGGTTGGTTATGTTCAGG
>FWPV01004777.1_pt1 | contig 23898 bp, 24 predicted proteins | sample 2228371 | NCBI WGS metagenome assembly FWPV01 (sample SAMEA103939776, study PRJEB20133) | metagenome | reverse complement strand
GTAACATTTTCTTTTGACGGAACGATGTTACTTCGGTAACATTTTATTTGATAGAACGCGCGCCCTTGACGAAGCCTTGTGCGGCGGCTAAAATAATCATCCCTCAAGCCACGCGCCTCCGCATGGAGGCGTGTTTCATGCCCGGAGCGAGCCTGTGAACCCGCAACCCACATCCATTGAATCAGAACAAGATGCGCCCCAAGTGGTTAACCTGGAGGGTGTTGCCGTGGACCACGTTGGCGCAGAGTTGGTGCGCGCCAGCCAGTCGAGCCTGAATCACGTCCAGGCAGATGAACTGGATGTACGTCAGAGCGCGGTGTTGCAGGCCAACGCCACGCGCCTGATGGCGCACGAAGCCGGTTTGGGGCTGGTGCGTGCGCATGAAGTGCAGTTGCGCCAGTCTGGGGTGGCGGTGCTTGTGGGTGAGCAGGTTACCCTGGCAGGGCGCAGCGGTGTGGTGATGTCCAGCACCGCTAGCCTGGGCGATGGCGTCGCTGGCTTGCTGGCAGCATCCAAAGTGAGCGCAGAGAAGGTCTCGGCAGGCATTTTGATTGCGCGGCAGGTTAACGGCGTGGTAGAAACCCGCATGAATACGCGCCAGGTTGTTGCGGCGGGTTTGATTGGCGGCCTGGTGGGAGGGCTGGTTTTGCTGGCGGGCCGTCTGTTGTTTCGCAAAAAATAGTCAATATGCGCGGGGAAATTTCCCGCCATAAATTATCACTGAAGGGCGAAGGTAACCCCATCTGGTTGCGGGGTGAGAGGCGCCCGAGGAGTAAAAATGGAAAAGATTGTTCTGAAAGCAACCAAACGTACTGTTACTGGCAAGCAGGTAAAGCAGCTGCGCCGCGCCGGGCGCTTGCCTGGCGTCATTTATGGGCACAACGTCGAGCCGATTAACATCTCGCTCGATGCGCACGAGGCTAGCCTGGTGTTTCCAAAACTTTCTTCATCTGCGCTGATTACGTTGGATGTGGATGGTAAAGAGTATGCTGCCCTGGTGCGCGAAAAGCAGCGCGATTTCATCAAAAACCGCCTGCTGCATGTAGACTTTTTGGCCGTTTCGCTCACCGAAAAGCTCACTGCCACTGTTGGTATTGAGTTTGTGGGTACATCTGGCGCGGTAAAAGACTACAAGGCTGTGCTGGTAACCAACCTGGACGCGCTGGAAGTGGAATGCCTGCCGGCTGACCTGCCCGAAAAGTTTGTGGTGGATTTATCGGCGCTCAAAGCGATTGGCGACCAGATACTGGTCAAAGATGTGTCGGTTTCGGATAAGGTCAAAGTTTTGAATGACGCTGAAGCGGTCATTGTGGTGGCCACTGCGCCTAAGGATGAAGAAATTGAAACTGGTGCGCCTGAAATGGCTGCCGAACCCGAACTGAGCGTAGAACGCGGCAAGAAGGAAGAAGAAGAGTAAACCAGCCTGCTGGAATTTACCGAAAAGGGCTGTCCCATTGCGGGACGCCCTTTTTTCGTAACCTGACGCCCCGGCATGGGTTAGATATTGCGTCATTTTACCTGCACAAGGAAGTGCTTATGCCTAAACCCAAAGTGTTTGTCACCCGCATTATCCGCGATAAAGGCCTGAATTTGATAAAAGAGTTTTGTGACGCCGATGTCTGGCCTCACGACCTGCCCCCCAGCCGCGAAGAATTGTTGGCGCATGTACGCGGCGTGGATGGTATTCTTTCGTTGCTAACCGATGCGATTGACGCCGAGGTGATGGATGCTGCCGGACCCCAACTGAAGGTGATTAGCAACCACGCAGTGGGCTTCGATAACATTGATATCGCTGCCGCCACGGCGCGCGGTATTCCGGTGGGCAACACCCCCGAAATTCTTACCGATGCCACCGCCGATTTTGCCTTTGCGCTCATGATGGCTGCCGGGCGCCGCATCCTGGAAGGAGACCGACATGTGCGCGCCGGGCTTTGGAAGACATGGGGCCCATCTACCCTGCTGGGCGTAGATTTTAGAGGCGCAACGCTTGGGCTGGTAGGGTTTGGCCGCATTGGCAAAGGCATGGCGCGCCGCGCCGCCGGTTTCGATATGCGCGTCATTTATTATGACCCGCTGGCCCAACCAGACCCGGCCATTAAAGCCAGCCCTGTAGATTTCGAGACCCTGCTCCACGAGTCAGACTTTATCTCGCTGCATACCCCGCTTACGCCTGAAACGCGTCATCTGATTAACGCCGAAACGCTCGCAAAGATGAAACCCAACGCTGTGCTGGTCAACACGTCTCGCGGGCCGGTTATTGACCTGGACGCGCTTTACGGCGCGCTTAAGGAAAAACGCATCTTTGCCGCTGGTCTGGATGTCACCGACCCGGAGCCGCTTCCACCTGACCATCCCTTGTTGACGCTCGATAATGTGGTGGTGGCCCCGCACATTGCCAGCGCCAGCACCTCTACGCGCGATAAAATGGCTCTTATGTCTGCCCGTAACCTGATTGCCGGGCTGAAAGGCGACCGCCTGCCGAACATCGTCAACCCAGAGGTATACGCCGCCACTAAAGTGTCGTAGCGCCCAGCGCTGCTAAAGCGGGCTGATGCCTGACACAAAATCGTGCCAGGTATCAGCCCGCAGTGTTTATGCTATCAATCTTATCCACTGCTGCTAGGCGGGCGCGCGCCAGAGGTGCGCAAATTAATCACCCGCTTGAGTATATCGAACCAGAACGGTGCGCCCTGGGCAGTGGCCATGCCTGTTGCGATAAGCCCAAGCACTTTCAGAAACCAACCGGTCAGGTTGGTGGGGGTGTTGATGATTGGGTAACATTGCCCGTCGGCTATAAACCCGAATAAATCTATGCTCGATTTTGGCTGCATGGTGCAGCGTCTTTCGCTGCCGTCACCCTGGGGTACGCCGCCGCTAGCCGTTGCGGGCAGGGGCGTGCCTACCCAGCCTACCGGAAGGTTCAACTGGTTGAACTCTAATTGCAACTGGTATAACTGCGCCGCATCGGTGGCTTGAATCCCTTGCTGATTGTCGCGGATGAACACCTCGGCCTGGGTTGCCAGCGCCTGGCGCAAGATAGGATCACGCCACAGGTAACTGATCAGTTGAAAGGTATCCACATTGAAGACGACAGCCAGTGCAATGCCCATGATGAGCGAAAGGACCTGCATGCGGCGTTTGTACCAACCGCTCAGGCGGTCCATGCTGTTGTCGAACCATTGCTCAACCTGGGTGCGTGCGCGGGCCAGGGCGGTTTCTCCTTGGGCGGCGTATTCTTCTACGCCAGTGACAAGCGTTTTGAGGGCGCGCTGAATGGCCGGGTGCTGTGCGCCTAGCACGGCCAATCCGTTGTGAATTTTCTGCAGGGTGTCGGGTTCGGGGCTGCCATTACGAAAGTTGTTCTGGATAATCTCAATCGCTGCTGAAAGGGAGCGGTTATCAATGACGATGGTTTTGAGCAGATTTTCAATTTCAGGCTTAATTTCGGGGAATTTAATCGCCATTTGTACTAAACGGTCTTTCAGCGCCTCGGTAAGCGACTGAACCGCGCCTGCGCCCAGGTCGCTATCCAGGGCGCGGCGGGCCAGGTCGAGCGCCAAATCCAGTTCCTGACGGGCCAGGGCGCGTTTGTCTTCGCGCAGCGTTTCAATGGTGCTGTCGAGCGAGCGCAGCGTTTGCATGTGCTTTTGAATAACCGACGCGTCGCTGCCAGCCGTGATGATGACATCAAACAGCGCCATCGCAAAGTGCGACGCTGGAATGTACGATGGCCGCTGGTAGCGGTCGAAAAAACGCGCGCCTTTTTTGCCGCTGTGCAGCGACACGATGAGCGGATGGTTGTAAAACGCCTCGGTCAGTTCCTGGTCGTTGCCCAGCAGGTTGCGGATGGCTTCTTCGAGCAATTTGGAGCGCCACTGCAGCGCCGTGACAATCCAGTCTTGCAGATACATGGCGGCCAGGCTAAGCACCAGCCAGACGAAAATGAGTCCAACGGCGGTTTCCAGTAAGGCTTGCATAGACATGGGGCGACTCCTTTTTTAGGGATTTAATCGGCGTTCTTGATCTGCTATAACGTGGCTATGTGTCTTTTGTATGTGTGATTGATTGACCTGATAAATGCCAACCAGGGCAATTACACCGCCCAGGGCTTGCCACAGCCCGGGGGTTTCACCGAGCAGAGGAATGGCCAGAACGGCGGTGAGAATGGGCTGCGCAACCATGGTGGGCGAGACAACCGAGGCAGGCAGGTGACCAAGCGCATAGGTGATGGACTGGTAGCCAATCACCTGTGAAACAATTGCCGAGGCTAAAAAGACCAGCCAGGTTTGGACGGGGTAGCCGACAAATGGGTTGCCCAAAAGCAGATTGATGATGGCCAGGCTGAGGCTTGCCGAAAGGCCCACCAGCCACACAAGCGAGAGGGTGTCCATGCTTTCACGTCCGCGCTGTGTGGTGACCATATACCCGGCGTAGAACATGCTGGCCCCAAGCGCCATGGCATCGCCCAACCCCAGGTGTGGATGCAACAGAAAATCGGCGCCGATGACCAGCGTGGCGCCGCCCAGGGCCAGCGCCAGCCCGCGCCAAAACCCCGGCCCAAAGCGTTCTTTGAGCAAAAGCCAGGCGACCAGGGCCACCCACAAGGGGGCAGTGTTCCCAAGCAGGGTGGCGTTGGCTGCGGTAGTGTATGTTACCGAGGTATTCCACAACGCAAAATCTAGCCCGGTAAACAAGCCGCCCAGGATGGGGAACAAAACGTTGCCTTGCGTAAAGCCATTTTTGTTATAGGTCCGTTTTACAATCAATGGCGTCAGAATAAGTGTCGCAAAAAACGTGCGGTAAAGCGCAGTGATTGGGCCAGGGGCGTTGGCCCAGCGTACAAACATTGCCGACAAACTGAGTGCAAGAATGCCAATGGTCAGGGCAAGATAGGGCTTAAGCGTGCGTGCGGGTTGAGATGTGAGCATGTGGGGTCAGGGTTGATAGGCGTTTTTGAGCAGGTTGGGCAGGTCTGCCAGGCAGTTCAGGGTGGCGGCGGGTTGGGCTGGCAACGCGTCGTAGCGCGGCGCCCGGCGCGTAATCCAGATTCCCAGTAATCCCATCTGACGCGCGCCTAAAATATCGGCTTCCAGCGTGTCGCCTACCATGGCGACTTCGTGGGGGGGCATTGCCCAGTGGGCCAGGGCCAGTTCAAAGATGCGCGCATGCGGTTTGCGATACCTGCACGATGCCGAGGTAATGACGAAGTCCATGTAGGGTTCAAAACCGGCTTTTTCAACCAGTTGTAACACGTCTTTGTGGTCGGCGGCGTTTGAGACAATGCCCATGCGATAACCGCGTTTTTGTAGAATGTCCAGCGTGGGCAGGGCATCGTCTTCGGGCTGCCAGTTTTGCTGGGTGACGGCGTAGAAGGCATCGAGCGCAGCGCGGATGGCCTGCGGGGCGGGGTTGATAACGCCTTTTTCGGTGAGCAGGTTGCGTAGAATGGCTTCGGTAGTGCGCTCGAACAGGTCGTTATCGCGGCTGCTGTAGTAGTCGTTCAGGCTGCTGCGGAAATCCAGGTGAAAGGTATCGCAGTCGTTAATCAGTTTTTGATCACACAGGCTTTGGGCCAGGGCGCGCTCGGCCTGTTGCAGAATGGGCGCCCAGGGCTGTGGGCTAAACATGAGGGTGTTGCCCAGGTCGAACAACACCGCGCGGATAAAGCGCGCAGGCATGGTCAATACCCTCGCTGGGGGTCGAACAGGTTGTAAAGTGGCAGTCCTTCGATGTAACGCGCCAGATTTTCTGTAAAAAGTTCTACGGCGCGGGCATCGTAGGCGGGGCTGTTGCCAGAAATGTGCGGGGTGATGATGACGTTGGGTAAGTGCCAGAGCGGGCTTTCGGCGGGCAGAGGTTCTTCGGGGAAGACATCCAGCGCGGCGCCGCCCAGGCGGTTTTCTTGCAGGGCTTTGATGAGGGCTTCGTGGTTGATGATGCCGCCGCGCGAGACATCCACCAGGCAGGCGTGCGGTTTCATGACTGCCAGCGCGCTGGCATTAATCATATTGCGGGTCTGTTCGGTAAGCGGGGCTGTGACGACGACGAAGTCGCACAGTTTGAGCATGGAACGTAATGCCTGGTAGGGGTAAATGCGGTGCACCAGGTCGCCGGTAGGGTCGCCCAGCCCTTCGCGAATGTAGCCGTAATCGGCGGGATGCATGGCGTCGCGCTTGCAGGCCAGCACGGTTGCGCCAAATGGCTGCAGCAGGCGCGCCACCTGCCGCCCGATGCTGCCATAACCTACAATGCCCACCGTCGAGTCGCGCAGCTCGCGGGGTTCGAAGCGTTGCCAGCGGTCGCGCGGCCATTCTTTTTTGCGTTGCGATTCGTTCATGGCGGGCAGGCGGTGTCCCAACGCTAGAAGCATCATCAGTACGTACTCTGCAATTTGTGGGGCGGCTGCGCCGCTAAGCGTGGTGATTTTGACGCCCGGTTTTTGGAAGATGGGCGTATCGCGCATGCTATCTACCCCGGCGAAGTAGGATTGAATCCACTTCAGGTGCGGGGCTTGTTCGGGCGTGGGCAGGACTCGACTGGTGAAAAGTACCTCGCAGCGCGCCCAGGCTTCGGCCGAAATGCCTGCGTTGGTAGCGGTGGTGATGCGCAGGCGTGGCGAAACTTTGCTAATCTGGTTTAGCAGGTGGGGGTCCAGGGGCAGGGCGATCAGCACTTCGATAGGTTTGTCCATGAGGGCAGGTCATTTGTAGATTGGGTAAACATCGTTGTGAGTGTAGCCGTACACCAGCAGCGCGCCAAACAGCAGAATGGGCAAAACAATCAGCCCGGCTTCCGGTCCAAATTCGCCGCCTGTCCAGGCTTGTGGGCCGGTGATGACGAGGTGAGCCAGGCGGTAGGTTGGAATGCCGCTGACTGGTAATCCAAACACCACACCCAGCACAAAGTTCCAGCCAATGTGCAGCCCAATGGGCAGCCACAGGCTTTGGGTTCGCCACCAGGCAAAGGCAAAGAACACGCCTGCCAGAGTGATGTTAATTGCGGCGATGAGGCTGGCATGCGGGTTGAAGATGTGCGCTAACCCAAACATGCCAGAAGAAATCAGCACTGCCAGGGGCAGGTTGAGTCCTTCGCGCAGGTTTTGCAGCTGGTAGCCGCGTGAGAGCAGTTCTTCGTTCCAGCCTGTCAGGATGAAGATGAGCAGCCACATGCCAACCTGGGGGACGGCGTTGGTGGATGGATTCCAATCAAAACCTTCAGGGCCCAGCCACCCGGCCGACCACATGATGAACGCCAGCAGGCTAACCATGAGTGTGGCAATCAACAGCCCGGCGAGCAGGTCGGCCAGGGCTTGCCGGTTGCGCCGCAGCCCCAGGCTGCTAAACGTGCGCCGGTCAATGAAGCGCCTGGCCAGAAACACCGAAAGGGTGATGGTGAACAGCCCGATGACCTGTGCGACCAGTATTTCCTGGATCTCGAAAATAAATTGTCCCACAACCACGCCAGGGATGGCAATGCAGATGCCCAAAACTGCCATCAATGCCAGTTGCGCCAGCAAGCGCCACCCGGCGCGCAGGCGGGGCTCGTTGGGCGAGAAGAACATCGTGCGTAGAAGGTTGTTAATCGTGGGCATGGGCTGTTCCTTTCTGAAAGTGACTAACCACCCGACTTGAGGTAGATTCCTGTTGGGTCCAGTTCTTCGTGCAAGATGCGCAGTTCGGTTTCGGTGATGGGGTCGGTGATGCGCAATGAAGCGGAGATTTTCAGGTCCCAGCCAGTGTTTTCACGGGCCATTTCGATGCTTTTGCCAGGGTGCAGGGCAACCAGGGTCAGTTCGCCGTGCTCGTCTGGTTCGAGGATGCCAATGTCGGTCACGACGGCGACTGGGCCTGCGCCGCGCAGCCCGGCCCGGGCGCGCGCGCCGTCGCCATTCAGATAGCCTGCCGAGGTGAGAAAATCTACCCGTTCGGGGAAGCGGCGCTTTTGGTGAGGGGTCATGATGTAGCAGCGGTTGGCCCAGGCGGCAATTTCTTGCGCGCCGCCTGAACCGGGCAGGCGTACTTTGGGGTGCGTATAATCGTTGCCGATGACGGTGGCGTTGATGTTACCGTAGCGGTCAATTTGTGCGCCGCCCAAAAAGCCTACGTCCACGTTGCCGCGTTGCAGATAATTGGCGAAGATGTCGTACATGCTTACGACCGAAAGCGCGCCGCTTACCAGGGTGGGGTCGCCAATGGACAGGGGCAGGCGGGCAGGTTCGGCGCCAATGACCCCGGCTTCGTAAATCATGACCAGGTTGGGGGCGTGGGTGCGTTTTGCCAGGTTGCAGGCCAGGTTGGGTTGTCCGACGCCTACAAAGACCACGTCGTTGTCTTTGAGCAGGCGGGCAGCGTTGACAATCATCAACTCGGCAGGGGTGGGGTTTGAGAGGGTCATACCATCTCCTTGAGGAAGTCTTTTATCAATTGGGAGGTCTCGCGGGGGTGTTCCAGCGGTACCAGGTGGGTGGCGCGCGCAATGGTGACGATGCGCGCCTGAGGTTGAATGCGCGCTACACGCCGGGCGGTGGATGCTAAAAAGGTATCGGTTTGGCCGCCGCGAATGATGAGCAGCGGCACACGCAGGTTGGGCAGCCCGCGCCAGAGGTCCATGTCGCGCCATACGCCGGTATCGTAAATGTGCACTTCCCATTCGACCGGGTAGCACAGGCGGTAAGCGCCATCTTCGGTGGGGCAGGCAATCGCCTGAATGTAGTCGCGCAGGGCCTCGTCGCTCATGTATTTGAAGGTGGCGCGGCGGCGGTAGCCATTGAAGAGGCGGTTGAGGTCGTCGAAGCGGCGGCGGCGGGTTTTGGCGGTGCGGATGAGTGGGTGTACCTGATGCCCCAGCCCCAGGGCGCGAAAGAAGCGCCAGGCGAAGATGAAATAGGGTGGGAAGAGTACCGGATCAATGAGCACCAGGGCGCGAAAGCGCTGTGGCGCGCTGAGCGCGGCGCGCAGGACGGCAATGCCGCCCATCGAATGCCCAACCGCAACGACCGGTTGGGTGTGATTTTCGTCCAGGTAGCGCAGCAAGTCCTGGCTGAGGGGCAGCCAGTCTTGTATGCTTTCGGGGCGGCTGCCGGGCCACAGGGGGCGTTGAATGGGCGCCTGGACGTGGAAGGTATCGCTCAGGTCTTGCAGCATCAGGCTGTAACAGCCGGGCGGGTAGCCGTTGGCGTGCAGAAAAACCAGCGGCGCGCCGCTGCCGCCCAGGTCGCGGAATGGGATGGGATGTTGTTCAGTATTTTCCATAGTTTACCGGGGCGCTTAGCATGGCGGGTACAGCGAGTTGGGCGTGTTTTTCTGCACCCAGTTTTTGCCAGTATTCGTCACGGTCGGCCACGCCGTACACCCATTCGTCCAGCCAGGCGCGGGTGGCTTCGGGGCTTTCGCTAATTTTGTCCCAGGCCAGGTAGAAGGCGTTGTCGCGGTCGTAGTAGCCCTGCGCATAACTGGGATGCGCAGCATGCGGCACGTGGCACACGGCGCTGACGACAAAGCCGGGAATCATGGTGCGGTTGGGGTCAGAGCGGATGACGGCCTCATCCACAATTTCTTCGGCGGTCAGGATGACGCGCCGGGCGGCAAAGGCGACTTCTTTTTGTTCGCCCACAATGCCCCACAGGTGTGCGTTGCCGTTGGCATCGGCGCGCTGGACGTGCACAATGGCCACATCGGGGTTGAGGGCCGGGACGACAATGACATCTGGCCCGCCGTAGGGGTCGGAGATGCGTTTGATGCGCGGGTTAGCGTGTTCCAGGTCGGTGGCGCCGGTTTGTTTCATGGGCAAAAAGGGCAGCCCGGCCGCGCCCGCTTGCAGGCGGGTAATCATGCCAAAGTGGGAATATTCCTCCCACTCCAGTTCGCCTTTTTCCAGTGCGGCGCGCACAATGCGCAAAGACCCCACGCCCGGGTTGCCCATGTAGGAGAAAATGACCTTGCGGGCGCACCCTGCGGCGACCATCATGTCATAAATCAGGTCGGGGGTGGCGCGGGCCAGGGTCAGGTTGCGCTTGCCCTGGCGAATCATCTCGTGGGCCGCCGCAAACGGAATGAGGTGCGTAAACCCGGCGGCATACACCACGTCGCCATCCTGAACATATTGGGCGATGGCTTCTTTCAGTGAAATGAGTTTGTTCATGGTCCCTCGTTTTTGTGTTTTGTACACGGATTTGACGGAAAAACGTGGATTTTCAAGGTTTGTTGATCAGTTTTTGATCATTCGCCCGTGTTCATCTGTGTCGGTCTGCGTGATCCGTGTACCAGTTTTTATATCAATCTTGCTCTGTTGCAAGGATGTCATTGCGAGGGCGCTTGCCCTGAGCGAAGCCGAGGGAAGCCCGAAGCAATTCCCTTCTTGTGGAGACTGCTTCGTTGGCTTTCAGCCTCCTCGCAGTGACATGGATTAATGTGTGCAACAAAGCATATCAATTTCAAGAAGTGATTCATTGGCGAAGATAGTGGCATTAGCGCTTACCTTGCTGTTTTTTGGCTTCGCGCTTGGCTTTGGCTTCTTTTTGTTTTTGCATCATTTTGCGCAACCAGGCAAAGCGTTGTGCGCTGCTTTGGGCAGGCGGCGGCGCGCTGATATGTTTGAAGTACCACCCCAAAAATAGCAGCGGAATGCTCGAGAAGAAAAACGAAAAATTTGCTTGCTGTGCCAGGTCGGTTGCCACAAATACCACCATCAGAAATGTGCCCAGCAACACAAAAAACGTACCGATGCGGTTAATGAAATCGTTGCGTTCGTCCATAGCACCTTAATTGTAAGATAAAAACCCCCCGCCCGGTACGGGGCAGGGGGCATAACCGATATGTGCGTGTGTTACTTGGGGCGCACGCGGGTACGAATTTGCTCGTGCATGTACAGTTGCAGGTAATAATGCCCACCTGCGTTCTTGCCGCTAGAGCCAGAGCCTTTCCAACCACCAAACGGCTGGAAGCCCGGCCATGCGCCGGTCGTTGCGCCCTGCGGACGGTTGGCGTAGGTGACGCCTGCTTCGATGTTATCGAAGAACCAATCTACTTCTTCTTCGCTGCCATAGAACCCGGCCGTAAGCCCATAGTTCACGTCATTGGCAATCGCCATGGCTTCATCCAGGCTGTTTACCTTGCCAATGGTCGTAATGGGCAGGAACATCTCGTGCTTCCACAGGCGATGGCTGTACGGCACATCCACAGCAAACGTGGGCGCGCAGTAATAGCCTTTGGCATAGTCGCCTTCGGTGAGTACATGGCCGCCCGTCAAGAAGCGCCCGGCCTGCGATAATTCTTCCGTAAAGTTCTTGAAGTCCTGATACGAACTGGCATTGATGACTGGACCCATCCAATTCTTGCGGTCGGTCGGGTCGCCAATGGTCAGTTTTTCGGTCAGTTCCTTCAGGCGCGCGGTCAGTTCGTCATACACCGGCGCTTCAACCAGCACGCGGCTGGCCGCCGAACACTTTTGCCCCTGCAACCCAAACGCCGAGCGCACAATGCCCACAGCGGCGTCTTCCAGGTTGGCGTGGCGCGAAACGATGGCCGGATTTTTGCCGCCCAGTTCCAAAATGATGGGGCGCACATACTTGCCCTGGGCAAAGTCGCGGTACATCTTCATGCCCACATCATACGAGCCAGTAAAGGTGACGCCATCTACTTCCGGGCTATCTACCAGCGCCTGACCCAGCGTGCGGCCCGGCCCAGTCACAAAGTTCACTACCCCGTCAGGGATGCCCGCATCGCGCAGGCAATCGGCGTACAGGCGTACAATCCAGGGGGTATCGGTTGCGGGCTTAATCACCACCGTGTTGCCCGTCACCAGCGCCGCGCCGGTAGGACCGCCCGTAAGCGCAAACGGGAAGTTGAACGGCGAAACCACCAGCCACACCCCATAGGGGCGCAGTACCGAAACGTTGGTAGAAAGATGCGCGGGCAGCGGGTCGCGTCCCATTTCGCGTACAAAACCATCGTTTTGCTCCATCTGGTAGCAGGCATAGTACATCAAATCAGCCGTTTCCTGCACATCGCCCAGGGCTTCCATGCGGTTTTTGCCCACTTCCAGCGACATCGCCGCGCCCAACTCAAACAAACGCTCCTCAATCAATGCAGCGGCTTTGCGCACCAGCGCCACGCGCTCTTGCCAAGGGGTGTGCGCCCAGGCGCGGGCCGCTTTGCGGGCTGCGGCCATGGCCATGTGCGCGTGCGTTTCGTTCCCTTTTTGCATTACGGCCAGCGTCCAATCGGTATTGATTGGCGAGTGATCTTCAAATTTTTCATCGGCAAACACATCCTTGCCGTCAATAATCATGGCATATTCTTTGCCAAGCCCAGCCTTTACCCTGGCCAGCGCCTCGTCGTAGCGGGTATGCAGCTCTTCGGGCGGGTTGAACATGGTGGCATAGGTCAGTTTGAAATCAGCCATACGGGAGCCTCCTGTTGAGTGGTGGAATAATCAACCTGCAGCGTGCAAGTGATTTTATGGACAAGCAAATATAGTATAGCGTATCCACACAGCAGCGTCAAAGACCAGCCGGGGCGAAACGCGCCTTGCGCCGGCACGCAAACAAACTAGACACCTGACCCGAAAAATGCTACTATATTACCCCACTCGTTTTAAGGAGAAAAACCATGAACCCTCGCCTGCTTTATTTACTGGTAATAGGAATTGCGCTGGCCGCCTGCGCCCCCGCAGGCCAGACGCCCGCCCCCCCTGTCGTTACCCCAGCCCCTGGCATTGACCCCACCGCCTCCCCGCAGCCTGCTACCGCGCCCCCGCTGGCGGCTGCCACCCCTACGCCAGCCGCCACCCCTGCCCCGGCCATATCGGTCACCCCGCGCGGCGACGCCCTCCACGCCACCGACCCGCGCACCGTGGTCATTGGCGCAGGGCAGCCTGTGCTGGTAGAATTCTTTGCTTTTTGGTGAGGTACATGCCGCTCTATGGCGCCCATCGTGCATGGGCTGGAAGCAAAATACTACGGAAAAATCAATTTTGCCTACCTCGATATTGACGACCCACTCAACGCCAATTTCAAACGCCAGTTTGGCTTTCGCTACCAGCCAGAATTTCACCTGGTAGATGCCAATGGCAACGTCGTCAAAACCTGGGTTGGGCGTGTCAGCGCCGAAGATTTCGAGGCAGAGTTTATCAAACTGCTTGGTGAATAGTCCCCTACTTTTATGTTCAAACGTACCAAAAAACATGAATTTGCAGTTATCGGTCTGGGGCGGTTTGGCCGTTCTGTCGTCAAAACGCTTCATGAAAAAGGCTTCAACGTTCTGGGCGTGGACCGAGACGTCCATGTGGTGCAACACGTCTCGGAGTACTGTACCGACTCGGTGGTGCTCGACTCTACGGATGAAGATGCCCTGCGCGCGCTCGACATCGCCTCGTTCGATACCGTCATCGTTGCCATCGGTTCCGACTTCGAAAGCAACCTGATTACCACCGTCGCCCTCAAAGCCCTGGGGGTTAAGCGCGTCATCAGCAAAGCCCAAACCAAACGCCAAAAAGACATTCTATTGCGCGTGGGCGCAGATCAGGTCGTGCAGCCCGAAGCCGACGCCGGCCGCCGCCTGGCCCTGGAACTTTCTGCCCCCAACATGCTCGACCAGATTTCCTTCGGCGATGAGCACACCATTTTGGAGGTGATCGTCCCGCCCTCTATCGCTGGACGAACACTGGGCGAGGTAGATTTTCGCAATCGCTTTGGCGCAACGGTGGTTGCCGTCAAGCACGAAAATTCGGTCACCATTGCGCCCAGCGCCAGCTATCTCCTGGATACGAATGACGTAATTGTCGTTATTGGCCGCTCGGATACAGTTAACCAGCTGGTTGAACTGGGGTAATCGGTGCGTAACAGCATTCGACGCTTCAGCCTGTTTTCACGCCGCATGCCTACCCCGCTGCGCTTGATTGGCGGGTTGCTCGGCATGGCTCTGATGGGCACATTGCTGTTCATGCTGCCTGGCATGGGGGCTACACGCCCGTTAATGCTCAATGAAGCCTTTTTTACGGCAGTTTCGGCGCTTACTGTTACCGGGCTGACCATTATCACCCCCGGCAGCGACCTGAGCCCGGCTGGACAATTATTGTTGCTCATGCTCATTCAGATAGGCGGTGTGGGCTACATGGTCGTCGCCGTGCTCATTTTTCGCCTGCTGGGGCGCAGTATCTCTTTTGCCGACCGGCTGGCCCTGCGCGACTCATTTGGCTTGCTCGACCTGAACGCCATTGTGCAACTTACCCGCCGGGTGCTGTTGGCCGTGTTGATGATCGAAGCCATTGGGGCGCTTTTGCTCTGGCTGCATTGGCGTTCCCTGCTGGGAGATGCCCGCGCAGCCTTTTATGCGCTTTTCCATGCCGTTTCGGCTTTCTGTAATGCCGGGTTCGATATTTTTGCAGGCACGCCGGGCTTTACAGGCATTCCAAACGATACAATCAGCCTGTTCATTTTTGGCGTGCTCATCTTTTTGGGCGGGCTGGGCATACCGGTAGTAACCGACCTGTTGTTGTGGCGGCGCAATCGGCGGCTTTCGCTGCACACCCGCCTGACCCTTGTGGTTGCCTTTGGCTTGATCTTGTTTGGCTGGGGGGCGCTCTTCGTTGCCGAAACGCGCCCCGGTGCAACACTCAGCAACATGAGCACCCCGCGCGCGCTGACGCTGGCTTTGTTTCAATCCATTTCGGCCCGTACGGCGGGCTTTAGCGGCATTGACCGTTTTCAAGACCTAAGCCCGGCCAGTCAGTTGACCAAAATGACCCTCATGTTCATTGGCACAGCCCCGGCTTCTATGGGCGGCGGCATTACTACCGGTACTTTCAGCGTGTTGGTACTGGCATTGTGGGCCTACGCCCGCGGACGCGAAACCCCGCGCGCTTTCAGGCGCAGCATTGGCGCAGCAACAGTGAGGCGCGCTTCGGCAGTACTTACCGTATCGCTTCTTGTGGTTGTTTCAGCCACCTGGTTGTTGCTGATGACGCATCCGCAGGCTGAACTGAACCGCACCTTGTTCGAGGTAATTTCTGCTTTTGCAACCTGCGGACTCTCGCTGGCATACACCAGCACCTTTGATAATTTCGGACAAATTGTGATTGCGTTTGTCATGCTGTGGGGGCGCCTGGGCGCGCTCACCGTTATTTTGGCCCTGGCGCAACTGGCCCCCCCGCGCCTGGTGACATACCCCGAAGAGCCTATTCTGGTTTAGCCTCGTAACTTATGAAAAGTCTTTGCGTTATTTATTAACGAAAATAGCCCAAAAGTCCTATAATAAAACCAATGACTGACGCTCCCCTTCCTCTTGTTGTTGAAAACCTGGCTTTTCGCTACCGCGACCGCGAACAAACTGCCATTCGTAACATTTCTTTTTCTGCCCGGCGGGGCGAGTTGCTGCTTATTGCAGGCGCGAGCGGCTGCGGCAAAACCACCCTCATCCGCGCGATTAACGGCCTGGCGCCCCGCTCGTACAAAGGCGAACTCACCGGGCGCATTCTGGTGCATGGCAAAGATACGCGCGGCTGGAAACTCTCCGACATTTCCCAATCCATTGGCACGGTGCTGCAAGACCCCGAACGCCAAATTTTGGGCACAAAAGTATTGAACGAAGTGGCTTTTGGATTAGAAAACCTGGGCCTCTCGCGCCCCGAAATTTTGCAGCGCGTAGATGAAGCCCTGGCCACCCTCAAAATTGCCCACCTGCGCAACCGCGAAACCTTCAACCTCTCTGGCGGCGAAAAGCAAAAAGTGGCTCTGGCTGGGGTGCTGGCCATGCGCCCAAGCATTTTGCTGCTCGATGAGCCGCTTGCCAGCCTGGACCCAGCCTCGGCGCTGGAGACGCTGGAAATTGTACGCATGCTGGCCGATGATGGGCTGACTATTCTTATGGTCGAACACCGTGTAGAAGACGTGCTCCATATTCACCCCGACCGGGTTATGTTCATGGATGCGGGCGAAATCCGCTACCTGGGCGATGTGGCGGGGCTGGAAGCGGTGGTGGACTACCGGCAAATCAAACTGCCTGCGCCAGCCATTATGGCGCGCGCCAGGCACGACCCGCCCCCGCCGCGGTTGAATCTGTTGCCCGGCGGGCAGGGTAACGGGGGCAGCGCTACGCCGCTGGTGCGCTTTGAGCAGGTGGCGTTTGGGTACGAATCGGGTGTCGAGGTGTTGCACGGCATCTCGCTCGATATCAATCGCGGCGATATTATTGCCGTGCTAGGCCCCAATGGCGCTGGTAAAACCACATTTGTCAAACACGCCATTGGTTTACTTAAGCCAAAAGCCGGGCGTGTACTGGTCAATGGCAAAGACACCCGTGAAGCCAGTGTGGCGGAGATTGCCAGCACGTTGGGGTACGTTTTCCAAAGCCCCAGCCACATGCTGTTTGCTCCTACGGTGAACGAGGAACTATCTTTTGGTCCAAAAAACCTGAAGCACCCCGCCGAGCAAATAGCGCAAGACGTGAATCAAGCGTTGCAAATAGTCAACCTGGCCGACAAAGGCAACGACCCGCCGCTTTCGCTTTCGTTTGGGCAGCAAAAGCGCGTCAGCATTGCGGCCATTTTGGCCATGCGCTCGAAGATTTTGGTAATGGATGAACCCACGGCCGGGCAGGATTATCAAAACTACATGAATTTCATGGATGCCATTTTGCAACTGCCCGGATTTGAAGCCATTTTGTTCATTACCCATGACCTCGACCTGGCCACGATTTTTGCCAACCGGGTTATTCTGGTTGCCGATGGGCGCATTCAGGCCGATGGCCGCCCAGAAGACGTGCTGCGCGACGCAGATTTATTACGCCGCTGTCGGGTGGTGCCTACCTCGTTATTGCAGACCAACCTGGCCATGTTGCCCAAGACGGGCAAGTTCATGCGCGCTGAGGCGCTGGCGCATGTGTGAGATGGCAGCCGGGCATGATGCCGCTGCTTCGATAAAATTCAATCAATTCAGTTACAGGAGGATGAGATGGATAAAAGAATGGTTTCCGTTTTAGGCGCCCTGGCCGTACTGTTGTTGATCTTTGGGGTCATCATGTTTGGGCTGGGCACGGTTGAGTCGCTTGGCCCGTTCAACTTCAGTGTGGATCAGGCCACCTTGCCGCTGCGTTTCTTCTTCGTGGTGGTGGGCATTGCAATCGCTTTTGCTGTGTATTACTTCACCAAAGAGAACGCGGTCTGGGAAGTAGGCACCCGCGAAGTGGTGTACATGGGCATTGGCGCAGCCTTGTATGCCATTTTCTCATACCTGTTCAACGGCACGGTCTTTGTCGTGCCTTCGGTGAGCCAGGTGGCGTTGCGTCCGGCCATTGCCATCCCGATGTTCTTTTGGTTTGCTTTTGGGCCCACCGTAGGGTTTTTCACTGGCGCAGTAGGCAACATGTTTGGCGATGCGCTGACCGGTTTTGGCCTTTCGCCGCAGTGGAGCATTGGTAATGGTTTGGTGGGATTCATTAGCGGGTTGCATTTTCTGTTTGGCAATAAGAAGAAAAGCCTGGATACAGTCACATATGTGGGCGGCGCGCTGGCCCTGCTGACCGCTGTGCTGTATCTCTTCAATCAAAACCAGGCCAATATGCTGTTTTACGATGTAGATAACGGCATTTTTGGCGATGCGACCATTTCGCCCTTTGCGGCCATTTCGATTGTGATTGGCTTTGTGCTGGTGCTGGCAGTGCGTTTTGGGTTCGCAAAAAATCTGGATGTGGCTGCCGCCGTGACCTGGGGCATGCTCGGTAACATTTTGGGCATTGGATTTGCGGCGATTTCCGACATCTGGATTAACGGCTTCAGCCTGCCCGCTACCATTGTGGGGCAGTTCTTACCTGCGGCTGGCCCCAACCTGATTTTCGCTGCCGTGCTTGTGCCGCTGCTGGTCGGCGCATATGCGGCGGTGCAGCGCCAATCGGGACGCTAGTTCAGTAACAGATTGGAGTGACCAGTGGATTGTGTGCGCTTTTCACTGGTCACTCCGCCCTTTGCACTGGAAAGTAATTACGCATCATGTTAGTTGCCTGGCGGTATCGCCCGCGTAAATCGCTTATTCAATGGTTTGACCCGCGCGCGTGGTTAATCTTTTACGCGTGTTTTTTGTTTTCTACCCTGGCGTTTTGGGATGTGCGCTTTTTACTGCCTTTGTTTTTTATTGCGCTCATCTGGCTGTTCACGTCAGGACTCAAATGGCATGAGGTAAGGCGTCCGTTTTTGTTCATTGGCGCGTTTGTGTTCTTTTTTGCTTTTCTCACCTTTCTAACCGGTCGCGGCGGCGAGGAATTATATAAGCAAGAGACGCTCATTCGCCAATATGTTGCGCCTTTTACCATTTTTGGCTGGCGGCCTACGCTGGATATTACCGCCGAACGGGTCTTTTTTGCAGTCAGTCAGTTTGTACGCGTCTTTAGCATTGCGATTATGACCATTCTGATCCCTTACTCGCTCAACCCGGCGCTGTACGGGATCACTTTTAAGGGGCTGGGACTGTCTGATAAGATTGCCTACGCCATGGACTTGACTATGCGTTTCATTCCAACGTTTGCGCGCGATTTCCAGCTGACAATGGACGCGCAGCGTGCCCGCGGTTATGAACTGGAAAAATTGAGCGGCGGCGTTGTAGAGCAGGTACGCAAACTGGGCCCGATTATGGTGCCGGTCACCATCCACGCGATTATCGGTTCGGAAGACATCATTGACGCGATGGACTTGCGCGCCTTTGGCGTGGGTCCGCGCACCTGGCTGGATGAACTGCACTACCAGACCCGCGACCGGGCGTTGATTGCCCTGGGCGTGCTTATTTTGCTGGGTTCGATTGCGCTCTCGGTAGCAGGCTATGGCGCGTTTTGGGTGCCAGAGGCCTTCATCCGTTGGGTAACCGGCGGCGGCTAGGGTTGCTGACGGGGTAAATTGCGAGAGATTGTCCCAAAAGATAGTTTGTTCTTACTGCCAAATGTGGGGCAAGATATTGTCTTGCCCCACATCATTTGCCTGGAACAGTACAAGGGCAGGTTGTAAGCACAAGGCGCCGCGGTACTTTTACCCTGCAGCAGGGGGCATGTTCAGATAAGTCACAATGCCGACAACCAGCGCAACCAGCGCCAGCAGGCTAAAGACCAGGCGCAGGCGGTCGTCTTCTTGCAGCAGCGAGGCCCAGGCGGTGAGTGCCAGTCCTACCGATAAGATTAACGTCACCAGTTGCAGGTGATCGCTGCGGTTGCCCTCTTGTTGTGAGCGCTCAAATAATTTGCCAGCCTCTTCAAATCTTTGATTGGCTTCTGCAAACATTTCGTTATAGTAAGCATCATCGAATGGGGTGTTGTTTCGGTCCAGGCTGTTTTGCAGCGCATCTGAAAACCCGGTTTGGTAATATGCGGCAATTTCCGGGCGTTCTTCGAAATGAACATAGTACCCATCGTACTGGTTGAAATCATAGATGATTAACTGGTTAGCCTGCAAAAATTCCGTGTTGGCAAGAATGAGAGTTTGCATACCTTCGTTTTGAAGCCCCGAAGATGCGCCGCTAATTTTGTTGTTGAGAAAACTGGTATATGCAATTGCCACGCTGTAAAACGCAACCAGTGCGCCTAAAAAGATGTTGGATGCCAGCCATTTGAAAATCTGCTGGGGTGGGTTGGTGGATTGCATGTGAGACGCCCTCCTTTTTCAAACAAAAATAAATTACTGCCCGCAATCAAATTTGCTCAACGCTTCTTGCAGCAGGTTGCGGGATTGCCCTTCGGATTGTGTGTAAACCTTCCATACAAAATCCCGGTCGCCGCAGCGCCAGTTGGCGGCCAGCCCAGCCCCCAGGGTAACGGAGGGATGCGGGGTGAGCGGCTGCACGGCCACGTTCAGCGGGCCGACCAGGTCTACATCCAGGCTGCCAGTGGGGGTGTCGCCGAACTCGGTAAGCGTCACGCCAATTAGCCCGGAGGGGTCCCATGCGCCGGTGGACTGTACCCAAAACACGGTGATGAAAGCAAAGTCGGTTTTGAAGCCCAGCAATTTGCCACTGGCGTAACTGCTAGGCGCGCCTACGCCTTTTTCGACCACGTTCAAGTCAAATAGTGGAAAATCGTCCGGGTGTCCAATGCAAAAGCCATATTCGCAAAATACGCCTTTCAGGGGCGGGCGCGGGGTGGATAGGTTGGATAGGGTGTGTAGGTGGGAATGGCCGCCAGTGTGGCGCTAACCGATTGCGCAATGGCACGCTGACGTTCGGTTTCGTCTGTTTTAGGGGCGCACGCGGCCAGGACGATAATGGTCAAAAAGAAAGCCAATATCAACTTTCGCATGTGTTATTTTACCCAGAGATTTGTGGAAAAGCATAGTATAGCGGGGCAATTATTTCGATGCGATCACTCCAAATTTTAAGCAGGTCGAGCGGGTCGGCGGGGGGCTTTTTGCCGTGTAGTGAGGTTGAAATCAGCATGCACAGTACGCGTCCCTTATGAAAAGCATACCAGTAAATATCGTAGCGCTTCCCGTTTTCCCGAACAATGGCATGTACGCCGATGGCGCCGTTTCCGATACCTTCCAGGTCGTTAATGGTTGTGAGCGAGATAATATTTTCCTCGCCTATTTCTCGGTTGATGCCTAGGACAACAATTTCGGCGAGGAATTCCAGGTCTTCAACCAGTTCCTTGTCTTGCAGCAGATCGACTAGCCCAGCAATTTCCTGATCTTCAAATTGGTAGTAGTAAGTGAACTGCGCCAGATAATTGTGCTCTGTGCTGGATTTTTCTTTCATCCAACGTTCGCGCGCGCCTTTGGGCAGGTCGTTGAGTTGTAGAATGAGTTGGGCCGGGTCGAGGGTGGGGCTGGGGGTGAGAGTGGGCTGGGGCGTCGGCGATGGGGTGATGGTGGGTGTTGTGGTGGGGGTTATGGTGGGCGTAAGGGTGGGTGTTGGTGTGTCGGTAGGGGTGGGCGTAGGGGTGCTGAAAAGCGGCAGGCTGGCGGCGCGGCAACTCAGCGTGCTTATTGCCAGCAATATGACTGGCAATACCATGACAGGTATTATTTTTTTCATTTCAAACCCTCACTTGTGATCGTTTTTATTGTAGCGCAAAAACACCCCGACAGCAGCACACTATCGGGGTGTTTTGCAGAGCGGTTGGGATCTTATTCTTCCAGCGTGCTCAGGTCGCCTTCGGGCAAGCCCTGGGCGCGGGCTTTGAGTACACGCCGCATGATTTTGCCAGAGCGGGTTTTGGGCAGTTTGTCAATGAATTTGACTTCTTCGGGACGGGCAATAGGACCCAGGTGCCTGGCAACGTGTTGGCGCAGTTCTTCGCTCAGGTCTTCGGTGGGGGCAAAGCCGGGTTTGAGCTGCACGTAGCAGTAGATGGCCTGACCTTTGACTTCGTGCGGCAGCCCAATGGCGGCGGATTCGGCTACGGCCGGGTGCGTGATAAGCGCGGATTCGATTTCGGCGGTGCCCAGGCGGTGCCCTGAGACTTTGATGACGTCATCCACGCGCCCGATAATCCAGTAGTAGCCGTCTTTGTCACGGCGGGCGCTGTCGCCGGTCATGTATTTGCCGGGGTATTTGCTCCAGTATTGTTTGACGTAGCGTTCATCGTCTTTGTAGATGGTGCGCAACATGGAGGGCCACGGGTGCTTGAGCACCAGGTAGCCTTCTTCGCCATCGGGCACGGGGTTGCCGGCTTCGTCCACAATTTCGGCTTCTTGCCCAAAGAAGGGGCGTGTTCCGGACCCTGGTTTGAGCGGTACGACCGGGGTGGGGGTAATCATGAACGCGCCGGTTTCGGTCTGCCACCAGGTATCCATGATGGGGCAGCGCTCTTTGCCGATGACGCGGTAGAACCATTTCCACGCTTCGGGGTTGATTGGTTCGCCAACCGTGCCCAACAGGCGCAGAGAGGAGAGGTCGTGTTTGTTGGGCCAGGCTTCGCCAAAACGCATCAGGGCGCGGATGGCGGTGGGCGCGGTGTAAAAGATGGAGATGCCAAAGCGCTCTATCAGCTGCCACCAGCGGTTGGGGTAGGGAAAGGCCGGGCCGCCTTCAAACATGAATTGGGTGGCGCCATTGAGAAGCGGCCCGTAAGCCAGGTAGGAGTGTCCGGTAATCCAGCCGGGGTCGGCAGTGCACCAGAAGCGGTCGTCATCTTTGATGTCGAAGACATATTTGAGCGTGGTGTATGTTCCCACCATGTAGCCGCCGTGCGTGTGCAGGATGGCCTTGGGTTTGCCGGTGGAGCCGCTGGTGTAGAGGATGAAGAGCGGGTCTTCGGCGTCCATCACCTCGGTGGGGCATTTGCCGCTGGCGATGGGCAGCGCGCACAGGTCGTGGTACCAGTGGTCGCGTCCGGCTTCCATGGGGACATCGTGTCCGGTGCGTTTGACCACGATCACATTTTCCACAGTGGGGCAGTGCCGCAGGGATTCATCCACAATGCGCTTGAGTTCGACCAGTTTGCCGTTTTGGAACGCGCCATCGCAGGTGATGACCAGTTTGGATTGCGAGTCGTCAATGCGTCCTTGCAGGGCATCTACCGAGAAGCCGCCAAACACCACCGAGTGGATGGCCCCAATCTTTGCGCAGGCCAGCATGGCAAAGACGATTTCGGGAATGCGCCCCATGTAAATGGTGACGCGATCGCCTTTGCCGACGCCCATGGCTTTGATGATGTTGGCCATGCGGCTGACTTCGCGGCTGAGGGCGTAGTAAGAAAAAGTGCGTTCGCTCTTGCCGTCTTCGCTTTCCCAAATGAGCGCCAGTTTGTTTTTGCGAAAGGTTTTGAGGTGCCGGTCTACCGCGTTATGCACAATGTTGACCTTGCCGCCTACAAACCATTTGAAAAAGGGCGGGTTAGATTTGTCGAGCACTTTATCCCATTTTTGAAACCATTCCAACTCCTCGGCGCGTTCGGCCCAAAAGGCTTCGGGGTCTTGCAGGGCGCGGGCGGCTACCGCGTCCCAGTCTGGGACGTTGGCCTGGGCAATGATTTCTGCGGACGGGTAATAGACTTCACCTTCCAGGGCTGGTTTTGGCATGGTCATACGAATCCTCCTGTGGCATTTTTAGGATGTTCATACTATACATAGGATATTGAGACGATTCAATACTTTTTCTGCTTTGAGGTCAGAATGGAAGCGCTTTGTAAACCCACAACAAAAGCAACCCGCCGAGGATGATAAAGGCGGGGTAGAACACGCGCATAAAAATAAACAATTCGCGCACGCTTTTTTCGTTTTCGGCGCGGTGCCAGGCCACAATGCTGAGCAGTGTGACCACTACCAGCAGGAAATATACTCCATAGAAGGCGTAGTCCAGCGCGACGGTGTAGCCGACGTTTAGACGACCAGAAAGGTCAACATGGAAGAACACCACCGAGAGCACCGTGCCGGTCATGATGGCGGTAATTTCGCCGTAGTTGCCTTTGGGCAGGTACAACCCCAGGTAAGCCAGCGAGATGAGAAAGAGCACTGGTAAGAGGTTTTTTACGATAAACCGACTGACATCGCGCGCAATTTCGACGCGGGCGTTGAAACGTGAATAGTCCACGTTCTTATCCTGCCCAAACCAGGCCGGGTTACCCAGCGAGGAGTAATCGCGGGTGGTGTCAATGTAGTAACTGGCATCCACGGCATACCAATCGGTCACCGAGATGAGCGCCTTGTTTTGTTTGAGCTGATTAACCAGCCCCGGCCCTGCGACCTGTTCCATGCCGAGAAAGTCGAGCACATAGATGAGGGTTTCACGGGTCAGGTTTTTGTGTTTGAAGCGCACTTCTAACGCCTGACGGTCGAAAGGGTAGTTTTGCAAGTCGAACGGATTGGTAAATTCGGATTTGATGCGGTAAAGACGGTATAACGTCCCATCTGCGAAGCGTTGTTCGGCAATGGGGTCGCCCAGTTCCACCGGTTCAACAGCGTTGGTGAATTCAATCTGGTCGAAGGGCA
>FWPV01005943.1_pt1 | contig 23900 bp, 15 predicted proteins | sample 2228371 | NCBI WGS metagenome assembly FWPV01 (sample SAMEA103939776, study PRJEB20133) | metagenome | reverse complement strand
CTTTGGGTGGCCGATACCGGCAATTCGCGCGTCCTTCGCTACCCGCGCCCGTGGGCGCAAAGCGGACTGATCCGCCCCAACCTCGTGCTGGGACAAGCCAACTTCACGACGCGCGTCACAGACGCCACGGCGTCCACCATGGCTGCCCCCGTGAGCTTGGCTTTTACTTCCGACGGAAATTTGCTGGTTTGCGACGCCGGGCATGCGCGCGTGTTGTACTTCATGAAACCGCCGGGCGGCGACTTCGTCAACGGGCAGGCAGCGGCTAAGGTCTTCGGACGCGACGATTTCGGCCCTAACCCGGCGGCGAATCCGGACCATCGCTACTCGAATCCCCGCGGCATCGCCGTGGATGTCGACGACCGCCTTTACGTCGCCGACATGGGGAACAACCGCGTGGTCATCTATGATCGCATTCCGGCGGTTTTCGGCACGACGGCGCCACCCGCGTTCACTCTCACCGGGGTGCGCAGCCCGTTTGCGGTAGCGGTGGGACCGGGGAGCGGAGAAATCTGGGTAGCGGATACCGGCGGCAACCGGGTGGTGCGCTACCCGAGCTATGTGTCCTTGGTTTTCGATCAGCGAATTCAGGACTCCGTCGCGGCGAGGGCGCCCATGGGACTCGCCGTCGATGCGTTCGGCAATGTGATCGTCGCGGAAGTCATCAACCGCGTGACGATGCTGTACCCCGCGATCGCCTCCAAGAACGCTGCCAGTTACCACGACCGCAGAGGTTTGGCGCCGGGCATGATCGCCTCTTTGTTTCCGCCGAGCGAGAGCGGTTGCCGGGACATCGCCGGCTACCGCCCCCGCTTTTCGGATTTCGTCGCCGTATTCGATCCCAACGTCAGCCCGTTCCGCCTGCCGGTGGAGTTAGGCGATGTGAGCGTCGTGGTCAACGGAACGCCCGCGCCGCTGTATTTCGTCACCCCGTGCCAGATCAATTTCCTGGTCCCGAACTACGTGCCTCCGGACAACCGTTGGAGCGTTGAAGTGGTGCGCCCTTCCACAGGGCAAATCCTCGCTTATACGCTGCTTCCTTTCGCCCCGGCTTCGCCGGCGTTTTTCACCGACGACGCGAGCGGCAGGGGGCAAGTGGCGGCGTTGAATCAGGACGGGACGCGGAATTCGGAAACCAACCGCGCTCCTTACGGCAGCGTGGTCTCCCTGTTCGGCACCGGCGCGGGCTTCATTCAGGGAGCGCCGCCGGACGGGGAGCCTGCGCCCACGGACCGCCTGATTCGCACTGCTGAAACCCCCACCGCATTTGTCGGCACCCAGCAAGCCACGGTGCAATTTTCAGGGCTTGCGCCGGGATTGGTGGGCGTGTGGCAGGTGAATGTGGTCATCCCCGACCGCACGGACCCCACCCGTCCGGTTCCGGTGGTGGTCATCATCGGCAGCGTTCCGAGCAACCGCGGACCCAACGATGCGGTGATTCAAACCACGATTTGGGCGAAGCAGCCGTAGCGGCTACACGCCGCTTTCGTGCAGGATCCGGAACAACGCCGCGCCATAACGTTCCGCTTTGTGCAAGCCGAACCCCGGAATGGCGAGCAGCTCGGCCACGCTAGCCGGCCGTTTCGCCGCGAGTTCTTCGAGCGTCTTGTCGCTGAAGATGCGGAAAGCCGGCACCCCCTGACGCCGCGCCTCGGCGATGCGCCAGGCGCGCAGTTTCTGCTCCACCTCCGGTTCCCGTTTGGGCGGCTGCGGCGGCGGAGTCTCGACGGGAACCTCGCCTTTGGGCTTCGCCTTCTCCCGGGCGGCTTTGGGCTTCTTCTTGCTGCGCGCCTTCTCGTGCCGTTCGAATACCTCGGTGATCGTGAATTGAAGTTCGCCTTCCAAGTGCAGCGCCCGCCCTTCCGCAGTCAGCCGCGCGCGGCGGAATTCGATCCTCTTGCCGTCCTTCTGAAAGCTGTCTTCCTGGATCTCCACCCACCCGGCGCGCGCCATCCCTGCCAGGACCCGTTCGAAGGTGCGCCGGTCCCCGCCCACCCGGCTGTAGAGGGTTCCGGTGGCTGCGCCAGGCGTTTGCCGCAGCGCGGCGAGGCAGGCTTTGGCAAGCTGCGCCTCGCTTGGTCTCGCCGGGCGGAAACTCTGGGTAACGCACTCGTCCGGAGCGCAGAAATCGCAGATCCCGCAGGTGGTGCGCGAATCGCTGTAATCGCCGAAATGGCGCACCAGGCTCACCATGCGGCACTGGTTGCACTCCGCATAGCGCAGCATTTGCTCCAGTTGAGCGCGCTTCTGCTTCCGCTGGATTTCGTACGACGCCCGCCATGAGGCTTCGCCCCGCGAAAGATTCTCCTCCGCGTCCACTACCGCTCCGGCATGGATCCAGAGTTTCTCGATCGCGGCGTCGAATACCTCCGGCGAAAGCATAATGGCGGCTTTTAGCTCCTCCTTGGGTTGCGGCACGGTTCCGAGGCGCTCAAAGATCTTCTCCAGAATCTCCGGTTCGGGATAATCCCGCTCAAAGAAAAAGTCGTGCGTGCGCCGGTCGGCGTAAGTCTGCATGAGGATGGCGCGGGAGGGCAGCCCATCTCTGCCCGCGCGCCCGATCTCTTGGTAATACCCTTCTAAGCTGCTCGGCAGCGCCGTGTGGATTACCGTCCGGATATCCGGCTTGTCCACCCCCATTCCGAAAGCGATGGTGGCGACAATTACTTCCAGTTGTCCTTCCTGAAAAGCGCTCTGCACCCGGTCCCGGGATTTGGGATCCATGCCCGCGTGATAGGCGCCTGCGGGAAACTGCGCGCGCAAGGTCTCGGCGAGCCTCTCGGCGTCGGCTCTCGTCGGCGTATAAACGATGGCGGGGCGCCGCGTGGAATCGCTCAGAATTGCTTCCACAAGCTCCTCGCGCCGCGACGGCGCCGCCTCGACAACCTCAATCGCAATGTTGTCCCGCCGGAAGCCTTGAATGAAGCGCGCCGGTTCGCGCAGCCCCAACTGCGCCGCGATGTCTCTCTGCACCACCGGCGTCGCCGTGGCTGTGAGAGCGATCACGGGCGCCGGGCGGAGCGCAGGCACATGCTGCCCGAGCATGCGGTAATCAGGGCGGAAATCGTGACCCCATTGGGAGATGCAGTGCGCCTCATCAATGGCGATCAGGCTGGGCTTGCGCTTGGCCAGCATTTCGGGAAATCCCGGCACCCTCAGCCGCTCCGGCGCAATGTAGAGAAAGTCGAGATTGCCGTTAAGATAGCCAAGGCAGGTCTGCCGGGATGCCGCCCGATCGCGCCCGGAGTGGATACGGTCCGCCCGGAAGCCCGTCGCCTGCAATTTGGCGACTTGATCCTCCATCAGCGCGATCAAAGGACTCACCACCAGAGTGACCCCGCCGAGCGCGATGCCCGGGAGTTGGTAGCAGAGCGACTTCCCCGAACCCGTGGGCATGACGAGCAGGACGTCCTGCCCGCGCATCACCGCCTCGCAGACGGCTTGCTGCGACGGGCGAAATGATTCGAACCCAAAACGCGATCGCAGGATCTCCAAAAGCGTCCCGTCACCCTTAGGAGCAGCCGGCGCGTCCCAAAGCGAAGCTTGCGTCTGCCCCCGCCTCTGATCTCCCGCCTCCTCCTCGCGCCGCAGGGCGGCGGGCGCCTCCGGAGCCGGGGCTGGCGCGCGAGCTTGCCGCGGAGCAGAAGGCGCATTGAGAACCTTGCCCACCACCTCCCGCACGTACTCCTCGATGCCCTCTAAAAACGGCTCGAGCGGCTCGCCTTGGCGGTGGATGCGGTCCAGCCTCTGTTCCCATTGAGCCGTCATCGCCGGACTTTTGACTTCCGGGTGAACAATTTCAATCAACCGGATTCCCTTATCGGTGGCGGCGAGCGACTTCCCCTGCCGGACGACATAGCCGCGCTTGAGCAAGGTTTCGATGATCGCCGCGCGGGTAGCCGGGGTACCGAGCCCGCAATCCTTCATCGCCTCGGAGAGTTCCTTGTCGTCCAGCGTCTTGCCCGCGGTTTCCATCGCCGTGAGCAGCGACGCTTCGGTGAAGCGCTTGGGGGGACGCGTCTTTTTCTTTAACGCCTGCGCGCCGGTGACGTTTTGCCGCTGCCCCTCCATGAGACCCGGAGGCAGCGTCTCGGAAGCGGTATCCTCGCTCTCCTCATCCTTCCTCTTTCGTTTGGGGGGCACAAGGTCGAGCGCCTTCCAACCCTCCTGCTCCACGGCTGTGCCGCTCGAATGATAGCGGTCCACGATCCCCGGATTCGCGACGGCTGTAATCACTGTCGTCACCGCCCACACGTGATCCGCATGCCATGCGGCGAGCAGGCGGCGGCATACTAGGTCATAGATCCGCGCTTCGTCCGCATCCAGCTTCGCGCGGACGGCTTCTACAGGAGTGGGAATGATGGCGTGGTGGTCCGTGATCTTGGAATCATCCACGAATCTCCGGCTGAGCGGGCGCTCTCCGGTTCCGGGCGCCAGCAGGATCTCATACGGCTTGCGGATCGCTTCGACAACCCGCGGCAAGGTCCGGGCTACTTCGCTGGAAAGGTGGCGGCTGTCAGTGCGGGGGTAGCTGATGAGCTTGTGCTTTTCGTACAGCGCTTGCGCCAAATCGAGGGTCTTCTGCGCGCTGAAACCGAATAGCCGGTTGGCGTGGCGCTGGAGTTCGGTGAGGTCATAAAGAAGAGGGGGCGCCATGCGCTGGGTTTCGGCGCGGACCGATTCGATCCGCGCCTCGCCCTTGCGCGCGCGTTCCACAATAGCCTGAGCTTCGGCGCCGTCCGCCGGCAGGCGCATGGCCTTGGAAAGGGGTTCCACGCCCTCCCGGAACCATGTGCCCTTGTACTCAGCGCCGCCGCCAGGGGAGAAGGTGGCGCAAACCTCGATATAATCCTCCGGAACGAAATTCCGAATCTCGATCTCCCGGCTCACCAGCATCGCCAGCGTGGGCGTCTGCACACGCCCCACCGAGAGATCCTCCTGACAAGCGAGCGTATACGCTCGCGACAGGTTCATGCCCACCAGCCAGTCGGCGCGGCTGCGCCCGCGGGCGGCGCCGGCTAGCGAGTCGTACGCCGCCGAGGGCTTCATTGTCTCCAAGCCTTTCCGGATCGCGTCGGGCGTCAGCGAAGAGATCCACAGACGCTCGACCGGCTTGGAACAGCCCGCGGCTTCATAAATGTAACGGAAGATCAGCTCGCCTTCGCGACCCGCGTCGGTGGCGCATATGATGCGGCTGACCTTGGGCGAGTTGAGGATCTTGCGGACTACCTCGAACTGCTCCCTAGTCTCTTCATAGACGACCAGCGGCCACTCCCGGGGCAGCATGGGAAGAAGATCCCGCCGCCAGGCTTTCCATTCCGGGCGGATTTCGTGGGGCTGCGCCAGGCGCACCAAGTGCCCCACCGCCCAGGTGACGATATAACCGTTCCCGTGGAGATAGCCCTCCGCGTGCTGCGACGCCCCCACCACCCGCGCGATGTCGCGGCCGACCGACGGCTTTTCGGCGACGATGGCGGTTAGGGATCCGGCGGCGTGCATTCGCAGCAACACTTCGCCCCGCCGGCCATGCGTCTCACGGGGCGAAGTTTCAGTTTATACCGGATTTCCCTAGCGCGCGGGGTAACGCAGAACCGTGAAACTCCTTAGCCGTACGCTCCCGGCGCCGGGTTGGCTCAGTTGTCCCAGAAATGTCACCAGGACGCCTTGACTCCACTCATCCCCGGCTTCGCCCATACTTGCCGAGTAGGGCGACAGCGAGCCCCAACACGCTGTTGTCCAATGCGCGCGCCCACCCGTAAGCCCGAACTCCGACCGCCCGCTCAGGAACGATTCGCCCGGCGGTGCGCCGCGAGTCAGCACCGTGCTGCCGCCCCACACCACCTGCGCTATGAATCCCTCGGTCCCCGCCTGCTGCTGAAACTCATACCGGACTTCGATCCGCGAGCCTTCGCTCAACGCCGCAGCCGGCAGAAAACACGACCCCAAGGCCGACGGCGACGCCGAATTGGTGGACTCCCCCGCGGCGCTGCAGAGAACTTCCGGCGCGGGCGCGCCGCTCGCTGAGCCGCCCGCGCCGCCTTCCGCCAGCCGGTAGGAAGCCAGCAGGATGTCGCCGCTCCGGGGGGCGGACTCCGCGGCGAAAGTGATCGTGTTGCCGCTGAGGGTGAAATCCAGCCCCGCCTTTTGCAGCACGCCGTTGCGGTACAGGGCCAAACTCGCGGGAGGCGCCGGAGCTTGCGACAGCGTGAACACGGCGTTCGACCCGTCCACCACGCCCGCCGGAGTTTCGCTGTCGACAAAGCCCGGCATCAAGGTCTGAAATCCCGGCGCAAGGATGCTGTCCCGGCTGATGCGCACGTCCCGCAGTTTCAGGGGCGTAACGCTCGGGCGCACGGCCCAGATTTCGGTGAACTGAATCTTGCCGTCGCTGTTATACCGCACGAAGTAATAGGCGCCGTTCGAGACGTTGGTGGTGGGCACAAGCTGCACCCGCAGGTTGCCGCTGCGGATCTGCACCGTGACCATCTGCGTCGGCACCACCGTCGCGTCAGCCGCTTCGAATCCTTTCCATTCAATCACCGCCACGCCGTTGAAACGCGAGCCGTCGGCTTTGTAGAGCACATCCTGAACCGTCGTAAGCGCCGGAGCTCCCGCCGCCGCCGAACAAGCAGCCGCCGCGCACCACAAGCCAATCAGCCTCAATCCTGACATCGAGCCTCCCAGGAAACAGATGGATTCAAGAAATCCGGGGCGCGGCGCCGCCGCCTGCCCCGCCCTTAGTGTAGGTGGCGCCCTCCAACGTCGTCCTGCGCCGGCGCCAGAATGGCGTCGCTAAGGCCTTCGAAATAGGAGAATTAGAGCGCCGTGCAGATTTTGGTGAACGCCCGGAGCGCTCATGCCGGCTCGAAGACGCCTTTGTTGCGGTTCTTGCGGACTCGATCCCAAGGAAACCAGCGCCCGTTCATGGCGATGTAGACGCCCGCGGGAAGCGTCTGCACGAACGCCAGCGCGCTGCCAAGATTGAACATGCCGTCCGAGCTTCCGAACTGATACGGCACCATCGCGCCTGTCAAAACGACCGTCTTGGGTAAGTTCTCCCGCCCCAAGTGCGCCGCCGTCTCCACCATCGTGTCGGTCCCATGCGTGATCACAATGCGCGATTCCTCAGCATGGCGGCAGTGCTCCGCGATGAGGCGCCGGTCGTCTTCCGTCATGTCGAGGCTGTCCACCATCATCAGCGTGCGCACTTCGATCGGTAGCAGGCAGCGACCCAACCGCAGCATTTCTTTCACATGCGTGTCCTCGAAATACAGTTGGCCGGTCAGTTCGTTGTACTTTTTGTCGAAAGTGCCCCCTGTGACGAAAATGCGGATCCGATCTACAGGCATAATGTAAGGATAGGCAAGATTCCGTTTGAAAGGAGCACACATTATGGACCGCCGGACATTCCTGGGAACCGGCTTGGCCACCGCCGCCGGCGTTTCTTCCCCGGCTGCGCCAACGAAACCCAAGCACCCGCTGCCCTATAACCCTCGCACGCACCGCGCCATGCCCATGAATAATCTGGGCCAGACCGGTTACCGGGTGGGCATCCTCAGCCTCGGAGGGCAGGCGACGCTCGAGATCCCGGGCAAGGAAGCCGAATCCGAGGCCATCATCAACCGAGCCATCGATCTCGGCATTAACTACATCGACTCCGCCGCGGGTTACGGCAAAGGCGTAAGCGAGAAAAACATCGGCCGCGTGTTGAAGACGCGCCGCAAGGAAGTCTTCGTGACCAGCAAGACCGCCGACCGCACATATGACGGCTCGATGCGGCTGCTCGATCAAACGCTCACCAACATGCAGACGGATCACCTCGACCTGTGGCAGATCCACAATTTACAGACCAAGCAGCAGCTCGAGCAGATCTTCTCCAAGGATGGAGCGATGCGCGCGCTCGAACGCGCCCGCGAACAGGGAATGTGCAACTTCCTGGGCGTCACCGGGCACTACGAGCCGAACGTCTTGCTCGAAGCCATCCGGCGGTTCCCGTTCGATACGATCCTCATGGCGGTGAACGCCGCGGACCGGCACTATTTGAGCTTCATCGAGCACTTGTTGCCCGCCGCTCAAGAAAAGCACATGGGGATCATCGGGATGAAGGTAGCCACCCGCGGGCGGGTGCTTTCCACGTGGACGCCTCCTCCGCCGGACCAGCAGCCCGAGCGCATGCGCACCACCTTGCGGGGAACGCTGACGATTCAAGAAGCGCTCGCCTACAATATGTCGCTCCCGGTGTCCACCACGATTATCGGCGTGGACGACATCCCGCAGCTCGAGCAGAACGTCGCCTTCGCCTCGCGCTTCACTCCTTTGAGCGAGAACGAGATGCGCGCGCTCGAAAAGCGCACGCTGCCGATCGTCCGGCAGGCGCTTTATTTCCGCCGGTGGGACCTCGGAGCCTGAGGCGGCGGGCGGCTACGTTACACTGGGTGTAGAACCCGTGAAACGACTGAAATTGTTGCTGCCCCTGCTGATGCTTTTTGCTCTGCCTGTGACGGCGGCTAATATCCCGCGTCCGGCCGGCGAATACAAGTTCAAGACTCCCTCCGGAGAGCAGACGCTGAGCCAGTACAAAGGGAAGGTGGTGGTGTTGGAATTCCTGCTCACCACCTGCCCCGCCTGCAAACGCTGCTCTTCCACCATGGAGCGCTTGCAGAAGGAATTCGCATCGAAGGGCGTGCAGATGTTGGGAGTCGCGTTGAACGAGGGAGCGGACAAGCTGATTGGCCAGTACGTTGCCGAAGTCGGCGTCACCTATCCCGTCGGTCACGGAGATTACCGCGCCGCTCTCAAGTTTTTGCAGCATCCGGAGATCATTCGCTTCATGGTGCCGCAACTTGTGTTCATCGACCGGCAGGGCATTATCCGTGCGCAATATCCGGGCACCGACGCCTTCTTCAACAACGAGGAAGAAAACATGCGGAAAATGATTCAAAGCCTCCTTAGTCCGGCTCCCGCGAAGAGCAAGAAGAAGTGAGGGTGCGGATATGACGCGGCTCGCTTTTTTGACGGCGGCGATCGCAGCGGCGGTAGCGGGAAGCGCCGCAGCGGCGGAAGTGCCGCGGCGCGCGCCGGAGTACGCCTTCACGATGCCCAACGGCAAACAAGTGCTGCTGAGCCAGTACCGCGGCAAGGTGGTGGCGCTCGGGTTCTACTTCACCACCTGCCCGCATTGCAGCGTGGTTTGCCAGTTCATGGAGCGCCTGTCGGGTCAATTGGGCGCCAAGGGGTTCCAGCCGCTAGGCGTGGCGTTCAATGAGGTCTCGCCGCCGGTGGTGGCGGAGTTCATGCGGTTTTACAAGATCACGTTCCCGATGGGTCCCAGCCCGCGTGAAACGGTGTATAGCTTTCTTCAGGAAAACCCCAACGCCCGGGGCGTGGTGCCGCAGATGGTGTTGATCGACCGGCGGGGTTTCATTCGGTATCAGTCCAAGCACGCGGGCGACGACGATTTCTTCAAGGAAGAAGTACTCCGGAAGCGAATCGAGGAACTCCTGCGGGAGCCCGTCGCCCGCCCCGGCGCCAAAAAGCGCGGCGGCGAGTGAGGCCATTTTTGGTATCATAGAGGCGTAAGCGCCCGTAGCTCAGCCCGGATAGAGCGTCTGCCTCCGGAGCAGAAGGCCAGAGGTTCGAATCCTCTCGGGCGTACCATTCAGAACCAATAACTTACGGGGAAGAACGCGAAACACGAGGGCGACGGTTCGGTAGACTGTTTTGGGCCGCGTCAGCGGCCGTGCCGCGCGCATATCAAGCTGCGAGCGGATGATTTGAAAGGTTCGGGCTCTCCGAAGAGCGAACCAGTGTCTCGTCCGGTTGCACGCCGCGCAACTTGAGGAAGAGCATGATCAGATCCTTGGCAGAAACCGCACGCGCGTGTACGCAGGGTCGCCGTCGCTTAAGTAGCTCGAAACAAAGACCATGGTCGTGCAAGGGCGGCGGCGAGGATGATTACCCCGGCGATATACTGATCCGCGCCGGCCGGAGTGATCCAGGGTGAGAACAGCACTCGGAAGAATACCCAACCGATCAGCGCCATCAAGAAAAGTCTTACCAGCCAGTTGACGAACAACGTCACGAGCAGCCCGCGCGGCCGCTTGCCCACATTCTTGATGGATGTGAAATCCACCTTCATCATCATCGGCGTGATCATAAGCCAGATCAGGACCGCAATGAAAACGTTGGTCTGGCTGCCGGAGCCGAACTCCATCCTGCGAAGCGCATCGGGACTGCCCGGCGCCAGCTTTCCTAACACCACTCCGGCAACCATGCAGAGCCCCACCCACAGCGTCAGGTAGCGTTCGAAAAGGTTCAGCCTCTTTGGGATGGCCACAGGCCCGGCCAATTTCTGTTCCATGCAGGCGCCTCTAACGAGAATCTTCTCTGGTCTGTAAGAATTCCGGTGAGTTTCCGAGCGCCCACCCCGGCCCCGCCTTTCTCGCCTCCCATGGGGGTCTCCTAAATCCACACGCAATTCCCCGGTAACTCATCCAGCGCTCCGAAGTCAGTCTCCTCCTAGCCTCTGCGCGGAACCCTTGAGTAGCCGCAGCGCCGGAGAGGCGGCGGAAACTGCTGCCCTAAGGCCAGAGACACATTTGCCCCTCCCACAGCCAGAAGCATGGCGACGAGGCCGGCCGGTCCCATTGTCCGCTTGCCCGGCGGGTCAGCGCGCTGCCCGGGCGCTAATCAACTGCTTCAATTCGGTCACCGACGGGACCCTTCCCATAACCACGATCTCGCCATCGATCACCACCGCCGGCGTGCGCAGCACGCCGAGCTTGGCGATGTCGTTATAGCCGGTAACGTGGGAAATCTCCGCGGCCAAGTCAAGTTCCGCGCACGCGTTGATGACCCGCTGTTCCGTCGTCTTGCAGTTCATGCAACCGGGTCCTGCGATTTGAATCTTCATAGTTTCACCTCAAAGATCGACTTCAAACAAAAGCGAATGCCGGAGGCAGTAAAGCCGGCGGCCGCGGTCTTCGGCGCCTTTCTCTCAAGCCGGGCGGGCTCATTAGACTTGCCCGTACAGAAACCCGCTGATGGTCGCCATCAAGACTACGAGAAACACGTAAGCGACTGTCTTCTTGGTCCCCATGATGCTCCGGATGACAAGCATGCTCGGCAAGGAGAGCGCCGGACCGGCGAGCAGGAGAGCCAAGGCCGGGCCCTGACCCATTCCGCTGCCGGTAAGACCTTGCAGAATCGGGATCTCGGTCAGCGTAGCGAAATACATCAATGCTCCCGCGACCGAGGCGAACAAGTTCGCTCCCACCGAGTTTCCGCCTACCGCGCCGCTCACCCAAGCGGAAGGGATCAGCCCTTCGTGCTCCGGCCTCCCCAAAAGCGCGCCCGCGACCAGCACTCCGGCCAAAAGCAGGGGAAGGATCTGCTTGGCGAACCCCCAAGTTGCGGCAAACCACTGGCCCGCCTCTCCTTCCTCTGTGCTAAGCGCCGCGGACAGCCCTATCGCGCCGGCCGCGAACGCGAGTTGAGGATGGTTCGGAGACAACCATGCGAAGAGCAGCGGAGGCACGGCGGCGAGCGCCACTTTCCACCACGGAATCCGGATCCATGTGGCCAGCATGACCGCCAGCAGCATTGCGGCGCCGCCGGTCAGCCGCCATTTCACTGCGAACACCGCCTGCCAGAAGCTGCCCGGCTGCGGTGACTGACTCCAGTTGGCGAAGACGAGGATAGCGATCATGGCGCCGAAATAGGCCGCCGTTTGCCAGAGTGGCCGGGATGTCTCAACCGCCGCCAGCTTGAAGCCCTCTCTCCTCTTCCGTTCTTCCCGGCGAAAAAGCAGATGCATCAGCAGGCCAATGACGATGCTGAATCCGATGGCCCCCACCGCCCGCGCGATTCCGATCCGGAGACCGAGGACCCGGCCCGTGAGAATGATGGCCAGGACATTAATGGCCGGACCGGAGTATAGAAACGCGCTCGCGGGACCCAGCCCCGCACCCATCTTGTAGATGCCAGCGAACAGGGGAAGTACGGTACATGAGCAAACCGCCAGAACTGTGCCCGAGACCGAGGCGACGCCATAAGCCAGTACTTTATTCGCCCCGGCGCCGAGGTATTTCAGGACCGATTCTTGGCTGACGAACACCGAAATGGCGCCCGCAATGAAGAACGCGGGCACGAGGCACAGCAGCACATGCTCACGGGCGTACCATTTCACCAGATGCAGCGATTCCAGAACAGCGCCGTCAAAACGCGCGCTGCCGGCCGGCAAGTAGTAGGCCGCTACGAACGCGGCGACGACCCACAGCAGCGCTTTCCACTCTTGCTTCCAATCCATCGTCGTTAGGCAATCTGGGCTGAACGGCAAATCATTTGCGAAAAAGAAACTACTTAGCCGTTAGCGCCTCGTGCTCCTCCTCAGCCAGCGACTTCATCACGGCTTCGACACAGTCGAAGAATCGCAGAACGCAGGGCACGCGCAGGCTGTAAAAGACTTGGTTGCCCCGCTTTTCGTCCAGCACAATGCCTGCGGCTTTGAGGAGGGACAAGTGTTTCGACACGGTCGAGACGTCGGCGCCGACCATTTCCGTCAGCTCGCAGACACACCGCTTCCGCCTCGACAATTCATCCACGATGAAGAGACGGGTCGGATGGGCCATGGCCTTGATGATTTGTGCCCGGGTTTCGTACTTGGCGCGGGTTCTTCGATCCATCCTTGGCTATTATGCCAAATAGCCAAAGAGACGTCAACTCCAGCGTTGGGATGTCCTGCTTTGTGTCAAGGCGCGGCGTTGCATAATGAAATGGCCATGAGGACGGTTCTAATTGCCTTGCTGTGCGCCGCTTTTCCTGCTGCTTGGGCTGGTGACCCCGCTCAAGCAGAGCGCCTCCGCCGGTTCAACGAGGCTAAGTTCGGGATGTTCATTCATTGGGGACCTTACTCGCTCGCGAGCGTCGAAGCCTCTTGGCCTATCATGCGGCCCGACCGTCATCCGGGCATCACCGAGGCGGAATACCGCGCACTCCCGCAGCGCTTTAATCCGGTGCGGTTTGACCCGAAGGCTTGGGTCAGGCTCGCGAAGGCTGCCGGACAGCGTTACATGGTCTTCACCTCCAAGCACCATGACGGCTTCTGCATGTTCGACTCGCAGTACACGAGTTACAAGATCACCCGCACTCCATACAAGAAGGACATCGCGGCCATGCTCGCCGCGGCGGCGCGCGAAGAGAAGATGCCGTTCGGCTTCTACTACTCGCCGCCCGACATGAATCACCCCGGTTTCCGCGACACCTCAAAACCATCCTCCGCCAACTGGGATGGCGAACCCGAGCGCCCCGAGTGGCCGCTCTATCTGGATTACATGGAACTGCAGATCCGCGAACTTCTCACGCGATATGGCGACATTTTCGTTGTTTGGTTCGACGGATTGCGCAATCAGGGCAAATACGACGGGCTGCGGTTTCACCGTTTGATCCATGAACTCCAGCCCATGGCCTTGATCAACAACCGCATCGGATTGACGGGCGACTTCGTCACCCCCGAGCAGCGGCTGCCGAAGGGCATTCCGGTCAAAGGGGCGCAAGTTTCGGGGACGTCGGCGGCGTCCGACAAAGGCTTGTCCGCTACCGCTCCCAAGCCCGAGGATTTCCAGCCATGGGAAACTTGCATGACCATCAACAACACCTGGGCTTTCAACAAGAACGATCTGAAGTTCAAGTCTTCGCGTGATCTGATTCGCGCTCTGATCGATGCAGCATCCAAGGGCGGGAACTTCCTGCTCAACGTGGGGCCAACGCCTGAGGGGACCATCCAAAAGGAGTTCGAGGAGCGCCTGCTTGCGATCGGCGCGTGGCTCAAAGTGAACGGCGAAGCGATCTACGGGACCACGTACGGTCCTTTGCAGGACATCCCCTTCGGGCGGATGACGGCCAAAGGCAAGACGCTCTACCTGCACGTTTATGACTGGCCGAAGGAAGCGATAGAGCTGAAGGGCTTGAAGAGCAAGGTGACGCGGGTCACCGCACTGGCAGGCAACAAGCCGCTGAAGTTCACGCAATCCGGAGGAACCTTACGCATTCCCGTGGAGGGCCTAACCCCCGACCCCGCCGCCACGGTGCTAGCACTGAGCACCCGTTAAGCGCCGCTTTCCGTCAACGACGCCGGTTTCGATACATTCTTCGGCGTGACGTCTGAACGTCGCCGGTGGTAACCCGTGAGGCCGTTACGATCCTCGAAATATGCGCCCCGTCTCCAATCCTTATCCATCGGCCGGCATTCAAACGCAACCCCGCACCGCCAGTGCATTGAAGGACTGCGATATCATCTCCTGTTATGCAAATCAACCGGCGGCAATTCCTGTCCACCTTGGCTGCCGCGCCCCTGGCTGCGGCGCCGCGGCGGCCTAACATTGTCCTGATCATGGCCGATGACCTTGGCTTCTCTGACATCGGCTGCTATGGCTCAGAGATCGCCACCCCTAACCTCGACCGTCTCGCCAAGGGCGGCATCCGGTTCACGCAGTTCTACAACACCGCCCGGTGCTGCCCCACGCGCGCTTCGCTCCTCACCGGCCTCTACCCGCACCAGGCGGGCGTCGGCCATATGGTGGCCAATCGCGGCATCCCGCCGTACCAAGGGTATCTCAACGACCGCTGCGTCACCATCGCCGAAGCCTTGCGCCCCGCCGGCTATCGCACCGCCATGTCGGGCAAGTGGCATGTGGGCGAGGACCGCCCGAATTGGCCCACCGACCGCGGATTCGAAAAGTACTTCGGCTTAATTAGCGGCGCTTCCAATTACTGGCGCTTGGACCCTGGAAGAAAGATGGCCTTGGACGACAAGCCGTGGACTCCGCCGGCCGAAGGCTTCTATATGACCGACGCCATCACGGATTACGCCGTCAAATTCATCGATCAACTGGGGCGCGGACCTGAGCCCTTCTTTCTCTACACCGCTTACACCGCCCCTCACTGGCCGCTGCACGCGCACCCCAGCGACATCGAGAAATACCGCGGCAAGTACATGAAAGGTTGGGACCAGTTGCGGAAAGAGCGGCACGCCCGGCTGATCGAGATGGGCATCGTCGACAAGCGCTGGCCTCTCACGCCGCGCGACGACCGGGCGCCGGCTTGGGAAACCGTCCAAGACCGCAAGGCGCGCGACTTGGCCATGGCCGTTTATGCCGCGCAAATTGACCGCATGGATCAAGGCATTGGCCGCATCCTGGCCAAGATCCGCGAGATCGGCGCTGAGGACAACACGCTCATCATGTTCCTGGCCGACAATGGGGGCTGCGCCGAGGAAGTCGACCGGGGAACGAAAGGCGTGCCTCCAGGACCCGCAGAATCGTTCCTGTCTTACGGGCTGCCGTGGGCCAACGCGAGCAATACGCCTTTCCGGCTGTACAAACATTGGGTGCACGAAGGCGGCATCGCTACGCCATTCATCGCGTTTTGTCCCACTCTCGTCACACAACGCGGCAAACTCACCCATCAAGTCGGGCACCTCATCGATGTGATGGCTACATGCGTCGAGCTTGGTGGGGCAAAATATCCACAAACTCGCAACGGCAAGCCCATCCATCCGATGGAGGGGCGCAGCCTCACCGCCGCGTTCAAGGGCGCCGCGCCGCAGAGCCGCAAACTGTTCTGGGAGCACGAAGGCAACCGCGCCATGCGGGACGGGAAATGGAAACTCGTTTCGAGATTCCCCAACGCGTGGGAACTCTACGACTTGGAAGCCGACCGGACCGAACTCAACGACCTTGCCGCCAAGATGCCGGATCGCGTGGCGAGCATGGTCAAGGAATACGAAGCTTGGGCAGCCCGGTGCGGCGTGGTCCCGTGGGGTGAACTCAACAAGAAGGCGGGGAAGAAGGGATAAGCAACCCGCGTCCCCATGAGTAGGGACGCCGCACCAGACCCTGTGGCGCAAGCACTCCTGCTTGCGGCGCCTCCACTCATGGAGGCGCGTGGAGCGGCTTCAGGGCTTGCCGCATCCTTTCGACTCTTTACTAACTCATTGACCTGCCCAGCGCCGCCCGCGGCGGCACTCCGTGGCCATATGGTGTAACACCACAACAGCGAGAGGTACGGCTACAACGATTAATATAAAGAGCTCCATAAAGTATGAAACCGTAGGAACAACCCTACACTTTCATTTTCGCAAACTTTTGTTACAGAAGTGTGACGAACCACTCTCCTCCCAGCGAAGTCGCAGCCTCACTGGAGAGTGATCCACATCGGGCTGACCCACACGATCTCTCCGTCTTCCTGCTCGCCGCGAATGTAGTAGAAACTCTGCTTTCCGCGCACCGCCGCATTGTCGCGCCACGTAAACTCGACCGACGCCGTTTGCGGTTGCGCGGTATAGACATACTTGTTGTCTTTGATCACATGCACCTTCGCGAAGGGCGCGGTGCCGATGAGCTTCACCTTAATCTCCGGCGGCGTTGAAGTGGCGAAGATATCGCCCATCATGTACGCTCCGCAACGCACATCCGCCAGAATGTTGTCCGTCGCTCCGTAAACATGCCGCTTGCGGAACGCATCCATGATGGACGCGCGGCTCATGTCCTTGGCGTACAGATTGCAATAGCTCATATGGGTGGAGATGTGGTCCGAACTAGCCTGGAAGCCCAGCTTGTAACCCATTTCCAACGCCAGGCTGACAAACCCTTTTGGACGCCACCCGCCGATGGAGTCCTCCGCCGTGTTAGAACGCGGCGCGCCCGGCATTTCGTAGTTTTGCCGGTCGCCTTGATAGATTTCGACTACCGGCTCGAGGTCCGGATTATTGTCCCTCCAATCCGTTCCCATGTTCGTGGCGGAGGTATGGGAAGCTGCAATTCCACCGAACTTTCGCAAGTAGTCGTAGAGCATGAGCGTGTCCGGCGCCTTGCCGGGTGTGTCTTCACTGACTCGCGGGAGGCGAGGCAACGGGCGGATGCCGCGCTCGGCGAACACCACGTTGCGGTGCCCTTCCGGATAGGGAACGCTCCGCTCATAACTGAACATGGGGACGAATTTCCCGCGGGAGTGGAAGATGTCGGTCAACTTCTGTGTTGTCCACCAAGAGTATTCGCGCCCGCCGCCATTGTCATGGTCGCAGCATCCGATCCAATCCATGTGCGCTGCGTCAATGCCATAGCGGAACTGGTCGATTATCGTTCCGTCGTTGCCGCCGTCGCCGGAGATCTCGCTGTGGCGGTGAAATTCACCGCTCACAATGCGCAGAGTTCCTTCGCGCGGCGATTGCAGCCGGTAGTTCCGGATTGTGGCGATGGCGGCTTGTTCCTTCTGATCCACCACCACGCCGGCGGGCTTGGGAAGCTGCGCCGCCTTTACTTCCACCGCCGCGCGCGCCGGCTCGAGCGTGATGGCGTTCATCCAGATATCGTTTTGGTATGGGTCATCCACCACATCGCGCCCGGCGGTGCGCGCTCGCGCGGCGCGAGTAGCGGGAGCGAACTGCCGCCGGTTATCTGACGACCCGATCACCACCGCCATGCCCGGCTTCGGCGTGACTATCGCCGGGCGGTTGTCGAGCAAGTTGTCCGTCCGGTGCAGATAGATCGGTCCGGTGCAGGAGCCGCCGGCGCAGGAAACCACATACTCGCTCCACACCGTGCCGATGGGGTTCCACCACACCGGGTGGGCGCTTCGAAAAGCCAGCCAGAGCCGCCCTGAAGAATCCACCGTGAGCCGCGGCATCGAATTCTTCGGCGCCGCCGGCGGACGCGGCGTGCCGCTAGGCGCCCGGTTCGCCACCGCCTTGGAGTCAGGCACAAGCCAACCTTGGATTTCGTCCTGCGCCCCGACGTTTTCCACTTGCCGTGAAGGTTGCCCCGGCATCAGCATTCCCGGACGCCCGGAGGCTTCGAACGCCGCGCCGTTGGCGTCGAACGCCACCAGCCGCACGGCGCGCCCTTGATAGAGCGCGATGCCCGTGGTTTCATATGCGCCGAAGTCTTTGCCCCAATTTTCGCTTCCTTCTTCGTAAGCAAGCCACAGGCGATTCTGGTTATCGTAGGCAATCGAAGGGTAAGCTTCATACCGGGCGGAATGGACCAGCGGCTTCTCCGGACCCCACTTGCCCGGCGCCGTCGCGGTGCGGGCGAAGATATCGTAGTTCCCGTTTCGGTAGGAGTCCCAAGCCACGGTGACCTGCCCTCCTGCGCCTGCCGCAATGGCCGGATTCCATTCGTTGCCGGAAGAAGATGAAACCGGCGCGGGCGTGGAAAACCTATTGCCCTCCTGCACCGCCGCCCAAATGGCGGCTTTTCCATTGCGCCATGCTTGCCAGGCTACCCACACGCGCCCGTTCGAATCCGTCGTGGCAACCGGAAAGACATCGGCGTCCGGCGCATTGGTCAAGCGCAGAGGCGCACCCGGCTTCCCTCCTTCGACAGGACGCGCCCAAAGATCGAAATCGCCCTTCAGATTAGCCGACCAGAACACCCACACCTTGCCGCTTCCATCGATAGCGATCGCCGGACGGTAGACGTCTCCGCCGGCGTCGCTGATGGCGATGGGCGGGTCGGCTGAGGTTCCTGAGATCCGCTGCAAGAGGATCCGGTCGCCCCCGGTGGGCGCCTTCAGGTCGTCGAAGCTCTTCGGCTTTTCCTGGTAGTTGGCGCGAATCCGGTTGTGTTCCGGATGGTGCTTGAATTCGACATACGCGACCCAAATGGCGCCGGACTTATCCACCGCCGCCGCAGGGTAGTCTTGCTCTTCGCTGTTCTTGGTGACCTGAATGGCCATGGGGATCCGGTCCGCCATCACCCGTCCGTTCAGAGCCCGGATGCTCTTGCCGTACGGAATCTCGGAAAGCGCGACGCGAAAGTTGCCCTGCGCCGTCTTGACGTCGAGCGTCGCGCTATCGCCCGGTGCATCCACCCATACGATCACTCCGTTGGCAGTGATGGGGGGCGTCCCCTTGCGCGCCGCCCCAAACAGCCGGATGGGGTGCGTCGACATCTTCCAGGAGTTCCCGGAAATCTGATCGCCTGCTTCGAACCGCCAGCCCTCCACGCTCACCACGCGTCCTCGGTCCACCGTTACCGACCCGTCCCAGCGAACCTGCTGCCGGTCGGTCAATCCCATGATCAGCCGTACGCCGACGGCTGCCTCAAGCGGAATCCCCGCCATTAAGACAAACGCCACGATTCGCCACATAGTCACTCTCCTTGTGCGAAGGAAACCAACCGCTCTGTCTCCTTCGCTCCTCGCTCCTCATGATTCTACTCCCGCCGCCACGCCGCGCAAGCGTTTCCGATATCATGAATTTTTTAGCCATGCTACAGCGTCAACTATTCGCGCTATTCGTCTGTTCATTGGGATTGTGGGCGCAGTCGCCCTTGGGAATTGTGACGGGCGTCGCCACGGACGCCTCGGGCGCCGCGGTTCCGGAAGTCAAGGTCACGCTTGTCTCCGAGGACACCGGCGTCAAACGGGAAGTGAAAACCAACGCCAGCGGCGTGTATGCCATTCCCAACTTGCAGCCCGGACGTTACAAGATCACGGCAGAGATGAAGGGTTTCAGAACTCTCGAAACGTCCGCTTTCCCGGTCGAGGCTTACCGCACCGTGCGCCAGGACTTGCGTTTGGAGGTGGCTGCGGCGGCGACCGAAGTAACCGTCGCTGCGACTGTCTCGAGCGTCATTCAAATCGAATCGCCGGCCATAGGCTCTAGCCTTTCCACGAAGCAGATCCTGGAGCTTCCGTCCAACCTGCGCAGCGTTTACAACAACGCGGGCGATTCGGGTCTGCTCGCCGTCATCGCGCCGCTCACCATTCCCGGCGTCATCCAGGTGGGAGGAGGCGCGACGTGGACTTCGCCCGGCGGCACGGGCAACGCGTTCAAGACGAAGGTGGACGGCATCGACACGACGTTCGGCAACTTCGGCAGCCCGGATGTTGTTTCGCAGCCCTCCATGGAATCGCTTCAGGAATTCACGGCGAACGTACTCACGAACCGTGCGGAATTCGGCGGCATGGGCGTTGTGACGTCGGTGACCCGCAGCGGCGGCAACCAAGTGCATGGAAGCGTGTTTTGGTACGCCAGGAACGTCGCTCTCGATGCGCGCAACACCTTCGCGACCTCCAAGCCTTTCCAAAACATCCACAACTTCGGAGGTTCATTCAGCGGGCCGCTTAAAAAAGATAAGAGCTTTTTCCTGCTAACCCTGGACATGATCAAGGGCGTGCGCGGCTACTCCGGCGCGCCGAACGTTCCCACGGTGGCGTGGCGCAACGGCGATTTCACCGGGCTTCCCCCTCTGCGGAATCCTTTCGGGGATATCAATCCCTTCAACGGCAACGTCATTCTGCCGCAATTCATCAGCCCGCAAGCCAGGCGGATACAGGAACTGCTTTACCCGCTGCCGAACTTCGGTCCTCCTACCCTCACCACCGGCAACTACCGCTGGAACGCCAGCGGCGCTGAGATCCACGGCATCGGCGAAATCCGCCTGGATCACAACTTTTCCAGCGGGCACTCCGCCTTCGGGCGGTATCAGTCGAAGATCACCGACTATAACATCCCCGGCGTGCGTACCGATATGCCGCCGTCGAGCGTGGGCACCTCCTCCAACGTCCGCACCGTCAACTTCGCGACTCTGGGCGATACCTACGCAATCCGACCGGACCTTTACAACGAATTCCGCGCGGGCGTCGTGGTGCTGTCCTCAAAATCGAGTTCGGAAATCAAGGGTCAGCAGCTCATCGAGCAGATCGGCATCCGCGGCTTGGGTCCCCGCCCCGGCGCCGGCGGCATCCCCAACATTAACATTACCGGCATCAGCACCATCCGGCAGGTGCTCTTGAATCCGGTCAACGATGGCCACTGGCAGGTCTCCGACAATCTCACGTGGACGCGCGGCAAGCACAGCATGAAGTTCGGCTTTGAGGCGGTCCGCTATTTCGTGAACCGCTATATGCCCGTCGAGTCGGCTGCCTTCGGCAACTTCAGCTTCACGAATCGCTTCACGGGACACCCCTACGCGGATTTCCTGCTCGGCTTGCCGACGTCGGTTACGCGCCTCGACCCGTACCCGGCGCAGCTCACCCGTTGGACGGATTACGCGCTTTTCGCGCAAGACGATTTCAAGGTGACGCCGCGGCTCACGTTGAGCTACGGCTTGCGCTACGAATACAATCAGCCCCCTACGCTGCGCGACGATAATATCTATTCGTTCGACCTCGCCAGCGGCTCCATCGTTGTGCCTAGCGCCAAGGCGCGCAGCTTATTCCGCGAAGGCTTCCCCTCCAACCTGCCGGTCATCACGGCGGACAGGTTAGGGCTCGGACGCTCGCTGCGGAACGCCGATAAGAACAATTTCGCTCCGCGCTTCGGGTTCTCTTATCAACTGGGAAGCAGCGCGAAGACGGTCGTACGCGGCGGATGGGGCGTTTACTACGGCCATTTCTCCGGCGCGGTGACGGCGGCTGTGGCGGCGGGTCCTTACTCGCTTTCCACCACCGCCACGAACAACATTGTGAACGGGCGCCCCCTTTTCACCTTGCAAGATCCCTTCACGGCGCCGGGAACGCCCGGTTCGCTCGTGTTGAACAGTTTCTCCCCCAATCTCCGGAACGGCTACGTTCAGCAGTTCAGCATTTCAGTGGAGCGGGAAGCGATCCGCGATGTGGGATTGCGCGTCAGTTACATCGGCTCGCGCGGCGCGCAGTTGCCTTATTTCCGGAATGTCAACCAGCCGCCCGCCTCCACCACGCCGTTCGCGCAGTCGCGCCGCCCATATCCGCTGTTCAACGTTGTCAATTACAGCGAGAACGGAGCTAACAGCACTTACAACGGGTTACAGATTCAAGTCCAGCGGCGTTTCTCAAAAGGTCTGCTGTTCAGTTCTGCTTGGACCTGGGCGGAAAGCCTGAGCGAGGTAGATGACACGGCGAACATCGAGTTAGGCACTTCCATCGAGAATGCTTACGACCGCCGCCGGGATCGCGGCCACACCTACGCCGTGCCGCGCCATCAATGGATGAACCAAGTCATTTATGAACTGCCCTTCAAGGGGCGCATCGCCGGCGGCTGGCAGTTCAACGCCTTGCTGAATCTGAGCACGGGACACTGGCTGAACCCGCAATTTTCGGGTTCCGATCCCTCCAACACCAACACCATCGGGGGACGTCCCGACAAGGCTACGGACTCGATTCGTTATCCGAAAACACTTGCGGCGTGGTTCGACCGCGCAAGCTTCGCCGTTCCTCCGGCGAATGCCGGAAGGTTCGGAACCGCCGAACGCAACTCAGTGGAAGGTCCCGGCTACGTCATCTTTAACTTGGGCTTGGCCAAGAACCTTCGGTTTGAGAAGTGGGGCGCCGTTCAATTGAGCGCCAGCTTTGTCAACATTCTCAACCACGTGAATTACGGGCAGCCCAACATGACCATCAACAGCGCCGCGGGAGGCGTAATCACCTCGACCCACGTCTTCTCTCAAGCCGGCGCCGCCCGCAACGGCATGCTCAGCCTTCGCTGGAGCTTCTAGGCATCTCCGCTTGCGGGGGAAGCCCCGGGGCTCCTGCGTGCCCGCTCACGGGCTGGCGATTCTCGGCTGGCTGGCGACGGGATAAAATTAAGAGTTCACTGTCTGCTCAGCCCTGCGGCGGGTGAACCCGCACCGGCGATCCATGCGCATTCTCCTGGCTGCCAATTCGCCTTACTATCCGTCTCTCGGCGGCGGAAACAAATCCAACCGCCTGCTGATGGAAGCCCTTGTGCGCCGGGGGCACGAGGTCCGCGTAGCGAGCCGCACGCGCGAGTTCGGCGCGCAGGCGCAAGACAAGCTGGTTCAGGAGCTCGCCCGGCGCGGCGTCCCCTTCACCTTACACGGGGACGCTGTCGAAGCCCAAGTCGGCGGGGTACAAGTCCGGATCCTCAGCCGTTCTGCCGACATCCGCGGTTTCCTTGCCGCGGAGATCGCCGCCTTTGGCCCGGATGTCATCCTGACGTCCACCGATGACCCGGCGCATCTGATGCTCGATGTGGCGCTCGCCGCGCCGGGCGCACGCGTCGTCTACTTGATTCGCGCCACCGTGGCGTTGCCGTTTGGTCCGGAGAGCAGTCTGGAATCCGCCGCGCGAACCGCCAACTTGCGCCGGGTGGACGGAGCTGTCGGCGTGAGCGAGCATGTCGCCGCATACGCCCGCCGCTGGGGCGGGCTCGACGCTGTGCACGTCCCCATTTCGCTGCTCGAGCCGCGCGAATGGCCTCTCCTGGGGAGTTTTGACAACCGGTATGTCCTGATGGTGAACCCGTGTCCGGTAAAAGGCATCTCTATCTTCCTTGAGCTGGCCACCCGCCTGCCCGCGCTGTCGTTCGCCGCGATTCCATCGTGGGGCACTTCCGAAAGCGATTTGCAAATGCTCCGGGCGAAGCCCAACGTCGCCATCCTGCCGCCGGTGGAGGACATGGACTCCGTGTATGCTCAGACGCGCGTTGCGCTCGTCCCCTCGGTATGGGCGGAAGCGCGCTCGCGGATCATTCTGGAAGCCATGGCGCGCGGCATCCCGGTTTTGGCCAGCCGTGTTGGAGGGCTGGAAGAGGCGATGCTCGGCATGGATTACCTGCTGCCGGTGAATCCCGTCACGCGTTTCCAGCCCGGCGTGGATGCGCTGATGGTGCCGCTGGCGGAGATCCCGCCTCAAGATGTCGGACCGTGGCAGGCGGCTCTCGAGCGGCTGGCTACCGACCGGCGCCACTACGAAGACCTCTCGGCCCGCTGCCGCGCCGCCGCGCTAGCCTACGCCTCTTCTCTCACCGTGGAGCCGTTCGAGAAATATCTTGAAGAACTGCTGAAGGCGCCCCGCGGGGCGCGCCCCTCCGCCGCTCGCGAAAGCGCGCAGCCCGCGGCTGCTCCGCTTTCTCTATCTCCCGAAAAGCAAAAGATCCTGGCGCTCAAACTGAAACA